>OBLV0100000429.1_pt1 | contig 13091 bp, 15 predicted proteins | sample 1520071 | NCBI WGS metagenome assembly OBLV01 (sample SAMEA3888446, study PRJEB22518) | metagenome | reverse complement strand
TTTCTGCCACGAGCATGGGACCACCCGGTTGCCAGTGATGGGACCACCCGGCGTGTCGCGCCGCGGGGGTTGATCACTTCGGATGTCCGATCTCTCCAGGTCGTGCGACGTGGAGGTTCGGTAGATGGCGTTCCGGGAGGTTGCGGTGGTTGAGGTACGGGAGGTGCTGCGGGCGTGGCTGGGTGGTGCGGGGCTGCGGACGGTCGCGCAGCAGGCGGGGGTGGACCGCAAGACAGTTCGCCGGTACGTGGCCGCCGCCGAGGCGGCCGGCGTGGTTCGCGATGGGAGCCTCGATCAGCTGAGTGCTCGATCAGCTGAGTGATGGGGTGATCGGCCAGGTGGTGCAGGCGGTTCGGCCGAGCCGCACTGGCGGGCACGGCGCGGCTTGGGAGGTGTTGGAGGCCGAGCGGGAGCAGATCAGCGAGTGGGTCGAGAGGGACCTGTCGGTGGTCAAGATCGCTGATCTGCTGACCCGCCGCGGTGTGGTGGTGCCCTACCGCACGCTGCACCGCTTCTGTACTGAGCGGGCGGGGTTCGGTCGGGGTGGCCGCACCACGGTGCGGGTCGCGGATGGCCAGCCGGGCGTGGAGTGCCAGATCGACTTCGCCCGGATGGGCCTGGTCTATGACCCGGGCTCGGGTCGGCGGCGGGTGACGCACGCGTTGATCTTCACCGCGGTGTGCTCCCGGCACATGTTCGTGTGGTTGACCTTCTCCCAAACCCTGGCCGCGCTCATCGCTGGGTGTGAGGCGGCGTGGCGGTTCTTCGGCGGCGTGTTTCGGGTGCTGGTGCCCGACAACGCCTCGGCAATCGTCGCCGACGCCGACGCGGTCAACCCCAGGTTCACGATCGGCTGGCTGGACTATGCCCAGCACTGCGGGTTCGCTACCGACGCAGCGCGGGTGCGTAGCCCGCAGGATAAGCCGAGGGTTGAGCGCGCGGTGCAGTACGTGCGGGGGAACTTCTTCGCTGGTGAGGAGTTCTGCGACCTGGCTGAGGCGCAGGCCCGGGCGGAGAGGTGGTGCCGTCAGGTCGCCGGGCTACGCGTTCACGGTACCACCCAGGCCAGGCCGGCCGAGGTGTTCGCCGAGCGCGAGGTGGCTGCGCTGCTGCCGGCGCAGGGGCCGTATGACGTGCCGATCTTCACCCGGGTGAAGGTGCACCGCGACTTCCACATCGAGGTCGGCAAAGCGCTGTACTCGGCGCCGAAGACCTACATCGGTCAGCACCTGGACGTGCGGGCGGACTCGGTCCTGGTCAAGCTGTTTCATCGCGGGCAGCTAGTCAAGGTGCACCCGCGGCAGCGGCCGGGTGGGCGAGCCACCGACCCCGAAGACCTGCCGGCCGAGAAGACCGGCTACGCCCTACGCGACCTGGACCGGCTGATCGCCACCGCCGGCAAGCATGGGCCCAATGTCGGAATCTACGCCCAACGGCTGCTGGATGACACCCTGCCGTGGACCAGGATGCGGCAGGTCTACCGGCTGCTCGGGCTAGCCGGTGGCTACGGCGACGAGCCGGTCAACACCGCCTGCGGCCGGGCGCTGGAGCTCGATGTCGTCAACGTCACCAAGATCGCCTCGATGCTGGAGAAGGCATCGGAGAACACCCCGGCCCCGCTGCCCCAGCCAGTGACAGCCGGCGCGGCCCGCTTCGCCCGTGAGGTCGCCGAGTTCCATCCGCACCGACCGGCGCTCACGCTCCTCAACGCTGAGCAGGAGGCACGGTGATGACCACGACCACCCTGACCGACCCCCTCAGCCCCGACCTGCGCTCGATCCTGCGGGCACTGAAGCTCGGCAAGCTGACCGACACCCTGCCCGAGCGACTCATCCTCGCCAAGCAGCAGCATCTGCCGCACGCCGACTTCCTCGAGCTCGTGCTCGCCGATGAGGTCACCCGCCGGGAGACCCACTCCGCAGCGCTGCGCGCGCGGGCCGCCGGCTTGGACCCGAGCATGCGCATCGACACCTGGGACACCACCGCGGCGGTGCGCTACGACCAACAACACTGGGCCGAGCTGACCAGCCTGCGCTTCCTCCACGGCCCCCACGGGGTACTGCTGCTCGGCCCGGTCGGAGTCGGTAAGACCCATCTGGCCACCGCGCTCGGGCACATCGCCGTCCGCCGCCGACACAGCGTGCACATGCCCCCGCGCCGACAAGCTATTCAAACGCCTCAAGGCCGCCCGACTGGACAACACCGTCGAGGCCGAGATGCGCCGCCTGGCCCATGTCGAGGTGTTGATCCTCGACGACTTCGCTCTCCAGCCGCTGGATGCCACCCAGACCACCGACTTCTACGAGCTCATCGCCGAGCGGCACCGCAAGGCCGCCACCGTGCTCACCTCCAACCGCGAACCAGCCGAGTGGCTGGCCATGATGGCCGACCCGCTGCTCGCCCAGTCCGCGGTCGACCGGCTCGTCTCCACCGCCCACGAGCTCATCATCGAGGGCGAGTCCTACCGGCGACGCCAGAAACCCTCACACGCCAACACCGGCGTGTCCGTTGACCCGAGCAAAGGAGATCACCATGCTTGACCACACGGCTAGGTGGTCCCTTCCTCATGGCAACCCGCCGGTCCCATCACGTTGGCAAGCGACATGCTGGTACCGCAGCCATACCGGTGCCGTTGTCTGTAGCCGCAGGAGCGTTGCCAAGGCCCTGTCGTACTGTTTGTGGTCCACGAGCGCCGCGGCGACGTCGAGTTGAAAACGCTGATAAGTGATGATCGGCCGCGCGTCGGAGGGCACGTCACGAGCCGACCGCAGCGCGCGTCCGGCATCGCCAGCGACAACCGCGAGTTCAACGTCCCGCATGGCCACCACGGTCGGTGTGAAAGTGGTCCAGTGCTGCACCTCGGGTGCGGTGTACGGCGAAGCCATCTGCGCCGCGGCCCGGGCGCGGCGCATCGCATCCCCTGCGGCATCGGGCCGGTTGTTCCGCGTCGCAGCCGCAGCGGCGCCTAGATTCAGCCACCCCCACACCGCCAAGTGCCGGGCCGGGGAGCGGGTGAAGCTCGGCTCGATCGCCTCCGCGGCCTCCAACGCGGCTCGCTCGGCCTCGTCGAATCGCGCCTGCCGCATCAGCAGCCAGTTCTCGCTGCACACGACCGCTGCTGCTACCAAATCATCTTCTGTCCGGTGGGCGGCATCCAGCGCAAGGCCGAGCGCGTGGTAGGCGAGGTCAGTCTTGCGTAGCTGGATGAGCACCAGGGCCGCCGTCTGGTACGCCTCCGCCAACTGAGCCCACGCCGCGACCTGGGCCTCCCCCTACAGCCCGGTGACAGCGCAGCGCGCGTACTCAATGGCCGCCGGTAGTGCCGTGACGGCATCGACGTAGGCATTGTCCCGGAAGTACCCGTTTAGCTCACGTACCGCCTGTCGCAACGCCTCGATACTCGGTGGCATGTCGGAATCGGCCAGCGTGGCGATCAGTTCGCCCCTCACCACGTGGGCCGGCTGCAGGACCCGCCGAACAGCAAATAGATCATCACGTTCACCCTCGTCGATCCGACCCTCCAACCGCGGCACCGGGGCGAACAGCTCGACTGTGGTCACCTGCAAGGCATTGGCCAGCTTGCGCAGCGTGGCAAGGACGCCGAGTCGCGACCCCCTTGCTCCAGCTTCCGAATCACGGACACGCTCACGCCCGCCCGCTCGGCAAGCTGCTCCTGGGTGAACCCAGCTCGGCGGCGGTACCGGCCGACGCTCTCGCCTATGCCCGGGTACGGCGAGGCAGGCCGAGCCATGTGACGGTTCCTCCCTGGTCGTGTTGGGATGGTCGGGGCGCCGACGCGACTGGCGTCCCCTGGTCACGGTACCGCCACCGGCCCGAGCCGCAGGGCCGGATGAGCCTCACCTCCAGCCGCACAGCACGGCCTGCGTCCCGCACCCGGAGCACATCCCCTTGCGGGAGGAATGGATGACTGAGATCTGCGCCAAGGCGTAACGCACCGCATCAGGCTCGGCCGGGTCGGTCCGGGCTGCTCACTCCCCGCCAACTGGCTCGGTGCGCTCGGTCATGCACGGACCGTAGGACTGGGGCACCGCGGTGACACCCAGCGTGATAGGAAAGACAGAAAGACTTCGGCGCTCGTCACTTGAGCAGGTGCAGGCGACGGGCAAGCGGGCGCAGCAGCGGTCGGAGCTGCTTGGTCTCGCGGCGCAGAATCGCGGCGACGGCTTGGCGGGCGGTGACGCTGTAAGCCACCTGCTCGGGGCTTCGGTCTCGGCGGCGAGCAGGGTCCGCAAGGCGGCCTCGTCCTCCCGAAGCCGGGCATGGGACTGTGCCACGTCCAAGCGATGCGAGACGCGCCGCTCTACCGATGGGGACCGCTCGGCCAGGACCCCGACGGCGCCGCGGAGCGCGGCTCGGGAGTGGCCCAGCTCGGTAGACAGGCTCACCTGGGGATCGCGACGTTCGTGGGGCCGAAGGCTAGCCGCCAGTGGTTGCGGTCGGTCCCTAGCCGGGCTGCTGCGACACCCGCGGCCCGCATCAACCGGTGGGCGTCGGTACGGTCGTCGTCGCGGACCGCGGCAACCGCACCGATCAAAATGCAGCGCACCCCAGGGCTGAGCAGGTCGGCGCGGCTGCCTCGGCCAGCGCCGCCCCGCAAGTGGGCACCTGTTGCCCCCATGAAGCAACCACAGGTGACCAGTTGCCCCAGACGGGCCGACATGACACGGCAAGTGGGCACCTGTTGCCCCTATCTAGTTACCAGCCTGGACCTTGCCGAGCACGGCGTACTCCCATCCACGATCACGCAGCGGATGAGATCAACTCGCCACAGGTTCGGCAGGAGAGCCGTCCTCCCGGTCACGTCGGGACGGTCGAGGGGCGCTGATGGTGCCAGCGTCCCTTTTTGCCACCCTACCGGCCTGCCGTGCGGAGTTGGGAGCCAGCAGGTCCCGGTACCTCCTACCGCCCTGTCACCACCAGACCCACACTGGGAGCCGCCGAAAATTTCGGCTAAAATTAATTTTCTGCCGCGAAATGCGATTGTATCGATGGCACGGTGGAGGCTTTGGCCCGACTCCGACGACCGTAGTACTGGTCACCACGCCACCCGAATCGGGGGAACCAGAACGTCCACTGATGGAAGTACAGGACTCCGCCATGAACCCACTCACTCAACCGGACGATCGACCGGAGCTACACAACCCTTCCATTGACGAGGAGGTAGCCAAAATAGGCGCCTGCGCCCAGGTGCATCTCCCGACCGGCCGCACGTGCACGTTGGAGCACGGCCATCATGGCTCGTGCGATTTCGTCCCGCGTGCCGAGGTCGCAGAGTCGCTGACTCAACAGGACGTTCTTGATGAAAGGTGATGTGCCGCACCAGGCTCGCTCGCGGGCGCGCCGCATTGTAAAACTTCCGAAACACGCCAGTGACACGACTAGTGTATTCTACCCGGATTAGATTTATTGCGCGTGCGTACCGGGTGTTGGCTGCCTACTCAGCAGCTCACCCACCGTTATGGCCGGTTTCCGTACGCTCGAGCCTAGATGTCGCCGTGGCCACGGAGACGCCCTCTGGCGAGCACGGCGCCAGAGCGAGCCGATACCAGGTTGCCTGCCGTTGCCGCCTGAGCCGCCCAACTACCGGCACTCTCTTCGGGCCGGGTGATGACGTACCCGCTTGCCGCAACAAGCGACGCCCGTGCGGGCGAGCGGCAGTAAGCCGGTCGGACGACCGGCGGAGCCGCCCCGGTTCGTGTTCGCTCTCAGCGATCGTCACGGCTGTGTGACATCTCCTTAATTGAGGATGGGAACGATCTGCTGGGGGGATAGGTTGACCAGGGTAGGCAGGACTCGGGAAGGAATCCGCCGTGACACCAACGCTGACACCGACGCAGGCACCCGCACCACCGTCCGCGCACGACCGCTGCGACCGCTGCGGCGCGCGGGGCATGGTACGCATCATGCTCCCCGGTGGCGGAGATCTGGTGTTCTGCCGCCACCACGCACGCGAGCACGACGCCAAGCTCCGTGAGATCGCAATCCACATGGTGCATGCCGACCCCAGCACGGCCGACAAGAACTAGCTCACCCCTCCGCCGCTGGCGTTGTCACTGTCACCAGCGGCGGAGTTCGGTGATCCGACGCTGGATCTCCTCAGCAGTGGCGACTGCAATCGGTGGGCCGCCGCAGGCCCGGCGCAGCCCGGCGTGTACAGCGCCGTGCGGCGTGCCGGTGCGATGGTGGTAGGCCGCGACCAGCCCGTTCAGCTCCCGCCGCAGCGCCTGCCGCAACTCATGCGGCGGCACCTCGGCGGGAACTGCGTCGGCTGCTGGCGGGGCCGCCGACGGCTGGGCTGCCGCCCGGCGGCGCGTTTCGGCCACCTGTTTGGCTTGGTGCTCGCGCAGCAGCAGCGCGACCTGGTCGGGTGTGAGCAAGCCGGGTAGGCCGAGGTAGTCCTCCTCCTCCGGCGTACCGGGAGTTGCGGTCAGCCCGAACGAGGCGCCGTCAAAGATCACTTGGTCCAGCTCGGCGCTGGCGCCCAGCGCCTGGAAGCCGCGGTCCTCCCCTGGCTCGTCCCGCTCCGCGTTGGCCCGCTGCAACGCGTCCTCATCCCAGCCCTCCTCGGCCGGTACGCCGAGTACGTGGTCCCGCTCGCCCTCCATCTCGCCGGCCAGCGCCAGCAGGCTGGGTACGCTGGGCAGGAACACCGACGCGGTCTCCCCCGGCCGCCGAGCCCTGACGAAGCGACCGACCGCCTGGGCGAAGAACAGCGGAGTCTCCACGCTGGTCGCGTACACCCCGACCGCCAGCCGCGGTACGTCCACGCCCTCGCTGACCATCCGGACTGCGACCAGCCAGCGGTCCTCCGAGCTGGCGAACCGGGCAATCCAGCCGCTGGCCTTCGGGTCGTCGGACAGCACCACGACCGGCGAGTGGCCGGTAACCCGGGCAAGCTGGCCGGCGTAGGCCCGGGCCGAGACATGGTCGCTGGCGATCACCAGCCCGCCGGCATCCGGCATGCCGCCGAGCCGCAGCGTGGTCAACCGGGCATCCGCGGCCCGCAGCACCGCCGGGATCCACTCACCGCCGGGATCCAGCGCGGTCCGCCAGGCCCGGGCGGTGTACTCCTTCGGCAGTGGCTCACCGAGCCGGGCGCTGACCTCCTCGCCGGCCCGGGTCCGCCACCGGGTCTCCCCCGAGTACGCCAGGAAGATCACCGGTCGGACCACGCCGTCCCGCAGCGCCTCGCCGTAGCCGTAGCCGTAGTCCGAGCGAGAGCGCAGCAGGCCGTCCGGGCCATGCTCGTACGGTACGAACGGGATCGGGTTGTCATCGGACCGAAACGGCGTACCAGTCAACGCCAGCCGGCGTACCGCCGGGGCGAACGCCTCCCGCACCGCGTCCCCCCAGGACAGCGCATCGCCGGCATGGTGTACCTCATCCAAGATCACCAACGTACGCCGGTTCTCGGTCCGAGCCCGGTGCAACGCCGGGTGCGCGGCGACCTGGGCGTAGGTGACCGCGACCCCTCGAAAGTCCCGGGACACCGAGCCCACGCTGTTGCGGAACATCGGATCCAGCGCGATACCGTAGCGCTGCCCGGCCTCGGCCCACTGCGTCTTCAGGTGCTCGGTCGGGGTGACCACGGTGACCGTCTGCACGGTGTGGTCGGCGATCAGCTCGGTCGCCACCCGCAGCGCGAACGCGGTCTTGCCGGCGCCCGGGGTGGCCACCGCGAGGAAGTCAGCCGGCCGGTTGGCCAGGTACCGGGTCAGGGCGCGCCGCTGCCAAGTGCGCAGCGGCGGCACCGCACTCGGTTCGGTCCGCCCGCCGGACGCCGCAGCCACCGGTCCTCCCCCATCCAGAGACACCACGTCCATCGATCCCGGTCCATCGATCCGGGTCCCATCGACCCAGCGACAGCGACCCACACCCAGCGGCAAAACGACCCCGCGCGCGGGGTCGTCGACTGGCCTCCAGCCTAGCCGGCCCGGACTCGATCGGGTCTGCCCGGACACGCCGTAGCCAGCCCAGCCGGGTGAACCTGCCGACGACAGGGCATGCTAGGAAACCGTGACGGCCGAGCCACAGCGGGAGCCAAGCCGCAGGGTTCTCCCCCCACCCACTCGCCGGGCAGTGGAGTGGGCGACTCGGTCTACCACCCAAATGCGCGAGACAGTACGTAAGAGCATTCGTCCAGTGGCCAGCCGCGCACCGATCCGGTTGCTTCAGCGCGCCTGGAGCAAGGCCTGGCAGGACCGGATCTTCGGGCTGTCCGCGGAGACCGCGTTCTGGCAGTTGCTGTCGCTGCCGCCGCTGTTTCTGGCCCTGCTGGGCAGCCTGGGCTACATCACCGGGCTGATCGGGGCGCAGACGGTGGACAATATTGAGCGGCACCTCCTGCACACCTTCGGCCGCGCCCTGACCCCGACCGTCGTGGACCAGCTCGTCGCCCCGATCATTAGCGAGGTGCTGCGGCGGGGCCGGGCGGATGTGGTCAGCATCGGCTTCCTGCTGTCGCTGTGGGCCGGCTCGTCAGCCACCGCGACCTTTGTCAACACCATCACCATCGCCTACGGCATGCGCGACATGCGCGGTGCGGTACGCAGCCGGCTACTGGCGCTGTGGCTGTACGTGCTGACCGTACTCATTGGCGTGGTGCTGCTGCCGCTGCTGGTACTCGGCCCCTCGCAGCTAGCGAAGCTGGCGCCGGAACGGTTGCGCGGCGACGTGATCTGGCTGGTCGGGCACCTGTACTGGCCAGCAGTGATCGTGCTGGCCCTGCTCGGGCTGGTCACCTTCTACCACCTCGCGCCCCCCCGCCGGCTGCCCTGGCGGCGCGGGCTGCCGGGAGCGGTCTTCGCGATGGGTGTGTTCATCCTCGGTGGCGTGCTGCTGCGCGCGTACATCACCGCGGTGGCGAACCGGGCGTTTAGCTACGGCGTACTCGCCAGCCCGATCGCGGCGCTGCTGTTCTTGTACCTGCTGGCGTTCGCGGTACTGCTCGGCGCGGAGCTGAACGCCACCATTGAGCAGAACTGGCCGACCGGGCCGACCCGGTGGGACCGCCAGCGGCCAGACCATACCGGCCATCCCGACCTGGGCGCGCGCGCCGCTCACAGCCGTCAGCCAGCACCGCCACGGGGCAGCGACTCGTAGATCCGCTTGCACTCCGCGCACACCGGCGAGCCAGGCTTCGGCGCCCGGGTAACCGGGAAGACCTCGCCGCACAGCGCGACCACGTGGGTGCCCAGCACCGCACTCTCGGCCATCTTGTCCTTGCGCACGTAGTGGAACAGCCGGTCACCGGTGTTGGTGTCATCGAGCTGGGGGGTGTTGAGAACCTGGGTGTCACTCACCCGTCTATGGTGCCAAACCGGCGGGCTACCGTCGCGGGTCGGTACCGAAAGGTGAGACGGATGCAGGTTCACCCCGAGGTGGCCGGCGCGCTGGCTGAGCACCGGCCGGTCGTCGCGCTGGAAAGCACCCTGCTTGCACACGGCCTGCCCCGGCCGGACAACCTGCGGGTCTGCGGTGAGCTGGCCGCGACGGTACGCGCGGCTGGCGCGGTCCCAGCCACGATCGCCGTATTGGGCGGCACCGTACGGATCGGGCTGGACCAAGCCGGGCTGAGCCGGATTTGCGCCGAGCCGGCGGTGGCCAAGCTATCCGCCCGGGACCTGCCGGTGGCGATGGCCCGCGGGCTGGACGGCGCGACCACGGTAGCCGGTACCGCCGTGCTGGCCGCCCGGGCTGGCATCGCAGTGTTCGCCACTGGCGGGCTGGGCGGAGTGCACCGGCAGGCCAGCCAAAGCTGGGATGAGTCGGCTGACCTGACCACCCTGGCCGGCACGCCGATCGTGCTGGTCTGCGCAGGGGTCAAGTCGATCCTGGATATCGGCGCCACCGTGGAGCGGCTGGAAACGCTGTCGGTCCCGGTGCTCGGCTACCGCACCCAGACGTTCCCTGGCTTCTACCTGACCGACTCCGGCTTCCGGCTGGACTGGACGGTGTACGACCCGGCCGAGGTGGCCGCGGTGGTCACCGCTCAGCGGGCTCTGGGCGGCGGCGCGGTGCTGGTGGCCAACCCCCTGCCGCCAGCCGACCAGCTCGACCCTAAGCTGCACGACCGGGTGCTGGCCGCCGGGCTGGCCGGGCTGGCCCGCGATGGCGTCGTCGGTAAGGCGGTCACCCCGTACTTGCTGGAGCACTTCCATCAGGCCACCGGCGGCGCCAGCCTGACGGCCAACATCCGGATTGTGATCCGCAATGCCGAGCTGGCCGCCCGGATCGCGGTGGCGCTGGCCGCCGAGCCCGCCCCGGCCGGTTAGCCGGAAGCTACTCCTCGGCGTCCACCACCCGGGTGTGCTCGGCCGCGGGCGGCAACACGTCGCGGCTGGTCGGCGAGACCTGGTGGCCAGCCGACCGGTTGCCGTGGAAGGGGGTCAACCGCATCGCACGCTTGGGCGGCCGGTCATTCGCGATCAGCACCGCCATCCATGGCAAGGTGACCGCACAGACCGCACAGATCCCCATCAACCAGGTGACCCGGTAGAAGCTCGCAGCCAAGATCAGGAACACCACACGGAGGCTCATCAGGATCACGTACTTGCGCTTTCGGGCCTGGTGCTGCTCCTCCAGGCTCAGCTCGGCCTCGGTGATCAGGACAGGTCCATCGTGCCGGCGGGACAGCTTCACCAGTACGCCTCCTCCCCAGCCGGCAACGTTGACCGACCATGGGGCTACTAGCCATGCTGCCACTGCACCCCGCGGCACGCACTGTCCGCTCGGCAGAGACCGGGTTCAGCGGCCGCGCTCGGCAGAGACCGGGTTCAGCGGCCGGCGCTGGCCTTGGCAGCCGCCTTCATGTGCTGCTTGTAGGCACGTACCTTGAGCAACGACTCCTCATCGGTGATGTCGGCCACCGAGCGGTACACGTCCTGCTCGCCAAAGGAACCTGCGGCCTCCCGCCAGCCGGCAGGCTGGATGCCAAACTGCTTGCCCAGCAGCGCCACGAAGATCTGCGCCTTCTGCTCACCGAAGCCCGGCAGCTCAGCCACCCGCTTGCGGAGCTCCTCCCCCGTCTGCGCGGCCTGCCAGACCGCGGCAGCATCACCGCCATAGCGCTCGACCAAGAGCCGACACAGCGCTTGGACCCGCTTGGCCATCGCCGCTGGGAACCGGTGCAACGCCGGCCGCTCGCTGAACAGCACCACCAAAGCGTCCTCGTCGTAGCCGGCTAGCTCGTCAGCATCCAGATCGTGACCAAGCCGCAACGCCAAATCGTACGGCGCGCTGAAGGCGCGCTCCAGCGGGACCTGTTGATCAAGGAGCATGGCAACCAGCAGCGCCAGCGGGCTACGGTACAGCAGCGTGTTGGCTTCGGTGCCGACAGGCAGGGTGAACGTCACGGCAGTCCTCCGGAGGATTACAGGGCCTCGACCGCCATCCTGCTCTCAGGCTAGCCCGCCTGGTCGCCGGGTCGTCCAGCGTGAGGTCACCTTCTGCTCAGGTTATCTTGATGATCCGATGCAGGGATCGGTTGGTCTCAGCGGATGATTCGGCCTCAATGCACAAGCGTTCCATAGCGACCAGGTAATGGTCGATATCTTCCCTTTTGTCCAGGTAGAGGGCGCTGGTAAGTTGTTCCAGGTAGACGACGTCCGGTAGGTCGGGTTCGGAAAAGCGTAAGACAGTGAACGAGCCACCCGCCGCAATATGGCTGCCAGAGCCGAGCGGCGCGATCTGCAGCGTGATGTTCGGCAGCTCGGTGATCTCAATCAGGTGTTTGAGCTGGGCATGCATCACCCGTGGTCCGCCGAGCGGTTTCCGCAGCGCTGCCTCACTCACCACGGCCCACATATGCGGGGCGTGAGATTGGGTGAGGAGGTCTTGACGCGCCATCCGCAGACTGACCCGGCGGTCGACCTCAGCGCTGGACTCGCCCGGACAGCTCAGCATAGCGACGGTACGAGCGTAGTCCTCGGTTTGCAGCAGGCTAGGCACGATCTCGACCTCGTAGCTGCGGATGACCGATGCGGCCTGCTCCAGACCGAGGTACAGCTCAAACCAGCTCGGCAGGATGTCGCCGTACCGGTGCCACCAACCCGGCTCGTTGCCCTGCTGCGCCAGTGCCAACAACGCCTCTCGGTCTTGTTGGTCGACCACGCCATACAGGGTGAGCAGGTCAGCCACATCGCGTTCTTTGGAGCCCACCCGCCCGCGCTCCAGCCGGCTGATCTTGGCTCCGGATCCACGAATGGCGTAACCGGCAGCCTCCCGCGTGATGCCCTTGGCCTCACGAAGGCGACGTAACTGAGCGCCTAACAGCATGCGCGAGACTGTCGGTCCGCCCTTCGGCTGAGCACTGATTTTGCTTACCGACGGGTCGCGACCCGGCTGAGCTGCGATCACGCTTACTCCCAAAGCCCACGACAAGGGGTGTCCGTAATATGCTGTTTTCGAGGTCCTATTTTCAGGTTGGTGGTCCGCAGCCTGCCGTACCGAACAATCGCGCAACGAGCTGACCCGCCAGCCGAGCAACCCGGCCGACCCGGCTGACAGAAAACCCACCCGCCCATATGGGCGGGTGGGCAGGCGGTTCGGCCTGCTCCGGTGCCGAATCCCTACCCGGCTAGACCCCGGCTGGCTCACCGGGACAGGGGTACCGTGCTCGGCACGGAAAGCTGTCTCGGGACAGCGCGCGCCGCGGCTAGCACGTCTTGGGTGGGGGGTAGCCGCCAGCCCACTAACTGCGGCGGCCGGAGCCAGCCTAACTGGTCGGGCGCACCTCCACTCGGCGGTACGGGCACCCAGGAACCGCTGGTATGGAAGGTCAAACGGGACCGCCATTCCTCGTCGGTGGTTACCACATCGACCTCGGGATCGGCGGCGCAGAACAGCAGCCAGCGTTTATCCGACATGACCGCGACCGGCCCGACGCGGTCACCAAGCACCTTGATCGTGGGTCGTCCCAGAGTGGCCGGTACCTCGATCACCTCGACCCGCGGGCTGGTCGGCAGCAGGATCGCCCAAGCATCCCGCGCCCACCACCTCGCGATCTGCAGAATGTCGGTGGTCGCCAGATCGGAAGAGCGTCGTGTAGGGAAAGAGTGTAGATCTCGGTG
>OBLV0100000428.1_pt1 | contig 13112 bp, 12 predicted proteins | sample 1520071 | NCBI WGS metagenome assembly OBLV01 (sample SAMEA3888446, study PRJEB22518) | metagenome | reverse complement strand
TCGATGAAGCAGTGGTCGGCGAACTGCGGCACCAGCGTCTGCGCCACCTGCGACAAGGTCACGCTCAGCTCCAGCGAGCCGGCCAGCCGCTCGCCGATCCGCTCCAGCAGGCCGATCCGGCTGCCGGCCCGCTGGCTGCCCAGCCCGGAGGCGCCGTGCGCGTCGATCGCGATGCCGGTGATCCGCCCGGAGCGGCCGCGCAGCGCGGCGGCCTGCGCCCGCACGAACACCCGGCTCCCGTCGGCCCGCCGGGCGGCCAGGGTCCCTTCCCAGGCCCGGCCGCGCAGCACCTGGTCGATCAGGTACTGGGTGCGGTTCGGCGCCCCCTCCTCGAAGCCGAGCGCGGACAGCGGCCGGCCGGTCAGGTAGGCCGCGTCGTCCGGGAAGCCGAACAGGGTCACCGCGAACGGGTTGGCGTACAGCAGCCGCCCGTCCGGGTCGATCACGATCACCGCGGTCTCGACCTGGCGCAGCACGGTGTCGGCGTCCAGCCCGGCGAGAACCGCCTCCGAGCGCGGGTTCACCGGGCCGCCGGGGCCGGCCGGCCCGGCCGCGGCCGGGGAGCCCGCCCGGGACGGGCGGCGCGGTCAGGATCTGCTGGCGGACGGTCAGGATTTGCTGACGGACGGTCAGGATTTGCTGACGAATAGGTGCGCGGCAACGTCGCCGGGCAGCTCCGCTGCCGTCTTCCCGTCACTGTTCTCACCGGTCACCCGCACACCGTGGTCACTGGCCGCGAGCATAATCTCACGCCCGGGTTGTATCCCGATGGTCTTGAGTCTAAGCATCAGCGCGGGATTGCTCTGGATTTGCTCGCTGATCCGGCGCACCACGACCGGCTCGGGGTGCCGGGAGGCGACCCTGGTCATGGCCGCGTCCGGCTCGCCCGCGGCCTGCTCGGCGCGCTCCCCCGCGGCCTGCGGCACGCCCAGCTCGGCCAGCCCGGGGATCACGTTGCCGTGCGGGCAGCGGACCGGGTTGTGCAGCAGCTCGGTGAGCCGCAGCTCGACGTCCTCGGAGATGACGTGCTCCCACCGGCACGCCTCGACGTGCACCTGCTCCCACGGCAGCCCGATCACGTCGACGAGCAGGCACTCGGCCAGCCGGTGCTTGCGCATGACCCGGGTGGCGAGCAGCCGGCCGTCCCCGGTCAGCGACAGCTGCCGGTCGCCCTCCACCCGCAGCAGCCCGTCGCGCTCCATCCGGGCCACCGTCTGGCTCACCGTCGGGCCGGTTTGCGACAGCCGCTCGGCGATGCGCGCGCGCAGCGGGACGATGCCTTCTTCCTCCAGCTCGAAGACCGTGCGAAGGTACATCTCGGTCGTGTCGATCAGCCCATGCGCCGTCAAGCGTCCTCCCGCTGTCCCCCACCGACGATGCTATGCCGCCCGGCGGCCCGGGCCAACGCAGCCGGACGCGGCCAGGACGCGGCCGGTCAGGGCGCCAGCCGCTCGGCGACCCAGTCGCCGCCCTCGCGGCGGTACCGGAACCGGTCGTGCATCCGGCCGGGCGAGCCGTCGAGCCAGAACTCGTACAGCTCGGGCACCACCCGGTAGCCGCCCCAGAAATCGGGCATCGGGATCTGCGTGCCCTCCGGCCACTGCGCGTCCCGCCGGGCGTAGGCGTCGTCGAGCTCGCGCCGGGAGCTGATCACCGACGACTGGCGGCTGGCCCACGCCGACAGCTGCGACGGGCGCGGGCGGGAGTGGAAGTACGGCTCGCTCTGCTCGGTGGTCAGCGGGACCACCATGCCCTCGATGATCACCTGGCGGCCGATCGCGTGCCAGCCGAACATCAGGCAGGCCCGCGGCACCTGCGCCAGCTCAGCCGCCTTGCGCGAGGCGCGGTTGGTGTAGAAGACGAAGCCGGCCCGGTCGCGGTGCTTGAGCAGCACCGTGCGGGCCCGGGGCCGGCCCTCGGCCGAGGCGGTGGCCAGCACCATCGCGGTCGGCTCGGGCAGCTGCGCGGCCACCGCGTCGGCCATCCACCGCTCGAACATCTCCAGCGGGTCGGCGGCGAGCTGGGCGGTGTCCAGGCCCCCCGCCAGCGGGTCCGTCCAGCCCGCGGCGCCCCGCGATCGGGTGTCAGCGTCCACGGTCCCTGATCCTCACATACCCCCGCGGCGGCCGCAGTGCCTCCCTGACTACGCAGTGCGCGCCGGTGCGCGGTTGAATAAGCGTGACTGGTTATCCAAGGGGGAGCGCGGACCGCCGCCGTGCCCGGCACGCGGCGTTTTCCGGCTGGCCATCCGGGCCGGCCGGCAGCGCGAGCGTCAAGACGGAGGTTCTGCAGATGGCCGACTTCGTACCCGGCCTTGAGGGTGTTGTCGCGTTCGAGACCGAGATCGCCGAGCCGGACCGGGAAGGCGGCGCGCTGCGCTACCGCGGCGTCGACATCGAGGAACTCGCCGGGCATGTCTCCTACGGGCATGTCTGGGGCCTGCTGGTGGACAACGAGTTCGCGCCCGGGCTGCCGCCCGCCGAGCCCTACCCGATCCCGGTGCATTCCGGCGACATCCGGGTCGACGTGCAGAGCGCCCTCGCCATGCTGGCCCCGGCCTGGGGCATGCACCAGCTGCTGGACATCAGCGACGAGCAGGCCCGTGACGACCTGGCCCGCGCCTCGGTGATGGCGCTGTCGTTCGTCGCCCAGGCCGCCCGCGGGCTCGGCCTGCCGATGGTGCCGCAGCGGCAGGTGGACGCGGCGCACACGATCACCGAGCGGTTCATGATCCGCTGGCGCGGCGAGCCGGACCCGCGGCACGTCAAGGCGATCGACACCTACTGGACCTCGGCCGCCGAGCACGGCCTGAACGCCTCCACCTTCACCGCCCGGGTGATCGCCTCCACCGGCGCGGACGTGGCCGCGGCGCTGTCCGGCGCGGTCGGCGCGATGTCCGGCCCGCTGCACGGCGGCGCGCCGGCCCGGGTGCTCGGCATGATCGAGGACATCGAGCGGCTCGGCAACGCCGAGACCTACGTCAAGCAGGTGCTCGACGCCGGCGACCGGCTGATGGGCTTCGGCCACCGGGTCTACCGGGCCGAGGACCCGCGGGCGCGGGTGCTGCGCCGGGCCGCCCGCGAGCTCGGCGCGCCCCGCTATGAGGTGGCGGCGGCGCTGGAGAAGGCCGCGCTGGACGAGCTGCACGCCCGCCGGCCGGACCGGGTGCTGGCCACCAACGTGGAGTTCTGGGCCGCCATCATCCTCGACTTCGCCGAGGTGCCCGCGCACATGTTCACCTCGATGTTCACCTGCGCCCGCACCGCGGGCTGGGCCGCGCACATCCTGGAGCAGAAGCGCACCGGCCGGCTGGTCCGGCCGAGCGCCCGCTACACCGGCCCGAAGAGCCGCGCGGTGCGCGACGTGCCCGGCGCCGAGGAAGTGTTCGACCGCGATGTCTGAGCCCGGCCGGATCGTCATCCCGCCGGGCCTGCTGCCCGCCGACGGCCGGTTCGGCTGCGGGCCGTCCAAGATCCGGCCCGAGCAGGTCGCCGCGCTGGCCGGCCCCGGCGCGGACCTGCTCGGGACCTCGCACCGGCAGGCCCCGGTGCGCGGGCTGGTCGCGCGGGTGCGCGAGGGCCTGGAGTCTTTGTTTGATCCGCCCGCAGGCTATGAGGTGATACTCGGCAACGGCGGCACGACGGCGTTCTGGGAGGTGGCGGCGTTCGGCCTGGTGGACCGGGTTGCGCAGCACCTGTCGTTCGGCGAGTTCTCGGCGAAGTTCGCCAAGGCCACCGCGGCCGCGCCGTGGCTGGACCAGCCGGCCGTGATCTCCTCGCCGCCGGGCACCCACCCGCAGCCGCGGGCCGAGCCGGGCACCGACGTCTACGCGCTGACCCACAACGAGACCTCCACCGGGGTGGCCATGCCGGTCCGGCGGGTGGCCGGCGCGGACGAGGGCGCGCTGGTGCTGGTCGACGCGACCAGCGGGGCCGGCGGCCTGCCGGTGGACCCGGCGGAGTGCGACGTGTACTACTTCGCGCCGCAGAAGTGCTTCGCCTCTGATGGCGGCCTGTGGCTGGCCTTGATGTCGCCCGCCGCGGTGGCGCGAGCGGAGCGGATCGCGGCCGGCAGCCGTTACATCCCCGAGTTCTTGTCGCTGCAGACCGCGATCGGCAACTCCCGGCTGCAGCAGACCTACAACACCCCGGCGGTGGCGACGCTGGTGCTGCTGGCCGAGCAGCTGGACTGGATGCTGGCGCAGGGCGGGATGACCTGGACCACGGCCAGGACCGCGGCGTCGGCGCAGTGCCTGTACGGCTGGGCGGAGAAGGCGCGCTACGCCACGCCGTTCGTCGCCGACCCGGCGCAGCGCTCGGCGGTGGTCGGCACCATCGACTTCGACGACTCGGTCGACGCGAAGGCGCTGTCGGCGGCGCTGCGGGCGAACGGCATCGTGGACACCGACTCCTACCGCAAGCTGGGCCGCAACCAGCTGCGCATCGGCATGTTCCCGGCCGTGGACCCGGCCGACGTGGAGGCGCTGACCGCCTGCATCGACTACGCGGCCGAGCGGCTGGCCGCCTGACGGCCGGGATCGCGGACACGTCTCAGCCGCATGTGCGGAAGATGGTCCGCGATCACGATCAGGAGCGCCAGCGGAGCGGCCAGGTGCCCTCGGTGACGTAGCGCGGCGGGGCCGCCGGCGCTGCGGCCGGGCGGCTGGAAATCAGGTGGATCTCGGCCGCGGTCCAGCCGGCGCCCGCGAACGGGGCCAGCGCGTCGACCAGCGGCCGGACGTCGGCGGGCAGGCGGCAGCGGGCCAGGGTCAGGTGCGGGCGGTACCGGCGGCCCTCATCGGGCGGCGGCGCCCCGGCCCGGCGGGCGCCCGCGGCGACCGAGCGGGCCAGGGCCGCGAGGGCGGCACCACCGGACGGCCCGGCGGCAATGCCGGCCCACAGCACCCGGGCGGAGCGGGGACTGGGAAAGGCGCCCGCCCCGGCGACCGACAGCACCGGGGCGTCATGGCGGCGGGCGGCGCGCCCGAGCCGGGTGCGCAGCTCGGGGACTACGGCCTCGTTCACCTCGCCGAGGAAGGCCAGCGTGACGTGCCAGGCCTGAGGACCAGTCCAGCGCAGCCCGGGCCAGCCGGGGCGCAGCGGCGCAAGCTCCGCGTCCAGCCCCGCCAGCACCGGCTCCGGGGGCGCGATGGCCACGAACAGCCGCACCGGCGCCTACTCCGCCGCGGCGCCGCCGGCCCGCGGCGGCGCGCCGCGGGCTGCTGCCCGGCTGCCCGATCTCACCGTCCCAGGCTGTCACAGCCAGCGGCGGCGGGGGCGCGCCGGCGCCGGGAAACCAGCGGCGGGGGCGCGCCGGCGCCGGGATCAGGCGACCGCCCGGGCCAGCTGGGCGGGGCGCAGGTAGCTGCGCATCCGCTCGCCGCGGCGGCGGGCCAGCGCGAAGGTAACCGCCAGGGTCGCGGCCAGCGAGATCACGCCGCCGGCGATGACGGCGGCCTGCGGGCCGAACGCCTGCGCCGCCCAGCCCGCCAGCGGCGAGCCGAGCGGGGTGCCGCCGAGGAAGACCAGCATGTACAGGCCCATGACCCGGCCGCGCATCTCCGCGCCGACGGACAGCTGGGTGGTGGAGTTGGCGGCGGTGGTGAAGGTCAGCATGGCCAGCCCGACCGGGATCAGCGAGACCGCGAACAGCCAGAACGAGGGCATCACCCCGCTGGCCATCTCCAGCAGGCTGAACGCCAGCGAGGTGACCAGGACCAGCCGGAGGGTGGGCAGGCCGCGCCGGGCCGTGAACAGCGCGCCGCCGAGCGCGCCGACCGCGAACATGGCGGCGGCGATGCCGTACAGCGTGGCGCCGGTGTGGAACACGCCGCGGGACATCATCGCGATCGTGACCTGGAAGTTCATCCCGAACGTGGAGACGAAGAACAGCAGCGTCAGCAGCAGCCACAGCCGCGGCCGGGCGCGCACGTAGTCCAGGCCCGCGCGCAGCTGCCCCCGGGCCCGCGGCACCGGGGCCGCCCGGTGCAGCTCGGCCGGGCGCATCAGCTTCAGGCCGGTCAGCACCGCGCCGTAGGAGGCGGCGTTGACCAGGAACGCGGCCGGGGTGCCGACCGCGGCGATGACCAGCCCGGCCACGGCGGGGCCGACGATCCGGGCCAGGTTGAACACCGCGCTGTTGAGCGCGATCGCGTTGGCCATCGCGTCCCGGCCGACCATCTCGACGGCGAACGACTGCCGGGTCGGGTTGTCGACCATGGTGGCCAGGCCGAGCGCGAACGCCAGCGCGTACACGTGCCAGATCCGCACCGTGCCGGTGAGGGCGAGCAGGCCCAGGACGAGCGCGAGCGCGCCCATCACCGCCTGGGTGATCATCAGGATGGTCCGCTTGGGGTAGCGGTCGGCGATGACGCCGCCCAGCGGGCTGGCCAGCATCGGGGCGAACTGCAGCCCGGTGGTGACGCCGAGCGCCCACCCGCTGTTATGGGTGAGGTCGAGCACCAGCCAGTCCTGCGCGACCCGCTGCATCCAGCTGCCGGTGTTGGAGACGACCTGGCCGGCCGCGAACAGCCGGTAGTTGCGGGTCCCCAGCGAGCGGAACGTGCGCCGCCGCGGGGTCAGGACTGGCTGAGCTTCTCCAGGACCGGCGCCGCGGCCCGCAGGATCGCCCGCTCGGCCGGGCTCAGCTCCCGCAGCCGGACCGCCAGCCACGCCTCGCGCAGCCGCCGCGACTGCTGCACGATCTCCCGGCCGGAGTCGGTCACCGTCAGCATCACCTGGCGCCGGTCGGTCGGATGCGGGGCGCGCATCACCAGCGCCCGCTCCTCCAGCACGGCCATGACCCTGGTCATGGAGGGCGGCTGCACCTTCTCGTGCTCGGCGAGCTCGCCCGGGGTCATCGCACCGTGCCGCTCCAGCGCGGCCAGGGCGGCGAACTGGGTGTCGGACAGTTCCCGGCCCACCCCGCCCGCCAGCCGCTCGGCTCGCAGCCGGCGCGCCAGCCGGCTGACCGAGATCCGGAGTGCGGTGGCCAGGCCCAGGTCGGACCTGGTCCTCTGTATAGTCATGTTCATTAGCCTGGGTCATTACTTTTGCTAACTTTAAACGGACGACCGGTATTCCGTCAAAAGCCAGCGGGCGGACGCGGCGGCCCGGCCGGGCGCGCACCCCAGTACATCACGCCGCCGCCCGCCTGGGCAGCCGCGAAACTTGAGCTAGCCTGGCGTTTGTGGCCCGACCCAGCCGCCCGGCCCCGCCCCCGCTGGAGGGCCGGGACGAGTTCATCACCGGCGGCATCACCGCGGGCTGGGCCATCGCGCTCATCGTGGTGTTCATCCTGCGCTCGCAACTCGCGCCCGCCGACCGCTGGTGGCTGTGGACCTGCGCGTTCGGCACCGCGCTCGGCCTGTTCGGCCTGGTCTACGTGCCGATACTCAAGCGGTCCCGGCAGCGGGCCGCCCGGCGGCACGCGGGCGGCCAGGCCGGCGGCCGCCCGGCCGGCTGAGCCCGGCGCAAGAAGGACGTCCCTGGCTAGATCTGCCCGAGTCCCGCCGGTGCCGGCCCGCGGCCAGCGAGAGATCCGGGCGCATTCCGCGCTTGTGCCGCGCATTGCCTGGTCAGACCGCTACCGTCGGCAGGCAAGCGGCCGCGGGGGCGCGGCCGGGCACGGCCGGACACGGGGGGCGCCACGATGGCGGCAGAACTCACGCGCAGACAGATGATGCGGCAGGCCGGGTACGCCGCAGCCGGACTCGGCGGCCTGGGCCTGGCCGGCTGGTCCGCCGATGCCGCGGCCGCAGCCGCCATGACCGCGGCGAAGGCGGCGCAGCCGCCCGGCAAGGTCCGCCATTTCGTCTCCCGGCCCGACCTGTCCCCGCCGCGGGTGTCGGTGACCGGCGCCCTGCCCGCAGGCGACCCCCGCTACATCCTGCTCGGCACCGTCGCCTCCGGGCCCGGTCAGGGCGGGGCGATGATCCTGCGCGCCAACGGCGACCTGGTCTGGTTCGGCCCCGACTACGACCAGCAGAGCAAGATGGACATCAAGGTTCAGGCCTACCGGGGCCAGCCCGTGCTCACCTGGTACCAGGGCCCGGTGATCAACGGCCACGGCGACGGCGTCGCGGTCATCGCCGATTCGTCCTACCGGGTCATCCGCACGATCCGCGCCGCGCAGGGCCTGCAGGCCGATCTGCACGAGTTCACGCTCACCCCGCAGGGCACCGCGCTGATCACCGCCTACCGGCCCGTCACCACCGACCTGTCCGCGGTGGGCGGCCCGGCCCGCGGCACGGTCTTCTCCGGTGTGGTGCAGGAAATTGACGTCGCCACCGGCAAGCTGCTGTTCAGCTGGGAAAGCCTGGACCACATCCCGGTCACCGAAAGCCACCAGGCGTTCTCCGGCGGGACGGCCAAGGACCCCTACGACTACTTCCACATCAACTCGATCGCCGTCGCCCCCGATGGCGACCTGATCATCTCCGCCCGCAACACCTGGGCCGTCTACAAGATCAGCCGGCCGGGCGGGCAGATCGCCTGGCGGCTGGGCGGCCGCAAGTCCAGCTTCACCATGGGTCCGGGCACCGAGTTCTACTGGCAGCACCACGCCTGCCCGCACGGCGCCTCGGTGCTGACGCTGTTCGACGACGGTGCCGCGCCCGCGCAGGAGAAGCAGTCCCGCGGCCTCGTGCTCCACCTCGACCTCACCGGCATGCGGGCCAGCCTGCAGCGCGCGTTCACCCACCCGGGGCGGACCCTGCTCGCCGCGGCCATGGGCAGCGCCCAGCTCATGCCCGACGGCGGCATGCTGGTCGGCTGGGGCACCGAGCCGTACTTCTCCCGCTTCAGCGCGGACGGCCGGCTGCTGCTGGACGGCGCTATCACCGCGGGCGATCCTTCCTACCGGGCGTTCCTCAGCAACTGGACCGGGCGGCCGGACGGCCGGCCGTCCGTCGCGGCCCGGGCGCACGGGCGGGCCGTCACGGTCTACGCCAGCTGGAACGGCGCGACCGAAATCCGCCGGTGGACGGTACTGGCCGGGCGCTCGCCCGGACGGCTGGCGGACGCCGGGTCGGCCCGTCGTACCGGTTTCGAGACCTCGCTCCGGGTGCCCGGCGCCGGGCCGTATTTCGCGGTGGAGGCGCGCGACCGGGCCGGGCGGGTGCTCGGCCGCTCGGCGCCGGTGCGGGCTCGTTAGGCTCGGCTAGTCCGGCTGGTGGTCGAGGGTCTCGAAGACGGTGTCGGCCATCGACACCCCCGGCATGTCCATCAGGTCGTAGCCGATCTCGTCGACGACCGGGCCCGGGCCGGCGGCGCTGGTGACCGGGCTGGCCGCCTCCGAGTGCGCGCCGCAGCCGTGGTCGAGCGCCACCACCTGGCCGTCGTCGGGGGCGTACTCGTTCGCGCAGGCGCCGAAGACCTGGCCGAGCGGGCCGCTGAGCGGCACCAGGAAGCCGCAGGTCGCGCACGGTCCCGGGGCGGCGCTCGCCAGCGGCGTGCCGGGCCCGCGGTCACCGGCATACCAGCGCTCGGCGGCATCGTCCCGCCCGATCGCGGACAGCACCCGGTCGCGCCGCAGCACCGGCCCGGCGTAGGCCCCGGCGGTGGCCAGCACCGACAGCTCGGCCAGCTTGCCGGCGTCCGGCGGGCCGGCGCCCGGCGCCCATTCGCCGACCGACTCCCAGTCCAGCACCCCGTCGGCACCTTCCAGCACGGCGGCCGGGGTCAGCCGCTCGTCATCGGAACTGGCCGGCAGCAGGTCGCCCACGCCGAGGTCGCCGGGCCGGACCCGCTCGCTCCACGGCACCCAGTCCGGGGCGAGCAGCGAGTCGGGGCCGGGCAGCAGCACGCATTCGCTGACCGTCACGGCCTTGGCCCGGGACGCCCGGGCCACGGTGACCGCCCACCGCCAGCCGGCGTAGGCCGGGTCCGCACAGCGGAACAGGTGGGTGACCAGCCGGTCGCCGTCGGCCTGCAGGCCCTCGGCCGGCCCGACCCGGTCCGGGCCGGCCAGCTCGACGGCGGCGGCACGGGCCAGATCGACCGCGTCGGCACAGGCCTGGTCCGGCTCCGGGGCGCGGGTGCGTTGCGGGCTCACGACCAGTAATTGAACCCTATTGACGGGAGTGCCCGCACCCAAAGCCCGGGCCGTCCTGGCGGGATCGTCCTGTCCGGCCGCCGCGCCGCGGGCCGGGCCCGCGCTCAGCGCGGGCTCATCCGGGCCGCCGGCCTTTCTCGCGCCGGTGTTCGCGGCCGAGTTTCCTGATCGGGTAAATCTTTCAGTTTCAGGAGCTGAAAGATTTACCCGACGGTGCGATGGAGTGCCCGGCGGCGCGAGGCTCGATACTAAAGCCATGGGAGCACCGAGCCGCGGGGCGCGGGCGAGGCGGGCGAGTCACTCGTTCGTCTCCGCGGGCCAGTCGGCGGCCCGGGCCAGCGCGGCCGCCGCCGGCGGGGCCGGCCGCACGGTGCACCGGCTGACCGGGGCTTCCGGCGCCGGGACGACCGGCCTGTCCCATCTCATCGAGCTGACCGCCGCCGGCAGCGTCGGCGACGCGTTCGTGGCCGTGTCGCTGGCCGGGACCTTGTTCTTCAACACCTCGCTCACCCAGGCCCGCAGCCAGGTGGCGCTGTACCTGCTGATCACCATGGCCCCGTTCGCGGTGCTGGCGCCGTTCATCGGCCCGGTGCTGGACCGGGTGCAGCAGGGGCGGCGCTTCATCCTGGCCGGCACCCTGCTGGCCCGGGGACTGCTGTGCTGGGGCATGTCGGCGGCGCTGCACCAGGACCCGGTGACGCTGTTCCCGGCCGCGTTCGGCGTGCTGATCCTGCAGAAGGTCTATACGGTGACCCGGGCCGCGGTGGCGCCGCGGCTGCTGCCGCCGCAGCTGACCCTGGTCTCGGCCAACGCGCGGATGACGCTGGCCTCGCTGATCGCCTCCACCCTGGGGGTCGCGCTGGCCGCCGGGATCGAGTACACCAGCAGCGCCGCCTGGGTGCTGCGGCTCGGCGCGCTGGTGTACATCGCGGGCACGGTCATCGGGGTCCGGCTGCCCGGCAGCGTGGACGCCGGGGAGCCGGCGGGCCGCCCGGCCGGAGCCGGCGCCCCCGACCACGGTGCCGGTCCGCAGGCCGCCACCGCGCCGGGCGGCGGCCCGGGGTATGCCGACCCGAGGTACGCGGATCCCGGCTACGCAGATCCCGGGTATGCCGACCCGAGGTACGCAGATCCCGGCTATGCAGATCCCGGCCGACCGGGCCCCCGGCCGGCGGATCCCGGCTATGCGGCCGGCCCCGGTTATGCCGGCCCCGGGCCGGTGAATTCCCGCCATGACCCGGGCCCCGGCTACGGCGGCCATGCTTATGCCGACCCGGGCTCCGCCGGCCCAGGTTACGGTGCCCCAGGTTACGGCGGTCCGGGTTACGGCGATCCCGGTTCGCGCGGCCCGCAGGGCGCACCGGGCCGGCCGGGCACTCCGGGCTCCTCCGGCCGGGGCGGCCGGGCGGACGGGAACGGATTCCAGGCCCGGGACGGCAGCACCCGCCCGCTGCCCGGCAAGAACCGGGGCGGCCTGCGGCCGTTGCGGCTGGTCGGCCCCGTGGTGGGCGAAGCCATGCGCGGCAACGCCGCGCTGCGCGCCTTCTCCGGGTTCATGCTGCTGTTCCTGGCCTTCTTGCTGCGCGCCGATCACTTCCGGCTGCCGCACAACGCCGCGCTCGGGGCCCTGGCCGCGGCGGTCGCCGTGGGCGGCTTCCTCGGCACCGCGGTCGGGTCCAAGCTGAAGGCCAAGCGCCCGCACCTGATCGTGTTCGGCATGCTGGGCACGGCCATGCTGGTGTCGGCCATCGGGGCCTGGTTCTTCGGGCTGTGGACGGCGCTGGCCGTGGCGTTCGTCGCGGCGACCGCGCAGGCCCTGGTCAAGCTGGCGCTGGACTCGACGGTGCAGCGCGAGGTCGGCGAGGAAATCAGGTCGTCGACGTTCGCGGTCTCCGAGACCCTCAACCAGCTGTCCTGGGTCGTCGGCGGCCTGGCCGGGCTGGCGCTGTCGCTGACCTCCAGCGGCGTGGCCGGGCTATCCTTCGCGGCGGCCGGCCTGGCCGCCACCCTCGGCTTGCTGGTGGCCGGGCGGCGCAACCGGACCCTGGCCGCGCAGCGGCGCCGCGCCGCCCCGCAGCCGCACTGAGTCCGGCCCGGTCAGGCGTCTACGTCGTCAGCGACCGCGCGCAGCACGGTGGCGATCTTCCGCGCCTCCCGGCCCTCGGGGTGCTTGCCGCGCCGGTAGATGTTCGAGACCCCGTCGAGCAGCTTGATCAGGTCCTCGACGATGACCGTCATCTGCTCCGGGTCCTTGCGGCTCGCCTTGGACACCGTCGGCGGCGGCTCGATCGTGCGCACCTGCAGGGCCTGGGTGCCCCGGCGGCCCTCGGCCACCCCGAATTCCACTCGCTGTCCCGGCCGCAGCGCGGTGCCCGGCGGCTCCAGTGCCTTGGAGTGCACGAAGACCTCACCGCCGTCGTCGCGAGTGAGAAAGCCGAAGCCCTTGTCGGCGTCATACCACTTGACCTTGCCAGTTGGCACCTGCGGGACCCTTTACGCGAAGAGGAAACTACGGTTGCGACCTTACTGCGCTGAATAAGGCTATCGGTCCGGCCGGCCGTCTGGCGTCCCCCTCCCGGCTGCGTTACCCGGCTCCGGGCGGCCGGTGCCAGGGCAGCGTCAGCTCCCGCGGCCCGCGGCGCAGCCGCCAGGCCAGGTAGGCCGCGCCGAGCACCGCCACGGCCCGGCTCAGCCGCCCGCCGATCAGCCACGCGCTCATCAGGTAGCCGGAGAACGAGCCGTGATGGTGGCCGACGGTGACCAGCACCCAGGTGCCGATGATGACCACCGCGATCGGGCCCGCCACGCCCACCCACTTGTCGCGGATATCCCAGGCCCGCGACGACAGCGCGATCAGCGCCCCGATCAGCCAGATCGGCGGGAAGATGAGGCCGCCGAGGCCGAGCAGCACGACCGCGACGATCTCCAGCGGATGCTCGCGGGCCAGCCCGGCCACCAGCTCGGCGAACTCGGCCGGGCTCTCGGGCCGCCCGGGTGGCCCGGCCGGCCGCGCCGCGAGATCGGAAGAGCACACGTCTGAACTCCAGTCCACATCACGA
>OBLV0100000427.1_pt1 | contig 13134 bp, 9 predicted proteins | sample 1520071 | NCBI WGS metagenome assembly OBLV01 (sample SAMEA3888446, study PRJEB22518) | metagenome | reverse complement strand
GCGCCCCTGACATCGGTCAGGTGCCGCTCCTGCATCGGCAGCGCCCAATCGACCAGCTCGCCCACGACATCCTCGCCGGCCTTCTCGTTGAGTTTTCCGAGGATCGCCCAGTGTCCGGCCTCGCCGGCCTCGGTCATGATCAGGAACTCGAAGCCGTCGAGGCCGTCGGAACCATCGTCGAGATAGCTGTCCATCATCTCGACTCCCTCTTTCCTGGTTTCCTCGGCCTGCTCGAGCACTCCGGAGGAATCTCCGTCGCGGCCCTCGGCAACCTCACGACCGCGCTTGGCCGTCTTCTCGGAGTCGTCCTTTATTTTCCCGAGCAGGTCAGCCTGCGAGCCGTCCTCGAGCAGCGACGTGACCTTCTCCACCGCCTCCCGTGCGGCTTCGGCCAGTCCGATTACCTCGCCGAGCTTCTCCTCCAACGGCGTGACGTCCGCCATAGCGGCCTCTCTTTCGGTCGTGCCCGTGAGGGTGAGGCCCTCCCTGGAGGCGATATCGATGTCGGAAGGACCCCCTACCCGGCCGGCGGGCGGAAGGAACGCGCCGGCGGGCGGACGCGCCGCGTCTACCCGGTCGAGGAGTTGCGGTACGGCGCGCAGCGGGTAGCGGTCGTGCATGGACCTGCGCCGGCCCGAGCTTCTCGCCATCTACCTCAACGACCACCTCGCCGGGTCCGCCGCCGGGGTCCAGATGGCGCGGCGGACCCGCTCGAGCAACTCCGGCACCGAGTTCGAAGCGCCGCTGCAGGAGCTCTGCCGCGAGGTTGAAGCCGATCGCGAGACCCTCGAATCGGTGATGGGAGAGCTCGGAATTCGGCGCTCGCGGCTCAAACCACCGCTCGGATGGGTCGCCGAGAAGCTCGGCAGGCTGAAGCCGAACGGCCAGCTCCGCGGCTACTCGCCGCTCAGTCGCGTCGTCGAGCTCGAAATGCTCCTACTGGGCATCGCGGGCAAGCGCCGGCTCTGGACACTGCTTTCCACGCTCGTCGACGAGCGCTCCTCGGCCGACTTTCCAGCTCTGATCGCGAGAGCCGAAGGGCAGCAGGCCCGAGTCGAAGACCTCCAGGAACGCGCCGCCCGGCTCCTCTAGTCGCGGGCCCGGGGCGAGGTCACTGAGAACGAAGCCGGGTCACTTCTTCTTCTTCGCCGGCTTGATCGTCAGCTGCCGGGATTCGCCCTTGACGACACCGCCGGGCGAGGTGGCTTCGATCCTCAGCGCGGCGTGCAGTGGGCCTTTCTTCAGCAGGGCCTTCGCCTTCGCGTTCAACTTCACTTTCAGCGGCACGGTCTTGCCGGCGGGCACCGCGATCCGGGCCTCGGCCAGCACCGTTTCCTTCTTCTTGCCCTTCTTCGGCTTGGCGGAGGCAACGGCGCTGCCTTTCGCCTTGCCCCCCGCGATCGGCACCGAGAGGGTGAGGCCGACCTTGGCGGTCGGCGGGTTGGTCGCGGTGCCGATGAGCAGGGTGCCGTTGGCGAGCGCCGTGGCCTTGCCCGAGAGGCCTTTGATCCCACTCAGGGGGTTGGCCCCCGGCGGATTCATGGCCGGACCGCTGGCGATCGGGGCGATCGCCGACGGCCGCGTCTTCTGGTTCAGCAGCACCCGCACTTTGCCGCCGACGATCGCGACCACGTCGGGGCTGCCGTTGCCGTCGAGGTCGGCGACGGCGATCGGCGCGGTGTTCCAGGTTTCGCCGTCGTAGAGAGCCGTTTCCTGCGGCGCGGCGAGGTGTCCGGCGCCGTCGCCGGCCTGGAAGAAGACGCCGCCGACGCCGCCGGTGGCGGCGCTGTAGTGCCAGTTGGTCCCGACCACATCAGTGTGGCCGTCGCGGTCGAAGTCACCGGTGTTGATGTTCTCCACCCCGGGGGCCGAGGCGAAGGTGGTCGCGTGCTGGGGCGGGACCCCCGTCGCGGTGTCACCGTAGAGCACGCTGACCCGGCCACTGGGGGCATCGCCAGGGACACCACCGCCGTCACCGGCGGAAGTGAGGATGTCGGGGCCGTCGCTCTCGAGGTCGGCGACGGCGATCCCACGCCAGATCGCCGAGGCCGGGTCCGAGGATTCCGGTTCCGGGCCGAAGTCGCGAGTGCCGCCGTGCCAGTTTGGATTTGGGCCCCAGTCGACCAGGCCTTCGCTGCCGCCGGTCGTGAACACCTCGGCTTCCGCCACCCGAGCCGCCAAGAAGGGGACGTAGGGCTGGGGATCTTCCCCGGCACCGGTGCATTGCCTGGTCGCCCAGTCGTAGCTGAGGCAGAAGAGCCTTTCGTAGTGGCCCAGAGAGGGCTGGGACAGGTAGCTCCAAACCGGGATCGGCGGCCCGCTGGGCCCGCGGAATTCAGCCAGGGCGAAAGCCTGGTGGCTGAGGGCCAGGCCGTTGGCAAATCCGTAGCCGCTTTCGGCAAACATGTGAGGTTCCGAGAAGCCGCCGTTGCCGTCGCCGAACATCCGCCCGATCTCGATTTCGCCGCCTCCGTAGACGCAGGAGATGACCGCGTCGAGGTTGCCGTCGGGCAGGAGCGAAGTCGGGCTGCCGACGTCGGCGAGCTCGACCTGGTTGACCTCGCAGCCGGTTTCGTACATCTTCGGTTCGCCGAAGTGGCCGTGGCCGTCGTTTAGCTGCACCGCGATCCCACCCGACGTGTAGGCGGTGACGAGGTCTGGCCCGTTGCGGCCGTCGACGTCGCCGACCGCGACCGTTTCCAGGTGGTTGCCCCCGGCCGGTTCCAGCGTCGTCGTCTGGAAGGAGAAGTCAGCTCTGGCCGCGCCGGCTGGAACGAGGGCCGCACAGACGACCAACGGGAGCAGGGCGAGGCGCTTCACCGCAGGAAAGATACCCGCCTGAATGCTCGCTGGCTAAGACCCCTGCTGGGCGGCAACAGGGTCGGCGCCCGCCAGCTGATCCCGACCCCCAGCACGACGGTGAGCCGGCCGCCGCCGCGGCGGCGACACGGAGGCGCCACCGGGCGCGCGCCCGAGGCGCAGGCCCGCGATCCGGTACCCGAGCAGCCTCTGGAAGTACTGCGTCCCGGCGCTCATCAGGTAAGCGTCCTCGCAGTTGATCAGCAGCACGCCGCACGAGCCGCAGAGTCGCTCGACGATGGCGGTATGCAGGAGCCAGCGACCGTATGGGACCAACGACATCAATCCATGCAGGAGCGCCACCTCCTCGTCGACGGAGAGGATCGCCTGGCCCACGATCGCGCCATCCGACCGCACCAGGTCCCAGCGCTCGACCGCTCCCGGAGATATGTGCGCGAGGCGCGAGTCGTCGCTTCCCGGGCGCCAATCGCTGAGCGGGTGATGCTCGACCCTGAGGCCGGCCTCGCGCGCGTGGCGGAGGTTGGTGCGAACGGCCTGCCGATGGCGCCCGCGCAGATACTCGGAGATCTCGGCCGGAAGCGGCAGCACCCCCTGCGCGTGTCGGAACCTCCAGTGGCGTCCCCTGCGGATGGCGAGGTGCTCGCCGATCATGCGCCCGCTCGGTGAGTCCGTGAGCCGCACCTCGACCCGTGGCAGGCGAGCGCGATACCACCAAAGCGAGAGAGAGCCGGCCCGCAACCGCAGCCACGCCGCCCGCAGCCCCCGGCTCTCGATGCCCTGACAGGCCACCGCTATGCAGCAGGCGCGCAGGAGGCTTGGGCTTCCATACCCGGTCGGTGCCATAGTTGACTTAGTTTGTCAACTTTATCCATTATTTGTCTACACCTCCCGCAACTCTCCGCTCTCGACCGCGTAGACGAAGCCGCGAACGCTCTCGGTGCGCGGGACGAAGGGGCTGGAGCGGATCGTCTCGATGCCCTCGCGGACGTCCTGCTCGAGATCGGGGAAGGCGTGGGCGCGCCAGGCGGGGCGCTCGCCGGTCTCATCCTCGAGCTTGGCGGCGAGCTCGTCGTCAGTAAAGGTGAGCATGCCGCAGTCCGTGTGGTGGATGAGGACGATCTCCTCCGTGCCGAGCAGGTTTTGGGAAATCGCCAGGGAGCGGATCGCGTCCTCGTCGACGACGCCGCCGGCATTGCGGATGACGTGGGCGTCGCCCTCCTCCAGGCCCAACACCCTCGCCGGGTCGAGGCGAGCATCCATGCAGGCGAGGACGGCTACCTTCCGCGCTGGCGGCAGCGGCAGATCACCCTTGTCGAAGGCAGTCGCGTAGGAGCGGGCGTTGTCAATCAGCTGGTCGGTGGTGCTCATCGTCTCCTCCTTGGATCGGGAATCTGTGGATCAATATTGCACTTTCTTGATAGACAAGCTATGGTATTCGCAAGCAGCGCTTTTAGCCGGGTCGCTGCAACGGGTGGCCTACTTCCCCGTGAGCGCCACCCCTGGCCCGCCGCCCTTCTTTCCCGGAAGGCGGCGGGCCGTCCTTTTGCCTCGTGCGCACTCGCCACCTCGGAGGAGCCGGCGTAGGGTCGAGTCGATGCTCTACTTCAGCCACTGCGCCTGCCTGGGGCATGACCCACGGCCGCTGATGTCGTCGCACCCGGACACGCCGGATCGGCTTGTCGCGATCGAGGCGGCGCTGGCCGAGCGGGACTGGCTGGGCTGGGAGCGGCGGGAGGCACCGGCAGCCGCCGAACGGGAGCTCGAGCTTGTTCACAGCCCCCGTCTCGTCGCCTCGATCCGTGATCTCTGCGCCAATGGCGGCGGCGAAATCGATCCGGACACCTACGTCGTCCCCGCCTCCTGGCCGGCCGCACTCCACGCCGCCGGGGCTGCCGTAGAGATGACCCGCGCTCTCTTGGCCGGCGAGGACTCGGTCGGCTATTGCGGCATCCGCCCCTCCGGCCACCACGCCGAGCCCGACCGGGCGATGGGGTTCTGCCTCTTCAACAACATCGCGATCGCCGCCGCGGCCGCGATCGAGTCGCTCGGGGCCGAGCGGGTGCTGGTCCTCGACTGGGATGTCCACCACGGCAACGGCACCGCCGAGGCCTTCCGCCACCGCGCCGACGTCCTCTTCGTCAGCATCCACCAGCAGCACCTCTACCCCGGTACCGGCCGCCTCGATGACCGCGGCTCCGGCCCCGGCGAGGGCTACACGCTCAACCTGCCGGTCCCCGCCGGCTCCGGCGAGGAGCTCTGGCTCTCGCTGATCGACGAGACCGTCGTCCCCGCCGCCACCGCCTTCTCCCCCGACCTGATCCTCGTCTCCGCCGGCTTCGACGCCCATCGACGCGACCCGCTCGCCGGCTGCCAGCTGGAGACCGGGTCCTTTGCCCGCATGGCCACCCGGGTGCGCGACCTGGCGACCGCGCTCGACGTCCCCCTCGGCCTGGTCCAGGAGGGCGGCTACGAACCCGTCGCCCTGGTCGAATCGCTGCTCGCGACGATGGCTGCGCTCACGGATATCTAGCGACACGCGGCCCTGAGCATTTAGCGACAGCTCATCCATATAGGCTCGGCGCGATGGCGGGGGGGCGCATCGCCGTGAGGTTCGACGTCGAGGGGGAGCGAGACCCAGGCATCGACCTGGTCAAACAGCTCCTCGCCGGCGAAGAGCCAGACGCTGGCGAGCTGACGCCGGAGATCGCGGAGCAGGCGATCGCGGCGCTCGAAGGCCTCGATCCCCCCGGTGTGATCGGGGAGATCATCCAGAGCGGCGAGCAGTTCGCCAAGCAGGTGCACAGCGTCGCGACCCGCGGGCTTCAGGAGGTCGTGCAGAACGCCGACGACCAGGGCGCCCTGAACATCCGGTTCGGCTTCCGCCGCCGTGGTGGCAAGTCGGAGCTTCTAATCGCCCATGACGGCAAGCCCGTGGAGATCGTCGACGTGATCCGGATGACCCTGCCGCTGCTCTCGGGCTCCCGCGAAGACGCCGACAAGATCGGCCGCTTCGGCATCGGCTTGAAGACGCTCACTCAGCTCGGGGATCGCCTCGACGTCCACTGCCCTCCCGTCCCGGGATTCGAGATTCAGGACGGCGGCGTCACCCGGGCCAAGCGCACGGCGACGGCGATCAAAGGCTTCTGGGACCCCAGCGCGAGGGAGACGCTCTTCGTTCTGCGGCTGGAGCGGCCTGAGTTCGACTGGTCCTTCTTCAAAGCGTGGCTCGAGACCTGGGACGCCGCCTCGCTGCTCTTCCTGCGCAGTCTGCGCAGCGTCTCGCTGAGCAACTTCTCTTCCGGCCGTAAAGGAAAGACGCTGAGCCGCGCCCTCGAGATCGGCCCGGCGCACAAGGTGGACCTAGCGCTCCCGAAGGCCCCACTGGCCCTGCAGACCTCGATCAAAGACGCAAACGGGCGCCGGCGATGGACCCGTTACGTGGTCGACTACCCGCGCCGCCAGCGGCTGCGGTCGACCAACAAGGCGACCGGCGAGACGGTGCGGCTGCAGGTGGCGATCCCCAGCCGCGAGGGCCACAACCGCATCTATGCGGGGCTGCCGCTCGAGGAGCCGAGCGACCTGCCCTTTTCGCTCAGCGCCCCCTTCGACCCCAACGTCGAGCGAACCAAGGTGAGGGACAACAACCCTCTCAACGAGTGGCTGATCGACAGGATTGGCGATCTCGCGTTCGCCGTCAGCCTGCGGCTGTTCTCCGAACGGCCTCGCGCCGGTTGGGGCAGCGTCCCGCTCGAGGACGAGAAGGCCGGCGAGTCGCTGTGGGTGCTCGAACGCTTCACGAAGATGACCGCCCGCCATCGCAGGCGGGTGGCCGAGCGGGTCGCGCCCGCGCTTCCGGACGGGAGTGAGGCGAAGCTGACCGAGCTGACCTTCGAGCAGGAGGAGTTCGAGGGCCACATCGACGCCGAGCAGTTGGACCTGCTCTGGGCGCGGAACTGGGGCGACGATTACGGCGAGCGTCGAGCGGTGCCGAAAGCCTGGCGCGATCGCGGCGGCCGCTGGCGTCGCTTCCTCACGGGGCTGAATGGACCCGAGCCGCTGTCGGCCGAGGAGTGCCTCTCGATCCTCGACTGGCCCGACTCCGAGCTCCCGGGCGGGCCGAAGTGGCTCGTGGAGATGGTCGCCGCGGGACTGCGGGCCGGGGTGGAGGAGGATCTCTGGAACCGACCCTGCGTGGCCCTCACCGACGAGGGCGGGCGCCTGTCCCCGGCGGAGATCGAGGAGGGGGGAACGCTGCTCGTCCACCTCGCTCCCAAGCGCGGCGACCTCGCCGCCGATCTCGGCCTGGCGCAGCAGGTCGCGCGACCGTTCAAATCCCGCCAAGGCGACGCCACCGCCGTACGCGCCTGGCTGTCCGCGCGCGGTGTGCTCCGAGAGCGGGCCAGCGACGCCGATGCCCTCTTCGCGCTGGCGCGAGCCCGACTTGACGAGCCAATCGACCTCCGCGATCGCGACCCGGTCCTGGTCCGGCTCCGCAACTCGTTCGAAAGGCTCCCCCAGGAGGAGCGCGACAGGATCGGCGCCGGCCTTGGGGAGAACATCGGCCTCGCCGGCCATCGCTTCGAGGGCGGAGGGAAAGTGCCGGTCCTCGCCCGCTTGAGCGAGGCTTATCTCTCCAGCGCGATCGACAAATCCATCGGCTGGCCGAGCGCGGCGGCCCAAGCGCCCGGCCCGATCTGGATCGACCGTCGCTACAGCGGCCTGCTGCGAACCGAGTCCCGAGGCGGTGGCGCGCTCGCCTTCCTGCGGGCGCTCGGCGCGTTGACGGCGCCGCGCCTGGTCCCGGCCCGAGCCCCCAAACCCGACCCCCATGCGAAGCCGCTGGCGGGGAAGCGGACCCTCTGTGCTCAGCACCGAGAGGAGCTGGCCGAGTATCCAAGGGCGACGGGCCTGCGCGAGGACTGGGTCTCGCCGGACTTGAAAGCCGTGGTCGCGGACCTGCTGGCGGAGAAGCGATCGGGCCAGCGGCGGAAACGGAGCGAAGCCCTCTTCCTGGCTCTGGACCGGTCCTGGGGAGACGTCTACGAGCAGCGGACGACCGCGACCGCCGTGCACCATCGCTACAGCTGGCAAATCGACGGCGAGGTCTCGGCCACCTGGGTCGCGGAGCTGGCCAGCACTCGCTGGCTCTCGACCCAGGAGGGGCGATTTCGCGCTGCGGCGCCGCGGGACCTGACCGTCCTCACCGCCGCCTCATACGAGATCGAGGGCGACGATCTCGCCAAATACGCGCGAGAGATCGGCGAAGAGCAGGTCGACTCGCCGGTCGTCGAGGCGCTCGCCATCCAAGGACGCCCGCGAGCCAGCAACATCCTCGAGCGGCTGGAAGCGATACGCGACGCCGAGGTCGCCGGGCAAGAGGTAAGCCAGGCGTGGGCCGACAGCTGCTACACGGCGCTCGCCAGCTACGTGCCCGGCGGACGCTTCTCCGACCGCAGTGACCTTACGGAGCTGCAGCTCAAACGCGCCTTCTCCAAGGGGCGCGGCCCATCCGGCCTGATCCGCTCCGGCGACCGCTGGCTGACCCCGAACGAAGTGAGGCGCGGCCGACCCCTCGGCGGCGGCCTCGGCTGGGTCGGCGCCGCCGCCGACCCGCTCTGGGACTTCCTTGGGGTCGAGCTGCCGACGGCCGCCGATTGCGCCGCGATCCTCGCCGAAACGTCGCGTCAGGCCCTGGGGGACGTCCGCTCCAGGGAGATCCTCGCCTTCCGGCGACTGCTCGAGCTGGAGAAGCAAGGGGGGCTGAAGCGGAACGAGCTGAGGAAGTTGGCGCTGCGCCTACAGCAGGGCACTGCCGCCGCCGCGGGCAGCCGCATCTACGCCGCTTCGAGCGCGGCGATAGCCGCGGCGCTCGGCCAACGCTGGCCGACCTGGAACCCGCCGCTGTCGCTGGCGGAGTTGGCGCCGCTGCTGCCCCTGCTGGAAGTCGAGGTGGTCGACGAGAGCAACTTCAGCGCCGAGATACCCGGTCACCTCGCCGCCGCCAGCTTCGACGCGCAAGATGATTTCGTCGCCGCCTGCGGGCACTTCCACGACTACCTCGCGCTTCACCACCCCACCCTGCACGCACGGCTCAGCCCCGCCCGCTGGGACGAGCTTCGCCGCGCCCACGTCATCGTCGGCCCCGGGTGGGGCATCCGCGTCCGAGTGGCGCGGCGGCGGTCGGCCCTCCTCAACGTGCGAGCCCACCTGTTCCGCGAGCCCCTCCGCCTCTGTCTCTCTCACCAGGCCGAGATCGACACCCCGGAGACCGGCGGAGATGCGATCGCCAGCTTCGTCGTCGGCGACGACGAAGCCCCGGAGGAGCGCTCGACCGTGGCCCTGGCCTGGTCCTACGCCTTCAGCGTCAGGGAGCGGGCTCGCGAGGAGATCTCCTTCTCGGTCCCCGAGTCCGAAGCCCAGGACGCGCCTCCGCCGAAGAGCTTCGAGGAGTTCTCGCGCGGACGGAACCGACCGCGTGGGCGCCGCAAGCCTCGCGCCAAGTCGACGCCACCGCCGCCACCGCCACGGCAGCTCGTCGACCTCGACGAGCTTCGTTTGGACCAGGTGAGCGGCGCCTTCCTCGAGGCAAAGCGACGCACCTCGCTGAAGGTTCCCGCGAAGACCAAGCTCGACAAACGGCCGGCGCAGGGAGCGGCGGGCTCCCGCCCGCAGAGCGAGCGGTCCGCCCATACCGGCTACTCGGCGCGCGAGAAGGAAGACGCTGCCTTTGCAATCGTCGAGCGGATCCTGGCCGACCGGCGCGGCCTCGAGCTGAAGGACGTCCGCAGCCAGAACAACGCCGGCGCCGACGCGGTCGACACCAAGCAGGACATCTGGGTGGAGCTGAAGGCCCACGGCCGCGACCTGTCCGAGACCCTCCGCTTCCCCAGCTCCGAGGCCGCTCGCGCCGCGGAGAAACGAGGCAAGTACTGGCTCGTCGTCATCTGGGACCTGGAGCAGCCGCGGACTCCGAAGTTCGTCGTCATCCCCGACCCCCTCCATCGCCTCGACACCTATCTCGGTCGCGGGCTCGAGCTCACCGGCCTGCGAGACCTGGCGACGAAATCGACCGGCTAGGAGCGGGGGATCGCCGCGGCGCGCGGCGACCGAGGCGGAGCCGGCCGGATATGCTGGGCGGCGCAACATGGCGGCCGTAGTTCAACGGTAGAACTTCGCGTTGTGGTCGCGACAATGAGGGTTCGATTCCCTCCGGTCGCCTTCTTCCTCTCGACCCTCTCGATCTAACCGGGCAGCGCGGGAATCACCTCGCGCCCGAGCAGCTCCACCGCATCGAGGTCCCGGTGCAGCAGCTGCTGGCCCATCACCCGGGTCAGCCCCGCCTCGTGCAGCGCCCCCAACTGCTCCAGCGCTTCCGGCACCGTGCCCTTGACCGTCGGCTCGCGCATCGCCGCCAGGAAGGCCTCGCCGTCGGCCCCCTCCCCTTTCCAGCGCGCCAGCCGGGTCGCCCGCTCGACCAATTCGCTCCGGTCAGCCCCGACCATCCAGGCGGTCATCATCGAGAGCGGCAGGCTGGCCGGGTCGCGCTCCTCCGCTTCGCAGGCGCGGTCGAGGCGCTCCCGCAGGTCACGAACCTCCTCTGGCACGAGGAAGACCGTGTTGTACTCGTCGGCGAAGCGGGCGGCGAGGCGAAGGCTGCGCGGCCCACCTTTGGCACCGAGGATCAGCGGCGGCCGCGGCTTCTGCAGCGGCTTCGGCAGCGCGTCGAGTCCCTCGGCCCCGTAGTAGTGCCCTTCGAGCGAGGCCGGCCCCTTGCCCCAGTGCAGGGCGACCATCTGCAGCTGCTCCTCCAGCGCGTCCATCCGCTCGCCGATCGGCGGCAGCTCGAAGCCGTAGGCCTCGTGCTCGCGCTCCCACCAGCCGGCGCCGATCCCCAGCTCGATCCGGCCGCCGGAGATGTGGTCGGCGGTCGTCGCCATCTTCGCCAGCACCGCCGGATGGCGGAAGGTTGCCGGCGAGACCATCGTCCCCAGCCGCAGCTTCTCGGTGATCGCGGCGAGGCCGGCGATCGTCGCCCAGGCATCGAGCGAGCCGCGCTCGCGCCGGTCGTCGACCGAGAGGTAGTGGTCGGAGCGGAACATCGCCCCCACCCCGTGCTCCTCGCAGGCCGCGGCCAGCGCCTTCCAGTCGGCCCAGGTCACGTCCTCCTGGCCCTCGATCATCAGCGCGACGTCCATCGCACCCGCCCTACCCGGCGAGGGCCGCGGCTATGCGGTGACCGGCAGCCGCGCCAGCGAGTCGACGGTGTCGGTGCAGGCCCTCGCCACCTCGCGCCCCTTGACCTGGAAGTGGTCGTGGAAGAAGCGCTGGTGTTCGGCGTGCTCGTGGAAGTGATGGGGCGTCAGCACCGCCGAGAAGACCGGCACGTCGGCGTCGAGCTGGACCCGCATCAGCCCGTCGATCACCGCCTCGGCGACGAACTCGTGGCGGTAGATGCCGCCGTCGACGACCAGGCCGGCGGCGACGATCGCCCGGTAGGCGCCACTCTCGGCCAAGCGCTTCGCGTGCAGGGGGATCTCGAAGGCACCGGTCACCTCGACCAGGTCGATCCGCGAGCGCGGCACCCCGCGCTCCTCCATCTCGGCCAGGAAGGAATCGCGACACTGGTCGACGATCTCCCGGTGCCAACAGGACTGGACGAAAGCGATCCGCTCGCCGCCGCCCTCAACCGTGCCCTCCATCGCCATCTCCTTTCGCTTCGCCGTCGCGACGAGGCTACTTCACCGGCAGCCCGCTCCAGCAGGGGCAAGGGGACGCGGCGGCCCGAAGGCCGCCGCGCGGCTCCGTCAGGGAGCGGTCACGGCCCAGGTTCCCTCTACATAGAAGTTTCCAGCGCCGGCGGATTCGACGTAGTCGACCCCTCCATACTTACTGGCAACGTTGCAGTCGCTGTTGGCATAGACGCAATCCCCTTCTTGGGCGACGGTCCTCGCATTGGTGTGCTGGTACTCGTAAAGGCAGAGGTTGCCCGGCGCGGCCGTGGGTTCGGACCAACTGCCCGGACATTCGGCCGTCGGGGAGTCCGAGACTTCGAGCGTATGGGGCGTGGGAGCGGAGGTGAGCGGATAGGTGAAGGAGATGCTGTCCTCGGCCCGCTGCCCGGAGCCGGTCGCGACTCCGGTGACCGCGAAGAACCCGGTCAACGTCTTGCCGCTCGGCAATGAGGCCGGAAAGGGCCCGGCCGGTCCCACGTCACCACGATCGCCCTTTGGTCCCTGGGGACCGGTCGCTCCGGTCGCTCCGGTCGCGCCCTGCGGCCCGGTCAGGGTCTGCTTCGATGCCTTGCTCAGTTTTGCCGGCGTGACGGCTTCCTTCTTCAGCTGCTTGGAGCCGACCGAATTGTTCGGGATCAGTTCGGTGGCCGCGTAGGCCGTGCCGCCCGCGAGAACGAGGAACAGGGCCAGGGTCGCGACGACGTTCGAGTAGGTGAGTGTGCTGAGCAGATTCTTCAAGTGCAGTCCCTCCTGGGAATTGACGGGCAAGGCGAGGTCGCCGCAGCCTCTCACTCTGCAGGCACGACTGCCAAGGGACCAAGGCCGCCGGCCGGTGCTCAGAGCGCCGCCGCCGAGCTCTACTCGCCCGCGTTGAACTCCCAGATCGCGATCGCCAGCATCAGCATCCCGAGGGCGAAGACGGTGAAGACCTCCAGCGCCACCGGCACCTTCCAGCCGAACCAGGTGATCCCCGGATTGAGCGCCGCTTCGGCTTCCCGGCTGAGGTCGAGGTGGGCGAAGACCAGCGAGCGCATCGGCGAGACCGCGTAGGTGAGCGGGTCGATGCGGTTCAGGAAGGCGAGCCAGCCCGGAAGGTTCGTGACCGGGAACAGCGCCCCGGAGATGAAGAACATCGGCATCACCACCAGCTGCATCAGGCCCATGAAGGACTGCATCTGGGTCACCCGCGCCGCCGCCATCACCCCGAAGGCGGTGATCGAGAAGGCGAGCAGCAGCTGCAGGCAGAAGACGCCGAGGATCAGGGTCGGCGCGTAGGGCACGCCGACCGTCCCCGCCAGGGCGAGCAGGATCACCCCCTGCAGCGAGGCCACCGTCGCCCCGCCGAGGCACTTGCCGACGACGATCGAGCTGCGCCGCACCGGCGCCACCATCATCTCCCGCAGGAAGCCGAACTCGCGGTCCCAGACGATCGAGGCGGCGGAGAACATCGCCGTGAACATCACCGCGATGCAGAGCACGCCCGGATAGATGAAGGTCTTCAGGTCGACGCCGTGGGTGCTCGCCGCCGAGAGCTGCTGCAGGCCGGAGCCGAGCACGAAGAGGAAGAGCAGCGGCTGGATCA
>OBLV0100000426.1_pt1 | contig 13163 bp, 16 predicted proteins | sample 1520071 | NCBI WGS metagenome assembly OBLV01 (sample SAMEA3888446, study PRJEB22518) | metagenome | reverse complement strand
GATCTAGGCGGGGCGCGAGCTGCGCATCGGCGAGGTCGCCAGGCTCGCCGGCACGACGCCGCGGACGATCCGCTACTACGAGGAGATCGGCCTCCTCCCCATCGCCGGCGGCCGCGAGCCCGGCGCCCACCGAACCTATGCCGAGGCCGACGTCGAGCGGTTGACCGAGGTGCTGCGGCTGAAGGATCTGCTGGGCCTCTCGCTGGAGGAGCTGAAGCAGCTGGTCGAGGCCGAGGAGGCGCGGGCCGAGCTGCGGCGCGAGTGGCACGGCGGCGTCGAGGACCCGGTCCGGCGGCGCCAGATCCTCGACGAGTCGCTGGGGCACATCGCACGCCAGCTGGAGTTGGTGCGGCGTCGCCGCGATGAGATCGCCGCGCTCGAAAGCGAGCTCCTGTCCCGCCGCAAACGGGTGCGCGGGCTGCTGCGCCAACTCGATCCCGAGCCAGCGTCGAGCTGAGGGTCTAGGCCTCGGCGGTGACGGGGGCGCCGGCGGTCTGCTCCTCGAAGTGCTTGCTGAGCATCGTCACCTGGCCCTGGTAGTTGGAGCCGAGGTCGGCCCCGTAGAGCCGCTCCGCCGGCGCCTCCATGCGCTCCAGCCCGAGCTTGCAGACCGGCTGGCGGTGCTCGACCATGAAGGAGACGTCGCGGGCACGCACCTCGAGCGCGGCGCGGCTGCCGTGGCGGCCACCGATCGGGTCGTAGCCGAAACCGGGATCGAAGAAGCCGGCGTAGTGGGTGCGCAGCTCGCCGGCGGTCGGATCGTAGGCCATCATCTCGGCGGCGATCTGTGGCGGGATGCAGACGCCCTCGGCCGAGAGCAGCAGGTAGAAGATCTCCGGCTCGAGCACGATCCGGCCGCCCGGCTCGGGGTAGACCGGGTCCCAGTAGTCGGTCCAGCGGTAGGCGCGGATCCGCGAGAGGTCGACCGGCAGGCTGTTCTTCTTCGCCCGGTAGCCGACGGTGCGATCGCTCGGCCCCGAGAGGTCGACGCTGAGGAAGAGGCCGTCGGCGACCGAGAGCTCGGACTGGCGCAGCGCGTGGGAGTCGAGGTAGAGCAGCGGGAACTCGTCCTGGAGGCCGCGGATCTCCTCGTCGCGCAGACGCACGTCGCCGCGGACGAGTCGCAACTGGTTCAGCGAGAGCCCCGTCCTGACCTGAATCGCGAACGAGCGCGGCACGATCTCGAGGTAGAGCTTGCCGCGGTAGCCGGGACGGATCTCGTCGAAGCGGTGGTGACGGTCGGTGATCACGCGGGTGAAGACGTCGAGCCGCCCGGTCGAGCTCTTCGGGTTCGCCTTCGCCCGCACGTCCTCGGGCAGCGCCAGCTCCTCGATCAGCGGCACCAGATAGGGCCGGTCGCGCTCCAGCACGGCGCCGTCGCGGAGGTCGACTTTCTGGAAGGCGAGCCCCTCGATCTTCTCCTCCACCGTCGAATCGACGTCGGGGAGGAAGGAGCACCGCAGGGCCCAGGCGAAGTCGCCGAGGCGAAGGTCGATGCTGGCGGGTTGGATCGCCTCGGGGCGGATCCGGTAATCGCCGGAGCTGACCCATTCGTCTTCGATCGCCCGGCTGAGGGCCTGCGAGGGGAAGACGCCTGCGGTCACCCGACAGAGACTATTCGCCGCGCCTCCATAGCGCCGAGGTAGGGCGAGAGCGCGAACTCGAGGATCTCCGGCAGCAGCTCCTCCAACAGCTCGGCTTCGCCGGCGAGCACCCGCCGCCCGAGCAGAGAGGCAACGCCGCCCACCACCGCCTCATCGGTGGCCTCGGGCGCTCTTCCCCCGTCTGGGCCGGCCGGGGCCCCGTCGCGCAGCAGCGGGACGAAGCCGTCGACGGCGGCCTGGTAGCGGTCATACATTCCCGGCCCGGCGCGCAGGCCCTCGACCAGAACGATCGTGGCCAGGGCGGGATCGGCCGCGAAGAGCATGACCAGAGCGACGATCCCTTCCCGGACACGCAGGGCCCAGGGTTGGTCCGCCACCGCGGAGCAGGCGCCGACCACCCGCTCGCGCACCCGCTCGACCGCCGCCTCGTAGGCGGCGAAAAAGCACTCGTCCTTGCTCTCGAAGTGCTTGTAGAAGTCACTCTTCGAAACCGCCGCCCGCTGCCCGATCAGCGAAACGGTGGTTTTCTGGTAACCGACCTCGAACAGCGCCTGGGTGAGCCCCGCGATCAGCCTTTCGCGCTGATTTCGTGCGACGAACTCAGGTGACAGACCGTGACGCCCGCGTGGTAAACGCTCCATTTGGGCATATAAGTCTGCCACCGTACTGCCGCTTTCGTCGTCACCTCACCTGATTGATTTTCCTACACCACGGTACGGAGAGATGCCGAACTCGAGCAGCTCCGGCAGCAGCTCGAGAGCGCGCTCGACCTCGCCGCGCCGAATCTGCTGGTTGAGGATCCAGGCGATTCCCCCGACCAGGGTGTCGGCAATCGTCTCCGGCAGCTTGCTGTTCGGTGGGGCGCTCTTGCGCATCAGCTCGACGAAGCGGCGCAGGGCCTCGTCGTAGCGAGCGCCGGAGGCGGGCGTCGCCGAGAGCGCGTCGATCATGCACATGTGCGCCTCCGAGGGATTCTGCGCCAGGTAGATGAGCAGGGCTTCGAGACCCGCCTCGAGCCGATCGGCCCAGTCGTCCTCCGCGGCCGCGCAGGCCTCTTCCACCCGCTCCATGGCCTCCCCCATGGCGCTGTCGATCGCGGCGAGGAAGACCTCCTCCTTGCCCTCGAAGTTGTCGTAGAGGGTTTTGCGGGCGACGCCGGCACGGCGGACGATGTCGCCGATCTTGGTCGCCTCGTAGCCCTGCTCGGCGCTCAGCGCCGCCACCGCATCCATGATGCGGCGACGCTTTCGCACAGCGACGAACTCCTTTGGAAGCACGGGCCGAGTCGGCTTCACCTGTGCTCCCCTGGTTGGGGGTGGGAGCATCGCGAAAAGAATAACCGCGTCCCGCAAAAGAACGAGCGTGACTTCAACTCTTTTGGTACCGTGAGGGGACTCTAGAGGTTTTTATATCGAGGAATGCGGGTTTCTCGGTGCCCTACGATCGAATTCAACTCAGCAGGGAGATGCTGCGCGCGGCAGTCGGCGACGGCTGGCCGGCGGCGCAGGTCGACGCCGCCGCGGAGCTGCTGGCCAACAGCGACGGCAAATTCCCCTCCGGCGCCCGCAAGCTCCCGTCGGACCTGGTCAGCGCGGTGCAGCGCGAGCGGCTGATCGCGGCGATGCTGCGGGCGGCCGCCGAGCTCGGCTACCGGCAGGCGACGGTGCAGGACGTGATCGACCGGGCCGGCGTCTCGCGCCCGACCTTCTACGAGCATTTCGCCAACAAGGAAGACTGCTTCCTCGCCGCCTTCGACACGACCGCGGCACGACTGCGCGACCGGATCGATGCCGCCGCCGACCGGGGCGGGGCGAACTGGCGCGACCGCCTGCGCTGCTCGCTCGAGGAGCTGCTGCACTTCGTCGGCCACGAACCGGACGCGGCGCGATCGCTGATCGTCGAGGCACGGGCCGCCAGCGAGGAGGCGCTGCTGCGACGCGATGGCCTGCTCGACTATTTCTCGGCCTGTGTCGACACCCTCGTCCGCGAGCGCCTGCCCGAGGCGATCGACCACTCCGAGGTCACCGCCGCGGGCGTGGTCGGCGGCGTCGAAGCCCTTCTCTACTCCCGCCTCAACAAGGGCGAAGTCGCCGGGGTCGACTCGCTCCTGCCCTCGCTGATGTATTTCGTGGTGCTTCCGTACGAAGGCCACGAGGCCGCCAGCGAAGAGCTGGCCGTCGCGCTGGGCTGAGCCGCCGTCCCCCCGCTCGCCTTTCCGAGGAGCCAACTATGCTGCGGCCGATGCGGTCACCGAACGCCGCCCGAGCGGCGCTCGGGTTCCTCGCCGGCGTGGCAGCCCTGATCGGGGCAACCGCCGCCTTCGCCCCCCACGCCTTCTACGACGACTTCCCGTTCGTCACCCACTGGGTGGAGCTGCTGCCCCCTTACAACGAGCACCTGGTGACGGACGTCGGTGGTCTCTACCTCGGCTTCGCGGTCATCTTCGCCTGGGCGGCGTGGACCCTGGAGACGACGCTGGTGCGGGCGGCCTGCGTCGCCTGGTTCCTGGCGGCGTCGCTCCACCTCATCTTCCACGCCTCCCACCTGAGCGGCTTCTCCACCGCCGACGGGATCGCCGAGATCGCCTCCCTGGCACTGCTGCTGATCCCGCCGCCGCTGGCCGTCTGGGCGACGGGGACCAGGGCTCCCTAGGCAGCGTCGTCGGTTTCTCGGCAGGCCTCGAGGATCCCGCGCACGCAATCGGCGCGGTCGTCGAGGCCGATGACATAGAAGCGCTCTTCCGCTCCCCTCACCTTCTCGCGGCGGACGAGCTCCAGGACGCCGAGCCGCGAGAGGGTCTTGACGTGGTAGGCGACGTTGCCGAGTGGCATCTCCATCTCCGCCGCCAGCAGGGTCGCACTGGCTGTCTGAAAGCGGCCATCGAGGTAGGCGCGGAGGATCCGCCGCCGCAGCGGGTGGTTAAGGGCAGCGATCAACTCGGGGGTGTCGGGGGTCATCGGGGGACGGTCAGAGAACTTCGATATCTCGAAGCGATCTCCGCGCTCAATGAGGTTAAGGCATAAATGCCCTAACAGCAGGGTTCTCAGGACGAGAGGGTCGGGGTAGATGCCGCCGCGCCGTCGCCGCCAACCTCGCTCGCCCAACCACGCCGCGCTCGGCGAGGCAATCCGACGGCTGCGGCAGGAGCAGGGCGTGAGCCAGGAGGAGCTGGCCGAGCGGGCGGACACCGACCTCAGCCAGGTCGGCGGAATAGAGCGCGGGACCCGCAATCCCAGCTACACGACACTGCTGCGGCTGGCGGCGGCGCTCGACACCACGGTCGGCGCGATCACTTCCCTCGCCGACGAGATCTCCTGAGTCATCGGGGCCGCTCATTCGGAACATAGACTATAGGCTATGGTGCGCTGACTAGTTGACAAGAAGGCTGCGGTTCGTGGCAGGCACGAACCCGACGGCGCCCCAGCTCGGCACGGCGATCCGTGAGCTGCGCCGGAACCGCCACCTGACTCTCGAAGACCTGGCCGGGATCGCCCAGCTGCACACCACCCATCTTTCCGACATCGAGTTGGGCAAGACCAACCCAGGGTGGGAAATGATCCGCTCGCTCGCCAACGCGTTCGGGATCGAAACCTCCGCCGTGGTCAAGCTGGCGGAGACCCTCGCCGCGTCGGAAGCCAAACGGGCGCAAAGGGAGGAGAATCCCGGCGCCGGAGCCAAAAACCTCACCTAGACTATAGGCTATGGGAAATACGGGGTGGCGCCGAAAGGCTCCGCCCCGTGCCCCTGACATCCGCTCAGCTCGGTTCAGCGATTCGCCGTCTCCGCACGGACGAGAAGCTGACGATCGAAGCGCTTGCCTCGAAGGCCGGGATCCACTGGACCTACCTCACCGGGGTCGAACGCGGGCAACGCAATCCAACCCTGAAGGTGATCGTCGCGATCGCCGGCGCGCTCGAGATCGAGGTCTCCGAGCTGATGCGCAGAGCGGAGAAGACCCGCGAGGCGAACGGAGCCGGTTCCTAGCCCGGCGAAGCGGAGGGGGTGGGATTCGAACCCACGAGCGCCTTGCGACGCCAACAGTTTTCGAGACTGCCCCGTTCAACCACTCCGGCACCCCTCCGGGGACTCGGCCGCCGATTCTAGAGACGCGGCCACGCTCGCGCCCGCGCTGCAGAGCTGAAGCGTCCCGAGCCAGTGCCGTGAAAACCACGTGGGCGGAGCCGAGCAGACTCGATTCGGAAGCTTCTTCGACGCGCACCGACGGCTGCCGCGGGCAACGGTCATGGAGGAGCCGGCTGAGGTGGCCGGGGCCGAGCACATGACCCGGCCCGACAACTCGCACGCCAAGGCGGGGAACATCGACGCGGCCCTGCCAGGGACCGAGGGTGACCTGGTGCTCATCCTCGACGCCGATCACGTGCCCGCAGCCACGAGCGCCGCCGCCGCCACCCAGCGGCGCCGATCGCGATCGAGGCGGTGGCCAACCCGATCGTCGACCCCCTGGGCGACCCTCGCGAAAAGCCGTTCACCGCGGCGCTTGTGCCGGTGGCCGAACAGGCTTGGCGGCCGCGAATCTCATTCGCACTGGGCCGGGAGCAAGGCAGGAACGCCGCCTTGCTCCCGACTGCCCTCTAGCCGCCCTTGTGGAACGCGCGCGGCGCAACAGCTGCGCAGGCCGATGCCTTCATCCTCATCACCCCCTTTCTTCAAGCGAGTCGCTTAAAGGAAAGAGGAAATTGCCCCAATATCGGAAGGAGCTTCGACCGCAGGCGCTCCCAGCCCCATTTTTGGACAACAGGACCGGCTTAGTTCAATTACAGTCTTTCGCTCGAACGTTGCTGAGTGACCACCCCACCCCCCGGAGGACAAACCAATGGACAAGCAGCGAGGCCCCAACAAGGCGGGACCGAAGGACACGGTCTGCGCCCCGCTCAGGCATCCCCTGCGGGCACGCATCCTGGAAGTCGCCAACGTACGGGAGATCAGCCCGATCCGGTTCGTCGATGAGGGGCTGGCGCCGGAGGGCTTCGAGTTCCACTCGCACGGGAACGCGGTCTCGCATGTCGCCTACCACTTCCGCGAGCTGGAGAAGGCCGGCTGCATCGAAATCGTCGACCGCCGGCAGCGGCGGGGGGCCACCGAACACATCTACCGCGGCCGGCAGGCCCTGATCTTCACCGACGAGGAATTCGAGACGATGCCGCTCGCGCAGCGCGCGATGTTGTCGCGGCTGTCCATGCAGGGGCTGATCGCCCGCGCCGACTCTGCCGTCCGGGCCGGCACCTTCGACGCCCGGACCGACCGGCATCTGTCCTGGACGGCACTGGTCCTGGACGAGCAGGGCTGGGCGAGGATGACGGCGGAGATGGAAGCTCTCTATTTCCGCCTGCAGCAGATCCAGGAAGACGCCCGCGAACGCATCGCCGGCTCCGATTGCGAGGTCATCTCGGCAACCTGCGGCATGCTCGGCTTCCCCTCGCCGCCACCGCCCCTGCCTCCCGGCTCCTGAGCCCGCGGCGCACGGCGCGCACGTCGGCAGCCCGGATTGGGCCTTCCCGTCAACGGAGAGGGTGGGATTCGAACCCACGAGGCGGGTTAACCCCGCCCACGCGATTTCCAGTCGCGCTCCTTAAGCCGCTCGGACACCTCTCCGGGTTCCCTCAAGGGTATTGGCTCGGGGGCTGCTCCGGCCGCGGGCCGCGGCGGGCGGCGAAGAAGTCCCGCAGAAGCGCCGCGCACTCCTCCTCGCGGACCCCGCCGATCGCCTCCGGACGATGGTTGAGCGCGGGCTCGGCAAGGACGTCGAGGACGCTGCCGGCGGCACCGGCCTTGGGGTCCGGAACTCCGAAGACGACGGTGGGGATGCGAGCGAGGACGATGGCGCCGGCGCACATCGTGCACGGCTCGAGGGTGACGTAGAGGGTCGCGCCCGGCAGTCGCCAGCCACCCAGCGCCTCGGCCGCAGCGCGGATCGCCAGGACCTCGGCGTGGGCGGTCGGGTCGCGGCGCAGCTCGCGCTCGTTGCCGGCGGCGGCGAGCAGCTCGCCGTCGCGGACGATCGCCGCCCCGATCGGGACGTCGCCGTGCGCCTCGGCCAGACGCGCCTGCTCGATCGCCCACGCCATCGGCTCGGCGTGAGCGGCGATCTCGTCCGGGTCGGGCATCCGATCGGGGAGTATGTCCGTCCAGCCACTAAAACTTCACCGTGGGGCCCGTGTTAGCTGAATTGCGCGCGGAGCTCAGAGGCCCGGCGAGCTCAAGACCGCATGAAGAAGACGCTGCCAACTCTCGCCGCCCTGCTGGGGCTCGCCGCGATCGCCGCTGCCACCCCGGCCGCGGCCGCCACCGGCGTCGCTGCCGCGCATGGCTTCGCGCCCCGGCAGCTGGTGGTCAAGCTCGCCGGCGAGGCCCGAGCGAGCGTCGTTCGGCTGCCGCGGGGCGCGAACGCGTCGGCGAGCGCCTCGGCCCTGCGGAGCAACCCCCGCGTCGCCTACGCGGAGCCGAACTACGTCGCCACCGCGTCGGCGGCCGCGCCCTTCGCCCTGCCCAACGACTCCGGGAGTCTCTCGGGCGGGGCCGAAGCGGCCTCGACGGCGGGGGACTGGGCCTACAAGCAGTGGAACTTCCTCGACTTCGAACCGGAAGCGGGGCTGCGCATGCCGACCTCTGCCGGCGGGATCGACGCCGTCGGCGCCTGGCGCAACCTCGACGCGGCCGGCCACCCGGGCGCGGCGGGAGTAGTCGTCGCGGTGCTCGACACCGGCGTCGCCTACCGCAACTACCCGCCCGACTTCCGGCGCAGCCCCGATCTCAGCGCCAGCGAGTTCGCCAAGGGCTACGACTTCGTCGACCACGACTCGGTCCCGCTCGACGAAAACGGCCACGGCACCCACGTCGCCAGCACGATCGCCGAGAGGACGGGCAATGGGATCGGGCTCACCGGCCTCGCCTACAACGCCACGATCATGCCGGTGCGGGTGCTGGACGCACAGGGCCGAGGCCGGGCCAGCGAGATCGCCAAGGGGATCCGCTACGCCGTCCGCCACGGCGCCCAGGTGATCAACATGAGCTTCAACTTCGGCTGCGGGAAGAGGGTGCCGGAGGTCGACGAAGCGCTGCGGGAAGCGTATGCGCGCGGGGTGGTGACGGTCGCCTCCGCCGGCAACCTCGGCTCGGAGACCTGCGTCTCAGAGCCGGCCACGGGACCGCGGGTGATCGCGGTCGGCGGCAGCACCGAGGGCGGCTGCCTCGGCAGCTACTCGCTGACCGGCGAAGCGATCGACCTGCTGGCGCCGGGCGGCGGCCAGCCGGTGCCGGGCTGCCCGCTGATCTCGGCCCGGCCGATCTACCAGGTGACCCTGCGCCGCCACAATCCGGCCAAGTTCGGCATCCCCGGCGACTACGTCGGCACCTCGATGGCCGCCGCCCACGTCTCCGCCGTGGCGGCGATGGTCCTCGCCGCCGATACCTACGGGGGCCCTCGCATCTATCCCGAAAGCGAACAGGGCGCGAAAGACCGCGTCAACTCAGTCGCCCGCCAGCTCCGCCGCACCGCCCGCAGCCTCGGCCTCTCCCGCAACAAGCAGGGCGCCGGCCTGATCGACGCCGCCGCCGCGACGGCCCCACGCGCCGCCCCCGCACCCTGAGCCCAGCGCGACCTGAGGGCGTCTGGCCAAGCAGTTCAAGGACGCAGGGAGCGAAGCGTGCTCCGCACGCGAGCGACCGAGGACGCCGAAATGCGCCGGCCAGACGCCCTCAGGTCAGGTGGTGCGGACGATGATTACGGAGCAGGGGGCGTGATGCGAGACGTTGTTGGGGACGCTGCCGAGCAGGAAGCGGCGGGCGCCGGTCATCCCCTTGTTGCCGACCACGATCAGGTCGGCCTTGGTGTCTTCGGCGACGGTGAGGATCGCCTCGGCGGGCTCGCCTTCGACCGGGTGGGTCTGCACCTCGATCCCCTCTTTGCGGGCCGCGGCGGCGGCGGCGTCGAGGACCAGGTTGACGTTTTCGCGCGGGCCGATCTCGTACTGGACGTCGGCCGGGGCTTCGTTCTGGGCGTCCTTGACCCGGCGGTCGTTGACCGGCGAGTAGGCGCTGACGATGCTGAGCTCGGCGCCGGTCAGCTTGGCCAGGTCGACGGCCTGGCGAACGGCCTCGCCGGCGGTCTCAGAGCCATCGGTCCCAACCACGATGCGAGTGAACACGCCGCCCCTCCTCTGCTCGGTCGCTGAACCCGGCCGATACTAACCGCCGGGCCTTCAGCGCGCCGCCCGTTCGTAGGCGCGCACCTGCTTCGCCGGCAGGTCGCGGAAGCCGGCGCCGATCGTTTCGGTCGGGGTGGTCGCCAGCCGCACGATCGCGATCGCGATCGAGGCCAGCAGGCAGACGACCAGCACCGCCATCCCGATTTTCCACAGCCACGGCATCGCGGGAAACCCTAGGCGGGACCGGCGAGATTCGCGTTTGCGATCCGGCCAGCGCCGCGGCTATGGTGGGCGGATGGCGCTGGAGAAGGTGGCCGACGGGGTCTGGCTGCTGCGGGGCGACTTCCGCGGCTCGATGAACGTCTACTTCATCGAGGACGGCGACGGAGTCGTTCAGTTCGACGCCGGCACCAGGTCGATGCGGAAGGCGGTGAAGAAGGCGGGCGAGCAGCTCGGCGGCATCAAGCGGATCGTGCTCGGCCATGCCCACGCCGACCACCGCGGCACCGGCCCATATATGGGGGTGCCGATCCTCTGCCACGCCGACGAGGTCGCCGACGCCGAAAGCGACGCCGCGATCGCCCCGTACATGGATCTCTCGCAACTGCCGGTTGCCTGGGTCCGCCACCTCTACCCGTTCCTGCTGCGGCGCTGGGACGGCGGTGCGGTGAAGATCGACGGCACCGTCGCCGAGGGCGACGAGGTCGCCGGCTTCCGCGTCGTCCATTTCCCCGGCCACGCGCCGGGCCTGATCGGCCTCTGGCGCGAGAGCGATCGCGTGGCCCTGGTCAGCGACGTCGTCTACCTGGTCGACTCGGCGCGGTTGAAACCGCTGCCCGAGGGCGAGGCCAGCGTCCCCCACCCGGCCTGGGCCTGGGACCACCGGCAGGCGAAGGAGTCGGTGCGGAAGCTGGCGGCGCTCGACCCGAAGGTCGTCGCGCCGGGCCACGAGCACCCCCTCCGCGCCGAGAGCCTGCGCGCGACGCTGGAAGCGGCGGCCGAGAAGCACTGATCCGGGTGCTCAGCGGCCGCGCATCCGCCGCCCCGCTGCCATAGGTTGCCGGTCCTGATGATCGAGACCTACGTCTCGGCGGCGTTGATCTGCGCCGCCTCGCTGCTGGTCGGGCGGGCGGTCTTCTCGCTCGCCGGCCGCCAAAGCTGGTGCTGGCTGGAGCCGGCGGTCGGCTTCGCCGCGATCCTCACCGTGACCGGGGCCCTGGCGCGGGCGCCGGGCCACGGCACCAGCGCCACGATCGGCGCCCTGCTGCTGGTCGTGGTCGCGGCGGCGATCGCCTGGCGGCTCGGGTACCGGGCGCCGGGGGCGCTGCGGGCGGGGCTGCCGGTGGCGCTGGCGGTGGTGCTGGTGCTGGCGATCCCCTTCGCCGTCAGCGGCCGCTGGGGACTGCTCGGGGTCGGCTTCAACAACGACCTCGGCCTTCACCTCGCCTGGGCCGAGTGGCTGCGCAGCGGCCTCGGGCCGGCACCGGACCCCGGCTACCCGCTGGGCCCGCACGGGCTTGCCGTCGCCATCGCCGCGGTGCCGGGAATCGGGCTCGGGCAGGCCTTCATCGGCGAGATCGTCGCGATCGGGATCCTCACCGGGCTGACGGCGCTGGCGGCGCTGGGCCGGATGTCGGCACCGCGGCGGACGATCGCCGCCACCCTCGTCGCCGTCCCCTACCTCGCCGCCTCCTACTTCGCCCAGGCCGCTTTCAAGGAGACCGCCGAGGCGCTCTTCGTGCTGGCCTTCGCGATCTTCCTGGTCGCGCCCGGCCGCCCGCCGAGCGGCAGTTGGGCCCGGCTTCGCTTCCTGCTGCCGCCGCTGGCCCTGGCCGGCGGCATCTTCTTCTCCTACAGCTTCGCCGGGCTCGCCTGGCCGATCGCGATCCTCGTCCTCTGGGGCCTGACCCAGCCGGCGGTGCGGGCGGCGCTGCGGCCGCGCTCGCTGCTGCGCTTCCTGCTGCGCCCGGCGACCCTGGTCACCCTCGTCGCCCTGCTCGCGCTGGCGGTCGTGGCGACCCTGGTCGGACCGTTCGGCTTCATCCACAGCTTCAACAAAGTCGCCGGCAGCAACACCTACGGCCCGGTCTCGCCGCTGGAGGCGCTCGGGGTCTGGCCCGCCTCCAACTACCGGCTCGAAGCCGAAGGTGGCGCCCATTTGACCGGGCTCGCGGGGGCGATCGCGGTGCTGGCGCTGATCTTCGGCCTCGCCTGGTGGCTGCGGCGGCGCGAACTGACGATCCCGGTCGCCTTCGGCGCCGGGGCACTGCTCTACCTCGCCTCCCTCCCTTCAAGCGGCGACTACTCGCAGGCGAAGGCGCTGATGATCGTGGCGCCGCTGGCGATGCTGGCGATCGCCCGGCCGCTGCTGGCCGAGTTCCCGGCCCTGAGCCGCGCCCGGGCCCGCGAGGACGAGCTGGCACCGGCGGCACCGCTCGGCTCCGCGCAGGACGGCAAGAAGCCCTGGGCGCCGCTCCTCCGCCTCGCCTGGGCGCTCCTGGCGATCGCCTTCGTCGGCGGCGCCGCCTACTCGAGCTTCCTGGCCCTGCGCGACGCCCCGGTGGCGCCGCCCGGCCACGGCGCCGAGCTGAAGTCGTTCCTGCCGATCCTGCACGGCCAGCCGGTCCTCTACGCCGGCCAGGACCGTTACGCGGCCTACGAGCTGATGGGCGCCGACACGCACGTGCCGCTGGTCGAGTTCCCCGACCCCGAGGTCTCCCAGAACCCCGAGAAGCCGTTCGACACCGGCGACGCCTACAGCCCGATCGACTTCGACTCCTTCTCCCGCGGGACCCTCAATCGCTTCAAGTACGTGATCACCGGCCGGGCCGCCTGGAACAGCCAGGCGCCCCCCAACTTCCACCTGATCGCCTCCACCCCCTCCTTCCTGCTCTGGGAACGGACCGGGCCGACGCCGCCGAACCGCCACGTCCTGCTCGAGGGGACCGAGGCCGGCGCCCGGGCCGACTGCGCCGCCCCGGAGATCCGGATCCTGCTCGCCAGCGGTGGCCGCGCCTCGCTCTTCCCCGGGGCCGCGATCGGGCCCAAGTCCGATTGGGCGAACAGCAGCGTACTGGGCACCGGAGAGAGCGCCTCGCAGTCGCTGCGACTCCCCGCCGGCAGCTGGAATCTCTCCCTCCAGTACTTCTCGCCCTTCGCCCTGACCCTGACCGCGCCGGGGTTCCGGCAGCCGCTGGCGGCGGCGCTCGACGGGCAGCGGCCAAACACGATCAGCCTCGCCAGCAACGGGCAGTTCTGGCCGGCAGGCCGCTTCCGAAGCCAGGGAGGCCGGGTCGCCTTCTCCGTGCACAGTGCCGACGCATCGACCCTGCAGAGCCTCAGCGGCTACGGGGGCAAGGCCTACCTCGGCGAGCTGGTGGCTGTCGCCGCCGGG
>OBLV0100000425.1_pt1 | contig 13170 bp, 13 predicted proteins | sample 1520071 | NCBI WGS metagenome assembly OBLV01 (sample SAMEA3888446, study PRJEB22518) | metagenome | reverse complement strand
AAATTATGTACCAAGTTACTCTTTACTATTGTGGTACGATGAACGTTTCAAAACGTTGTTTATGCATAGAATTTTCGAGACCTCCGATCTATGCGTCAGTTGTAAATTCCGATTAGCTCTGTTCACAAGGTTTGAAGATGAAGTCTAAGTTCATATTTCATCACGACCATTACTACCATACTTTGAAAAGTCAAATTGGGAGTGGCATTCCAGTGTTTCATGGTGCACGACAGAGGGGAGGGGGGATTGGCTCAGTTTTGGGAGGGATTGCAAAGTATGCGTTACCATTATTAGCTAAGTTTGTCTTCCCCCATGCGAAGAACGCAGTTACTAATACCGTTTCTGACATTGCACAAAATGGTACCACTGTGAAGCAGGCATTGAAAACCAACAGTGCTAAATTTTTAAAAGATGTTGGGTCTGGTGTAGTCAACCATTTCCTTCACAATCAAACTGGAAGTGGTCTTACACGAAAACGTGTCGGTAATTTACAGTCGTTGAATTCAAGGCAAACAAAAATAGTGAAAACTGCTATTCCTACGCAACATTCAAAAAGAAGCAAACAAAGCAACGTGCGAAAGAAGAAACAACGAACTCGACTTGACATACCGTATTTCCCTTAATGGTACCCCACGCTCAAGTAGTACCCCACCCCCTTAATTGTGCCCCATGAAAAGACACCACAAAATTTATATTTATACTGCCGTATTACGACTTTCGTTAGTGTCCCCTCCAACATTTACCCCCCCCCCCCTCATAGTACCCCAGTCTGGAGGGCATGATTTTGTCTAGTACCCCAGTGGTACAAATAAGGGAAATACGGTATTTTCATAATGTCGTTACTTCATAGTGATTCGCCAGCTGCAATTCGGGGTGAAGTTGACCTGTTTAGTTTGCCAGCTACAGATACAACATGTGACTACAGCATGTATGCCGAGTATCAACCGGTGGTTAATATTCAAGACTGTGACTCCAGGGTTGACTTCAAAATTATTGCGAACGCTCAGCATTACTTAGATTTACACGACAGCTTCTTGTATTTGAAAGTTCAGGTAGTGAACAAGAATGGTACCAACTTAGCTGCTGATGCGAAAGTTAGCACGGTGAATTGTTTTCTTCATGCGTTGTTTTCACAATTGGATATATACTTCAATTCGCAACTGGTCTCTACCAGCAACAACGCGTATCCATACCGTGCATACATTGAGACACTTCTTTCTTACGGCAACGATTACAAGCACTCACAGGGAGGATGTTTTTTGTTCTATCCGGACACCAAGGTGGCCAGCGACAACACAAACGAAGGCTACAAGATTAGGAAGGAGTTCATCGCAAAATCAGAAAACGTAGAAATGATTGACAGACTTCGTTTTGACTTGGCAACACAACATCGGTATATACTGAACGACATTAACGTAACTATAAGTTTGACGAAGTCTCCTGATTCCTTTTCGTTAATTGGCGAGGCAGGAAGTGAATACAAGGTGAAGATCTTAAAAGCAAGTTTCTTTGTGCGAAAGCAAGTGCTGTATCCAAGTATAATTCTTGCTCATCAACGATTGCTGGAGAAGGGTGAAGTTGCGAAGTACCCATACAAGAAGACTGATATCAAATACTTTACAATACCACAGGGGAACTCGAGTGCTGTCGAAGAAAATATATTTTCCAGTTCCATTCCATCAAGAATTATTCTGGGGTTTGTTGCTAGTTCTTCGTTTAACGGTGATATAACGAAGAATCCATTCCTTTTTGGGCATAACAACGTTACGAATGTGGGAATATCAATCAACAACGTGGCTATTCCGATTCATCCTTTGCAGTTAAATTTCAACCAAGAGGAGTACTTGTTGGCGTACTACTTACTATTTACAGCAACAGGAATAGCAGGGCAAGATAACGGTTTGCACTTCGATCGTAGGCAGTATAAGGATTTGTACGCCTTGTTTTCTTTTGACATCATTCAGGCTGCAAATAATAATTCCTTGTTAACGTTGGATAAGTCTGGAAACGTTAGACTTGAGCTTAAGTTCAGTACAGCACTGCCACGGGCGATTCATTGCATTATTTATTCAGAGCATCAGGGGCTCTTGGAAATTGATAAATATCGACAAGTAGTTGCAGTGCAATGAATTCTAATGAACTAAGACATATTCTAGCTAGTTGTATTCCTTCAATATACCAAACTGGAGTTTTAGCATGTGATCAATTAGACTTGATAACCAAGCAAAAATTCGCTGTAATCTTGAACACAGATGATTCTACGAAACCCGGTCTACATTGGTTGAGTGTATTTAAGGATAGTGCTACTTCGCATGAAGTAGAGTTTTTTGATTCTTTTGGTTTACCTGTCCAATTTTATGATAAACGCATTGGCTCCTTCCTGTCTAAATTCATTTATGTTAGGACAAGTTCAATGCAAATCCAATCAACATTTTCTGATGTTTGTGGTCAATTCTCTGTGTATTACTTAGCAAGTAGGGTAAATGGTATTACATTTGATTCTATACTAGATAGTTTTAGCGCTCAGAATCTGATCAAGAATGATGAGCGGGTAAAAACGTTTGTGAAACAGAACTTCTTGCACGTCAAATCAAATATAGAAAACAGAAGCCACGACGACTTGATTGATCATTCGTTCGTTCACCAATGTAGTAAAAAACAAATAAAAACGTTTCGTAATAAATAAAACAGCTGCACATATACTGTTTGTCCTTTCAGTTACTCGAAATGACTGGTAAACTCAGTGACATATATTATCAGGTATCAAATCCTGGAAGCTTCGGAGGGGTAAAAAGATTGAGGGATGTGTCAAAATGTAGTACAGCAGTGGTTAAAGATTTCTTGCAAGCACAACCAGCATATACAAGACATAAACAAAAGTTTTCAAAATTTCGTCGCAGAAAAATTGTAGTTCCTGGAATGAACTATCTATGGCAAGCAGACTTAATTTTCATGATCAAGTATAAAAGATTTAATAAGAACTTTGCCTATATTTTGTCAGTGGTTGACACATTCTCGCGGAAAGGATTTGCAATTCCATTAAAGAATAAAACGAGTAGTGAGATTATCAGAGGATTCCAGGAAATCTTCAAAATTCATAGGAGGACTCCAAGATATCTGGAAAGCGACCAAGGCAAGGAATTTTTTAACAGACCTTTTCAAAAATTTCTTCTAGAACATAGCATAACGCTGTACCACAATTTCTCAGACTATAAAGCTTGTATGATAGAGCGTTTTAATAGAACATTACTTACACGCTTGGCTAAGTATTTCACCTATAGTGGAAGTTTTGAATATCTAAGTGTATTACCAAAATTGGTGGAAAGTTACAATAGTTCCACCCATAGGTCCATTGGCGTAAGTCCTAACCGTGTGAATAAAAGAAATCAATTAGACGTCTGGCTTTACGCGTACAAGGACTTGTACACAAAACAGTGTCCCAAAACGAAGCTAAGGTTACACGACTTTGTGCGTCTTACTATTAAAAAACGTGCTTTCGAGAAAGGCTATTCTTGCACGTACACAGAGGAAGTATTTGTAATCACAGAAGTGATTGACAGTATACCAGTTACATTCAGAATTCGTGACATGACTGGGGAAATTATTCAAGGTTTGTTCTATGAGCAAGAGTTGGTCAAAGTTTATCCTTAGTGTGTTATTTCTACCTGAGTATGTCGTTTTACATGTATTTGCCTTCAAGTGGGTCTCAGCGGTATTTTCCAGACAACCGAGTTTCAAAATTTCGAATCAAGACTCCAGTGAAATTGAATTTGAGTCAGTACGAAGTCGCGCTGACTGAAATCACATACGTGTATTCAAAAAAGACCTTCACGGGACTCAACAGTGATAACGTATTAAAAATTCACACAGAGAGCATAAATGACTTCAGTGAGAAGGAGATCAAAACTACCCATTATTCAAACATAGCGCATTTGGTTAAAGAACTAAATGAATCTGTCTACCCCTTGAAGTCAGTTCACTTTTCGTATTCAGACGAACAAAATCGAACATGTATTAAACTAGAAGCAAATACGGAGGTGGAGATCAGTGAAAAGTTATCATATGCTCTTGGATTTGCCGGAAAGACCAAGTTCTCCAGCCGTGGTGAATTACAGGAAATCTCAGATACTGCACCAGATTTGCGTGCTGGCAGTTATTTCATGTTCATCTATGCAGATATCGTGGAACCACAAATTGTTGGAAGCGAGTTGGTACCTTTGCTTCGTGTTGTGAATTTTGGCGGAAATGAAAACGAAGCTATAACTACGACATTCCAGAACCCATACTATTTACCCGTTTCAAGATCAAATATTGACATAATTTCAATAATCTTGTGTGACGAATTTGGAGACGAACTTTGGTTGGACAAGGGCCAAGTTACTCTTACATTGCATTTCAGAAAGCAGATTACTTGAATTAACATGGAGTTAGTTTACCAGGAGCACATTACTGTATTCAAACATCCATTTTCCTGTATTATTGCCGGGAGTTCTCAGTGTGGAAAGACCGTATTTACAACAAATTTGATAACACATCTGGACGAAATGATATCACCGAGAATATCATGTGTCATCGTTTCTTACACAGAAGATCAACCAGCATATCAGAATATGTGTTCACTTGATTCCAGAGTCCGTCTGGTAAAGGGGAGAAATTTTGATCTTGTTCCAGGAGAAAACACATTGTTAATAATCGATGACCAAATGGACTCAGCGTTGGGAGACAAGACAATACAGAATCTGTTCACGAAAGGTGTGCATCATAGATCTATTTCAGTCATCTTAATCACACAGGATTTATATCCTCAGGAGAAATTCGCTCGAACAATACGAAGAAATTCGACCTATTTAATTGTGTTCCGCTCGCCTACATTTCAGCTACAAGTTCAGTGCCTGGGAAGGCAACTGTATCCACAACATCCAAGATTCCTTCAGGCTGCGTACGACATGGCAACAAAAATACCCTACACCTACATTTTCTTGAATTTGAATCCAACTTGTCATGAAAACTTACGTGTTCGTTCAGGAATACTACCATTTGAGGATCTGTATGTGTATACCCCTACTCCTGAGTTGAATTAGAAATAAAACGTATCTCATTATAATGTTAAAAACGTTTTTTGCTTTTGATAACTCGATGACAGTTGATGTACACTGACAATCCCGCAGTATCAAATTGAAGTTGTATTCGTAAGGATGTTCTGTGCAAACACAATCAAACATGACGATTCGAATTCAACGTAACCGTGACTTTTTCAGAAGTTTGTTGCAGTGTACGAAGAAACAACGCGATAAGAACATCCAGTTAGCTACAAAGGACAACATCGACGCGCTGTCTGAAGCGGCACTGAACACTTTAAAGGGAAACGTCCCTTTAGAGTCAGGCCTGAAAAAGAAATTAAAGCGCCATTGCTCCCGAATTAGACAGCTGGCACATAAGCGTGTTTCAAGAAAAAGGAAGAAGGAACTTCTCGTTCAGCAAGGTGGGTTTCTTCCGTTATTAATTCCTGCAGTTTTAACTGCTGTTGGTAGTCTTGCTGCCAGTGCAATTGGGAAAGCCGTTGGAATTTAATGGCGAGGCGGATGAAGTTAGTGACAGAAGCAGAATACGAGCGATTACTGACTTTGAGAGCAAAACCAGTACCACGGGAACGTGACGAGGTATCTTTCGTGGAAAAGGAATTAGAAGCCACGAATCTCCTACAATTGACAACATTACCAGATGACATGAAATTAGCACTGTATAGCAGTGCATTGAAGAATATAAACAATAAGTTAACCGAGTTGCAAGGAAAGCCTACAAGGGTAGTATTAGCACCGGATGAAATCAAGGGAAGTTCAAGTGAGAGCCAACGCGTTGAAACGAGCGTAGTCGCCAGAGACAGCCCGCAACGTGTGGAAACGAGTGCAGTCGCCAAAGACAGCACAGAAAAGCTGTTTGGATTATCACGGGACGACGAGTTTCTTGTAGATGCATTGCCAGAAGCAGTTCAACCTTCAGCGAGGAAGATAATACAATACTTAAAAAGCGCCCCTGGTCTCATTAGTTGGAAATCCACTGGTCTGTGCACAATTCATGGTGAAGTGGTAGATGGCTCAAATTTAGTAGACCTCTTGAGTTACGTCTTACGACCAAATTTGAAGATTGGTAACCCCATCGGTGCGAAAAGATTTCTCTACGTGCTACGTGCATTGGACGTACCTATCTCAATTCTGGGACATAAGCGTCGGGCCAACTTGAAGGAAACATTAGAGACATTGAAACGAAGGCAAACTGAGCGACAAAATAGCGATACCAGCACGTCGTGGCAAAGCTTCGGGGACAGTCCAAATACAACCACTGAATTGGATTAGTAAATTCACACCACATCATGGCTTCTGTATTTACTTACCACGGACCAAGATACACAGACTTCGTGACACTGGATTCTCGCATTCAATCGTTCTCATCATGCACTAATACTGATCTTAATCCCTGTCACGAATACGCCAAAGCTGGCTTCTTTGCTGTTGGTGACAAACTTATTTGTTTCTACTGCGGAATAGTTCTTTCTAACATTAAAAAGTACGACAATCCATGGATAGAACATTTAATTTATGGATCAAGATGTGCATACCTTCGAATAATCAGGACTGCTGCTCATGAATCTGAGGAGAAGGAATGGAGTCCATGTTCCTCAAAAAACATTTACAGTAATTACGAAACACGTGAGTTATTACCAATTTGATCACAAGCAGTAATGATTCTGATCTAATTAATTTCATTATTTTCCTACAGTTCGTGGCCAATACCATTCTTTATTTTTATCCACGAGATGCAAGATTTGTTTAACTGCAGCAGCCCAATTTGTATATCTTCCATGCACACATTTAGTTGCATGCTTGAAATGTGTAACCACACAAAATGCCTGTCCAATTTGCAGGCGTGAAGTTGATTCAATAATGAAAATTTTCGTCTAGTAGGATTAGGATTAGTAGCATTTATTTTCGTTCAATTACTTATTTACTAAAGTTTACATTAGTTTTTCTTAAGGGCAATAAACTATTTGTTCAAATAATGATAATATGCAGATGTGTAAATACCATCCTCATGAATGAATCGCTTTGAGTCAAATGCATGCATTGCTGATTTCTTAACTTCTTGGGTATGCAACTTATGTCTCTTAGACCTAATTTGATTAAAATGACAAAAATACCTATTTTGATTTTCAACCACATTTTTATACAAGTTGTGACTGAAATCCCTCTCCTTTAGAAATCTTGGCACGCCCTTCAGAGCTTTCTTCTTAATATTTTGACCTTTAATAGAGTACGATTTTGAACCAACACCAGCGAAACTTGTAATTATATTTCCGTTCGCATCATCATGCATTTTGCCAACCACTTTCCGATTTTTATTTGAGCACAAGTGATATCTGCTGTCCGATTTATCAAAACTGGTTTTGTCGTAATCGCTTGTGTCAAAGTCATTTATGTATGGTAGAATGTCAGCATATACATCGTCTGATTTTATTTCGTAGCAAAGGCTGTCGGTATCAGTGAAAAGAAGTTCAGCATTGTCGCCGTACATTTTTAGCATTCTGTCATAATGGAATTTGTACATCACAAGTTTACTTAAATCGAGTATTGAAAATCCTACATATACGGGCTTATCCAACTTTGTCATTCGTCGATTCATTCGGATTGTGCACAAATTTTTTGCAAGAATTTCATGTGCCACGTATTGCGGTTTAGCTACGAGATGCAAAGCCCTTTTCAATTTGTTTACAAGATGAATCGTAATCCTTCGGCGTTTGTTCTCCATGGTCTTGCCATACACGGCGTTGACCATAAACTTAAAGAAGTCTTTCTCAAATTTATTTTCGGCCTTTGCTCTTTTCTTTGTGTTAAAATTTATGTACTTTGCAAGCCATGGTCGTTGATTAAATTCTAAGATTCGACGGATCTTCTTTAGTCTCATTCCTTTCCTCAAATAGTATTTCAAATTTCTGTAGTGAACAACATAATTTTTTCTTGGTCCGAGGTGAGGAATTAGTTTCTTATTCTTATCGTTATACTTTATTCCCATCTCATGCATAAGAGTTCTTTGATAGGTGCTGAGCTGGTCATATGGGATTGAAATTTTTTCAGGTGCCAAAGGGTAAGCATTGTGCTCGCTGTGTTTGTCTCTTGGGTAAGAAAGATCTACGGAGAGGATGTAACCCTTAGGACCATTCTCAGGAATTGCTGTTAAGTTAAAATTCTGAACCTCGCTCTCTGACATAAATCGAAATTTGCCCACTGGAAGTGACATCTTCATTGCAGTACCATATAAATTATTGCAATCTACACTAAAGATAAATGTGTCTGAGTTTCCTTCCTTAGGATTGTAGTTAATTCCCATATATTTATTATTTGCCTCAGCCAAGCGCTTACAAACCATGGATACTCCACCCCTCATTCCTGACTCTATGAATTCATACATATCCACGTCTGTAAATAGGTCTAGTTGGACATTTGTCATTTTCAGGGCTGCATCAAATGCTACTCCAGGCTGAGATAAGTAGTAGACAGGATCCAACTTATAGTATTCCAAACACATATCACGAAAACTTTCAAATACGCATGCTAATAAGATGGTGTCAGTTAGTAAATAAAGGTCATGATACATCCCCAAGTCTGTGCAGTTGAAGCTGTCAAAGACTTCCGATGCAAAAACATAGTCCTCTGATTTAACTCCTTCGTCTTTTATAGTTCTGTAAAATTTCTCCATAGGTGGCAAGGTTTTTTCCTTAAACTTAGCCCATGAATCCATATACTCGTACGGATAGCAGCCTTTTCGCTGTAGTAATTTACTGTGCTCTTTACCAAAAACAGACTCCAGAAGAGAAAATTTCTCCGTGCTTAAATTAGACACTAAGGTATCTAAGGATTCAGGCAAGAATTGAAGTGAATCAAGAAAAATTATACGATCAACTTGGATGCTAAGATATTTCTCTGTGTTTGTTGGAATTACGCTAATTTTTTGTCCAAACTTACGAAATCCGTGAATAATTAAATGGGAGTCGTAGCACTTGAAGTTATGAATAATAACTGGTAAAAACGACTTTGTTTTAATATTCAAGTTGCATTCAGCATGCATAATTGATCGATATTCGCCTGTGATATGACAATGATCTCTTACACGGTTATCTCCTAGATCACGTTCACAAGCCCAACATTTGGTCTCATGGACAAAATCGAACTCAGCCTGAGAGCTCGGGCGCATTGGTAAATTAATTTTTGAGATTTCCTTCACGCTCTGACAAATATTTGCCATAGCTGTTAGAAATTTGTCGATACAATCTTTTCCTCGATAAATCTTATAATCAATTAAACTACCGTCCGATTTCACAATTGCATATGAATAACCACTTGGAACGTGTAAGTTGAGATTTGTTTGTGAGGGAGCACTGTAACAAAACTCTGAAATGCCACTCGACCGAATCTGTGTTGCCTTAGCTTGTGGAATTAAGAGAGCCTCAAAATCTGCATACACTACATAATTTGCTCGGATCATGTGCCGGTAATTCCTGAATTTCATCTTAGGCATTTCACCGAATTTGTTGATTTTTGGCATTTTTATGTTTGCAAATTCAAATTCCTTACAGGACTTTATGTGCTCCTCTAGTAGTTTAATTGAATTAAACCTGTTGAGACAATTATAACACAAGAATTTTGCTGATTTTCCGCGCTTTCCCAGCAGCTTGTGTATGTTACGAATTCCTGCGAAATGTGAATGGTGTTGGTTTTGTATAAGTAATAAGTCCGCAGTGCGAATGCCAACCTGATAATTGCGTTTTGATATTCTGTGTGGAATTAAACCATCACGTTTATCCCAAGCAAATACGTTAACTGCGATTTTATTCAGCGATTCAAAAGTCTCTACTGCACTCATTTCGACAGGATACGTTATACATGAGAAGTTGTACTCTTTCTCGTAAGGTCTGTAAGTGGAAGTTAGGCTGGAATTTTGCTCTGAAGAATGTGCAGGGTGAAAAACAGACAGTATCGCCCACTTAAAGCAGGCGTCATCGTAATTTCGTACGTTCACAGTGCATCTTTTTCGCTTAACTTCGTTCGGAATTGCTTGCCAGCATCCGATTTTCATTGCTCTGAAATTAGCTACTCTGATGTCCATTCCTCTGATGCAATCGAGAATCCAACCTGAACCATACGTTTCAAAAAGATAAATACTGTTTTCGATCTTATCAACTGCTTCCGAATAGAACTCTTCAAAGAAAGCCATGTTGGTGATTATGGTCATGAAAGAGTTAAGTGCATGATCAATATATTCGAACCCCTCATGTCCTATTGGTCTTTTGAACTTGGCCCAAACAGTGAGTTGAGACTTAATGCTACTCAAAGCATGGACACAATTTGTGATTACATTCCTTACGTATGGCTGAATATCAGCCATAAACAATAAATAGGATACATAGTCCACTCTGTTACGTTGTCTGTATGTCCGCAAAGAACCTCTGAAGGCTGTAACTTGCTTGAACGGACCAATATCTAAATCCTTTGTCACGCGTCCCCGCCCAACTTGTACGTGTGCATGTTTTATGTGTGCTGCCCTCTGCCACCGATTAATTGCGATGTATTTACAATGCTTGCAACGATGAACCAGATTCATATGTATGTCCATGAGTTTGTGAGAGTCGAAAACCTGCTCGCAATATTTACATTTCTTGTACACGATTTTTTCTATCTGGACCCACTGCCTTGAATTCTGCACACGACATAATATAGTGTGTGAATTAAATTCTTCTCGGCTCGTGAAGTTTTTGGCACAAATTCTGCAAGGGCCTGGTTCCTATTTTATACATACATAATTGTTAATATGTGAACCCTCTCATAGAAATAAGATTCTTACATTTATTATTTCTCCATCCTCATCACTGTACGAGGATCGGTTGCTTTTATTACAACTCTGCAAATTGGGACATTGATTTAATCTTTAGCTTTGGCAAAAGAGTGCAGACCACTCACCGATCTCTCAGATTTGGACCCACATATGGATCTACGAGTACTGCTCTCTGATTGACTGTTCTGTTGTGAAACGTGAAACACGTGTCTTCAATTTTAATTTGAGATTTTCAATTGCTGGAAAAGTACTTACTCTTTGTCCGGCCAAGGAGTTGTTGTACATTGTTTAGCAATCGATTAGTCACCGGACACCACATTCAAATTACCACCAATTAAAAATCTTATCAATTATTTGAGTTCTGGATGAATTCTGTGATATTTGCACTACTTATTTCGTACAAAGACAAGTTGTCAGCTTAGCAAACCAGTCAGGCTGCGTAACAAAGATGCGAATTTACAAGATCAGCGTCTTCAAGCAAGAAGCAAATGTGTCATCATTTAATGAGTTCGTGACTAAACAAAGAAAGAACGAGCGATCACGACGGGCTGTCTATCATTCTTCATTACGAACTCAGTGACAACACTTCTCAACTTCCGTGCCTGGCATTGTGATCTGATCCAGCTATTTCCCTTTGGATTTAAAGATTTTCATTTTGGATTACTTCCAAGACTGGGATATGGACGGTGACATCTTCGGAAGTAAGTACTCCCTCTTTCAAGTCCTTGAGTGTTTAGATCAGAAATGTATAATGACTCATTTCTGTGCCTGCAGCTGATGAAGAATTTCCCAAAGATCCCCCCAAGACTCAATTGCAGTTGGAAAAGGCCATGGCAAATATTGAACAAAAACAACGGTCAAACCTTGAGAAATCTATCGAAGCTGTCTCAAAAATGGGTGCATCTGGAGCATCCACTTCAATCAGTCCAAAGGCTGTGGTTGCTTTGAAGGCCATAACTAAAAAGATGAGTGAGAGGCAAGGTCAGCATGCACACGCATTCGATGTGTCAAATCGTCTATCAACATTTTTTAAAATTTAACTTAGGGGGTGGTGTGCAAAAGAATGAAAAGATCAGCGGAGATTCAATTAACTGTGGAGCAAGCAAAATGCGAAATGTCAGCAAAAATTCTTCTCCAAAAAAGGCACGAACCGTAAAGAACAGCACAAAGCAAACTGCGAGCGCTAAAAAGAGTAAGTCTCTATTTCATGCATTGTTTCCCTTAATCAAATGAAAAATATGCCGACTCAAACCTATATTTCATTTGCTTCAGATACAAGCGTTAGAGCCAAGGCTTTGGTCAAGGAATTCATAGATGATGAAGGAGTGGAAGCTGACAGCGATTGTCAAATCGTCGAAGAATTCGACGACGAGGATTCTGAGAATGGACAAGATGAGGAAGACTCAGAGAATGAGGAGGAGTCAGATGAGGAGCAACCACCAGCGAGGAAGAAAGTTCACAAATCTGCTAAACCAGCAGTCATCAATTTAGACTTGTCTGCAAAGAAGGATTATCTGCCAGAGTTCAACGCTCATTTGGAAGACAACGTATATGTTCGCCTACAGAGATGGAACGGAGGGAGAAATATTACTATCCGCCGTTTCACTGGCGAAAACAAGGATGTTCCTGGACCTGGAATTACACTTGACTTCAAGTTTCTTCCATTGTTGGTTAAAGCATTTAACGCTCTAGCAGCGATTGTCATTGAGCACGGTGGTAGTCAGTAATTATTTTGACTCAATTCATTGTTTCAATATGAACTGACACGCTTTGTGTTTCAATAAACTTATTGATTAACTAAGAAAGTGACTGCTAAAGCCTGATATTCACTCGAAGCGAACTGCACAGCGAAATTGAAATTCGGTGCAAAACGAAAATACCTGTGCGAAATTGATTTTGTGTCCATTTTTTTTTGGGTGACAGTATTCACTTCTGGTTCACGCGACATTTGATTCTTTTCATAAACAACTACAAATAGTCTCGCCCGTTTGAATGGACTGATAACGGTTATGTTTCCTTGGTGGCAATAATATTTGTGGCGTTCCACTACCAAAGAAACGGCATTTCGCTCTGCCAAGTCGATTTCGAAGGTGCATGCATTTCACGCAGACCCTTCGCGAAACCTGAACTTTTTCCGCACCGCGAAGTATTTCGCTGAGTGAAAAATTCTGAACTGTGTACCACCAACGCGAAAAGTGTGCGAAAAATTTCTCAACGTCTCATTTCGCACCGAAAACGCGATTTCGCATGGACTGGATACCAGTCTTAACAGTTGCATCATCTCAA
>OBLV0100000424.1_pt1 | contig 13181 bp, 11 predicted proteins | sample 1520071 | NCBI WGS metagenome assembly OBLV01 (sample SAMEA3888446, study PRJEB22518) | metagenome | reverse complement strand
AGATCGTGATGTGACTGGAGTTCAGACGTGTGCTCTTCCGATCTGCTCGAACGGGGCCAGTCGTACCCGCCCGGTTCGTTCCCGCGCGACCCCCGAGGCCTGGCCAACAACCTCTGGGACCCCGACTCCGGCCTGCACGGGCTGTTCGACGTGTGGGCGTTCAGGGGCATCGAGAGCGTGGTGTCGAGTGGCCTCGGCGGCGGCTCGCTGATCTACGCCAATGTGCTCATCCGCAAGGACGAGCACTGGTTCGTCGACGAGGCGCTCCCTGACGGAGGCTACGAGCGCTGGCCGATCGACCGGGCCCTGCTCGACCCGCACTACGACGCCGTCGCCAAGATGCTTGACGCCCAGCAGTACCCCTTCGCGGTCGCCCCGTACGACCAGACGCCGAAGACCAATGCCATGCGCGACGCGGCCGAGACGCTCGGGCTCACCTGGATGTTGCCCGAGTTGGCGGTGAGCTTCCGCAGCCCCGGCGAGGCGCCCTCCCCCGGCGTTCCCCTACACGAGGCGCATCCCAATCTCCACGGCCAACCCCGGCAGACCTGCCGGCTGTGCGGCGAATGCGACGTCGGTTGCAACTACGGCGCCAAGAACACCCTTGACTACACCTACCTTTCCCGGGCCAAGGACTGCGGCGCCGAGATCCGCACGCTTTCGGAGGTTGTCGCCCTCGAACCGTTGGACGGCCCAGGCGGCGGCCCGTCGGGCTACCTGGTGTCCTACGTGACCCACGTCCCGGGCGAGGACCGCACCCCAGTTCCGACCAGCGCCCTGCCGACCACCACCATCAAGGCGCGTCGGGTGGTGCTCGGGGCGGGGACCTTCGGCAGCACCTACCTCCTGCTGCGCAACCGCAGCGCCTTTCCACTGCTTTCCAGGGCCCTGGGTACCCGCTTCTCGGGTAACGGCGACCTCCTTGCCGCTCTCGTCGGTGCCCATCGCCGCGCTGGGGGCCACTCCATAGCGCGCCACCTCGACCCGAGCATCGGACCGGTCATAACCAGTGCCATCCGCATGGCCGATCAGGTCGACGGTACCGGCGCCACCGGACGTGGGTTCTACGTTGAGGACGGCGGGAACCCGGCGTTTCTCGATTGGGTCGCCGATTCGGCCGGGGCGCTCAGTACCGCGGCGCGGGCGGCCAAGTTCTTCGCCCGCCGGCTGATGGCCCACCTGAGCGGCAACCCGCAGAGCAACATCAGCCGCGACATTTCCCAGCTACTGGGCGACGGCGAACCGTCGTCGACCATGATCCCGGTGCTGGCGATGGGGCGAGATATCCCCGACGGCGTGATGTCCCTCCGTGACGGCCAGCTGGACCTCAACTGGACGACCCGGACCTCCGAGGCGTACTTCGACCGGGTGGAGCAGACGTTGAGCGGTATCGCCTCGGCGCTCGGCGGACGGGTCCTCAACACGCCGTTATGGCTGTTCAAGCGGGTCATCACGGTGCACGGCCTCGGCGGTGCCCCCATGGCGACCAGCGACGCCGACGGGGTCATCGACGCCGACGGCGAGGTCTTCCACTATCCCGGCCTGTACGTGGTCGACGGGGCCGCGATGCCCGGGCCGGTGGGCCCCAACCCGTCGTTCACCATTGCAGCCTTCTCCGATCATGTCGCCGACGGGATCCTGTCCACCGCGCTGGTGAAATCATGAGCACGGGGTCCGGTGCCGGCGCCGCGTCGTCAAACGGCGGGAGCAGCCGCGGGGGCGGGGCGGGCAAGCCCAGGTACCACCTCCAGTTCACCGAGGAGATGAAGGGCTTCTTCGCCTTCAACGAAAGCGACTACCAGCAGGGCTTCGACCTCGGGCAGGCGGCCAACTCGGCGGTGATGTTCCGCCTGACCATCGGGACCGACGACACCTACGCCTTCATCGCCGACCCGAACCATGTCTGTCCCGCCGTCGGCTACGTGCACAGCGACGCCCTGGGCGGCCGGCTCACCGTCGAGCGAGGGGTGTTCAACCTGTTCGTCGACGCCGGAGTCATCGACGGCGAGCCGGCCCGGCACATGCGCTACCGCCTGTGGTTCAAAGACGCCGTGGGCCATCGGTTGACCCTGACGGGTTTCAAGGACATCAAGCACCCGGTCGCCGCACTTTCGGGGTTCATGGACGTGTGGGGCGAGACGACCACGCTCTACACCCGGATCCTGTCCGGCTTCGTCGACGTCGGTGGAGATGATGACGCCCCCCTCGTCGGCGCCGGCATCATTCATATCCTCCCGCTCGACTTTGCCCACCAACTGACCACATTCCGCGTCTCGGGACCGGGACTATCAGGGCGGTTGGCCGCCTTCCGCGCCTTCGGCGCATTGTTCATAGGACAGCTATGGGAGGTCTTCCAGCCGCGGTTGCCCTGGAACACACGATCGCCCAGGAACACCCATGACTGAGGAGTAGGCATTTGCCCGACATCCGCTATGTCTGCCTTTCCGACCTTCATTTCGGAGCCGAAAACAGCATATTGAGCCGGTTGGTCGACGGGCAGGTGGTGGTCGACCCCGTGAACGCCAGCTCGGTCCTCGAGGCGCTGGTCGCCGTGATGGCAGAGCTTATTGGGAAAAATGGCCCGGAAAGCCCCAAGCCGGTACTGGTCCTGAACGGTGATGTGCTGGAGTTGGCCCTGGCCAGCGACAACGTGGCTCTCATGGTCTTCGAGCTGTTCTTGGACCGGGTTTTCCCGCCTCAAGGAGAGGCGCTCTTCGATCCAACGATCTTGTACCAGCCCGGAAACCACGACCATCACCTTTGGGAAAGCGCCCGCGAGCTGCAGTACGCCAACCTGATCGATGAGCTGGGGCCTGATGAACTCCTGCCGATCCCGTGGCACGCGACCAGCCTCTACTACCTCGAGGATCCCCGGCCGGTGTTCCTGCCGCTCCTCCAAGAACTGGCCGCGCGCCGTTCCGCCGATCACCAGGTCAAGTTCCGGGTGTCGTACCCCAATATGGGCATCCGGTCCGACGATGGACGGACCGCGATCGTTTTCCACCATGGACATTTCGTCGAGTCGATCTACCAACTCATGACGACCCTGAAGGACTACATCTTCCCCGGCCGGGTCGAGCCGGTCCAGGGCTGGGACCTGGAAGCGGAAAACTTCGCCTGGATCGATTTCTTCTGGTCGACGCTCGGCCGCTCGGGCGATGTCGGCGAAGACGTCGGCCTTATTTACGACATGTTGCAGTCGGCCGAGGCCATGAACCTCCTCGCCCACAACCTGGCCACAGGCGTCACGGCCAAGGTCACGACGAAGCAGCCATGGAAGTGGCTCCGCTGGGCGATCCGACCAGTCCTCGCATGGGTCATGAAGGAAATCGCCGGCCGGATCTCCAAGTCCGAGCGCAAACTCCCGAACAAGGCGCTCAACGCCGACGCCGAAATGGGGCTGATGGCCTACCTGAGCGGGCCGGTCGTCAAGCAACTGGCCATCGAAGCGCTCCCCGACGGCACACTCCCCGAGCAGGTCAAGTTCGTCTTCGGCCACACGCACAAGGCGTTTGTCGGCACCAGGGTGGTCCCCGGCCTGGCCAAGCCGGTCCGCGTCTTCAACAGCGGTGGCTGGGTCGTCGATACCGAGCCGGTCGAGGTCCTCCAGGGAGCCAACATGGTGCTGATCGACGAAAACCTCGAGGTCGCGTGCATCCGCCTCTACAACCAGGCGGCCGACCCCTCCGCCTACCGAGTCAAGCTCGACGATGGCCTACCGGACGAGCAAGGCCCCTTCTACCAGCGGCTTTCCACACTTATCGATCCTGACGCTGCCCCCTGGAAGGGCTTTTCGGCCGCGGCCGCCGACCTGGTCGTCGAGCGGGAGAAGGCGTTGAAGACGATTATCGCGGGCGCTGGCAGCCCCCGCCCGACCATGTCATCGCTGCCGCCCACGCCAACCCCGTCACCGGCCGCGGCGCCGCCGCCTGAGCATTGAGGTGACCAAGAACGCGTTTGTAACCGGCGGCTCCGGCTTCGTCGGGGGAGCCCTCATCCGCCGCCTCGTCACCGACGGCTGGTCGGTGCGGGCCCTGGCACGATCGGATTCGGCCGCCGCCAAGGTGACCGCGGCCGGTGCGACGGTGATCATGGGCGGCCTCGATGACCTGCCGAACCGGGCTGAGCAGCTCAGCGGCACCGATGTGGCGTTTCACAGCGCCGCGTACACCGCCGAGTGGGGCCGCCCCGAGGTGTACGAGAAGATCAACGTCGGCGGGACCAAGGCCGCGCTCGAAGCCTGCCGGCGCGCCGGCGTGGCTCGCTTCGTCCATGTCGGCACCGAGGCCGCCCTCATGGCCGGCCAGCCCCTAGTCAACGTCAACGAGGAAGCGCCCTTGCGGCCCGACTCCAAGGTCCCGTACTGCGCCACCAAGGCCCGGGCCGAGCAGGCCGTCATGGACGCCGACGGCACGGGTGGCCTGCAAACCGTCGTGGTCCGGCCCCGGTTGATCTGGGGACCGGGCGACACGACCATCCTGCCGCCGCTGCTCGCGGCCATCAAGCGGGGGCGCTTCCGCTGGGTCGGTGGCGGGCGACATCTGACGGCCACCACGCACGTTGATAATGCCGTCGAAGGCCTGGTCCGGGCGGCGGGGGCCGAGGCGTCGGGCCGGGTCTGGTTCGTGACCGACGGTGAGCCGATCGCCTTCCGGGAGTTCATCACGGCCCTGGTCGCCACCGTCGGTGTCGCCATCGCGGACAAATCCATCCCGACTCCCGCGGCGAAGGCGCTCGCCGCCGCGGCCGAGGCGACGTGGCGCAGCCTCCATCTCCGGGGCACCCCACCTCTTACCCGCTTGGCGGTGTGGTTGTCGGCCCTGGAGGTCACAATCGACATATCTCGGGCCCGCCGCGAGTTGCAGTACCTCCCTGTCATCACCCGGGCGGCGGGCCTGGCGCAGCTTGCAGCACCATCAGCTAACACCACCATCAACTAACGCCACCATCAACTAAAGGAGCGGGACAGCATGCCGATGGGTCATAACAAGCGGATGGTGCACGACAAGATCGACATCGACGCCTCGCCCGACCGGGTCTGGCAGGTCTTCACGGACTTCGGCTCGTTCCCGTCGTGGAACCCGTTCATTCGCAAGATGAAAGGCAAGCTCGTACCGGGACGGCGGCTACGGGTCACGTTGCGCCTCGGCCACCACAAGATGCGGTTCCGGCCCCGGGTGACCGTCGTCAAGCCCGACCGCGAGATCCGCTGGCTAGCGCGACAGTTCATACCGCGCCTGTTCGACGTCGAGCGTGGCTTCGAGTTCGAGCCCCGCGGTGATTCGGGGACCCGGTTCGTCCAATTCGAGGTCGGTAGGGGCCTGCTGGCTCCGATCATCATGCCAATCATGCGAAAGGACATCGCCAAGGGATATGCCGCCTTGAACCAAGCACTGAAGACGAGGGCCGAGGCCGGGAAGTGAAGTCGACCGCCAGAGAGTCTCGGGGCCGATTCCAGGCACTACTGTCAGGCCAATCGTTGAGCACGCAACATCGAGTGAACCGAGGCAAAAGAGACAAGGAGGCGGGCGTGAAGTCACGGATACTTTGGTTGGCCGCAATGGCCGTGCCGGCAACCGCAGTGATGCGAAGCGTCAAGAAAGCTGCGACGGTTTCCGACAGCGGACGGGTCAATGTCGGGATGCGCAAAGCCACCTGGCGCACCAATATCAATAGCCACAAGGGATTCACCCACGACAGCATCGATAGCGTCGGTTATGACTGGGAACGGATCGCCAACCCGGCGATCAAGCCCCAATATCCGCTCAAGGTCTACATACCACAGACCACCGAGGACATCGTCAAGATCGTAAAAGAGGTCAAGGCCCTCGGTGAGAAACTGTGGATTCGCAGCGCCGGCCACTCGAGCAATCACCTGGTGCTCAGCCCCGCTGGTGGCAGCGTGCTGTTGACCCGTGAGCTCGACCAGATCGTCGAGGTCAACGAGGACGAGATGACTGCGACGGTCCAGTCCGGCATGATCTCGGCCCAACTCGACGACCACCTCTCGACCCGCGGTCTCGGCCTGCCCATCATCGGCGATCACAACCACATCACCGTCGGCGGATTCGCGTCGGTCGGTGGCATCAGCCCGGCCTCCAACCGCTTCGGCCTGTTCGTCGACACGATCGAGCGCATCGAGTACGTCAACTGGGACGGCGACGTCATCACCGCCAGCCGCACCGAGAACGCCGACCAGTTCTTTGCCGTGCTCACCGGCCGGGGCCAGCACGGCGTGATCGCCACGATCACGGTGAAGATCATCAAGGTCGACAAGTACGTCACGGTGCTGAAGAACGACGAACATCACTACTTCGATGTCACCAGCTTCATCAAGGGCGCAGGGGCGACGATCCGCAACCCCGGCGATGCGCTCTTCGAGCGGGGGGTATGGCTCAACTATCCCCTACCGAGCGGCAAGAGCTTGGGCATCGGCCAGTTCTCGGCCTACCGCGCCACCGCTCAGACCACCTGGGCCAAGGCCCGTGACTACGTCGCCTACACCTACCTCGACGGGCTCGGCTGGCTGGCCGACCATGTGCCCACCAGCGTCGGCGCCGCCCTGAAAATCGTCGGCATGGTGGGCGTGATCATGAGCCCGCAGTATGCGACGGTCAAGAACGTCGAGTTCTTCACCGACAAGGTGCTCGATTCCATGGTTGGCGACCCGACGCGGATGTTCATCATCATCGCTCCGCTGGACGCGTTCGACACCTTGTTCCGCAGCGCCTACGACCTCATGATGGAGTTCCGGGAACGCCATGGTTGCTTTACGTTCCTCGCGGTGTACGTCAAGAGCATCCACTCGCCCTACCTGGCCCAGAACGGCCCCAAGGATGCCTTCTGTGAGCTCATGTTTTACAACGGCATCGACAACAATGGCATGACGCCCGCGGTCCTGGAAGAACTGGTCAACCGCTTCGACGATATCGTGATTGCCAGCAAGGGATTCCGATACATGCACAGCCTCACATCCAGTGATCCTGAGCGCCGCCAGAAGGTCGACCCGAACGTGTATTACTCGGCCCGGTTCGACGGTCCCTCCGCCAACGGCGCGACGCCAGCCACCTAAGCCCGGACCCGACAAGGAGGCTCACGCGTGCAACGTCAGATCCCGCTCTACACCCTCGACGGCGTGAAGAACGCCGAGGTCAGCACCCACTACATCACAACCGACGACAAACTCGGCCTCTCGGCGGTGCGTTTCCAACGAGGGGAAGCGGGCGAAGCCATCCTGATTGTCCACGGCCTCACGACGTCGACGGACATGTTCATCATGCCCGAGCACTACAACCTCGTCAGCTACCTGCTCGACAATGGGTACCGCGACGTCTGGTGCCTCGACTACCGGATGAGCAATCGCCATTCGTACAACCTGTTCAAGCACCGCTTCACCATGGACGACGTGGCGCTGTACGACTACAAGCCGACGTTGGCACTGATGCGCGACCACATCGGAGACAAGCCCATCCACGTGATCACCCATTGCCTGGGGGCCAACAGCTTCACGATGGCCCTGTTCGCCAAGGTCGTCGACGGCGTCTCCAGCGTCATTGCCAACAGCTGTGGCCTGACACCCCGGGTGCCCGCCTGGTCCAACGTGAAACTCATGGTGGCGCCGAACACGGTCGAATACGTGATCGGGCTGCCGTACCTGAATCCGATCTGGGACGACGACCCGGGGTGGACTCGAGGCAAGATCTTTGCCCGTTTCGTCGACCTGTTCCACCCAGAGTGCAATGTCCCGGCCTGCCACATGCTGAGCCTCATGTGGGGTGACGGGCACCCTGCGTTGTACAACCACCAGAACCTGGCCGATGTCACACACCAGCGCGGGGGTGACCTGTACGGGGCGACCAGCATGAACTACTACCGCCATGTCCGAAAGATGGTGAAGGCGGGACAGGCGGTCAAGTACTCCGATACCCCGCAATACGCCGCCCTGCCCAAGGACTATTTCGCCTATGCCAAGGAGATCGAGACACCGGTGCTGTTCGTGACCGGCGCCGACAACAAGGTCTTCAGCAACTCCAACATCGTCTGCTGGGAGCGGCTGCAAGACATCGTGCCCGGGCGCCATGAGCTGCATGTGTTCCCCGGCTACGGCCACCAAGACCCATTCATGGGCGATCAGGTCGCCCGGGACATCTTCCCCCGTCTGCTTGAGTTCATCGAGAAGCACCGCTTCGACCAGCCCCAGCGGTTCACCACCGCGGCGGCCGGGGCGACCTAGCTGGACCCGCCCGGCCAAGTCCGGCCATCGTGGCACCCTCCTTTGTTGAACAGCCTTTGTTGAACAGCCTTTGTTGAACAGCCTTTGTTGAACAGAGAGCGCCGCGACAGCCGGACCAAGGAACCGTCAGGCGGCCGACCCGGCCAGCTTCGGTGAAACCAACTTGAACTGGGCACCATTGGGGTCCGACGCGCTGGCGAGGCGGCCGTACGGGGTGTCTTCTGCCGGCATCACGATCGTGCCTCCGAGTTCGACGATCCGGGCGAGCGCGTCGTCGGTGTCATCGACGCCGAAGTACACCGACCAGCAGGGCGGGACACCTTCGGGCAGAAACCCGGAAGCGTCCATGATCCCCGCACGCTGGACACCGCCTTCGGTGTCGATGGTGTAGCGGAACTCGGGCGTGTCGCCCACCACCTGGGTGTCCCAACCGAACACGTCGCGGTAAAAGGCGACGGAAGAGTCGTAGTCCCGCGCCATCAGTTCGAACCAGCTCGGCGCCGCGGTCTCGGCGTAGATCCCAAACCCGGGGAATGAGTTGGGCTGCCACACTCCGATCGCCGCCCCGCCGGCGTCGCCGATCATGGCCATCGTGCCGAGGTCGCCGACCACCATCGGGCCGACGAAGGTCTGGCCGCCATTGGCAACGGCCGCCTCGAGCGTCTTGGTCGCGTCGTCGCTGGCGAGGTAGATCGACCACATATCGGACGGGACCATGTCGGGCTGGCTGGCCATGCCCCCGGCGACGGGCACACCGTCTTTGGTGAAGATGAAGTAGCCGCCGAACTGCTCGTCGGGCTCCTCGGCGGTCCAGCCGAACAGCTGGGCGTAGAACTCGCGGCTGCGATCGGTGTCCGACGACATCAGGTCGACCCAGCAGGGCGCTCCGTTGGTGGCGGAGTCTTGGGTAGGCATGGAGGTTGCTCCCTTCGCGATGGTCGATGCGTGCTTGCTACCGAGTGAGACGCCGCGCCCGGTCAAGACTCATCGGCGGTCGAGGGGTAACGTGAACCCCGTGGTCCGGCTGCGGCGCAGCGCACTCGTCGTCATCGCCGCAGTTGCCGGGCTCTCCTACGGTTGGACGCTTGGGCGCGATCCGCTCGAGCCGTACTACGCGGCCGCGGTACGCAGCATGTCCATGAGCTGGCACAACTTCTTCTACGGGGCGTTCGATCCGGCCGCAACCATCACCCTCGACAAGCTGCCGGGCGCCTTCTGGATCCAGGCGCTGGCGGCGCGCGCCTTCGGCGTCCACACCTGGGTCATGGTCATGCCTCAGGTGGTCGAGGGCGTGCTTACGGTGCTCGTGCTCTACCGGGCCGTCCAACGCCTGGCCGGCCCGGGCGCCGGACTGCTGGCGGCGCTCGTCCTCGCCGTCAGCCCGGCGACGGTGGCCCTCAACCGGGGCAACATCTCCGACTCGCTCATGATCCTCCTCGTCGTCCTGGCGGCCGATGCGGTGACGGCCGCAGTGATCGATGGGCGCCAGGCCAGCCTGGTCCTGGCCGCCGTCTGGGTCGGCCTGGCCTTTCAGGCCAAGATGATCGAGGCCTGGATGGTGCTGCCCGCGTTCGCCCTCGCCTACCTACTGTGCGGGGGCGCCACGGTGGGCCGTCGGCTGCGCCAGCTGGCGGTCGCGGGCGCGGTCGTGGGGGTGGTGTCGTTGGCCTGGATGACGATGGTCGCCCTCACGCCAGCGTCGCACCGGCCCTATGTCGACGGCAGCGACAACAACTCGATCTACCACCAGGTGTTCGTGTACAACGGCTTCGGCCGCTTCGGGGAGCAGACGCCCCTGCAACTCCTGGCCGGCCAGAACCTCGGCATCGCCCTGGCGCCCACGCCGGCGGCGGGCGCCAACCGGCTGCTGCGGGGCGACCTCGGGCGCGACACCGGCTGGCTGCTCCCCGCCGCGGTCGCCATCGCCATCTGGGGCATCGTCAGCCGGCGTCGCCAACCCCGCGGTGACCTGTTCCAGGCCGCCTATGTGCTGTGGGGCGTTTGGCTGGTCACCCTCGCCGCCGTCTTCTCGGTGACCACCACGATCAATTCCTATTACACCGCGGCGCTGTCGCCGGCCGTGGCCGCCGTCTTGGACACCGGCGCGGCCCAGTTGTGGTCGATGGACCGGGCCAGGATCAGCACGCGGATCGGGGGTGCGGTCGTCGTCGCCGCCACCGTGGCGTATGCCGCCTGGCTGCTGTCGTCCTCGGGCGCCCACGCCCCGGAGTGGATCCTTCCGGTGGTCGTCGCCGTCGGCGTCGCCGCGGTGGCGACGGTCGTCGCTTCGCTGATCGTAAAATCGGACCAGGTGCTACGAGCGGCGCTGGCCGGCGCCGTCGTCGCGATCTTGGCGGCGCCGGCGGCGGCCTCCGCGGTCTTGGTCGCCCACCACGAGGGTGCGTTCGATACCCCGTTCGAACCGGCGCGCGAGGCCCTGGGGATCGACGGCGTGTTCGTGAAGACCCCCGCTGCGGTCGCCCTCACCATTCCCCGCCTCGAGACCGTCCAACTCGGCGCGCCGTACCTGGCGGCGACGCAGACCAGCGCGGTCGCATCGGTGTTCATCGACGACAGCGACCGGGAGGTGCTTCCCATCGGTGGCTTCACCGGCACGGTCCCGTCGCCGACGTTGGCCCAGTTGCAGGCCGATATCAGGCAGGGACAGTTCCACCTGGTCCTCGCCGCGACCAGTACCGACCCCCGCCTGGCCTGGATTGAGACCCATTGCCCCCGCGTCGGCACGTCAACGGGGCCATTACATTCGTATTTCTGCCAGCCGAGCGATGCCCGGGGAGGTGCCTGATCGTCCGGTTGGGAAAATGGCACCGATACTCTGCGCTGCCATGACTGACTCGTTGGGATCACCGGCCATATTTTCCCCAGGTCAAGCTGAGCTCAGCGACGCCCAATTGGCATTACTGGCGTCGGTTGGCGTCATCCGAACCGTCGAGGTCGGCGACGTGCTGTTCCAGTCGGGGGACGAGATATTCGATTTCGTCGCCATCATCGACGCCCAGGTCGACGTGATCGGCGGCTCCCCTGGCGGCGAAGAGGTCCTGATCGTCCGCCACGGCCCCAAGGATTTCGCCGGCGAGATCAACATGCTGAGCGACGCCCGATCCATCCTTAGCGCCCGGGTGTCGGGTGCCGGTCGGGTGATCACCGTGCCCCGACCCGATCTGCACCACCTACTGGCGGCCGAGCCGGAGCTGGCCGATGTCATCGTGGGGGCATTTATCGATCGGCGGCGGATGCTGCGCGAGGGGGAGGGCTAGGCCAGCCTCGAGGTCCTCGGTTCACGTTTCTCGCCTCGGACCCAAGCCCTGCGATCGTTTCTGGTCCGGTCCGGTCAACCCCATCGCTTCATCGACCTCGACGACGACCCCGATGCCCACGTGCTGTTGGAGCGCTTCGGCGTCCAGGCGAGCGATACGCCCGTCGTGCTCACCCTTTCGGGGCTCATCCGCAACCCCACACCGGGCGAGCTGGCCGTCCGCCTCGGGCTGGCGTACCACGCCATTCCCGGCCGAATCTTCGACCTCGTCGTGGTCGGCGGCGGTCCCGCCGGCCTCGCCGCCACCGTGTACGGGGCATCCGAGGGCCTGGAAACCCTCACCCTCGAGGGCACCGTCGTCGGCGGCCAGGCGGGCTCGTCGAGCCGGATCGAGAACTACCTCGGGTTCCCCCAGGGCGTCTCGGGCCAGGAGTTGACCGACCGGGCGTCGATGCAGGCACAGCGCTTCGGCGCCCACATCTCCAGCCCCTGCCAGGTGACGGCGCTGCGGCAGGAGCCGGGGTTCCATGTGCTGACCCTCAGCGACGGCAGCCAGGTCCCGGCCAAGGCCGTCATCGTGGCCACCGGGGCCGAGTACCGCCGGCCGGACATCCCTCGTTGGCGGGAACTGGAAGGCGCCGGCATCTTCTACGCCGCCACCGAGATGGAGGCCAACCTGTGCGCCGCCACGCCGGTAGCGGTGCTGGGCGGCGGCAACTCTGCCGGCCAGGCGTCGATCTTTCTCGCCAGCCGGGGCTGCCAGGTCAACATCGTGATCCGAGGCGACGACCTGTCGAGCTCGATGAGCCGCTACCTCATCGATCGCATCGACGGAGAGAAGCGCATCACGGTCATCGCCGGAGCGACGATTACCACCCTGCATGGGACCGACCGCCTGAGCGGGATCACCGCCACCGTGGCGGCCGATGGCAGTGAGCGGCACCTGGCGGTGGGCGGCATGTTCTGCTTCATCGGCGCGGTGCCATCCTCGGCGTGGTTGTCCGGCCTGGCCGCGCTCGACGAGCACGGCTTCATCCAGACCGATCGCGACCTCACCACCGATCAGCTTGGGCCGCAGTGGGCGATCCTCGACCGCCTGCCCCTGCCATTCGAATCGAGCCTCCCTGGCGTCTTCGCCGCCGGCGATGTGCGCTCTGGCAGCATGAAGCGGGTGGCGGCGGCGGTCGGCGAAGGATCAGCGGCGGTGCGGTTGGTCCACCAGTATCTGGCGCTCGCCGGCTAGTTGGGGAAACCGGCTAGTTGGGGAAACCGGCTAGTTGGGGAAATTGTGGCCTTCGCGGCCTCAGACTCGCTACTGCCTCCTTGCGCCTTTGTGAATGTGAACACAATCACAATCGGGTGCTATAATCGACATGGTGACGCTTGTTCATCGGGTTCTCTACCCCCAGCCCATCATCTCGCTCGAGGACTACCGCCGGCGTGGCGGAGAGAAGGGCATCGTGGCCGCTTCCCAGATGGGATCGCCCGCCATCATCGAGATGATTTTGGCGTCGGGCCTGCGCGGACGCGGCGGCGCCGGCTTCCCCACTGGGCGCAAGTGGCAGACCGTGGCCGACAATCGCTCGGCCGACATACCGACGACGGTGATCGTCAACGCCGCCGAGGGCGAGCCGGGCACGTTCAAGGACCGCACGATCCTGCGGCGCAATC
>OBLV0100000423.1_pt1 | contig 13204 bp, 16 predicted proteins | sample 1520071 | NCBI WGS metagenome assembly OBLV01 (sample SAMEA3888446, study PRJEB22518) | metagenome | reverse complement strand
CCGAGATCTACACTCTTTCCCTACACGACGCTCTTCCGATCTCGCGGCCAGCCAGTTGAACAACGTGGCGATGGCCATCGCCGACCCCCGGATGGCGAGCGGGAAGATCTCGGCCAGTATGACCCACAGCACCGGGCCCCAGGTGGCGGAGAAGGTGTTGGTGAACAGCACGAACGACGCCACCGCGATGGCGAACAGTGCGGTCGAGTTGACCGGGAGGATCAGCGCCGCGACACCGACGGCGAGCAAGCTGGCCGACATGCCCACCAGGCCGGCCAGCAGGATGGGCTTGCGCCCGCGCCGGTCCACGATCTTCGCCCGGACCACGGCGGCGATCGTCGCGATGTTGACCAGTCCGTTGAGGAAGCTGAACAGCAACGCGGTGATCTTCGACATCCCGAAACCGGCGAGCACGGTGGGTACGTACACGATCGTGCCGATCCCGGTGATCTGCTGGAAGATGGCCAGCACGGCCCCCAGCAGCAGCAGCCGGCGCACCCAGGGGGCGGACAGGCGCGTGCCGGTGCCGGGTTGCCCTTCGAGTTCCCTGATCTCGGCGAACTCGCGTTCGGCCACCGCGGTGTCGCCGCGCAAGCAGACCAGGACGGCGTATCCCTGCTCGGCATATCCACGCCGTACCAGCGATCGGGGAGTGTCGGGCATGGCGAGCATGCCGGCTATCAGCACGAGCGCCGGGAACACGCCGAGGAGCAGCATCCACCGCCACGAGCCGGCCAGTGCCAGCAGGTAACCGATGGCCGCGGAGAGAGCCGTCCCCACGATGATCATGTACTGGTTCAGGGACGTGATCACACCACGGTCCCGAGCGGGTGCCATCTCGGCCAGGTAGAGGGGCACTACCACCGACGCGATACCGACGGCCAATCCCAGAATGAAGCGGAACAGCACGAGGATGCGGATGGTCGAAGCGATGCCGGTACCAAGGGCGCCAGCGGTGAATATCACCCCGGCGATCAGCAGGAGTCGCTGTCGTCCCAGCCGATCGGCGGCCGGGCCGCTGCCCAATGCGCCCACCATCGCCCCGAACACCGTGGCGCTGACCACGGCACCCTGCTGCCAGGACGTCAGCGGCACATCCCGCGGGATGAACAAGATCGCAGCGCCGATGATGCCGCTGTCGTAGCCGAACAGTACGGCGGCCAACGCGCTCAGGGCGTACACGCGTCGCGTGGTTACCCGGACCCGGAACGTCGATGCCACCATCAGCTACCTCCGATGTGATACGGGACCGATGTGAGACGGGACCTCTGGAGAGGAGAAAGCGGTGCCAGGTATGGGTGTCGCGCAGCAGGATATGCACCTGAGGTTCGCGCTGGCCCTGCACCAGGCGATGGCGCCCGACCCGGGCGTCACCGCATGCTGGTCGCCGTTCTCGGTGGCCGGCGCCCTTGGCCTGGTCGCGTCCGGGGCCCGTGGAGCCACTCGGGATGAACTGACCACCCTGCTGCTGGGGCCGGCGGACGGTGAGCCGGCCGAGCTGGCCGAGCTACTGGCTGGCGCGACGAAGCTGGATCAGCATCGGGTTGCACCGGTGCTGGGGGTGTCGAACACGCTGTGGACGCGAGCGGGCATCCCTGTCCACAGGGAGTTCGCCGGCGAGGCGCTGGCCTGGCCGCACGGTGCCCTTCGGGAGGCGCCGTTCGCTGATGATCCCGACAGCGCCAGGCAACAGATCAACACCGAGGTCGCGCAGGCCACTCACGGTCTGATCCCGGCGCTGATCGGCCCCGGCGCTATCCACCCGGCCACGGCGGCCATCGTGGTCAACGCGCTGTACCTGAAGGCCGCCTGGCTCAGTGGGTTCCCGGTCCACGCCACCGAGCCACGGCCCTTCCACGGCCCCGGTGCCTCCACCGAGGTGCCGACCATGCGCCTGACTGCCCAGCTCGGCTACGCGGCGGTGCACGGCTGGCAGGTCCTCAACCTGCCGGCGGCCGGGGGAGTGGACGCCGTGCTGCTGCTGCCCGGCAGCGAGCTCAGCGACGCAGCGACCGAGATGGACCACCGCACGCTCGCGGCCCTGCTGGCCGCGCCCGAGCCCACCCGCGTCGAGCTGTTCTTGCCGAAGTTCCAGGTCAGGCACTCCACCCAGCTCATCGAGGCACTGCGCCGCACGGGGGTGTCGACGATGTTCACCGACCTGGCCGACCTGAGCGGCATCAGCAGCACTCCCATGACGGTGGACCAGGTACTGCACGAGGCCGTGCTGACCATCGACGAGCACGGCCTGGAAGGCGCTGCGGCGACTGCCGCCGCAGCGCGGCTGGTAGCGATGGTCCACCAGCCCGAACCTGTGGTCGTGCGGGTGGACCGGCCGTTCCTGCTGCTGGTGCGGCACCACCGCACAGGTGTGATCTACTTTTTCGCCCGAATCGTGCGCCCGTAGCGGGTCTGAGCTGGGCCGGTCAGAGGCCTGCCGCTCGGCCGAACCGCTCCTCGTGCGTGACCTGGGCCAGCGGGACGCGCCGCCGCCAGCCGTGCCGCTCGAGGTCAGGCGTGGTCTGCAGTTCGTCGACCAGGCCCAGGCATAACCAGGCCACCGGTCGAATCCAGGCGGGGATGCCGAGTAATTCCCGGAGGAACTGCTCCCGGTAGAAGCTGACCCAGCCAACTCCGAGTCCCTCGGCGGTCGCGGCCAACCAGAGGTTTCCGATCGCCAGGCACACCGAGTACAGACCGGCATCGTCGATGGCATGCCGCCCGAGCACCGCGGGGCCGCCGCGCTGCGGGTCGTAGGTGACCACGATGCCGAGGCTGCACTCCAGTACGCCCTCGACCTTGATCCCTGCGAAGATCCTGGCCTGCTCCTCGTCGAGCCGGCTTGCGAAGATCTCGCGTTCGGCTTGCACGTGGTCGCGGAACGCGGTGCGGGTGGCCACGTCACGCACAAGCACGAAGTCCCAGGGCTGGCTGAGCCCGACGCTGGGCGCGGTGTGCGCGGCACCGAGGATCCGGTGCAGCACGTCGGTGGGCACCGTGGCCCCGGTGAACTCGCCCCGGACGTCGCGCCGACGGTGCACGACATCGTAGAAGCTGGTCATCTCCATCCGCGCAGTTAATACCCCCCGACGCGGTGGTGTAGCCGGTCGGTGGTCCGGCTCGAGCCGCTCGCCGGTCGAACCTGATCGCTGCCGACCTTTGTCCCGTATGCGAACACCGTTCCGGATGCGTCCACTCCCAGTCTTTCCTGCGAAAGTCTGCGAACCAGCTCGCGGCTGCGGATCCGGTACATACCAGCCGTCCTTGTCACACCCAGCCGCCGCGCCCACCACCGGTCCAGATATACCCAGTGATCGGGGCGCCGCACCCAGCCTGCGCGCCGCTCGTCCTCGCTCATAGTTCCCCTTTTTTTGCCAGGAGTTCGGGAGTTCGCCGTGTTCGGTGATTGCTGTCACACGCGCGAAGAGTCACTGCGATGAGGCTCCCGTTGAATGCGAAATCCTCGGCCGACAAGGATGGACGGTAACGACCACGCCCCGCGCTCCGCAAGCGCGGGGTCTGGTAACGACCGTCACAGGGATCGTCCCGTATTTGTTAACCCGATCACATCGCCTGCCTGCGATGTCGTCGCACCGTAAAATTTGGGCAAAATCGCTGAGAAATTCCCGCATCGGGTTCGGATTGGAAATCCGGTTTACTTCTCGCCTGATCTGGGGTACTCGCCAATCATCTCCGGTGAGCGCCACATGCCGTCACGGAGCACCGCGATGCGCTCGCCGGGGTCGCGGCACCCGCCGTGCGCACCGTTCAACACGCGGTGCGCGTCGAACAGGACCAGCCCGGAGAACGTCCGATGACATGCAGCGCAGTGCGCGGCCTGGGAACCGGTCCACATCGCCTCGCACCCGTTGCAAGAGTGTGGGCCGTAGGAAGCGGTGTAGCCGCGGGTGGCACCGCCCCGGCCGGGGTCGGTCCGGCGGAGGGTTTGCGGCTCGTAGTCCAGCGACCGCTGGCCTTGGGGTACAGGCATCCCGTCCTCGCTCTCTGAACGGGCACCCTAGCCACCGCAACCCCTTCCGGCCCGCAACCTCGCGGAGGGTCAGCGCGGCCGCCGCATGATTGACGGCGCGACCAGCAAGGCGCCCAGGCCGACGAGGGTGAGGATCGCCGCGTACACGGTGTGGCCCGTGATGACCAGCGCTGTTGCGCACCCCGCGATCAGCGCTACCGCGATGACCTGCACAGCAAGAAAGATCGTGAACCTGGGCATGCCGTCCCCTCCTCAACGTAGCTCTGGGCGGTGATCCTCCCAAGCGGAAGGCGAGCGGGGACGGGCAGTGGGGTTGCCGTCGAGCAGCAGAGGAGGCTGCTACCCGCCGCGCGCCTGTTCGACACCGAAGAGGTCGGGTACCTGCTGCGGAGCATTCCGGGTCTGCCCGCGCTCGGCGATTTCCAGCGCTGGCTGCCGTGGTGTGGGCTGGTCGTGGAGACCCCGCGGCACAGAATGCCGCTCGAATGATTGCCGCGGCGGTGCATGAGCTCCTGGGCTCGACTGTCGAATCCCATTCTCGTCGAGAAGGCGGACCTGACCGGGGTTCGTCGGGGTCTTGGATGTCGGCGGCGGCGACGGGGTGAATTCCAGTGCTCTCGCCGCAGCGAACTCGCACGTCGAATTCACCGTTTTCGATCTGCCGGAAGTAGTGGATATCGACCGGCGCAAGACTGCCGAACGCGGCCTGTCCGAGCGGATATCCGTGCACGAGGAATCTGGGGCTACTGGAAAAGCATGGCAGTTGCTCCCCGACGGTGGACGGCTGCTGATATTCTGCGCGATCTCCGATGACAGTGGTGACGGTCGCTGTACGCGGCACTGGACAATGTTTACTTCGCGACACTGCCGGCCGCTCGCAGTATGACTTACCATTGGCGACAGTATGAAGATTGGCTCACCGCGGTGGGATTCTAACCTCGGAGCCCGGTTGCCACCCCCGGCACCTCCTCGTACGACCACCCCACCACCCTCGACACTACGGACAGTGACACCCCGCTCGACCCTCGCAGCCGTCCCGGCAGATCCGGCAGGAGCACGGTCTGTGATCACGGCACCAGCGAACCGGCCTGGTCCACGCCCCCGGCGACAGCGGCGGACCAGGACCATCCACTGCTGGCCGGGCTGCGACCGCGATCAGCGAGGGTGGCTACGCCACCGACATCCTCATTCACCGGACGCATTAAGGCAGGACCTGTGACCGAACCCGCCCCCTGGATCGAGGACCGCTGGCCGACCGAGCCCGCAAGGGTCCGTTCCCTCGTGCTGGTGTTGCACGGGGGCCAGGCCCGGAGCCCGATCACCGTGCGGCGTCGGCCGCAGCTGAGCTACCTCCGGATGGTTCCCTTCGCTCGGTTCCTGCACCGCCGTGGCGGCGGGCGCGGGTTGTCGGTGCGCATCCTGCGCTACCGCTACCGGGGATGGGACGAGCCTGAGCTGCATCCCGTGCAGGACGCGAGGTGGGCATTGGCGCAACTCCGGGACCAGTACCGGGACGTGCCGGTAGCGCTGTTGGGCCATTCGATGGGTGGGCGGGCGGCGCTGCGAGTGGCGGACCACCCTGCGGTGAGCGCGGTGTGTGCGCTGGCGCCGTGGACCACTGACGACGAGCCGGTGCACCAGCTGGCCGGGCGGTCGGTGCTCGTGGCGCATGGGGACCGGGAGCACATGACCGATCCCCGGTTGTCCTACCGGTTCGCGGTGCGCGCCAAGCAGGTCACCCCCCGGGTGTGCCGGTTCGACGTGCTCGGCGATGGCCACGCGATGCTGCGCCGCCCGCACGACTGGACGGAGCTGGCTGCCCGGTTCGTGGAGGCCGAACTCGGGCTGGGCAAACCCGACCCGCTCATCGAGGACGCGATGCGCCAACCCGCCCCGCAAGGACTCCGCGTGCCCCTGCCGGCGATGACCCGCCGGAGCAGGTGATGATGACCGCTGTTCGCCTGGTCGGCGGGGGTGCCGTGAGCTGGGCAGGACCGACATACCGGTGGCTTGGCCACGTCGACGGTGTCGAGCTCACGGCGTAAGGAGGCGACAGCCCCCTCAGATGTCGCTGGCGGCGCCCTGCTGGCAGTCGGTTGCGGAGCGGGGGGTGGCCGGGTCACCGGTGAAGGTGTGCGCGGTCTTCTCGAACGGGTTGCCGCAGCCGGCTGCGTTGAGGGTGTTCCACGAGCCGCCCTGCGCCGAGCCCCAGATGGCGCCGATCGTGAGGTAGGTGAGGTAGAAGCCGAGCTCTCCGATGGCCGCCACGGTCCGGCTGTGGGTCGACTCGTGCCGGGCCAGGCTGTCCGGCACGGTCCCGTCCGGGTTGAAGCGTCCGGACTGGGTCCAGGCCACGGCACCGAGCGTCAGCGCGGCCTCACCGGGACCCACGGCGATGAACAGCATGCCCCGGCGGAAGTCGACCCTGCCGCCTCTGATCGCAACGATCAGCGTTGCGGTCAGGCCGGCGGTGGTCAGCAGCGGCGACTGCACCCAGGTGATGAGGAAGCCGAACGACCAGGCCACCGGGCTGTCCAGGTTGTCCAGCACTGGGCCGATCACACTCCCGAGCAGGGCCGCCGTCCCGAAGATGATCAAGCCGACGGTGGTGGTGGTGATGGTGCTCGCGTCGAGCGTGAGCAGCGTCCCGACGCCGAGGAGGATCCCCATCCACTCGACGACGGCGAGCGGGCCACCGATCGCCCCGCCGATCACCCACAGCAGGAACTCATCCCAGGTCCTCACCCTGTTCGCCCTCGCACCCACCGCTGCGGACGTCACGCCGAGGATGACGGCGATCAGCAGCACGGCCAGGGGCACGGACAGAGACGCTGTGGCGATGGCTGAGGCAGGCATAATCGAACCCGGTATGTCTTGCATTATCCGGTCACAGGAGGACGACGTGCCAGGTGTGCCCCCCGAGAATCTTGCCGAGACAGACCTGCTCCGCGAGCTGGAGCATCTCCACACGACCCGCCACGGCACCTTCCTGCACGGCGCACCTGATGCCCTGGGTGAGCACAGCAGCCGCACCGCGGCACTGGAGGAGGAATACCTCCGGCGTCACCCTGAACGGGAAGTAGATCCGGCTCGAACCCGGGCCGGTGCCCGGGGCGAGGACGGGAATGCGGCCACCCAGTCCTGAGCTGAGGAGTTCCCCGTTGGCCTAGGTGCGGTCGAATCCGCGTCTGGTGGCCTCCGCGGCCAGGTGGGAACGTGACGGTGTGCCCAGCTTGGTGAAGATGTGCGAGAGATGGGCCTTGACGGTGCCCAGGGAGATGAACATGCGCTCACCGATCTGGCGATTGGTGAGGCCGCCAGCGATGTGGCGCACCACGCCGAGCTCGGTCGGGTCAGGCTGTCCCAACCGCGTGACGTGCGCTTACGTTGGCCTCGGGCTCGGCGGACATAAGCGGCTGCTTCGTCGGTTCCCAGCGCGGCGCCTGCGGTGAACGCGGCGTCGTAGCCCTCAGGTCCGAGCGCCTCCCGCGTGGTGCCCTCTACCGAGGACCAGAATTCCGGCTCCGGGGGGAAGCGGACTATGCCAAGCCGCGCCCGAGCGGCCGCCGCTGCGCCCAGCAGCCGTGCGGCCTCCTTGAAGCTTTCCTGGGTGGCGGCAGCGGCGGCGAGCACGTCGAGGCATTCCGGGATGTCGAGTGCAAAGCCCTTCACCCCCAGGCGGCCGAGCGCGTCGTGGACATAACGCTCGGCGTCGGTGGTCTCGCCGGCGGTGAGCGCGAGACGACCCAGCAGCCGCTCAGCGCCGGCCTGCATCCATCCGCTACCCAGCTAACGGGCCACGTGCAGCGCCTCCTCGCCACGGGCCCGGGCCGCATCGTGATTTCCGGTGATCCGTTCCAGGCTGCCCAGGAGGGAAAGGTGCCATGACAGCGCGTAGACAAACCCCGAGACGCGCTCGACCTCGACCGCGGTCTCCAGATGGCCGCGTGCGGCGCGGAGCTCGCCGAGTGCCATCTCGGTTCTGCCCAGCATCTGGTTGGCCATGCCTAAGGCGAAGCCCGCTCCGGTATCCAGCACCCGCTCGAGCGTTCTGCTGGCGAGCGAGTAGGCGATCTCGGTGTCGCCGCACCTGGCGTGCACAAATGTCTGGAAGCCGTTGGCGAAACCGTTCGTGATGGGAAGTCCGACCTCCTCGCTCGCGGCGACGGCACGCCCGAGCAGCTCGCGGGCCTTGGGGAGCCGCCCCTCGAAGATCGCTTCCCAGCCCAGGCACAGCCAGTGCCACGCGAACCCCCACCGGTAACCCAGCCGGGTAGCAGTCGCATACGTGTCATCGAGTACCGGGCGAGCAGCGTCGAACTCGTCCTGGAAGATCCAGCCCAGCGCCAGGCACTGGGCGGCGTCGATGCGGCACCAGTCGTCGCCGGCATGAGTGGCCAGCTTCACGCTGCGCTCGAGCAACGGCCGCCCGGCGGCCGGGTCACCGATGGAGACCATGAGGCCGAGGGTGTCCAGCGCTCGTCCTTGCGTCCACGGGTCGCCACACGCTTCGCCGATCTTCAGCGCCTCCTGGGCCTGCTCGCGTGCCGCCTGGTAGGTGCCTCCGTACTGGCCGAGGCTGCCGCGACCGGCCATCGCACGTCCGCGCAACCGGGTCGGCTCATCACCGGCGGCGTCCAGAGCGCGGGTGCAGACCGCGTGACCCTCCTGGTAGCGGCCGGTGAACAGCCAGAACAAGGTCAGCGCGTTCACCAGCCGCAGCGCGGCATCGGGATCGGTCGCCGCCGCCCACTCCAAGGACGCACAGAGGTTGGGCAGTTCGGTGGCGAGGATGTCCAGGACGGGGTCGTCTCGCCCGGCACGGAGCACTCGCGGCTGCGCGGCCTCAGCCAGCGCGAGGTAGTAGGCAAGGTGGCGCGCGCGCAGGCCCTCGAGCTCACTGGGGTCGGTCGCGCGCGCCGCGGCGTACTGGCGGATGGTCCCCAGCAAGCCGTAGCGCACCTCGGGACCGCCCTCGTCTGTGGTGATCAGCGACCTGTCGACCAGGCCGGTCAACAGGTCGAGCACGGCATACTGGTCGATCCCCTCGCCTGGGCACACCTGTTCGATCGCATCCAGCGTCCAGCCCCCGGCGAACAGCGACAGCCGCCGCAGCAGCGCCCGCTCACCGTCGCGCAGGAGCTCGTAGCTCCAGTCGATCGAGGCCTCCAAGGTCTGATGACGCGGTAGCACCGTCCGGGCGCCGCCGGTGAGCAGGTGGAACCGGTCGCTCAGGGCGCGGGCGATCTGCTTGGGCGCGAGCATCCGCACCCGCGCGGCGGCGAGCTCAATGGCTAGCGGGATGCCATCCAGGTCATGACAGGAACTGGGCCACCGCCGGCGCATTGGCCACGGTGATCGCAAAATCCGGGCGCACCTGCGTGGCGCGGTCGGTGAACAGGGCCACCGCGTCGGACTGGCGGAGCGCCTCGATCGCCTCGCGTCGGGGCGCGGCGGGCAGCGACATGGACGGCACCCGCCACGTGATCTCGCCGGGGACACCCAGCGGGGCCCGGCTCGTCGCCAGGATCGTCAACCACGGGCAGGCGCGCAGCAACGTGTCCGTGAGATGTGCGCAGGCGGCCAGCAGGTGCTCGCAGTTGTCCAGGACGAGCAGAGCGTGGCGCGCGAGCGGATGCTCCACGAGGGTGTCCAGCAGTGACCAGCCCCGCACCTCAGTCAGGCCGATCGAGCCGATCACAGCGGCCGCCAGCAGCGCGGGGTCCTCCAGCCGGGCCAGCTCGACCCACCACACTCCGTCGGGGTGGCGGTCCACCACGTCAGCGGCTACCTGCAGCCCGAGACGCGTCTTGCCGCAGCCGCCGGCACCGGTCAGCGTGAGCAGTCGCACCCGCTCGAGCGAGTCGGCGATCTGGCCCTGCTCAGCCTCTCGCCCCACGAAGCTGGTCAGTTCACCGGCAGGTTGTTGGGCATCGTGTCCAGCGAGCGCAGCGGGGGAAACTCGCCGGGCAGCCCGGGGTGCATCAGTCCGAAGACGTGCTCGGGTCGCCCGAGGTCCCGCAGCCGATGGACGCCGAGGTCAGCGAGCTCGGCGTGCTCGGGGAGCCGGTCGAGCACCAGGTCGCGCGTCGTGCGGGCCAGCACGGCCTGGCCGCCGTGCGCTACTGCGCACAGCCGGGCGCAGCGCTTGACGGCCTGGCCGAAGTAGCTGACCTCGTCGCGCCGCTGGGCCTCCGCAGTGTGCAGGGCGATGCGCAGCTTGGGCGACGTCCTTTCGGGCCCGGACTCGGAGTGCAGGGCCCGCTGGAGGTCGAGTGCGGCGGCCACCGCATCTGAGGCGCGGGTGAACGCCGCCAGGACGCTCATCCCGCGGTCCTGCTGCCGCCGCACCCCGCCGTACCGCGAGATAGCCTCGTCGAGGCAGCGCGTCGTGGCCGGAGAGAGCGGCACACATCGCCTCACGCGCGGTCTCCTGCAGCGGTGTCGGACCCTCGACGTCGATCATCATGAACGTCACAGTGCCGGCCGGCAGCTGAAAGGTCGCCTGCTCGATGCCGCCTGCGTCCACGGGGGGTTCTCCCCACATCAGCGGCCAGCCGGTCCGGTCGCGCGCTCCTGATTGTCTCATCGCCGGCGCCTCCGTGTGCACGGTCCGCCTGCGACATCGCCGACGAGCAGGTGTCGCACAACTCCATGGCCGTTTCGACGGTCAGCCGGCCATGAAGAAGAGCTCCAGCTGAATGTTGTCCGGATCACGGAACACCAGCGCCGAATACTTGATCACATTATGGATATCGGTCACTCCCGAGTGGGAGACCGCCGAGCTGTCGAGCCATTTTTCCCAGGATTCCAAATCCGATCGGCTCGGTACGGAGATGCTGATGTGGTCGAGGCCGGTCCGGCTTTCATTGAAGGGGCGACCGTCATTCGCTGCATGATGTTGAAGCACGAGGACAATTTCAGATTTGAAATCAGTGAGAATCACCGCGTAGCCGCTGTCTTCGCTGCCGTAGTGCGGAAACGTGCCTGGGATGCGTTCAAGCTCTAATACGCGCTGGTACCAGGCCGCGCTGGCCTCTACGTCTGTGACGGTGGCGGAAAAATGGTGGAAGCCTGCCATCGGTGGTCGTTGCTTTGCCGTCTGATTCATCTCGATCTCCTTGTGCAGTTCATTGTGAACGCATTTTCGGCAGGACGTCAGCTCATCTCGTAGAGCTCGTAACGCAGTACGCCCCCGCTGACGACTCCCTTTGCAACGGCCTGTATCTTGTTGATCCACGCATAGCGCTCGTCCCCGGTCTCGAAGCGGGGAGTCGCGTACACGGTTGCACCCGCAAGGCCGGTGGAGAGATCCACTCGACCCTCATAGGTCACATAGATCAGTGCTCCGTCATCAGTCTCAATGGTGAGTCGTACATCCATGAGACCGATCCCGGCCGGGCTGACGACGGCCCAGTCGGCAGCTGCGACACCCTTCAGCTTGGCCCGGAGCCGTTCTCCCCTGCACTCGGCAGATGCGATCTCGATGATCACCCGGGTTCCCGATGGTCCGCCAGGAATGATGATCGGCTCGCAAATCTCGATGTCTGCTGTGCCGAGCGGAATGAGCTCGATAGTCATGGGATTCCTTTATCGTCCGCGGATCACTTTCCGCGAGGTGGCGGTGGTTACTCGAAAGGGAACGGATTGTCGATGACGTAGAGCCAGTGTCCGTCAGGTTGGCGGCGAAGTGTAGCCGCACAACGGCCGCTGAGTGCCATCGGATTGCCGTCTGAATCGGTGCCCCCCAGCTCCCACTGGGATGTCTCCAGTGCGATGTCTCCCACCTTGTGGAGGCTAGTGGTCTTGAGTTCGAACGTGGGTTTCGATGCCAGAAATCCGGCAAAAGTATCCCGGAGCGAATCGGAGCCCACGGCCGCCTGCCCGGGAGCGGAAATAAACATTCCCTCGGGCTCGTACTGGTTCACCATCCCTTCGAGATCGCCCGCGTTGAACGCATCCAGAAATGCTGTAGTCGTTGCCTCCGGGTTCTCGACCTGTGTTCCGATATCCGTATTTTCGCAACCATGTCTCATCCTTCCGGCGCTGTTCCCAGGCGACCGATGACGATTGTCTTCGTCCGGCGCTCGCCTGAAGTCGTGTGGGAGGCACTGCGGCCCGATGGCTCTGATCGTGAGCTGCTGGTACCTGGCTCACATCGGCCATCCGGCCTATATCCAGGGCGGAACAGTCGATGTGCAGAGCCGCGGCCGGATCTACCTCAACGGTGCGGTGGCGCGCCGGACAGGTCGGGCTCGTCGCCGGTCCGGCGCTGCGCCCGGCGCCCGCCATCGCGGGCAGAGTCGAGGCTGCGCTGCAGTACCTCGAGCAGGTCGGAGGTCTCGGTGGGGCCGGGCGGCTCGGCCTCGGTGACGATCTCGTGGCCGCGGCGTTTGGCGTCGATGAGCTGCTTCACCCGTTCGGTATAGGTGTCGTGGTAGTTCTCCGGATCCCACGGCGCGCTCATCGATTCGATCAATGTCGTCGCCATCTCCAACTCTTTGCCCCGTGCCGGTGCCCGGTCCGGGAGGGTATCCAGCGTGTCGGCTGGCTTGCGGACCTCGTCGGCGAACAGCAGGGTCTGCAACGCCAGCACGCCCTCGTCGGCGCGGATCGCGGCGAGGTACTCCCTGCCACGCATGACGAAGCTGGCGATACCCGCGCGATTAACGCGCGCCAAGGCCTCGGCCAGCAGCGCGTAGGGGTGGGCGTACTGCTCGCCGTCGGGCGCGATCCAGTAGGTCTTCTGGAAATACACGGGGTCGATCTCGTCCAGGTCGACGAAGCTGGTGATGTCGATACTTCGGGATCGGCCGGGGGCGATGGAGTCCAGCTCCTCCGGCTCGACGATCACGAAGTCGCCGCCGCCGCCGCCGATGTCGCTGCCCTTGGCGATGTCGGCGTAATCGACCTCCTTGCCGGTCCGCTCGTTGACCCGCTGGTAGCGGATGCGGTCGGTGGTACCGCGCTGGAATTGGTGGAAGTGGACTGTGTGATCTTCGGATGCGCTGTAGAGCCCGACCGGGATCGACACCAGCCCGAAGTTGAGTGACCCGGTCCAGATAGCACGTGCCATCGCCGCCGTCCTCCTCGTGCGCAGACCCCAGAATCAATCATGCTCCGCAACGGGTACCCGCTATGGCCTGTCCCGCTGATCTTCGTGCTCTCGGTGTGCCGAGTTCGACGCCAGGGCTGTGTGTTGCCCCGGCAGAC
>OBLV0100000422.1_pt1 | contig 13238 bp, 11 predicted proteins | sample 1520071 | NCBI WGS metagenome assembly OBLV01 (sample SAMEA3888446, study PRJEB22518) | metagenome | reverse complement strand
CGAACGCGAGCGACATCCCCGAGCCCTTGGCTCCGCCGAGCGGCAGCGGTACGGCTGCGAGCTCGGGGTCGGTGGTCGGGGTGCCTTCCTTGGTCGCGGCCGCGCCCGGTGGCAGCTCCTTACCCTGGTTGCGGTACTGGGTGATCTTCCCCAGCGCAATCACCGCGGTCGCCATGTCGAGCAGGACGGTCGGCTCGCGCTCGGCCGGAACCGCGATCGAAAGCGGGCTGGTCGCGACGGCCGCACCACGTGCGCCCTCGTAGGCCATGTTGGGCATGCCGGCGACGATGCCGATCCCGATCATCCCAGCGTCGGCGGCCAGGCTTGTGTAGTAGCCGAGTGCGCCGGTCAGTGTGGTGGCGCGCACCGTGGCCCAGGCGACGCCGGTCTCGCGGGCGGTCTCGATCGCCTTCAGCATCGCCGCGTTCAGCGCCACTGGGCCGGGTGCGCGGTCGGCCTCGACGATGAGCACGGACGGCCGCGGTTGTTGCACCGAAATCTCGGGCTGGACGTTGGCCTCGCCCTTCTCGCACAGCTCGAGGTAACGCAGCGCGCGCGACACGCCGTGCGAGTCGATCCCGCGCAAATTCGCCCAGACCAGGACGCGAGCGAGCACGGCGGCGTCGGTCTCGCGCATCCCGTACGCGACGTAGATGTCGGTGACGAGTTGCTCGAGGACCGGCGCGGGCACATGAATCGGTTCGGGCGGCATGGCTGTGGCTACCTACTTGGTCAGGAGGACATTGACGATCGCCGTGGTCCCGTCCGCAACGGCACCGAACGCCCGCGTCAGCGCGGGCGCGAGCTCGCTCGGGTCCTCGACGCGCTCGGCGTGCATCCCGTAGGGACCCGCGAAGGCTGAAAGCTCCGGCTGGGTGGACAGTTCGACGCCGCGGAAGTCGCCGGTCGCCACGGCCGCACCGTCCGGATAGAAGCGCAGGTGGTTCATCCTCATCGACAGGTACTGCCGGTTGTTGAAGATCACGACCAGGACCGGCAGCCCGAGGTCGCGCGCCGCGGCCAGTGACGGGATCACCGGGTTGTAGATGAACGCTCCGTCGCCGACCGCCAGCACTACCGCCCGCTCCCTGGCCGCATACTTCGCGCCAAGCGCGACCGGCAGTCCCTGCCCGAGCCCGCCCTGGACATAGATGTAGCTGTCCGGCTCGCCGCCCAGATGCGCACGCAGCAGTCGGCTGTGAGTGATCGTCTCATCGACAATCAGAGCGCCGGGCGGCGCCAGCTCGCGGAGCAGCCGGACGAGCAGGGGTGGCTCGATCGCGTCGGCTCTCGCGGCCGACTGCTGCTCGGCTGCGGCGAGCTCCGCGGCCGCCGCGGCGTGAGCGTCGGCGAGTCGCTCACGGCGGGCTGCCGCCGTCTCCTCGAGGCCCTGCTTGCGAACCGCGCTCGCGAGTGCCGCCAGCGTCAGGCCGATGTCGCCCTCGAGGTAGCGGTCGGCTCCCAACATCTGGTAGACGATGTGCGGCCGCTGCGGCACGGCGTCGAGCACGACGATCGTCGCGTCCGGCGGCCGGTGGCTCGGGGGGTAGAACGGAGCGCGGCAGTTGACGAGCAGGATCACGTCCGCGTCGCGGAACGGACCGAGCTCCGAACCCTGATGCAGCGGGTGCCGGCGCGGGAAGTTCGCACAGACCGCTGACTGCGGCTCGATGACGGCGGCGGCGAGCAACTCGGCCAGGTCGAGAAGCGCCTCGTAGCCACCTATCTCCTGGCCGGCTCCCTCGCTGAGGATGACCGGCCGCTCAGCCCTCGCCAGCATCCGCGCGACCTCCTCGATCTCATCCGGCGGGCTCACCCGCCGGCCGGCGGGTGCGGCCTGACGGAGCTCGCGGCGCGAGGTCGGCTCGAGCAGAACCTCGAGTGGCACGTTGAGGTACGTGGGCCCTGCGGGCGCACGCTGGGCAAGCTCGACGGCGCGGACGACCATCCCCGGAAGCACCTCCACGCTGCCCACCTGATTTGCCCACTTGACGTAGCTCGACACGAGCCCGTGCGGTCCGCCCACGACCGATAGGTTGCGATACCACTGCGACCCCGGATCGACTCCCTCACGTTCTCCGTAGGTGGTCGACTCCGAGGAACACACGATCATCGGCACGCCGGCCAGCTGGGCACCGTGGATCGCCGAGGCGCCCTGGAGCAACCCGGCGCCCGCGTGGAGGAGCACGCCGGCGGGGCGGCCCGAGACGAGCGCGTAGCCAGTCGCCATCCCGACCGCCGTCGTCTCGTGCCACAGATCGTGATAGGCGGGAGCCGCCTCCCCCGCGGCGGACCGCCGCGCGAGCGCCTCCCAGGCGGGCGCCCACTCGGATCCGGGCGATGAGAAAATCACCTGGACACCGGCCGCGAGGAGCGCGTCGAGCAGCGCCTCCCCGCCGTCGTAGCCGGTGGCGTTGCCCTGGGTCACGCCGTCCACCGGCGGTGTCGTTGCCAGTCCAGACAATCTGCCCTGTATTTCACTCGATGAAGGTAAGCCCAGGGCGTAACTAATGCGTGCAGGGCGTTCATACTCCATGCCGGTAGGCTCACGCCGTGAAGCGGGCCGCAGCAGCCGCTCGGACGACGCAAATCGCCGCCGGCGTCGGCTTGACCGTGGTCGGTTGGGCAGTTCGCGCCTTCGAAGCGTGCGCTCTGTCGTGGGGCCTGGTCGCCGACCCTGTCGCAGCCATGCAGGTCAGTCCCAACCACGAACGGCATGAAGCCGCTGAGGTGGAGCTCGCGATGCTCGTCTACGAGTTGCTGGACGCCCATGCCGACACGGCCCAACTCGCCGCCACCCTGGAGGGCGATCCTCGGTGGGCGGCTCACCTCGATTACCTGAGGGTTCTTCAACGCAAGGGACGAGAGGTGCTAGCGCACAGCGGCAATGATCGGCCGGTCAGCCTACTGGAGCGGGTCAATCGGGCTGCATCGGGGACTGGTGGTCCCACTGGGGGTGGAACATGATCTCGACGATGTTGTGGTCGGGATCGTAGATGTAGGCCGACTTCGCGCCGTTCTGCGGACGCTCGTTGTAGTTGGAGAATTGGATGCCGAGTGCATCGAGATGAGCGACGAACCCGTCCCAGTCTTCGACCTCCATGGCGAAGTGGTGCGGCTTGATGTCTGGCGGACTGTCGTGAACGGTGAAGTGCACGCCGAAGTTGCCGCGGGTCGTGAGAACGATGTGACCCTCTTGGATTCCGGGAGCGCCGCCCTGGAAGCGCGGGCTGAAGGCTCGCAGCCCGAACACGTTTCCGTACCACTCCTTTGTGCGCTCGGGATCCTTGATCGGGATGTTGACGTGATGGATCGAGTGCGGTCGCGCGCTCATGAGGTCCTTTCCTTCGCTCCGTGGGCCAATCTACTCTGGGACCGGTAAAGGACACGCGGAACGCTTAGATTGCGCGCGGCGCAGCGACCCGGTCCCGAGATTCTTGGCCGGCTCTTACGAAGCCGCGGCAGCCTCAGTCCGTCCTTGCGGCAGTCGCAAGCTATGGTGACGAGTCGCGGCTATTGACGCGCGCTGCACTAGGCAGCAAGCTTCGAGCCGTGTCGGACGGTCGCCTTGGGTCTGTAACCGGCGGCCCTTTTTTGTTTGGGGCTAAATGACGAGAGAGAGGTCAATTTCGATGTACTCGAGCTTGAGGCGCTTCGCCGCCCATGGCCGTGTCGCTGCGATCGCAGCGGTCGCAGCCACCATGGTTGCGGCATGCGGGAGCAGCTCGTCGAGCAGCTCCACGAGCAGCGCGAGCGGCGCGAGCAACGCGGCCGCCGCCACGACCAAATCGTCGGGGCCGGTGACCCTCCGGATCGCCTATAACCCGAACCCGTCGAACACTCCGATCGTCGTCGCGGAGAAGGAGGGATTCTTCAAGCAGAACGGCATCAACGCGCAGCTGACGACATCGCAGGACACCGCCGCGCTGGCGCTCGACGCCGGTAAGCAGTTCGACCTCGTCAACACCACGCCTCCAACACTGCTCCAAGCCGTGGCGCAAGGCTACAAAGAGCAGCTCATCGCCTCGGAAGACGTCGAGAGTGCGAGTAACCGCGACACCTACCTGATCGGCGCCAAGGGCATCACCTCGCTGAAGGACCTCAAAGGGAAGGTCATCGGCGTTCCCGGCCTCTCTGGCAACCTCTACGAGAGCGCTGTCGTGGCGCTGCACAATGCCGGGATCGACAAGTCGCAGGTGAAGTTCCTGATCGTCCCGTTCCCGGACATGGCGAACGACCTCAAGAGTGGCACGATCCAGGCAGCTGTGACGATTGTCCCGTTCAACGGACAAATGCTCGGCGAGGGCGGGGTTGACCTCGGAAACCCGATCGAGAACACGGTGAAGAACCAGCAGGCGCTCGACCTCGGCTGGGCGGCCTCGGACTCGTGGGCGGCCGCGAATGCGGCGACGATCCAGAAGTTCAACACGTCGCAGGAAGAGGCACTCGCGTGGATGAAGTCGCACCAGGCCGCAACCGTGAAGCTGCTCGAGACGGAGTTCCAGCTGCCGGCGATCGCGGCCCAGCACTATCCGGTCGTCGGCTACATCTCGTACCCGACGAACGCGGCCTACCTGACCAACTGGGTCGCCCCGATGAAGGCGGTCGGAGACCTTCCGTCGAGCTTCAACCCGACCTCGAGCCAGCTCATGTACTCGCCCTGATTCGTCATAGAGTGACGTCGCGTCCTCGTCAGGAGGTCGATTGGGAGTATCGATGACCGCAAAGACCGCTTCTGAGCAGTACGCCACCGGCCCCCGCAGCGACGCGGGGGCGGTGGTCTTTGAGCTTGAGGACGTGGCGGTCACGCTGCCGTCCGGCCAGACCCGGCGCCAGATCCTGGAGCGCGTCAGCTTCCGGGTGCGGGAGCGCGAGGTCGTCGGCATTGTCGGTCCCTCCGGGACCGGCAAGACGACGCTGCTCCGCGTGCTCAGCGGGCTGCTACGCCAGAGCGCGGGAACCGTTCTGCTCGACCAGAAACCGGTTCTCGCACCGACCCAGGAGGCGGTCACGGTATTCCAGGATTACTCCTCGGCACTGTTGCCCTGGCGCACGGTCGAACGCAACGTCGGGTTACCTCTCGAGGGCCGGATGGGGAAGACCGAGCGTCGAGAGCGCGTGCTCAATGCGCTCGAGATCGTCGGGTTAGCCGACCGCCTCGACGAATACCCGTGGCGACTATCAGGCGGGATGCAGCAGCGAGTCCAGATCGCCCGGGCGTTGGTGCTGGAGCCACGCGTGTTGCTGATGGACGAGCCGTTCGGCGCGCTCGATGCGATCACCAAGGGCTCGCTGCACGATGAGCTCCTCGAGGTGCAGGCTAAAACGGGCGCGACGATCATATTCATCACCCACGATGTCGAGGAAGCGGTGTACCTGTCTGACCGGGTGATGGTGATCCACGGCTCGCCGGGCCGGATCGTTCACGAGCTGCGCACCGAGCTCCCGCGGCCGCGGGACCAGATCGCCACGCGCGACCTCCCCCGCTACAACGCGGTCAGGCACGAGCTCGCCCAGGTGCTCCGAGATGGTGGCGTCGCTTAGGCGCGGCCTCGCCAGCTTCAACTGGCTCGGGCTCGCGTGCATCATCGTGGTGCTTGGGGTCTGGCAGCTGGTCGTCAGCACGCACATCATCAGCTACTCCTCGCTGCCCGGACCAATCCAGATCTGGTCGGGCTTTCGCCAGCTGAGCGCCAGCGGAGGAGAGCTGTGGTCGTCGCTCCGGCACACCGTCCAGTGCGTGCTGGAGGCGTGGGTGATCGGTGTGGCGATCGGCGGTGTCGCCGGACTTCTGATCGCGTCGAACCCAACCGTTGCCGGGTGGGGCGGGGCGACCGTCGACCTGCTCCGCTCGCTGCCGGTGGTCGCGTTGATTCCGGTCGCGATCCTGATCTGGGGCACCGGCAGCAAGGCCGAGGTGATCCTGGGCGCGTATGCGGCGCTCTGGCCGATGCTGATCAACACCGCCGGCGGCGTCCGCGGGGTCCCGCCGCGTCTGCGTGACGTCGCCAGGACGCTCGGACTGTCACGGTCGGAAACGCTCCGGAAGATTGTCCTCCCGTCGACCGGAGGGGCGATGCTCGTGGGGGCACGGCTGGCGCTGGCCACCGCGTTGGTGATCTGTGTCGTGGCCGAGATGCTCGGGCTCCAGAGCGGCATCGGAAACCAGCTGGTGCTCGAGCAAGGCGCCGGCCAGGCGGGACGGACGTGGGCTTACATCGTTCTGGTCGGGGTGCTCGGGGTGATCGCCAATGTGGGATTGAACAAGGCCGTTCAGGTGATTTTCCCCGGCGTGTCGGCGATCTCGGACAGGAGCGCCCAATGAGGCTGCGGTCGCTGCGGGGGCTCGTGCCGCTGGCCGCGATCCTCCTGGTCTGGCAATTGGTCGGCTCGACCAGCACCGCCGGCAGCACGACCCCGGCACCCTCCACGTGGTGGACGGCGTTCAAGCAGATCGAGCAGAGCGGCACGCTGTGGACGGGGGTGCGCACCACGATGGTGCTCTACGTCGAAGGCCTGGTTGTCGCGATCGCGCTGGGCGTCGCGCTAGGCGTCGCGCTCGGCGCGTCCCGCCGTCTCAACCAGGCGTTCGGTGGTCTGCTCGAGTTCCTGCGCGCCACTCCCGCCGCGGCCCTCGTCCCGGGCGCGCTGCTCCTGTTCCACGCGAGCAGTGGAACGAAGGTCGGGATCGTCGTCTACGGGTCGATCTGGCCGATCCTGCTGAACACCGCCGCAGCCCGCAAGGCACTGTCTCCGCTGCGGCTCGAGGTGGCCCGGTGCATGCAGATGTCCTGGTGGGACCGGATGCGGAAGTTCGTGCTCCCGTCGCTGCTGCCCGAGATCATGGTCGGGATCCGCATCGCCGCCTCGATCTGCCTGATCGTGACGCTGCTGGTCGACGTGCTGGTGGCCACCGGCGGCCTCGGCTACTTGCTCGTTCAGTACCAATCGACGTTCCAGGCTTCCAGTGCGTTCGCGATGCTGGCCGTGATCGGCGTAATCGGGATCCTGATCAATCTCGCTATCGGGGCAAGCGAGCGCTACATCCTGCGCCGCTGGCCCAGCGGCGGGTAGCGTCCCCGGGGTCAACCGCGGGTTCGAAGGTTCGCTCCCGGCGGCTCGGCGACGTACGAGCTCTCGAGTTGCCAGTGCATGTCGTGCGTGACTGGCGACAACACTCGCTCGTAGAGGTCGGCTCGGTCGACCTCGGATGGCACCGGCGCGAGCGGGCGGCCGTGCGAGAGCGCGACGAGTAGCTGCTGCGCATGCGTCTCGGCCATGATCGTGCGGATCAGCGCCTCCTTCAGCGTCGTGCCGACGATCACGGCGCCGTGCCAGCGGAGCAGGAGCAGAGCTTCGTCGCCAAGCAGTTCGATCATCCGCTCGGCGCGACCACGGTCACGGACCAACTCGGCTTCGTCCCACACGGGGATCGCCGTCGGCCAAAAGGCCGCATGGATCAGCAGCAGTGCGGTCGGTATCTCCGCCAACGCGCTCAGGCTCGTCAGCGCGGGCGAGTGGATGTGAACCAACGAGCGAATCGTCTCTGGCCGGCGGCGGTGAGCTTCCGCGTGCATGTACAGCTCAAGCGGCAGCCCGGGCTCGAACTGGTCATCGAGGTCCAGTTCGATGATGTCGCTGGGTCGGCAGCGATCTTTTCGGGTCCCGGCGCCCGGGCAGATCAGGTAGCGCTGCGGATTGTCGGTCATCACGCTCACGTGGCCGAACATCCCGACCATGCCGTGCCGCGCCAGCACGCGTGTCGCGGTCGCAAGGTCCGCCCGCAAAGCCTCGTTGTCTTGCCGCATCCGTGAACCTCCTCGTCGGGCTGAGATCCGGAAGAGCGTCTCACCACGGCTCGCCCATCGGGTGCAACGTAAGGTTGCCGCCATTGCGTTACAGTCCTAACCAGCTCGGGACGCGCCGAAGCGCGGGCGTGGCGCCGGGCATGTCGGAGGAGCCATGGACCGTCTCACCATCATGAAGAGCTTTGTCGCCGTGGTGAAGGCGGAAAGCTTCAGCTCAGCGGCCCGTTCGCTTGGCGTATCGGCCTCGCTGATTTCTCGGCACATCTCCCATCTGGAGCAGGACCTCGGCGTGCGGCTCGTCAACCGCACCGCGCGCTCGGTCAGCCTGACTGAGCAGGGAGAGCGCTACTTCGTGTTCTCCGAGCGCCTGCTCGGCGAGCTCGACGCGGAGGATGCCGCGATTCGCGGACTCCAGGAACAAGCTCAGGGATCTCTCGCCGTGGTCTCGCCAAAGTGGATCGGCAGCCTCGATCTGTCCGACGCGGTCGCGGCCTTCGCCCGCCAGTACCCGGAGATCACCGTGAGGTTTGACGTAGGGGGCATGGGCGAGCGGATCTACGACTTCATTGACAAGGGATACGACCTCGCGTTTCACACGAAAAACCTGCGTGACTCGTCGGTCCGGGTTCGAAAGGTCGCCACGCTTCCATTCGTTCTGTGCGCGTCGCCGCTGTATCTGCGTCGAAAGCCGAAACTGACCGAGCCCGCAGACCTTGGTCAACATGCCTGCCTCGTCCATCGCAACGATCCGGTGTGGCACTTCGAGCGGGATGGCGGCCAACAACACCACAAGGTGCAAACGCCGGTGTTCATCTCGAACACGTACTTGGTGTTGAACAAAGCAGCACTTGAGGGAATGGGCGTGGCGCTCCTGCCCCTGCGCCCCATCTTCGACGACGTGCGCAGCGGGCGTCTTCAGGTCGTACTGCCGGAGTTCTCGGTGCCCGCCCGGCCGCTCTATCTAATCTACCCTCCCGGTCTGCAATCGGTGAAAAAGTTCCGCGTTTTCCTCGATTTCATGGGTGACTGGTTCAAGCGGTTCCCGATCGATGACGCAATTGAACTGTGGCCGCCTGACCGCGATGACGCAGCGGGAGTGAACGGCAGGCACCCTGACCCGACCGTCCCCTTAGGCGGCAAAAAGGCTGCGACAGCAAGAGCAGCAGACGGGACGTAGTCCGGCGCCCTCCCGGGGACGGGAAACTTGAACCGACTGCCAGTGTAAGCGCGCAGCATGTATGGGCGCGCCTGGATCGCTCTTGGGCCGGCTTCAGAGAGGTCGGATGTTGACACGCCTCCCCGCCCGCCTCAGTGTCCCCTTGACGCCGCAGGGCAGCTCGGCGAGTTTGCTGTCAAAAACGTTCATCAAAGATTGCGCCGGATTTTGAGCGCAAGATCTCCAACAATCTCTTCACACGGCTAGGATGCCGGCTTCGGCCGGTCATCGTCGAAGGAGGATTGGGATGAAGTGGTTTCGGCCGCGAGAGCGGTCACGTCACGCTGCGCAAACGCGCGCGTCGGGGCTGGTTGTGATACTGACGGCGTCGGCCGCCGCCGCGGTCCTTGCCGTTCCTGCGCTTGGGCATCAGAACGCGACCGCCCACAGCACATCGAGCACGCAGGCGACCGCTGCCACCGCGAGCGTCGGCTCGGGGCTGGCGAAGCTGCCGGATAAGAAGGCGAGGATGTCGTGCGCGGAGCTCGCCGGCGGCACGCACTCGGTGGGTGGCCTCAAGGTCCAGATCGCCGAGTACCAGGTCGGGAGTGCAGCCCCCGGCGACCCGCAGTACTGCGCGCTGACCGGGCACATCGCAGCGGACATCGGGTTTGAGGTTCTGCTCCCGATCAGGACCTGGCACGGGCGCTATCTCCAGATCGGGTGTGGTGGCCTGTGCGGCAGCATCGGTCTCAACGCTCCGCAGTCGACCGACTTCGAGGCGCTGGCAAAAGGCTATTTCGTCGTTGCCTCACAGGACGAGGGCCATAGCGGCATGAGCAACGCCTGGTTCAGCAATTCGACGCAGCGTGTCGATTTCGCCTATCTGTCAGACCATGACCTTGCGGTCGTGTCCAAGGGGCTGGCGGCCAAGTTCTATGGGAAAGCGCCAAAGTACTCGTACTTTGACGGCTGCTCGCAGGGTGGTCATCAGGCGCTGGCCGAAGCGCAGCGGTATCCGCAGGACTTCAATGGGATCCTGGCCGGTGCGCCGGCCACGATCATGACCGAGCTCAACTCGGTCCTCCACGAGTATGAGTTCGACGTAGTCCTCGACAAGTCGGGCCACGGGATCTTGGACGAGCCCGAGGCGATGATCGTGCTGAACGCCGCGATGAAGCGGTGCGATCCCAAGGTGGGGCTGATGCTGGACTACCGGGGGTGTCAGGAGAAGTTCAACCTCGGCTCCGTCAAGTGCACCGCGGCAAAGACCAGCAGCTGTCTGACCGCGGCCGAGCTCGCGGTCGTGCGCAAGATCTTGGCGGGTCCGGTGGATCCCCAGGGTCAGCACCTGTATCCGGGCGGCTACTCGCTTGCCAGCGCGTGGGATTGGAACAACGGGACGGGCCCCAACATTCCCGTGACGTCGGGGGGAACCGTGACCCCGGCGACATTCATCACCGCCTGGCTCCAGTACTTCGCGTTTGAGAAGAACATCGGGACTTCGGGCGTGGCGGGCGAACCGTTCACGAAGGCGTACTTCGAGAAGCTCGAGAAGCTCGCGCCGTTCTGGGACGACGTCAATCCCGACCTCGGCCCGTTCGAGAAGGCCGGCGGCAAGCTCATCCTGTGGCAGGGTGGCGGAGACTGGTCGATCCCGACGATCTCCTCCACCGCGTACTACCAGGCCGTCGTCAAGGCGATGGGTGGTGTCACCGCGGCGCAGAAGTTCACCCGCTACTACGTGCTACCCAGCGTCGGTCACTGTGGCGGTGGGGCGCCGGATACCTACCCTGGCCTGGCGGACGTCGTGCGCTGGACCGAGAAGGGCAAGGCGCCGAACGCAATCCAGGCAAACGAGTACAAGTCGAGCCTGCCGAGCAGCGCCCCCTCCGGACCACCTCCGGGTGGCGGTGGCCCGCCCCCGACCACGGATCTGACCGACGCTATCCCAGCGCTCGGCGCGCCGGCCGTGGGGCCCGTGCTGCGATCGATCGAGCTGTTCCCCTACCCGGAAGTACCCACCTACAAGGGCCACGGCAGCGTCGATCAGGCGTCCAGCTTCGTGGGCAAGGTGAGCAAGGCGCTGGAGGCGCCCATACCGTGGCTGGGCAAGATGAACAACATCATGATCTGGTGTAACTCGAAGGGAGTGGACTGCAAGAAACGCGTGATGCCCACTTCCTGAGCTGCCGGCTGGTCGATTCGGCACCGTTGCCGTCGTTCGGTCATAAGTACGCGCCCGGGCCTCCGCAGGTGGCTGATGCGGGTTCGGGCACGAATATGGGTCACTTAGGTGTTCGACGGCCGAGGCCCCTCGAGTGTCGGGTTCTGACCCGCCCCCTGGGCGCCGCATCATGGCGGCTGCCCGATTGACCGCGGACTGAATCGACATCGAGTCTGGTGACCGGGTGGCGTAGCGTTACCCGGTCACCGAGACCCCTGATTGATCACGTGTAATACGCCAACGTTTGCCCAGCAGGCGGTCACGCCCGCGGAATCCGCGATGGCCGCGTACGAAACGCCTCCGAGCGCCATGAGGAGAGCAGCGGTTGGAACCACATGGGCTGGCGGTAGCGCAGGTCCAAAGACCGAGCTATCACCGGACGACGGCGAACGCAGTCCGCCGGGAGGCCGATGAGACCGCCCTGTGGGCGGGGACCCCAAGACAGGGGGGACCGCCGCTCTCTGCTGAGCATCCGTCCATCAGCCCACTCTGACAGGCGGTGGCGGTTCATCAGCTCCGGCGCAGCGGACCGAGCCCGTCGGACGCCGGGTCCGTGGAGCGGCGATCCTGAAGCATGGGGAAATGCTCCTCGGGGCCGCACACAGTCGCGGCAAGAGCACGAGGGGATCGGCACCGGCGCCTCCGCGGAAGAGCGGAAGCTGCGGCGTCAGCACGAGGCGGCCAGCTGGTCTACGCCTTTGCAGGCCGGTGCGCGCAGGGCAAACTCAAGTTCCGGCAGCTGTGGAGCGAGCGATACTCAGCTCCCAGTAGGCGAACGCCAAGTGTGCTGCCGCCGCCGCCAGAAACGCCATCGTCCAGCCATACGTTTTCCAGTCGTTCCCACCGAATGACAACGTAACGACGCCAAGGCTGGCCAAGACGATGCCACCGGCGATGCGCGCGCGGGCGAACGCACGGAGGTGGCGGTACTCCCAGGGCGCGATTATGCGTCGCATGCCCGATCGCGGGGGGGATGTCCACCATTCGCGCAGACCTTTAGGAGCGGTGTTGTTATTCGGCGTGTGCATCGGGGTGTCTCCTGTCGCCTGTGGTGTCGGCCATTCGATCAAGCCGTATCAATATGATATCACTTTGATTTGACTCGTCAAGCACCGAACGCCTGTTTCCGCGATGCTCGCCGAACCGGACGAACGGCGATGCCGGCGTGGCTCTGGTGGGTTCCGAGACGGTAGGCGGCGGGGAAGCGCCGTTGGCGACGGTAACCGCGACATTTGCCGGCCCGACCGTCTGGAACGTGCTGTTCCCCGAGCGGCGTGCCACGCCGTCGCTGACCGAGTCCGCCTCCGTCCCAGAAATAGCCGTCCGGGCCTTGGACGAACTCGCGATTCCGTCCGTGCGTAGGGATCGCGCCGGACCTCACGGGCGCGTGATTCAGATGTCGCCAATGCGATCGGCGGTCCTGCGACGGGCGTACACGCATGCGAGCGCGGGAGCGGTCAGAGAGCGCTCGTGGAGAATAAGCGTCAATGGAGGTACGGACAGTCGACTACCACACGGCGGGTGAGCCCTTCCGGATCGTCGTCAGCGATGTCGGGGAAATCGCGGGAGCAAGCGTGCGAGAGCGGCGCGAGGCGGCCGTCGCCACCGAAGCAATCGACCGTGTACGCCGGCTGTTGTGTCACGAGCCGCGAGGCCACGCCGACATGTACGGCTGCTTCGTCGTCCCGCCCGACGATGAGGGCGCGGACCTCGGCGCGCTGTTCTGGCATAAGGACGGCTACTCGACGGCGTGCGGGCACGGAACGATCGCGCTTGGCACCTGGGCGGTGGAATCTGCGCGCGTCGCGGCGCCTGCCGACGGACGGACCGACGTCGTGATCGACGCACCGTCGGGGCGCGTTACCGCGCGCGTGCGTTGCGCGGCCGGGATCGTGAACGAGGTCGCGTTCGTCAACGTGCCGGTCAGCGTGACCGCCCGCGGCGTCGATGCCGGCGACGTCAAAGCCGACGTCGCCTGGGGCGGTGCGTTCTATGCCTTTGTGCCGGCGGCGGCGTTCGGCCTGCGCGTGACGCCCGACGATCTGCC
>OBLV0100000421.1_pt1 | contig 13242 bp, 10 predicted proteins | sample 1520071 | NCBI WGS metagenome assembly OBLV01 (sample SAMEA3888446, study PRJEB22518) | metagenome | reverse complement strand
CCAGGCCGCTCCCTAGCCGACCCGACCTGCAAAACGCGCCAACGGAGCCACGCCGGCCTGAGGGTGGCCTGTCGCGCGTGCCCCACATGCATAGTCGGCCACGATCGGCGTGGATCGCGTGATTTGGCGCGTCGCGCAGGTCCGAGCGCCGCTACGGAGCCGCCCGCAGCGAATCCCGCCGGCTGTTGACCTGGCCGGCCCTCGCGGTCGCGCCCTGGCCGGCGTCCGCGGTCGCACCACCCTGGCCGGCGTCCGCGGTCGCACCCTCGCCGCCGGCCCCCGCGCCGGCCGGCGCCACCGCGCCGCGCGGATACGCCCGCAGCGTGCCGATCAGCTCCGGATCCTCGCCGGCGAGCGCCATCCAGGCCGAGCGCATCCCGTGACTGCCCGCGGTCCGCAACGACGACACCCGACTCTCGAGTTGGGAGACCATCAGCGAGCCGGCGCCCGGGCGGATCACGCATACCGACGGCGCGCACTCCGGGTCACACGCCTGGGCGGCGAGCTTCGCCGTCAACGCGTCGTACCGCGGCGACCGCGTCAGGCGCAGCTCCACCAACGCCGGGTTAACCGCGCGCAGATATCGGTCGGTCAGGCGAGCTATCACCGGCGACAGGCCGGCGTGCGCGAGGCCCTCGGGCCGCGTCAACAGCACGAGCACGTCGGTGACGCCGCCTGAGCACGCCACGTGCACGGGGATGGCCTCGGCCAGCGTGGCGTCGAACAGGCGCATGCCGCGGAAGTTGACCGGCCCTCCGGCGAGCCATGGCAGCCGGGCCGAGGCGCGCAGCGCGCACCGGATCTCCTCGGGATCCCGCAGCCCGGTCAGATCCACGATCGCCGCCCGGTCGGCGTCGGTGGCGGTGCAGTGCAGGTCGATCCCACACGAAAGAACCGCATCAAAACGCAGCGGCCGCTCGCGAGTCCAAACGCGGTTGATCACGTGGTCCATGTCGAACGCGGGACCGCCGCGCAGAGCCCGCACGAAGCTCACGAACCGGGGGTCGCCGAACCCGTACTGGTAGAGCGTGGTCAGGTAGGCGGCCTGGCCCGCGAGCAGGAACGCCGCGTTGAACGCGCCGGCGGAGGCGCCGTGCACCTCGTCGAACGCGTCGCGCAGGCCGAGTTGCTCGATCGCCGCGGCCATTCCCGCGGACACGACGCCGCGCATCCCGCCGCCCTCGATCACGAGTGCGACCCGGCGCCCATCGGTCCTGGAACCCGGACGGGAACCCTCGGAAGCCCGGCGCAATATCGTCTGGACCACCCGGTGACTGCGCAGGTCCTCAGCCGTGACCTGGGCCGGCCGAAACGGGTCCGGTGAGAAGCGTCGCGGGAGCACGGACCCGGGTAATCGTAGTTGCGGACGACGCGGCCGGTCGCGGCCCTCGGGCCGCCCCTCAAGCACCTGTAACGAACGTCACACAGTGGGTATTAACCCCCGGTGTTTTCCTTCCGGCGTAAGCGCTCGCGCAAGCAGCGGTTCCTCGACGCGGCTCGCGCGGCCCCCGCGCGCAGCTACGACGTCGCACGCGCCGCGCCGGCCCGAGCCGGCGAGTTGCGCAAGGCTGCCGCACAGCTCGACCTACCGTGGGCGCGGTCGTGGCTGGCGGGCTTGATCAGGGAGAACTTCCTGCGGTTCGTCCTCAATCCGACGATGGACTACTACGCCGCCCGCCGCGCCAACGGGAAGGAGAAGCTCGAGGGGGTCAAAGGCCCGGTGATCCTGGTGGCCAACCATGCCAGCCACATGGACACGCCGGTCATCCTGTCGGCGCTCCCGCGCAAGCTGCGCAAGCGGACGGTGGTGGCGGCGGCGGCGGACTACTTCTACAAGAACCGGGTCGTCGCATCGCTCGTGTCGCTGATCTTCAACACGGTGCCGATCGAGCGGCACGGCGGCGGCGGGGTGTCGAAGAACGGCAGCCACCTCGACACGCTGCTCGATCAGGGATGGAGCCTGCTGCTCTATCCCGAGGGCACGCGGTCGAGGGGTGGCATGCCGGGCCCGCTGCGGCGCGGGGCCGCGGTGCTGGCGGCGGCGCACCACCTGACGATCGTGCCGATCAGGGTCACGGGCACCGCCCAGGCGATGCCGCCCGGACGCCTGTGGCCGAGGCGGCTGCGTGACAAGCCGGTGCCAAAGCGGCACCGGATCGAGGTCTCATTCGGCGAGCCGATCACCGCGACGGGCGACCCGACCGAACTGATGGAATCCGTGCGGGGATTCTTCGAAAACGGCGGGGCGCCGACCCCGTACCGCTCGCCGTACCGGCACCGCGCGACGGTCAAGTCCGAGCGCTGACCCACCGCCCCACATCGCCCAAAACACGCGTGTTTTCGGGGCGTGTGCATTGGAAACGGCGTTTGACATTGTCGCACGCAGGCTGGTAATCTCGGCCAATCGCGGATGTCAGTGGGTCGCCGCGAACGCCCGTCCGGGCGGAGGATCTGAGGGTGTCCAGTTGATTTCAGCCAGGACCGGAGTCGGGCCCGCGTCGTCCGACGCTGGCGGTAGCCGGAGGCGCCGTTGCGCGACCTTGACCGCTAGTAGAAGGAAATGCGGTCCCGGAAGGGAATGTCGTCCTCAGACGACCGAGGCGGCGATCCCGCATGTGCGAGGCGCCATTTCCTGAACCAAACGTCTCGGAGGAGGTTGCGTGTCGACAGTAGCTGAGTCAAGAGCGGTCGGGCCCTTGCCAGACAGGTGGAAACAGGGCATCGTCGGCGAGTTATGGGCCGAGTTCTTCGGTTGCTTCATTCTGATCAGCTTCGGCGACGGGGTAGTCGCGATGCTGTGGGCCCTGGTGGGGTCCGGACGCAGCTCCCAGGGGGCCCTGACTTCGTCGGGAGACTGGCTGCTGATCACCTGGGGATGGTGTCTGGCGGTTGTGTTCGCCATCTACACCGTCGGTGGCATCACGGGCGCGCACATCAACCCGGCGGTCACGCTGGGCGCCGCGATCCGCAAGGCGCTGCCTTGGGGCAAGGTTGTGCCGTACTGGATCGTGCAGGTGGCCGGGTGCTTCGTCGGCGCCGCGCTCGTGTTCCTCGTCTACAACAACGCGATCAACCACTTCGACCAGGTCGGTCACTGCGGCGCCGTGTTGAAGGGCTGCGTGCCGATCAAGAAGGGTACGCCGGCCTCTCTGGCCACGTACAGCACCTTCTCCACCTTCCCGGCACCATATTTCCATAGCGTCTTAGGACCGCTCATCGACCAGATCGTGGGTACGTTCTTCCTCGTCCTGTTCGTGTGGGCCGTGACCGACGAGTGGAACATGCCGGTCGGGGCGAACATGGCGCCCTGGATCGTCGGCATGATCGTCATGGCGGTCGGTATCTCGTTCGGCGCCAACGCCGGATACGCGATCAACCCCGCCCGTGACTTCGGGCCGCGCCTGTTCGCATGGATTGCCGGATGGGGCAAGCTGGCAATACCTGGCAACTACGGATGGGTCAACGGGTACTTCTGGGTTCCAATCGTCGGGCCTTTGATTGGAGGCGCGCTCGCGTCGGTCTTCTACGACGCGTTCATCCAGGACATCCTCAAGGCACGAAAGCCGCCGGAGCCGGGAGTGGTCGGGGTCGGCGAAACGATCACCGATCGGCCAGGGCCAGAAACCCTCGCCCCGTAGGGGCACCCGCTGAAGCATGAGGCGGCGGCGCCGGAATGGTGCCGCCGCTTCGCGCTTAACGGCGTCTACTCGTCGTCGTCGACCCAATCGACGGCGCGGGCCACGGCCTTCTTCCATTTCCGGTAGCCGCGGTCCCGGAGGTCTACGTCCATGCTCGGCAGCCACTCGGCCGCCTTGTGCCAGTTCTTCGTGAGACTGTCGGTGTCCGACCAGAAGCCGACCGCGAGACCGGCCGTGTACGCCGCCCCGAGCGACACGGTCTCGGCGACGATCGGCCGCGTCACCGGCACGTCGAGCACGTCCGCGAGCGTTTGCATCAACAGGTTGTTCGGTGTCATCCCGCCGTCGACGCGCAGTTCGGTCAGCTTGCTGCCGTAGTCGGCGTTCATCGCCTCGACGACCTCGCGGGTTTGCCACGCGGTCGCCTCGAGCACCGCGCGCGCGAGGTGACCGCGGTTGATGTAGCCGGTCAACCCGGCGATCACACCGCGCGCGTCGCTGCGCCAATGCGGAGCGAACAGCCCCGAGAACGCCGGCACGAAATAGCAGCCCCCGTTGTCCTCGACGGTCAGCGCGAGCGTTTCGATCTCGGGCGCGCTGCCGATCAGCCCGATGTTGTCCCGAAACCACTGCACGAGTGCGCCCGTGACCGCGATCGACCCCTCGAGCGCATACGCTGGATCGGCCGATCCCAGCTTGTACGCCAGCGTCGTCAGCAGCCCGCTCGAGGATCTCACCGGCCGATCGCCGGTGTTGACCACGAAGAAGCTTCCGGTCCCGAACGTGCACTTCGCGTCGCCGGGGCTGAAACAGGTCTGCCCGACCAGCGCGGCGTGCTGGTCGCCGAGCGCCGACGCGACGGGGACTCCTGCGATCGGCGGGCCGGCCTCCCCGTACGCCTCCGACGACGCCCGGATCTCCGGGAGCATCATCGCGGGGACCCCGATCGCGTCGAGCAGCTCCGGATCCCAGTCGAGCGTCTGAAGGTTCATGAGCAGCGTCCGACTCGCGTTCGTCACGTCGGTGACGTGTCGGCCGCACAGGTTCCAGATCAGCCACGAGTCGATCGTGCCGAACAGAACCTCCCCGGCCTCGGCGCGTTCGCGGAGGCCCGGTATGTGATCGAGCAGCCACCGGATCTTCGGCCCCGAGAAGTACGTGGTCACCGGCAGGCCGGTCTTTTCGCGGAACATCTCCTGGCCGAATTGGCGCGCGAGTTCCCGGCACAGCCGATCGGTCCGCGTGTCTTGCCAGTTGATCGCGTTGTGGACGGGCGCTCCGGTGTTGCGGTCCCATAGCACGGTCGTCTCTCGCTGGTTGGCGATCCCGAGCGCGCACAAGTCCGTCGGCGACAGGTCGGCCTTGTCGAGCGCCACCCGCACGACCAGCAGGACGTTCCGCCAGATCTCCTCAGGATCGTGCTCCACCCAACCGGGCCGCGGAAAGTGCTGCTTGTGCTCGTGCTGGGCCACCGACACGATGCGCGCGCGCTCGTCGAAGACGAAGCACCTCGACGACGCCGTCCCCTGGTCGATCGAGGCCACGTATCGCCCGGTGATGCTCACGTTGCGGCAAGTCTATGCAGGTACTGGGGTGTCCGGTACCTGCGCGGGGCGTGGGACGGGCGATCAGACGAGCCGAGCTACCACGGAATGGCGCCCAGCTCCCGGGACACCGCGCGCGCGGCGTCCATCACGTAATTGACGAACTCGGCCCGGGGCCGGCGGTCATCGCAGAGCCGTTCGATCGGTCCCGCGATCCCCATCGCGCCGACCGTCACCCGGCGGCGATCCTCGATCGGAGCCGCGATCGACGCGAAGCCGTGGAACAGCTCGCCCACCTCGCCGGCCCAGCCGCGCTTCGCGGCCTCCTCGAGCTCCTGGCGGAACCGGTACACGTCGGTCACCGTCGCCGGCGTGAAGCTCGCCAGCGGGCGGTCGGCGAGCTCGGCCGCGATGTAGGCGTGGTTGGCGAGCAGTGCCTTGCCGAGCGCGGTCGCGTGCGCCGGCATCAGGCTCCCGACCTCGAGCGCCTGGCGCGTGTCGTCGGGCCGGAACACGTGGTGCACGATCAGCACCTGGTTCTCGTGCAGCGTGCCGATCCGCACGCTCTCGCCGCTCCGAGACGCCAGCCCGTCGGCCCAGTTCAGCGCGCGCGTGCGCAGCTCGTTGCCGTCGAGGTAGCTCGACCCCATGTGCAACAGCGCTGGGCCGAGCTGGTACTTGCCCGACTCCCGGTCCTGCTCGACGAATCCGACCGCCTGGAGGGTCCTCAGGATCCCGTAAACGGTGCCCTTCGGGAGTCCGAGCTCACCGGCAAGTTCGGCGACCCCGAGTCGTCGCGAGCGCCCGGACAACAGACGCAGGATCGCGGCTGCACGCTCGATGGATTGGATGCGCCCGGGCACTTGTGTTGTCGCTCAGAAACCCGCCCCTACATGCCCAATTGGTAGTGCGAACGATGTTTGACATTGTCGCACTGTTTCCGTTATTGTCGCAACCCAGGCTCGTGGGTGGAGAGCGTTAGGTCCAGAAGGAGGGTGCTTGCTGGGCATTATCGGTGCTGAAGTAACCGCGGGCGGCCGATCGTTGCGCCCTGCGGTCATGCCCGGCTCCCCGGTGCCCCGGCACCGCACCAAAGACCAAGCATCCGGCTCCGCACCGGCGCCCGGAGGATCTTCCCGGCGAGCGTCCTGTCCAATCAGTTCCGGCTTGAGGGAAGGGGCATGAAGAAGCTCATCAATTCGCCCGACGCGGTCCTCCAGGACGCGCTCCACGGCGTTGAAGCAGCACACGGCGACCGCGTACGGGTCATCTATGAACCAGCCGTCATCGTCCGCATCGACGCGCCCATCAAGGGCAAGGTCGGGCTGATCTCCGGAGGCGGCTCGGGTCACGAGCCGATGCACGGGGGTTACGTCGGGCCTGGCATGCTCGACGCAGCCTGTCCGGGGGAGGTGTTCACCTCGCCCACGCCCGACCAGATGCTCGAGGCGACGAAGGCCGTCGACGGTGGCGCCGGGGTCGTCCACATCGTCAAGAACTACACGGGCGACGTCATGAACTTCGACATGGCCGCCGAAATGGGGAAGGGCGAGGACATCGAAGTGGAGACGGTGCTCACCAATGACGACGTCGCGGTTGAGGACTCGCTCTATACCGCGGGTCGCCGCGGCGTGGGAGTCACCGTGCTCGTGGAGAAGATCTGCGGTGGCGCGGCCGAGGACGGGCGCAACCTCCAAGAGGTCGCCGAGCTCGGGAGAAGAGTCAACGCGAACGGACGCTCGATGGGAATGGCGCTGACCCCGTGCATCACCCCGGCCTCGGGAAACCCGAGCTTCGAGCTCGGCGACGATGAGGTCGAGATCGGCATCGGGATCCACGGCGAGCCCGGGCGCTTTCGGGAGAAGATCGGACCGGCGTCTCAGATCGCAGAGCGGCTGATGACCCCGATCCTCGAGGACCTGCCGTTCTCCTCGGGCGACCGGGTGCTCGCGTTCGTCAACGGGATGGGCGGCACGCCGCTGATCGAGCTCTACGTGATGTACAACGAGGTCGCCAAGATCGCCCAGGAGCACGGGCTGAACATCGAGCGCAACCTGGTCGGCAACTTCATCACGTCGCTCGAGATGCAGGGCTGCTCGATCACGCTGGTCAAGCTCGACGACGAGATGGTCCGCTACTGGGATGCGCCAGTGAACACCCCGGCCTTGCGCTGGGGCGTCTAGACAAGTGGCGATCACACGCGACGGCACGCTCGACTGGATGAACCGGTTCGCCGGTGAGATGGCCGAGCACCGCGCGGAGCTTGTAGCGCTCGACACCGCCATCGGCGACGGCGACCACGGGACCAACATGAACCGCGGGATGACCAAGGCCATGGAGAAGGTCCAGGCGTCCGAGCAGGCCGATGCGGGCGCCGTGCTCAAGACCGTCGCGATGGCGCTCGTCTCGAGCGTCGGCGGAGCGGCGGGTCCGCTGTACGGCACGCTGTTCCTGCAGATGGGCAACGCGCTGGCCGGCCAGTCAGAGGTCGACCTGCCCGCCTACGCCGCGGCCTGGCGCAAGGGCCTTGAGGGTGTCCAAGCGCGGGGCAAGGCGCAGCCGGGCGACAAGACGATGGTGGACGCGCTGATACCGGCCGTTGAGGCTCTTGAGGCGGCGTCCGATCTCGACGGCGGTCTGCGCGCGGCTGTGCAGGCCGCCGAGGGAGGCATGAAGGCAACGACGCCGCTCATCGCGCGCAAGGGACGCGCCAGCTACCTGGGCGAGCGGTCCGAGGGCCACCAAGACCCAGGCGCGACCTCGACGTACTACCTCTTCAAGAGCGCCGCTGAGGCGCTCGCCGGCTAAAGGAGAAAACGAATGGCGAAGTACTCGATGGCACTCGATCAGGGCACGACCAGCTCGCGGGCGATGGTCTTCAACCACGAAGGCCGTGTGGTAGCCGTGTCGCAGAAGGAGCACGAGCAGATCTATCCCAAGCCGGGGTGGGTGGAGCACGACCCGATGGAGGTCTGGGCGCGCTGCCAGGAGGTCCTCGACGAGGCGATGGAGAAGGCCGGCGCGGCCCGCGACGACATCGCCGCGCTCGGCATCACCAACCAGCGTGAGACCGCTGTTGTGTGGGATCGCAACACGGGCGAGCCGGTGATGAATGCGATCGTCTGGCAGGACACCCGGACGGACAAGCTCGTCGACGAACTCTCGGCCGACGGCGGTCAGGACCGGTTCCGCTCGACGGTGGGTCTGCCGCTGGCGACGTACTTCTCGGGTCCGAAGGTCCGCTGGATCCTCGACAACGTCGATGGCGCCCGCGCTAGGGCGGAGGCCGGCGACCTCGTGTTCGGCAATATGGACACGTGGTGCATCTGGAACCTGACCGGCGGCCCCAACGGCGGCCTGCACATCACCGATGTGACGAACGCCAGCCGCACGATGCTGATGGACCTCGAGACGCTCAACTGGGATCCGGACATCGCCGCGACGATCGGCGTGCCGATGTCGATGCTGCCCGAGATCAGGTCCTCGAGCGCCGTCTACGGCGAGGTGAAGACGGGCAACCTGACGGGCCTCCAGGTCGCCGGCGACCTGGGCGACCAGCAGGCGGCCACGTTCGGCCAGGCGTGCTTCGACACCGGTGATGCCAAGAACACCTACGGCACCGGCAACTTCATGCTGCTCAACACGAGCACCGAGGCAGTGCAGTCGAAGGCAGGCCTGCTGACCACGGTCTGTTACAAGATCGGCGACGAGGCGGCGGTGTACGCGCTCGAGGGCTCGATCGCGATCACGGGGGCGCTCGTGCAGTGGCTGCGCGACAACCTGCACATGATTCAGGCGGCTCCGCAGGTCGAGGAGCTCGCCAAGTCGGTCGACGACAACGGCGGCCTGTACATCGTGCCGGCGTTCAGCGGCCTGTTCGCCCCGTACTGGAAGTCGGACGCCCGCGGCGTGTTCGCCGGCCTGACCCGGTACGTCAATGCCGGCCACATTGCCCGGGCCACGCTCGAGGCGACGGCGTTCCAGACCCGCGAGGTCATGGACGCGATGGAGTCCGACTCGGGCGTCACGCTGAACGAGCTCAAGGTCGACGGTGGGATGGTCGCCAACGACCTGCTGATGCAGTTCCAGGCCGACATCCTCGGGGTGCCGGTGATCCGTCCCGTGGTTGCCGAGACGACCGCGCTGGGTGCGTCCTACGCGGCCGGGCTGGCCGTCGGGTTCTGGAGCAGCACACAGGAAGTGCGCGACAACTGGGCCGAGGACAAGCGCTGGGAGCCGAAGATGGATGCCGCCAAGCGCGACGCCTACTACAAGGAGTGGAAGAAGGCGGTCACTCGGACCTTCGACTGGGTCGATTAGCCGCCGAGGGGCGAGTAACGTTGGAGGCGGCCCACCCGGGCCGCCTCCAAGGGGTAGGCTCACACCATGGCCACGCTCAGCACCGACGTACTCGTTATTGGCGGCGGGGCCACGGGCGCGGGCGTGGCCTGGGACGCGGCGCTGCGCGGCTACGACGTCGTGCTCGTCGACCGTGCGGACTTGGCCGAGGGAACGAGCGGGCGCTTCCACGGTCTGCTGCACTCGGGCGGCCGATACGCGGTCAAGGACCCGCGCGCCGCCGAGGAGTGCATCCACGAAAACCGGATCCTCAAGGCGATCACGCCCGACTCGATCGAGGACATCGGCGGGTTCTTCGTCACCACCCCGTTCGACGACCCGGCCTACGCAGATGTGTTCGCGAAGGGATGCCGCGACACCGGCGTCGACTGCGAGGAGATCGATGCGGCGGAGGCGCTACGCGAGGAGCCGCTGCTGAACCCCGAGGTGTCCCGGGTATTCCGCGTGCCCGACGCCAACATCGACGTGTGGAAGACCGTGTGGGCGATGGCACAAGGCATCCAGGCTCACGGTGGGCGGGTTCTGCCCTACCACGCGGTGGTTGCCATCCACCGGACCGGCGATCAGGTCACCGGGGCGCGGCTGCGCGGCCACGCGACCGGCGAGGAGGTCGACGTCGAAGCCCGGGTGACCGTGAACGCATCGGGCGCGTGGGCCGGCTCGGTCGCGGACATGGCCGGAATCGAGGGCGTCCGCGTGCTCCCGGGCCGGGGGATCATGATCGCGATGAATCACCGGCTCTTGAACACGTGCGTGAACCGCTGCCAGATGCCGACCGACGGCGACATCATCGTGCCGATCCGGACGGTGTGCGTGATCGGGACGACCGATGTGAACACCGACGATCCCGACGACCACACCGTGCTCCAGTCCGAGGTCGACGCGATGCTCGACGATGGCGAGAAGCTTGTTCCGGGGTTCCGCCAGGCGCGAGCACTGCGGGTGTGGACCGGGGTCCGTCCGCTGTTCGAGGACTCCAAGGCGGCCGACACAGACTCGCGTGACGTCACGCGCGCGCATGCGTTGCTCGACCATGCGCAGCGCGACGGCGTCCAGGGGTTCGTGACGATCACCGGCGGCAAGCTGACGACGTTCCGGCTGATGGCCGAGGAGACGATGGACGCGGTCTCCAAGCAGCTTGGCGACGAACGGCCGTGCATGACCAAAACTGAGCGTTTGCCGGGGTCAGAGGACGGATCGACCTATCACCTCGGCGAGCGGTTGAGCCGCAAGGAGGCGAACCTCGCCGACGAGCAGCTGATCTGCGAATGCGAGCTGGTCCCGCGGTGGAAGCTCGAGCAGGCGATCGAGCGTCGCGCCACCACGAACCTGGATGACATCCGCCGGCTGCTCCGGCTCGGCATGGGGCCCTGCCAGGGCGGGTTCTGCATCTACCGCGCGGCGGGGATCCTGCACGGACTCGACGGCCTCACCGCTGAGCAGGCCGACGACTCGCTGCTGCACTTCCTCCGCGAGCGGTGGAAGGGCGTGTGGCCGATCCTGTACGGCGACCAGCTTCGGCAGGCGCGCCTCGACGACTGGATCTTCCAGGGCGTGCTCGACGTTGAGCATCTGCCGCCGGTCGAGGTGGCGGCGGTGGCGTCCTCGTGAGGGGTGAGCTGCACTACGACGCGGTCGTGATCGGCGCCGGCACCGCAGGGCTCGTCGCCGGCGCGCGCCTTGCCGAGGGCGGTGCCCGCGTGTGTGTGCTGGCCAAGGGATTCGGCTCCACGCATCTCGCCCCGGCCACGCTCGACGTGCTCGGCTACGCCCCCGACCGGGTCGTGTCGCCGAGCGGCGAGATCGCGGGGTTCGTCTCGAGTCACCCAGACCACCCGTATGCCGCGCTCGGCATCGACGCGGTGGCCGAGGCGGCGCGGTGGTTTCAGGCGCGCGTCGAGTCCGGGCCACTAGCCGGCTACCGGTACCTCGGCGACGTAGACCGCAACTACCTGCTCCCGACCGCGGTTGGCGTGCTCCGCCCGTCCGCGATCGTTCCCGAGACGATGGCCGCGGGCGACTCGGTCGCGCTCGAGCGTGTATGCGTGGTCGGCACGCGCTCGCTGCGCGACTTTCACGCGGCGCTCTGCGCCGCGAACCTCAGCCGGCTCGGAATCCCGGCGCGTTCGGTCGAGATCGAGATCGAGGTCGAAAGGGCCGACCAGAACACCCTCGGGCTGGCGCGTCGCATGGACGACGGTGCGTGGCGCGCGGCGTTCGCGGCTAGGCTCGCGTTGAAGCTCCAGGCGGACGAGCGGGTCGGGCTGCCCGCGATGCTGGGCCTGCGCGACCCGCGCGCCGTGTGGTCGGATCTGGAGCATCGGCTCGGGCGCCCCGTGTTCGAGATCCCGGGCCTGCCGCCGTCGGTTCCGGGCATGCGGTTGTACGAGATCTTGCGCTCGACCCTGCGCGGCGCCGGCGGGCGGCTCGTGCTCGGCGCCGAGGTGGTGTCGTCCGAGCGCGACGGCTCGCGCGTGACTTCGGTGGCGACGCGGTCGGCGGGCCATGACGCCCACTACGCCGCGCCGTGGTTCGTGCTCGCCGCGGGTGGCTTCACGTCCGGCGCGATCGAGCTCGACTCGCGCTGGACCACGTACGAGCGCGTGCTCGGTCTGCCGCTGCGCGGTCTGCCGGCGCCGGGCGAGCCGCGGTTCGTCGGGGACTACCTGGCCGAGCAACCGATGTCCCGGGCCGGGGTGGCCGTCGACGCGGAACTGCGGGCCGAGGGCGCCGAGAACGTGGTGGTGGCGGGCGCCGCGCTCCCGGGCGCTGTGCCGTGGCGCGAGGGGTCGGGCGAGGGCATCGCGCTGGCGAGCGGCTCGCATGCCGCTCAGCTCATCCTGGCGCGTTCGGGCGCTCCGGCGGGAGCGGCGGCATGAGCGCGAGCGACGGTCTCAGCGGCGCCGGAGGCGTGCTCGAGGAGCTGATGCGCGGGTCGCTCGACCACTGCGTCAAGTGCACGATCTGCGAGACCCAGTGCCCGGTCTCGAACGTGACGCCCCTATTCCCGGGGCCGAAGTACGCCGGACCCCAGGCCGAGCGCTATCGGATCTCCGACGAGCCGTCGGTCGACGCCTCGGTCGACTACTGCTCGGGGTGCGGGATCTGCTCGATGTCCTGCCCGCAGGGCGTGAAGATCGCCGAGATCAACTCCCAGGCGCGCAACAAGCTCAAGCAGCAGAAGGGCATCCCACTCCGCGACCGGATCATCACCCGCCCGACCTGGCTCGGCCGCGCCGGCGGCGGCCCGATGGCGCCGCTCGCGAATCTCACGATCGATTTCAAGCCCTTCCGGATCATCGGGGAGAAGGTGCTCAAGGTTCACCGCGATGCGCCGGCGCCCGAGTTCGCGCGCCAGCGCTTCTCGCGCTGGTTCAAGCAGCACCCGAGCCCGGCGACCGGGCGCAAGATTCTCTACTTCCACGGCTGCGGCACCGAGTACTACGAGCCGTGGGAGGGGGAAAGGGTCGTGGCGATCCTCGAGCACAACGGCTTCGAGGTGATCGTGCCCAAGCAGGACTGCTGCGGCCTGCCGTTGCAGTCGAGCGGGCTGTTCGACGACGCGCGCAAGGTCGTGCTCAAGCGCGGGCGCGAGTTCGCCCCGTACCTCCGCGACGACCCGAACCTGCTGGTCGTCGGCAACGCGACCAGCTGCACGCTGATGCTCAAGCGTGAGGCCCGCGAGATCCTTTCGCTCGAGG
>OBLV0100000420.1_pt1 | contig 13277 bp, 11 predicted proteins | sample 1520071 | NCBI WGS metagenome assembly OBLV01 (sample SAMEA3888446, study PRJEB22518) | metagenome | reverse complement strand
CTTCTCGCCGCGATTTCGCCGGCGATTGAGGGCCAGTCGTCGGGTTCACGACGGGGTCGGCCGGCGCTGGGGCGCTGGGGCGGTGCTGAGGCGGCGCTGAGGGGTCGGCGGCCGGTCTGAACGTCGAAGGTACAAGGGTAGTGATCGTCCCAGCGACCACTTCTCTGGTAAGAACGCCCCGAAGCGGTCAGTTCTCTGGTCGCTTCGGTCAGTTCGCTCAGTTCTCTGGTCGCTTCGCTCAAGTTCTCTGGTCGCTTCGGTGAGAACTCCCAGCGGTTCGCTCACGACCCCCGCCAGGTCCGCCACGCTTGGGGATTGCCGAGCCTCACTGTGGTGTTGGCTGGTCCCGTGGGGCTCACCGTGCAGCATCGCCTGGAACAGCACCTCAAGGCCTGGCTGGGTGCTTGGCCGCCGACCGAGGCGCTGCTGGTGACGACGGCGCCGGGGCGGGTCGAGCCTGGCTGGGATGGCCGCGTGCATTCTGTCGTCGGCGTCGCCAGCCCGTCCGGGGCGGTGCTGTCGCTGCCGCCGGCGATCGTCGGTCAGGCCCGTGCCATCGCAGCATCGGCCGGGCGCGACGAGTTGGCCCTACGACTCGGGGCCCTGCTCGGCCGGCCCGCCGCCCGCCTCGGCGCTGGTGTCTTCCGGTGGTCGGAGTCGCCAGCTTCCCTTCCCGACGCCGGCGTCTGGCTGCCCAGCGACGACGCCCGGGTCCCGACCTGGTTGCACCCCTTCGGCGAAGAGGTCCTGGTCGCGTTGATCGACGGCACCTTCGCGGCCGGCGTGGGCATCAAGCGCCACGACCGTTTCGGCCACGAGCTGGCGGTCGGTACCGAGGACGCCTATTCCGGCCGCGGACTGGGCCGGCGGCTGGTGGCCCAGGCGGCGCGCCGAGTGATCGACCAGGAGGCGGTGCCGACCTATCTGCACGACCCGAGGAACATCGCGTCGGCCAAGGTGGCCGAGGCCGCTGGTTTCCCCGACCGGGGTTGGCAGATCCTCGGCCTCTGGCCCTGACGGCCGCCCTGCCCGCCGGCGGTGCCCGCCGGCCGGGGTGCCCGCAGGCCGGATCAACCGCAGACCGGGTGCCCGCAGCCGGATCAACCGCGACCGGGTGGCCCCGCCGGCCGGATCATCCGAAGGCCGGGTGCCCGATCCGAGCGAGTGCCCGCCAGCCGGTCTATGCCCGATGGCCGGCCAAGTACCAACGCGCCGAGGCCGGCGCACAAAGGCGCCGGCCTCGGACCAAACAGAACACGCTTACCGGACTGAACGGACTGACCGGACTGACCGGACTGACCAAGCGGGCCACAACAGGCCGCAACAAGGAAAGCTAGGCGAGAACCCGCTTTTTGAACCCGACGATGCCCTGCCACAGCAAGACACCGGTAATCGCCAGCGCCACCGGGTAGATGACGTAGAGGTGCATGTGGGAACTCGTCGTCAGCGCCGCCCGGAAACCTTCGGTTAGGTAGATAAGCGGATTGACCAGGACGAGAGTCTGGAGCCAGGGGAAGCCGAACACCTTGACGTGCTCCAGAGCCGTCCAGGTGTAGTAGGTCCCGCCAAGGAACGTCATCGGCAACACGATGAATCCGAACATGGCCGAGATGTTGCGGGGCTCGACCCGGGTGCCGAGCACTAGCCCGAAGCTGGCACACATGACACACGCGATCGGCAGCAGGGTCACCAAGATCGGCCACTGGATGGAGAGGTGGGCATTGACGCCGGTGGCGTGCACGAACCGGGCGACGGGGAACACGATGCAGGCCGCGATGAGCCCCTGCACGGCGCCGGCCGCCACCTTGCCGAGGGCGACGAGTGAGACCGGCATGGGGGCGAGGACGCGATCCTCGATCTCCTTGGTGTAGCCGAACTCCGTCGCCATGGGCAGGGCCACCGACATGATCCCCTGGAACATGATCGAGATCCCGACGACGCCGGCAATGAGCACGCTGGCGAAGGCGGACTCGCCGGCTTTGCCCCCGGCGCCGCCGATGCCCTGGCCGATCTGCGGGAAGACGTAGAGGAACACGAAGACGAGGAGGAACGGCTGGATGATGGTCCGGCCAACGAACTCGCCCAGGTTCTTCTTCAAAACGGTGAGGTCCCGCTGCATCAGCGCGCCGAAGGCCGAGCGGCTCGCGTTGGCCGCCGAGCGGCCCCGTTCGGCGCCGGCATAGGAGGGCTGGATCTTGGCCGGGATGGCTGACGCCGCCGACTCAGACGAAGCCGAAGCCGCAGCCGAAGCCGCAGCCGAAGCCGCAGCCGGCGCCTCAGAAGACGGGGAAGCGACAGTGGTGGTGGTGGACACGGTGTCGGTCATCAGTCCCGCAGGTCCTTTCCGGTGAGGTTGATAAAGACGGTCTCCAGGGTTGGTTCGGCCACGGCGAGGTCCAGGACCGCAAAGCCGTTGCGCTCGGCCGAGGTGACGATGGGCGGTACCACGCTGGAAGCGCCCTTGACGTGCACGCGCAGGGTGTTGTCGACCTGGTTGACCGATGTCACGCCCGCCACCTCGTTTTGCAGCACGACCGCCAGTTGGCCGAGGTCACCGGTGGCGTGGATGGTCACGATCGAGTCGGCCCCGACGGAGGCCTTCAAGCCGGCCGGCGTGTCGAGGGCGAGGATCCGCCCGTGGTCCATGATCGCCAATCGGTCGCACAGCTGGTCGGCCTCCTCCATGTAGTGCGTGGTGAGCAGGATCGTTTGGCCGCCGGCATGCAGGGCCCCGAGGATCTCCCACAAGGCGATGCGGCTCTGCGGATCGAGCCCCGCGGTCGGCTCGTCGAGGAACAGGATGTCCGGCTTGTGCAGGATCGACCGTGCCACCATTAGGCGTTGCGCCATGCCGCCCGAGAGGGCGAACACCGAGGCCTTGGCCCACTTGGCCAGCTGGAATTGCTCGAGCAGCTGGTCGGCGGCCGATTTGGCGTCCTTACTCGGCATGCCGAACAATCGCCCGTGGTAGTAGAGGTTCTCCCATACCGTGAGCGCCCGGTCGAGGGTGTTCTGCTGGGTGACGACGCCGAGCACCTGCTTGGCCAGCGCCGGGTGGGCAACGACGTCGATGCCGCCCACGATCGCCTGGCCTGAGGTCGGGATGACCCGGGTCGTGAGCATGCCGGCGGTGGTGGTCTTGCCGGCACCGTTGGGACCGAGGAGCCCGAAGATCTCGCCTCGGTACACCGACAGGTTGAGCGAGTCAACGGCCTTGAAATCGGCCCCGGGATAGACCTTGGTCAGGTCAATGCACCGGATGACCTCGTTATCAGGCGAGCTTTCGGGGTCCGACGAGGCGGCTCCCGTAACAGGCTGGCTATCGAGCTGTGTCGTGGACATCAGCCTCCTCCGTGAGGTGGTCGTGGATTCGGCTCAACAAACGGGTGAGCGTTGCTGCCTCTTCCGGGGTGAACATGCTGCGGAACTCCTTGTCCTGCAACTCGGCGAATGCTTCGACCTGGTCCAGATGGGCCCGTCCCGCCGGCGTGAGCTCGACGTAGGAGACCCGTCGATCGGCGGGGTTGCGTACCCGCTCCAGCAACCCGTCGCGGGCCAACCGGTCGAGGTGGTGGGTAAGGGTCGGCCCCTCGATGCCGATCACGCTGGCCAAGAATCGTTGGCTGACGTCAGGACAGTCCGAAGCGATCCGCAGGACCAGGTACGTGTTGAGCGACGAACCCACCGTGGCCAGACTGCGGTCGAAGTGCTCCCGCACGATCTTTCCGGTGATGCCGACCAGGCGGCCGAGTCGCTCTTCCATAGCCCTCTAATCATTAGCACACTAATCGTTAGCTGTCAAACGGACTCAGCGCCGGGGAGACACGAACAGGAGACACGAACAGCAGACACAAACACGAACACTAACGATATATCGTCGACGTTCAGGTCGCAACCTCGGGAGCACCAACGGAGCACCAGCCGGTAGCACCAACAGAGCACGAGCCGGTAGCACCAACAGAGCACGAGCAGCACCAGCAGCACGAGGTAGTCAGTCGCCCCGGCCATAGAAGAGTCGTTCGACGACCTGCCGACTCCGACGCGTCCGCCGGCGATATTCCTCGCGTAGCTCGGTCGGGGTTGTCCCGAGGCTGCGGGCCAAGTGGGTGAGCACCGGTCCGGTAGCCGGCAAGGCGTCGCCAGGCTGGCCCCGGACCAGGTAGAGCCGGTTCCTGGCTTCCTCGCAGAACCGGTAGGCGGCTCGCAGGATGGCGGCATCGTCGCCTTGGAGGGCGCCGGCTGCCACCAGGGCGTCGAGGGCGGTCATGGTGCCCTCGGCCCGGATGTGGTGCTGGAGCTGCAACAGCTGGACCGTCCACTCCACGTCCGAGAGCGAGCCACGGCCCAGCTTCAGGTGGAACTGTGGGTCCTCGCCGGCGGGAATGCGCTCCCGCTCGATCCGGGCCTTCATCCGGCGGATCTCCCGGGCGTCGTCGTCGGTGAAGGGCGACCCCCACACAAACGGGGCCACAATCTCCTCGAAGCGCCGCCCCACCTCGGCGTCGCCGGCCACGACCCGGCCTCGAAGGAGCGCCTGGCGTTCCCAGAGCTGGGCCCAGCGCTCGTGGTAGCGCTGGTAGGCGGCGACGCTGCGCGCCAGCGGCCCCTGGCGACCCTCGGGGCGCAGGTCGGCGTCGGTGGTCCACAGGCGCGTGGCCGGGGTGTCGCCGTTGAGGTAGCGCATGAGGGCGGTGGCGGTGGCCTCGCCCTCGGCGGTGCGGTCGCCGTCGTAGACGAACATGACGTCGAGGTCGCTGGCGTAGGAGAGCTCGCCGCCGCCGAAGCGCCCCATGGCCACCACGGCGAAGGGCACCTTGGGGGCGACCTCGCGCAGCGCCGTTTCGAGCACCACCTCAGCGAGGCTCGTGAGCCCCCGTTCGGTCTCGGTGATGTCGCGCAGGTCCAGCACGTCGCCCGCCGCCAGGCGCAGCCATTCCGTGCGGACGACTCGCTCAAGGCCGTGGCGGCGGTCGTCGGGGCCGGCCCGCCACGACAAGGAGGTGGCGGCCTGGATACGCAACTCGTCCTTGGTGCGGGCGCCGTCGCCCGATGAGAAGGTTGAAGGCAAGGATGGGGAAAATGCGGCCGGTACGGCTGGACTGTTCGGTGCCGCCATCGCTTCGGGTACCGGCGGCCCGACCGCTTCCGCCCGCCCCGGGAGACCCGAGGCGGCCGATGCCCCGGCGGCCGATGCCCCGGCGGCCGATGCCCCGGCGGCCGACGCACTGGCCGGCCGACCGCCGGCGGGCGCCGGCGCGGGCAATTGGGCTCCAGGGCCGGGGTGCGGGCCGACGATTTGCCCGGACAACTCCACTTGGCTCGGCCGAGGCCCGAGGGCTTCGGTGGAGGCCAGCTCGGCCAGCAACTCGGGCTGCCGCTCGAACGCCCGGTTGAACAGCAGGCTGGTTCCAAGCAGGATGCACAGCCGCCGGGCCGCCTCGGGTGACTCTCGGAACAACGTGATGAGCTGGTCCCGGCGGTGCTGCCCGGTGGCCAGCGAACGCAGCCCGAGCAGTCCGAGGTCGGGATCGGGCGAGGAGGACAGCCACTCGAACAACAGCGGCAGCATCTGCTGCATCAACCGTGACGTTCGAGAGAAGCCCTTGGTCAGTTCCTCGACCGCCTGGGCCGTGCGCTCGGCGTCGCTGAAGCCGAATGCGGCCAGGCGTTCGGCGATGGCGGCGCCGCTCAGACCGCCCGGGAGGTGCTCCTGTGCCGGCCGATTCTTGCCCCGGCCCTTGGCGGGTGACCGGGTGAAGGCTTCCAGCAGGGGCCGGAAAAACAGCCGCTCGTGGATCGACCGCACCGTCGCCTGGTGGCGGCGCAAGTCGTGCTCGAAATAGCCGGTGGCGGTGCCGTGGGCGTCGTCGCGGTACCCCATGACCCGGGCCAAGCGGGCCCGGCCGGCGGCGTCGGTCGGCAGGGCGTGGACCTGCTGGTCTTCGACCAGCTGGAGTCGATGCTCGGCGGCCCGGAGGAACCGGTAGGCCCGGTCGAGCGCCTCGGCGTCGTCGCTCGCGACGTAGCCGGCGGCGGCCAGGTCGCCGAGTGCGGTGAGGGTGGTGGGCGAGCGGAGGGCGGAGTCGGCCCGGCCATGCACGAGCTGGAGCAGCTGAACCGCGAACTCGATGTCACGGATTCCGCCCGGACCCCGCTTGAGCTCCCGGGTAGAGAGGCCCCGCCGAGCCACCTCGCCCTCGGTGCGCGCCTTCATCGTCCTCACCTCGCGCAGGTCGTCGGCGCCAAAGGGCCGGGTCCAGATCCGCTCTGCCGCGGCCCGCATGAACTCGGTGCCCAGGTCGGCGTCGCCGGCCGCGGGCCGGGCCTTGATCAGTGCCTGGAACTCCCAGGTGTGGGCCCACCGGTCCCAATAGGCACGGTAGGAGTCGAGCGAGCGCGTGAGGGGACCGTTGCGACCTTCGGGCCGCAGGTCGACGTCGACCCGCCAGGCCTTTCGGGCGACGCTGAGGGCGCCGCGGGGATCGCCCTCGCCCACGAACATGATGTCGATGTCACTGGCGTAGTTGAGCTCCCGACCCCCCAACTTGCCCATGCTGATGACGGCCAGATGGGCGTCGCCGAGTCCACCAAGGCGTAGGGCGTCGACCAGCACGTCGTCGGCCAGGCGGGCGAGGGCGGCGCCGGTGGCTTCCAGCTTGTCGGTCCCGAGCAGGTCGCGCCCGGCGATGCGGAGTAACTCGAGGTGCTTCCAGCGGGCCAGCGAAGCTGGATCAAAGCGGTCGAGCACCGGCCGGTGGTCGAGGTCTGCCAGGACCTCGACCGCCCGGTCGTCGGCCACCAGTAGGCGGGCCAGGTGTGGGCTCGCCGCACCGACCGCGACCACCGCAGCCAGGAGGTCCGGAACGTGGTGGAGTCGCTCGCCGACGCCGGGGCCGCGTTCGGCCAGCCGCACGACCAACCGGCCGGCGGCGACGGGGTCGGCCGATCGTTCGACCACTTCGGCGATCACCGGGTCGGCCACACCGAGCACACGGCGATGGTACGGGGCCACGGGTGTGTCACGTGCGAGACATACGCTGGCGGAAGGATGACCGTCCTTCGCGTGGCCCTCTGCCAGTTGAATACCGTCGTTGGCGACCTGGGTGGCAACACCGAGCGGGTCATCGCTGCCCTCGTAAGTGCCGAGGAGGCGGGGGCCGACGTGGCGATCTTCCCCGAGCTGGCCATCACCGGCTATCCGCCCGAGGACCTGCTGCTGAAACCCGGCTTCGTGGCGGACAACACCGCTGCGCTCACCAAGGTGGCCGCCGCCACCGAGGGCTGCGTCGCCATCGTCGGCTACGTCGAACAGGGCATGGACCTGTACAACGCGGCCGCGGTGTGTGCCTTCGGCCAGGTCCAGGCAACGTACCGCAAGCAGGTGCTGCCCAACTACGGCGTCTTTGACGAGAAGCGTTACTTCGCTCCCGGTTCGGGCGCTCGCGAGCTGTATCTGATCGGGGGGGTGCGCGTCGGCGTGTCGGTCTGCGAGGACGCCTGGGACCCGGCTGGGCCGGTCGCGGCCCAGGCTGCCGGCGGCGCCCAGTTGGTGGCCAATCTCAACGCCTCGCCCTACTTCCGGGGTCGCCTGGCCGAGCGGGCCCGCATGTTGGCCACCCGGGCGGCCGACGCCTCGTGTGCCCTCGCCTACGTCAACCTGGTCGGCGGCCAGGACGAGTTGGTTTTCGACGGCGCCTCCGTGGTGCTCGACGCCGACGGCGCGATCGTCGGCTCAGCCGCGCAGTTCAACGAAGACACTGCCCTGGTCGATGTCGACATACGGCCCGTCTTCCGCAAGCGCCTGCTCGACCCGAGGGGCCGAGCCGAGGCGGTGGCGCTACCGGTGATGGTCGTGACCGAGGGCCGGCCGACGGGCCGTCCGGCGCCCCGCCTGCCCCGCCCGATGGCGGCGCAGCTGCCGGTGGAGGAAGAGGTCTACCGGGCCTTGATGCTCGGGACCCGCGACTACGTGACCAAGAACGGATTCACCGACGTCGTCATAGGCCTGTCCGGTGGCATCGACTCGTCGCTGGTGGCGACGGTGGCGGCCGACTCGCTGGGGGCGGCCCACGTTCACGGCGTCGCCATGCCCTCGCGTTTTTCCAGCGAGCACTCCCTAAGCGATGCCGCCGCCCTGGCGGAGCGGCTCGGGATCGACTACCAGGTGATCCCGATCGAGGCCGCCCACGGTGCGTTCGAGGAGATGCTGGCCGACACCTTTGCCGAACAGGCCGCCGATCTGACCGAGGAGAACCTGCAAAGTCGCATCCGGGGGGTGACCTTGATGGCGCTGTCCAACAAGTTCGGCTGGATGGTGCTGACGACGGGCAACAAGAGCGAGTTGGCCGTCGGTTACTCGACCCTTTACGGCGACACGGCGGGCGGCTTCGCCGTCATCAAGGACGTGTTCAAAACCATGGTCTACCGGCTGTGTCGGTGGCGTAACACCGCGCCCGACGCGCCCATCCCCGAGGCGGTGCTCACCAAGGCCCCCTCGGCGGAATTGCGGCCCGACCAGCGTGACGACCAGAGCCTGCCGCCATATGAGGTGCTCGACCCGATCGTCGAAGCCTACGTCGAATCCGACCTGACGGCCGGCGAACTGGTGGAGGCAGGCTTCGACGAGCAACTCGTACGGGCCGTGGTCCGATTGGTCGACCTGTCAGAGTACAAACGACGCCAGTCCCCCCCCGGGGTCCGGGTGACGCCCAAGGCGTTCGGCCGCGACCGCCGCATGCCGATCACCAACCGTTACCGCTGATCGTGGACATCGGCGACGCCATGGAACGACTCCAGGCGCGGGTTCTCGAGGACCCGGAGCTGTGCCAGCGCCTGCTGGCGATCACCGACCATCATGTCTTCGCCCAGGCCGTGGCGGCGGTAGCCGAAGGATCGCACCTGCCTATCGAGCCCGACGACATCGATCACGCGCTCATGGCCGCCCGCCGGCGCTGGCTGGAGCGATGGGTCTGAACACTCCCACGCCGGAGCAGCTGGTCGGGTGGACCCCGATCCGCCTGGGTTGGGTCGATGGCGAGTTGGTCGCGGACTGGTGCTACACGGCCGGGCACCGTTTCGACGACCCGTTCTTCGACCAGACGGTGCAACGTTGCCTGCGCGAACCATTTCGCCTGTTGTTCCGCCATCAGACGCCGATGGCCACGCTCGGCCAGGTGGTCGCAGCTGGTGACGCGCTGCGACTGGCCGGGCTGATCTTGCATTGCTCGCGTTGTGGCTCGACGCTGGTGAGCCAGATGCTGGGATGCCTGCCCTCGGTCGTCGCCCTCTCGGAGCCAGGACCGGTGCAGTCGATCCTGTCGCTCGGGCGGGATCGACCCGGCGCGGTCAGCGACGACCGGCGCGTCGACTGGTTGCGCTGGATGGTGGCCGCGCTGGGACAGCGACGCCAGCCGGAGCAACAAGCGCTGGTGGTCAAGATGGATGCTTGGGCCGTACTCGACCTCCCGCTTCTCCTGCGGGCCTTTCCCACCACCCCGTGGATCTTCGTCTACCGGGACCCGGTTGAGGTGCTGGTCTCCCACCAGGACCTCCGCGGGTACCACATGATCCCCGGGACCCTTCCGCCCGCCTCGTTGGGCCTCGATGGCGGCGCCTCGGCCAGGATTGGAACGGAGGAGTACATCGCCCGGGTGCTCGCAGTGCTGCTCGAGGCGCCGGCCGAGTGTCGGCTGGCGACGCGTCCGTTGCTCGTCAACTACCGGGAGCTCCCTGGTGCCGTCGCCAACCGAATCGCGCCGTGGTTCGGACTGGATGTCGAGTCCGACGACGTGGCTCAGATGACCGACGTGGCGCAGCGCGACGCCAAGAACCCCTACGTTGGTTTTCAGGACGACATCGGGAGCAAGCAGGAGCGGGCGAGCGAGGCCGTGAGAGAGGCGGTGGCGCGATGGGTCGAAGTCCCGTACCAGGTTCTGGAATCGCAGTGGGAACGACACGAGTGAACGTTCCCGACCGCCTTCGCCTACCTCTGGCGTTCAACGCCGACGCCCTCGCTGACGAATTGGCCGAGCTTGCCCCCGAAGCGTGGTCGCCTCATTTCAACCAGGCCATCTACCACGGCGAGTGGAGCGGGGTGGCGCTGAGGTCGGTCGGCGGGCGGCCGTCGCAGCTCTACCCCGACCCCACCGCCAGCGAGTTCGCCGACACCCCGGTCCTGGCTTCGTGCTCGGCCCTGTCGGCCGCCTTGGCGCGCATCGAGTGCCCGACGACGTCGGTTCGGCTGCTGGCGCTGGGGCCGGGAGCGACGATCGCCGAGCACCGCGACTACCGGCTGGGTTTCGACGACGGCGAGGTGCGGCTGCACATTCCGGTCGTGACGGATCCCGCGGTCGAGTTCTACCTCGACGGGTGTCGTGTCGACCTGGTCCCGGGCGAGTGCTGGTACCTCAACCTCAACCTCCCGCACCGGGTCGTCAACGGCTCGTCGATCCGCCGTGTCCACCTCGTCGTCGACTGTGTCGTCGACGACTGGTTGAGGGGCCAATTCGAGGTGGCGATGCGTGGCTAGGTCGACCCGCTTACACTTGCAACGACAACGAAGACGAGGCTTTTCCGGGAGGAAGCAACATGTCTGACCCGTTTCTCGGCGAGATCCGCACCTTCGGTTTCAATTTCGCACCGCGTGGTTGGGCCATGTGCAACGGCCAGCTCCTGCCGATCAGCCAGAACACCGCCCTGTTCTCCCTACTCGGCACGTTCTACGGGGGCAACGGGATCAACAACTTCGCCCTCCCTGACCTGCGTGGTCGGGTCGGGATCAACCAGGGCCAGGGTCCCGGACTCTCGCCCTACGAGCTGGGCCAGGTGAGCGGCACGGAGACCGTGACCCTGACGCAGAATCAGATGCCGTCGCACAACCATCAGGTCATGGCCAACGACACGGCGGCCAGCGCCACCCGCCCCGCTGGGGCGGTACTGGCTCGGGTGACGGCTGCGGTCTACGGCGCCGCGCCAGATGGCACGGTGATGAACCCCGCCATGATTTCCCAGAGCGGCGGCAACCAGCCCTTCGGCATCCTCCAGCCTTACCTCTGCCTGAACTTCTGCATCGCCCTCCAGGGCATCTTCCCGTCACGCAACTGAAAACGCAACTGAACAGGAGAACACGGTGGCTGAACCATTTCTCGGTGAGATTCGCACATTCGGCTTCAACTTCGCCCCCCAGGGTTGGGCTATGTGTGCCGGCCAGCTTCTGCCGATCAACCAGAACACCGCCCTTTTCGCTCTCTTGGGGACGTTCTACGGGGGCAACGGGACCACCAACTTTGCCCTCCCGGACCTGCGGGGCCGCGTCGGGATCCACCAGGGGCAGGGCGTGGGCCTGTCGCCGTACAACATCGGCCAGATCAGCGGAACCGAGACCGTCACGCTGACCCAGAACCAGATGCCGCAACACAACCACCAGGTCATGGCCAACGACACCGCGGCCAGCGCGACCCGCCCGGCGGGCGCGGTACCGGCCCGGGTGACCGCCGCGGCCTACGGGGCGACAAGCGACGGAACGACGATGAACGCCGCCATGATCAGCACCGCCGGGGGCAGCCAGCCCATGAGCATCATCCAGCCCTACTTGTGCCTGAACTTCTGCATCGCCCTTCAGGGCATCTTCCCATCTCGAAACTGAAGAAGGCTGTAGCGTGGTCGCCGTCGCCGGCGGCGACGGCGACCGTTCCCGGCAACGACACCAAGGACCTGCAGGAGGGGCTATGCGTGTGCGCCTGACTTCATCACTACTGGCGCTGGCTTTGGTGGCCGCCGTGCTGGCCGGGGTGGTGGCGACGGCGACGCCCGCGGATGCTGCCTCGTTCTCCAACACCAGCAGCATCGGCCTCCGGGATCCGAACTTCGGGGGCAACCCCAACTGCTCCAACCCCGCGGTGCTGTGCAACGCCACCGCTACCACGTACCCGTCGAACATCTCGGTGACGGGCCTCTCGGGCACGGTGAGCAGCGTCTCGCTCAGCCTCAACAACGTCAGCTACGCCTTCTCCGACGACATCGACGCCCTGCTGGTTAGCCCGGGGGGCCAGTCGCTCATCGTCGTCGCCGCCGTCGGCGCCAATACCGGGACCATGGAGGCGGCCAGCAACTCCACACTGACCATCAGTGACAGCGGCACGCTTCCCACCGACGTCACGCCTTGGGGCTCGGCGCCGACGTTCAAGCCGGTCAACTTCGGCAGTTACGGGCTGGGCAACTCCGTCAACGGCTTCAACGAGGACTACACATCGCCTGCCCCCGCCGCCCCGTGGGGCGACCCCGGCCAGCACGGCACCAACGCCACGCTGGGCAACACCTTCGACGGCACCAACCCCGACGGTACCTGGAGCCTGTACGTCATCACCACCAGTGCCGGTGACGGCACCGGAGCCATCGCCGGCGGGTGGACCCTCAACATCACCACCGCAGCGTCGGCCGCGCCCACGACCACAACGCTGACCTCGGCGCCCAACCCCTCCTTCACCGGGGGTACGAGCAGCTCGGTCACGCTGACCGCCACGGTGACGAGCACCAGCGCCGTCAACGAAGGCACCGTCGACTTCACCGACGGGGGCGTCACCATCAGCGGCTGCGGCGCCATCGCAGTGAGCGCCGGGGTGGCAACCTGCACGACCACCTTCACCACCGAGGGCAACCACAGCCTCGAGGCCCTCTACAGCGGCACGACGAACTTTGGGGCCAGCAACGCCACCTTGACCCAGCAGGTCAACGACCACACGACCGTCACCGGGAGCAGCTACTGCAACACCGGGAGCATCGCGCTCGGCAACGCGGTGGGTGACGCCGCCCCCTACCCGTCGCGGGTCTTCGTGTCCGGCCTGTCCGGCACCCTCAGCCACCTGACGGTGAGCCTGAATGGCGTGACCTATAGCGAGTCGCAGGACATCGACGCCCTGCTGGTCGGTCCGGGCGGTCAGAGCCTGATACTCGTGGCCGACGCCGGGCCAAACAGCGCCGGCGCCATCAGCAACGTGACCCTGACGCTGGACGACAGCGCCACCACCACCTTGGCCCAGAGTGCCATTTGGGGCGCCCCCAACTCGACGGTGACCTCCAAGCCAGTCAACTACGGGGGCCTCGACGAGACCTTCGGGCCACCGGCACCGGCTGGACCCTACGGCAACCCGGGCCCGGCCGGCGGCGGGACCGCCACGTTGGCGACGCAGTTCAACGGCTCCAATCCCAACGGGACCTGGAGCCTGTATGTGGTGGACACCGCGGCCGGTGACGGCACCGGCGCCATCTCCGGAGAGATC
>OBLV0100000419.1_pt1 | contig 13280 bp, 10 predicted proteins | sample 1520071 | NCBI WGS metagenome assembly OBLV01 (sample SAMEA3888446, study PRJEB22518) | metagenome | reverse complement strand
TGAGAGCTGAGAGCTGAGAGGTGAGAGGTAAGAGCTAGGAGCCGGGGGCCGGCGGCGGCCCCCGTCGTTCGCTGGTGTCGAGCCCGAAGAACGCCTCGGCCAGGCGGCCCTCGGCCAGCCCGCCGGCGGCGGCATTGACCCCGAGGAAGGCCCGGAGGAAGCCGGTGACGTCGTTGGCGGGGTCGAGCTGGCTGACGTGGCGGCGCAGCGCCGCCACCTTGCGGTCGAAGACGTCGGTCACGTCGATGTAGGTATTGGTGGTCGGCGCCGCCATGACCCACATCTCGTCGACCACGTGGGCGGCCAGCCCTTCGGCCATCAGCTCGGGAAAGGCGAAGGGGTTGCGGGCATCGGGGTAGATGGCGCACATGGTCGCCTCGCCCGCGGCCAAGTGGTCAGGGTGGCTGGCGAACAGGCTCCGCCAGTTGCGCTCCGGCGACTGGCAGATCACCCGGTCCGGCCGGACCTGGCGGATGACCCGCGAGATGTCGCGGCGCAGGTCGAGGCTGACCGAGAGCCGCCCGTCGGGGTAGCCGAGGAAGATCACCTCGCTGACGCCGACCTCCTTGGCCGCGGCCTCCTGCTCGGCCCGTCGGATCCCCGCGATCAGCGAACGGTCGACCGTGGGATCGTGGCCGCCGGCGTCGCCGTCGGTGACGATGCAGTAGGTCACCTCGATCCCCTGGTCGGTCCACGTCGCGACGGTTCCGGCGGCGCCGAAGTCGACGTCGTCGGGGTGGGCGGTCACGACCAGCGCCCGTTCGATAGCACCCATGCGATCGACCCTACCGGCGTGGCGCGCCAACGAACGACGGACCAAGGCCCGCCTTGGTGATCGATTCTTCGCGCACGGCTACCAATTCGGTCGTGTTGGCGCGAAGGATCGAAACGGCACCCCTAAGATGGGAAACGATTTGAGCTGACCAGTTGGGAAGGGCCAGATGGCCCCGGCTCGGAGCGTGGTTCCCCCGACAAAGAGTCGGATGGGTAAGCGCGCCCCCACCCCACCCAGACCAGGAGGCTCATCAATGAGCGAAATAACCGACATTGACACCGACGCCACATTCACCGATTTCCGCGTCGCCGACCTCTCCCTCGCCGACTTCGGCCGCAAGGAGCTCGACCTGGCCGAGGTCGAAATGCCCGGGCTCATGTCCCTACGCAAGGAATACGGCGACAGCAAACCGCTCGCCGGCGCCCGCATCACCGGGTCGCTGCACATGACGGTCCAGACCGCCGTGCTGATCGAGACCCTCATCGCCCTCGGGGCAGAGGTCAGATGGGCCAGCTGCAACATCTTTTCGACGCAGGATCACGCCGCCGCCGCCCTGGCGGTACGGGGCATCCCCATCTACGCCTGGAAGGGCGAGACCCTCGAGGAGTACTGGTGGTGCACCGAGCAGGCGTTGCGGTGGCCGGGCGACGAGGGTCCCAACATGATCCTCGACGACGGCGGCGACGCCACGCTGCTCATCCACCTCGGGGTGGAGTGCGAACGCGAGGGCACCGTTCCCGACCTCGGCGCCGAGGACTCCGACGAGTACGGCCTCATCCTGGCGACGCTCAACCGCACGCTGCGGGAGGACCCCAAGCGCTGGACCCGCATGGCCGAGGGGATCAAGGGGGTCACGGAGGAGACCACAACCGGCGTGCACCGCCTGTACCAGCGCCAGGAAGCAGGGACCCTCCTTTTCCCCGCTATCAATGTCAATGACTCCGTGACCAAGTCCAAGTTCGACAACCTCTACGGCGTCCGCCACTCACTCGTCGACGGCATCTTCCGGGCGACCGACGTGATGATCGCCGGCAAGACCTGCGTGGTGCTCGGCTACGGCGACGTCGGCAAGGGTTGCGCCCAAGCCCTCAAGGGGCAGGGCGCACGGGTGATCGTGACCGAGATCGACCCTATCTGCGCCCTGCAGGCGGCCATGGAGGGCTACCAGGTGCGTCGGCTGGACGAGGTGGTCGGCGAGGCCGACATCTTCGTCACCGCCACCGGCGACCGCGACATCATCAGCGCCGAAGACATGTCGAAGATGCGCCACAACGCCATCGTGTGCAACATCGGCCACTTCGACAACGAGATCGACATGGCCGGCCTGTTCCGCTGGCCCGACATCCGGCGCACGAACGTCAAGCCGCAGGTCGACAGCTTCGACTTCCCCGACGGCCACTCGGTCATCGTGTTGGCCGAGGGGCGCCTCGTGAACCTGGGTTGCGCCACCGGCCACCCGAGCTTCGTCATGTCGTTCAGCTTCACCAACCAGGTCCTGGCCCAGCTCGAGCTGTTCACCCGGCGCGACGCCTACGAGACCAGGGTCTATGTGTTACCCCGGCACCTCGACGAGAAGGTGGCCCGGCTCCACCTCGAAAAGCTCGGCGTCCACCTGACCCCGATCACCGAAAAGCAGGCGGCGTACCTGGGTGTCGATCTCGAGGGACCGTACAAGTCGGAGCAGTACCGATACTGAACTGCATTCGGGGAAAATGAGGGCCGGGAGGGGCACGACCCCTCCTGGCCGATCACGACGTGCGGCACCGCCCGGCGCCCGAACCAGGGTAGGCGTGCCGCCATCGTGACCGTCGCGGCCGATAGCCTTGGTCCGTGCACGGGCCGCCTACCACCGACCAGTGACCCTCCTGTACGGTGCGGCCGGCTGCCTGATTGCCGCCCAACTTCTGGGGCTGTATGCCCTGAGGAGCCGCAAGGCCGACCTGATCTTCAGCATGTTCATGGTCGCCCTGGTCGTCACCTCGGTCGCCCTCGGCTACATGGGCGCCCGCCAGCAACTGGGCTAGACCGCGCTCTCAGCCGGCTCTGTCCAGGGCCTCGTGGAGGTCCGCCACCAGGTCGGCGGCGGTTTCGAGGCCGACGGAGAGGCGTAGAAGGGCCGGGGACACCTCCAGGGGCGAGTTGACGACCGAGGCGTGGGTCATGCGGTGCGGGTGCTCGATGAGGGACTCGACCGCGCCCAACGACTCGGCCAGCGTCCACAGGTGCGTCGATCGGGCCACCTCGAGGGCCGCCTCCTCCCCGCCCGCCACGGTGAACGACACCATGCCGCCGAAGCCGCGCATCTGGCGCGCCGCGATGGCGTGGCCGGGGTGGCTCGCCAGGCCGGGGTAATAGACCTCGGCGACGGCGCGATGGCCGGCCAGCAGTTCGACGATGGCGGCGGCGTTGGCGCAGTGGCGATCCATGCGCACCGGGAGGGTCTTGATCCCCCTTAGGGTCAGAAAGCAGTCGAACGGCCCGGGGACACCTCCCACCGCGTTCTGTACGAACGCCAGTTGCTCGGCCCGCTCGTCGTCGTTGGTGGCGGCGAAACCGCCGACCACGTCGCTGTGGCCGCCCAGGTATTTGGTCGTCGAGTGCACGACCAGGTCGGCGCCGAGGTCGAGCGGGCGTTGCAGGTACGGGGTGGCGAAGGTGTTGTCGACCGCCACCAGACCACCGTGGCGGTGGGCCAGCTCGGCGACCGCGGCGATGTCGACGATCGTCAGCGTCGGGTTGGTCGGCGTCTCGACCCAGACCATCTTGGTCTCGGGTCGCCATGCCGCTTCGACCGCGGCGAGGTCGCCCAGGTCGACCGGCGTGAAGGCCAGGCCCCGCGGGGCGTGGATCTTGGCGACCAGGCGGTAGGTGCCGCCATAGGCGTCGTCGGGGACGAGCAGGTGGTCACCGGGGTCGAGCAGGTTGAGCACGCCGTGCTCGGCCGCCAATCCGCTGGCAAAGCAGACGCCGTGCCCGGCCCCCTCGAGGGCGGCCAGGCACCGCTGGAGGGCGGTGCGGGTCGGGTTGGCGGTGCGGCTGTACTCGTAGCCCAGGTGCTTGCCCACCGCCTCCTGGGCGTAGGTCGAGGTCTGGTAGATCGGCGGCACGACCGCCCCGGTGACGGGGTCGGGTTCCTGGCCGGCGTGGATGGCGAGGGTCTCGAACCCGAGTTCGGTCGGTGTCACGCGTCGATGCCGGGCCGGGCGGCGGCGAGGAACTCGAGCAGGTCGGACCGGGTCAGGATTCCTACGGGGTGGCCGCTATCGACCACCATGACCGCCTGGCTCGACTGCAGCCGGCTGGCCGCGGTGTCGATCGGTTCGCCCATGCCGATGGTCGGCAGGGGCCGGTCCATGATCTCCGCCACCGGGCGGTCGACCACGGCGGGATCGAGGAATGCCCGCTCGAGCAACGACCGATCGCTCACCGAACCCATGACCTCGGCCAGGGCCAGCGGCGGTTCCGCCTTGACGACGGGCATCTGGGAAACGCCGTACTCCTTGAGCAGGGCGATGCATTCGCGCACCGATTCGTCGGGATGGGCGTGCACAAGGGGCGGGATCTGGCCGGCCTTGCCCTTGCGGGCCATGACCTCGCCCACCGTCTCGCCCCCAGCCCGGAGGAACCCGTGGTCGGCCAGCCACTGGTCGTTGTACACCTTGGAGAGGTAACCCCGCCCCGAGTCGGGCAGGAGGACCACCACCACGGCGTCGGGACCGAGGCCCCGGCCGATCGCCAGGGCGGCCCATACCGCCGTCCCGCACGAACCCCCCGACAGGATGCCCTCCTCCCGTGTGAGGCGGCGAGCGGTGAGGAACGAGTCCCGGTCGCTCACCATGATCACCTGGTCGATGACCGAGGGGTCGTAGGTGCTGGGCCAGAAGTCCTCGCCGATGCCTTCCACCAGGTACGGCCGGCCGGTTCCGCCCGAATAGACCGAACCCTCAGGATCGGCGCCGATGATCTGGATGGCAGGGTTGAGGGCCTTGAGCGCCCGTCCGACCCCGGAGAGCGTGCCGCCGGTGCCAACACCGGCGATGAAGTGGGTCACCCGGCCGGCGGTCTGTTCCCAGATCTCCGGCCCGGTCGAGGCTTGGTGGGCCGCCGGGTTGTTGGGGTTGTGGTACTGATCCGGCTGGAACGCCCCGGGGGTGGACTCGGTGAGGCGTTTGGCCACCGAGTAGTACGAATCAGGGTGGCTTGGATCAAGCGCGGTCGGGCAGACGATGACGTCGGCGCCGAATGCCCGCAGCAGCTGGACCTTCTCGCTGGCGATCTTGTCGGGCATGGTGAAGATGCACCGGTAGCGCCGGCGCGCCGCCACGACGGCGAGGCCGACGCCGGTGTTCCCCGAGGTGCATTCGACGATCGTCCCGCCGGGGCCGAGGAGGCCGGCGGCCTCGGCCGCCTCGATCATGGCCAGGGCCGGGCGGTCCTTGACGCTTCCTCCCGGATTGAGGTATTCGAGCTTCGCGAGCAGGTGGCAGGAAAGATCCCGGCCCAGGCGGTCGAGGCGGACCATCGGGGTGTGGCCGAACAGGTCCACCAGCGTGTCGGCGACCTCCATGGCCGGGCCCCGGTCGGTGATCGGGTCCACCTCCACGCCCACCTCGGCCGTCACTGCCTCGTCGGTGTAGAACGTGACCGGCAGGCCGGCGCGGTGCAGCGTCCGGGCCACCTTGATCCCGGCGGGGACCGGGCCGACGACGCCTACGGCGTGGGGGATGTGGGCCCGGATGTCGGCAACGACATCGGGGGCGACGGTGTCGCCGGCCACCACCAGGTGATGGTTGGCCCGGGCCAGCAACCGGGGTGGGGCGGCTTCGTCGCCCACGATGACGAGCACGTCCATGCCCGGATCGTACTGGCACGCCCCTGTCGCAGGTGGTCCTGGTGATGGACGTTCGGATGAAATATCGGGAGCGACCAGCGGTACCGTGGACGGGTGGTAGTGAGCGCTCGGGCCGCCGTCGCCCGCCCCACCATCGGCCAGCGCGCCGGGGCGTCACTGCGGCGCCGTTTGACGACCACCCCGGGGCGGATGCGGTTGGCGATCGCCGCCATCGTCGTCGGCTTGCTCTTGGTCGCCCTGGTGGGCACCGTCACCTACCGCGCCCGCCAGAGGGCCACCAACGAGGTCGGCCAACAGGCCGAGCCGCTGCTGGTCGGGGCCGAGGTCATGTACTCGTCGCTGGCCGACGCCGACGCCACGGCCACCAATACCTTCCTCCAGGCCGGGTTGGAACCACCGGCGCGGCGCCAGGCGTACCTCAACGACCTGGCCACCGCCGCCAACCAGTTGGCATCGGTCTCGCGCCAAGCCGGCTCAAACCAGGAGGCCGCGGCCGCCCTGAATGTGATCAACGCCGACCTTCCCACCTACAGCGGGCTGGTGGAGACGGCCCGGGCCGACAATCGCCTTGGGCTCCCGATCGGCGCGGCCTACCTGAGTGACAGCTCGACGCTGATGCAGACCAAGATCCTTCCCGCCGTCAAGCAGGTGTACCAGGTTGAGGCCGAGCGGCTCGACAACGCCTACGGCTCGGGCGACTCGGCCCTCGACGTCGCCGGCGTGGTCGTGGTCGGGGCACTGGCGCTGGGCGTGTTGATCCTCAGCCAGCTCTTCGTGACCCGGAGGACAAACCGGGTGTTCAACCCGGCCCTGGTCGCGGCGACCCTCGTTACGCTCGGCCTCATGCTGTGGACGATCACCGCCTTTGCCGCCTCCGCCAGCCGGCTCCAGGCGGCCCGCCACCGCGGGTCCGATCCGGTGCAGCTGCTCTCGACAACGGGCATCTTGGTGTCTCGCCAGCAGTCGGACGAGAGCCTCAACCTGGTGGCCCGAGGCAGCACCGACCAGTACCAGGACGACTTCGACGCCGTGTCGGCCGCCCTCGCCCCCCGCAGCGGCGCACCGGGACTGCTCGCCCAGGTCGAAAAGGCGGCGCCGGCCACCGATTTCGACGGCCTCTACGCCAGCTACCTCAAGGCCCACCAGGTGGTGCTCACCGCCGACGACAATGGCCAATTCACCGCCGCCGTGGCCGCCGCCACGGGTACGGCGAGCGGCGACGAACTGCCGGCGGCCGCCGCCCTCAGCGGCGCGGTGGGCGGTGCGATCTCGCAGGCGCAATCGGCGTTTACCACCAAGGCGGCGGCGGCCCGCCACGACCTGTCGTTGCTCGGCTACGCCGTGATCGGCCTCGCCGTCATTGCCGCGGCGCTGGCGATCACCGGCCTCGAACAACGGATCAACGAATACCGATGAAGACCCGGTTTTTCGTCGGCCTGGCGCTGGTGCCCCTGGTGGCCATTGCCTGCTCCGGGACGGGCTCCGACGCGGCCAGCCGCAACGCCCTCCAGGCCCTGTCGGTGCAGGCCACCACGACGACCAGCCCATCGACGCCGGCCGCACCAGCGCCGGCCTGCACCAACCCGACGGCCAGCCTGGCGCCAATGGGGCCGCTGCCGGCGCCGGGCGCCATGCCGGCGGGCAGTTTCATGGCCACCATACAAAAGCGGGGCCGACTCATCGTGGGCGTCGACCAGGACACCTACCGGTTCGGCTATCTCAACCCAGGGAACGGCCAGATCGAGGGGTTCGACATCGACATGCTGCGCCAGGTGGCCAAGGCCATCTTCGGCGACGACGGCCAAGACGAGAACACCCATCTCCAGTTCGTCGCCATCAGCGCGGCACAACGGATCCCCTTCGTCCAGAGCGGCCGGGTCGACATCGTCGCCGACACGATGACCATCAACTGCCAGCGCGATACCCAGGTGGACTTCTCCAGCGTCTATTACGACGCTGGCCAGCGCATCCTGGTGCCCACGAACTCGCCGATCACCTCCAGCGCCGACCTCGGCCACGAGCGGGTCTGCGCCGCCGCCGGGTCGACCTCGATCGAACAGATCCTCGACACCAACCTGACCCATGCCTCGGCCCCGGCCATCCCGGTGACGGTGACCAACTGGACGGACTGCCTGGTCGACCTGCAAGCCGGCACCATCGCCGCCATCTCGACCGACGACACGATCCTGGCCGGGTTGGCCATCCAAGATCCGACCACCAAGATCGTGGGACCCAAGTTCACCGACGAGCCCTACGGGATGGCGATCAACATGGACCACCCGGACTTCGTGCGCTTCGTCAACGGTGTTTTGGCGGAAGAGCGCGCCGATGGCACGTGGACAGCGATCTATAACACGTGGCTGTCGACTGTCCCGGGTTTCGAACCAGCGCCGCCGCCCCCCGTCGCCACGTACCGGGATTAGTCGTTGGACCTCGCGGGCATCGATCGCACCCTGGCGCAACTTCGTCCGACCGTCGGGGTCATGTCGTCCAATCTCCTCGACCTGGAGAACGACACCACCCGGACCCGGCTCGACCAGGGACCGCTGTCGGGCACCACGGCGGAGCATTGGTCGACCGCTCGCGCCGCGCTGGAGGGCCTGTGGCAGTGGTTCGCCCAGCTGAACGGCATGCTCGATCAGGCGACCCAGCTGCGAGGGACGCGATCGCGCCTCGATGCCGATCAGGTGGCCAAGCTCGATGCCGTGCTCAATGGCCCGTCGATCGAGCTGTCGAAGGCCGATGTTCCTCTGGCCCAGCGGGGCTTGTTCGGTCCGGCCGAGACAACGCTGCGGTGCTCGCCCCCCGAGCTGCTCGAGCGCATGCGGGCGGCTTTCGCCCAGGTGACCGCGGTCGTCCAGGCGTGCGCCGAGCGGTGGGGCACCCTCGACGCCAAGATGGCAACGCTCGACGATCAGCTGGTCGAGGCCCGCCGCCTAGCCGACGCGATCGGTGAGCAGCACCGCCCCGAGCTCGACCAGGCCGGCCGCCAGCTAGATGACCTGCGCCAGAAGGTGATGACCGATCCGTTGGCCTGTCCCGACAGCGCGGTCGCCGCGGTCGCGACGGCGCTCGGCCCGGTCGTCGCCGACCTTCGCCGGCTGGTCCAGCTACGCGACAACCTGGCCGGCCAGCTCGACGAGGCTCGGGCCCTCATGGCCCAGTTGCGGTCGACCACGGCGGAAGCGGCCGCCGCGGGGGCCCAGGCGCAGGCCAAGATTGCCGACCCGGTGGTCACCGATCCCCAGCCGATCGCAGCCGACGTTGCCACCGCGCTCGACCGGATCGTTGCCACCTCGACCAGCGGTGATTGGCGGACGGCGGCCAGCCTGCTGGCCGGGTGGACGGCGCGCGGCCACAGCGCCCTGGCCGATGCCCAGCGGGCATTGGCCATCAACCGGGCACCGATGGCGTTGCGCGACGAGTTGCGGGGCCGGCTGGACGCCTACCGGGCCAAGGCCTACCGGCTCGGACGCCTGGAGGACGCCGCCGTGGCCGCTCTCTACGCCCAAGCCCAGAACGTGTTGTTCACCGCCCCGACCGATCTGGCCGCGGCGGAGCAGCTGGTGCGGCGGTACCAACAGGCCGTGGGGGACGCGGCGCCGAGGGAGGTGGCCACGTGAAGTGCTCTCGTCCGGGTTGCGCCGGCACCATCAACGACGGTTATTGCGATACCTGCGGCATGGCACCGGCCGCCGCCCCAGTGCCTTCCGCCGCTTCGCCGCCGCCCCCGCCCCGGCCGCCTTCGACGGGCGCGCCCGCGGCTCCTCCCGTCGCCCCCGGTCCTCCGATCATGCGCCCGGATTCCGGGCCGCCACGCCCCCGTCCCGGCTCCGGCCCGCCGATCCTCCGGCCGGCTCCGACCCGCCCGCCCGCTGCCGGCGCCGCCCGCGCCTCGTCCCAACCCTCGCAATCCAGCGGCGGCTCGCAGACCTTCGGTAGCTCGACGGTGACCGGGCGGACCGGCACGGCGCACAGTGGATCGAGCCGGACGCGCGGCGCCAGCCGCAGCCAGCTAGGAGCAGGGCTGGTCGAGATCCCGCCGGTCCCCTTCCGCGACCCTTCCGCCGCCATCATGGCCAACCCCGAGCTGGCGCAGGACAAGCGCTTCTGCGCCCAGTGCGGCGATCCGGTCGGGCGCGATCGCGACGGCGCCAAGGGCCGGCCCGAGGGCTTCTGCCGCCATTGCGGCCACGCCTATTCCTTCACGCCCAAGCTGGTGGCGAACGACCTGGTGGCCGGGCAGTACGAGGTCGTGGGCTGCCTGGCGCACGGCGGATTGGGCTGGATCTACCTGGCCCGCGACCGCCACGTCTCCGATCGCTGGGTGGTCCTGAAGGGGCTTCTCGATACGGGCGACGCCGATGCCATGGCCGCGGCGCTGGCCGAGCAGCGCTTCCTGGCCCAGGTCGAGCACCCGAACATCGTCAAGATCTTCAACTTCGTCCAGCATCACGGCTCGGGCTACATCGTGATGGAGTACGTGGGCGGCTCGTCGCTGAAGGACCTGCTCAGGCAGCGCCGGGCGGCCAACGGAGGCGCCGTCAATCCCCTCCCCGCCGACCAGGCGATCGCCTACGTGCTGGAGATCCTCCCGGCCCTCGGGTACCTGCACCACCTCGGCTTGCTGTACTGCGACTTCAAACCCGACAACGTCATCCAGAGCGAGGAGTCGCTCAAGCTGATCGACCTGGGCGGGGTCCGGCGCATCGACGACACCACTAGCGCGATCTACGGCACGGTTGGCTATCAAGCTCCGGAGATCGCCGACGCCGGGCCGTCGATCTCCTCGGACCTGTACACCGTGGCCCGCACCTTGGCCGCCTTGAGTTTCGATTTCAAGGGCTACCAGCGCGAGTTTGTGGCCAGCCTCCCCGATCCGAGCGCGGTCGCTCTTTTCACCCAGTTCGACTCCCTCTACCGGTTCCTCCTGCGGGGGACGGCGAGCGATCCCGACGCCCGTTTCCAGTCGGCCGACGACATGGCCGACCAGCTGATCGGCGTCCTGCGCGAAGTGGTGGCGGCGACCACCGGGATCCCTCGGCCCGCCGCCAGCGAGCTGTTTACCACCGAGTTGCGGGCCAAGGATCGCCCCGACTGGCGGCTCCTGCCCTCGCTCGTCGTGGCCGCCGACGACCCCGCGGCTAGTTTCCTGGCGACCCTCGGGGCCGCCGACGGGCGGGAGCAGGTCGAGTTGCTGGCCCATGCCCCGGTCCGCTCCGTCGAGGTCGACCTGCGGCTGGCTCGCTCGTGGATCGAGCTGGCTGAGTACGACGTTGCCGAGCAGGTCCTCGCCGGCATCGAGGCCAGCGATCCTTGGGACTGGCGGGTCTGGTGGTTGCGAGGCCTCGCCGCCCTCAGCCGGGCGGACATGGCCGGGGCGTGGGCCAACTTCGACCGGGTCCATCTGTACCTGCCCGGCGAGCTGGCCCCGAAGCTGGCCCTGGCCGTGACCGCCGAGATCGGTGACAAGCCCGACCGAGCGCTGCCCTGGTACGAGCTGGTGTCCCGGACCGACCGGCAATTCACCGCTGCCTCCTTCGGCCTGGCCCGTTGCCGGCTGGTCGCCGGCGACCGGGTCGGCGCGGTCGAGGCCTACAACCGCGTCGCCGAGGACTCCAGCTCCTACCTCGACGCCCAGCTCAGCGCGGCGCGGGCGCTCATCGAGGTCGACGGCACCACGGCGCCCGGCCTGGCCGACCTGACCCAGGCTGACGTCGCCGTCGGCCATCTCAAGTTGAGCGGGGAGCAGCAGGCCACGGTCAGCCGGGAGTTGTTCGAATCCGCCCTCCAGTTGCTGCGCACCGGGCGCATCCACCCCGATCCGGCCGTCTCGTTGCTGGGTGAACCGGTGGTCGAAGTTCGACTGCGGCTCGGCCTGGAGCGGGCCTACCGGACCTTGGCCCGCCTGGCCCCGACCCGGGAGGAACGCATCAACCTGATCGACCGGGCCAACCAAACCCGGCCCCGGACCCTCTGGTGACCGACCCTCTGGTGACCGACGTGACCGGCGCGACCGAGGTCGGCACGGTCTGTGGGACCTGCGGCGCGGCGACGTTGCCGGGTGACCTGTTCTGCGAGGTGTGCGGGGCCTCCCTCGGCGCACCCTCATCCGCACCGGTGGCGCCGACTGCAAGCGCCACCTCCGCGGGGTCAACGTCGTCGGCTCCAACCGCCCCCGCCGGCCCGACCAGCGGCTGTGCCCGCTGCGGGGCGCCACCGACCGCCGTCGATGCCGACGGCTATTGCACCGAATGTGGACTCCTCCAACCCGGCCCAAGGGAGCACCTGGAGATCGACCTGGGCTGGGCCGCCGGCGTCACCGACCGGGGACTCCACCACCCTCGCAACGAGGACGCCTTCCATCTCGAGCTGGCCGGGGGTCCTGGGGGGCGCGGCGTGGTGGCGGTGGTCTGCGATGGCGTCTCCTCATCGGTGCGGGCCGAGGACGCCTCCGAGCTGGCGGCCTTGGCGGCGGCGGCCGTGCTCGCTTCGGCGGTAGCCAGCACCGCTTCGCTGGCCGAGGCCACCGTCGGCGGTGCCAATGCCGCCAACAAGTCGGTGTCCGCCCTGTCCTGGACCCCGAGGGGCGACCTCGCCAGCCCCTCGTGCACCCTCGTCTCGGCCGCCTGCCGGTCCGGCGAGGTTGCCGTCGGATGGGTCGGCGACAGCCGGGCCTACTGGGTCGAAACCGGTACGGGCACCGTCGCGCAGCTCACGACGGACGACTCCTGGGCTGAAACCCAGGTCGAGGCGGGCCGGATGACCGAGGCCGAGGCCGAAGCCGATCCTCGCTCGCACGCCATCACCCGCTGGATCGGCGCCGACGCGCCCGATGTCGACGCCCATGTCACCACGTTGGCGGCGGCGGTACCGGGTCGGCTGCTGCTGTGCTCCGATGGCCTGTGGAACTATGCCTCCACCATCGAGGCGATGGCCGGACTCCTGGCAGGCAACGCGGCGGCGGCGACGCCGCTGGCCCTGGCCCAGTCGCTCACCGAATTCGCCCGCCAGGCCGGAGGCCACGACAACATCACGGTGGTTGTCATCGATTTCCCCGACGAGACGATCGCCAACGAGACGATTGCCAACGAGAAAGGAGCCACGTGACCACCTTCACCGCCGAGACCTACCAGAACGAGTACCTGGCCGAGGGGGCGACCGAGGTGAACGCCGTGGTCACCGTCACCGCTTCCGGCGCCGAGGACACCCCGGCGGTGACCGACGCGGCCGAGATCATCATCATCGACATCTCCGGCTCCATGAACTACCCGAAGGCCAAGTTGCGGGCGGCGCAACAGGCGACCGCAGCCGCCATCGACTGCATCCGCGAGGGGGTGTGGTTCGCGGTGATCGCCGGAACCAAGCTGGCCCACCAGGTCTACCCACCCGAAGGAAGCCTGGTCCCGGCCTCGGCCGGCACCCGGGCGGAGGCGAAGCAGGCCGTCGCCGGGCTGGAGGCCCAAGGCGGCACGGCCATCGGGGCCTGGCTAGACCTGGCCAACCAGCTGTTCGGCACCGTCCCGACCTCGCTTAACCACGCCATCTTGCTGACCGACGGCATCGACGAAAGCGAGACTCCGGCCGATTTGGCCCGGGTCTTGGCGGCCAGCGCGGGCCGGTTCCAGTGCGACTGCCGAGGCGTCGGTACCG
>OBLV0100000418.1_pt1 | contig 13331 bp, 18 predicted proteins | sample 1520071 | NCBI WGS metagenome assembly OBLV01 (sample SAMEA3888446, study PRJEB22518) | metagenome | reverse complement strand
CAGATGTATCTTTCTGGACGATTTTTGTATCTAGCCATTTGGAACGAATCCGACGTCGCAGCCAGCCGATCTGGTGGGACAAGAGGGGCCGGCGACCATCACGGCCCCCTTTTCCCCAACCTGTGTTTAGATTCGCCCGGTCAGCGCGCCCTTGAGTTGACGGCGGGAGGTGACGGACAGCTTTCGGAACACCTTGCGCAGGTGGTACTCGACGGTGTTGGCGCTGATAAAGAGTTGCGCCGCGATCTCGGCGTTGGTGCCGCCGGCGGCGGCAAGTTGGGCCACGTGCGCCTCCTGCGCCGTGAGATCGAACGACGTGTCGACCGTTCGCTTGCGCACGCGCTCGCCGGTGGCCAGAAGCTCATCACGGGCCCGCCTGGCAAAGGCCTCCGCGCCCATGGTGGCGAACATGTCGTGGGCGATCCGCAATTGGTCCCGAGCGTCGATCTTGCGTTTCTGGCGCCGTAACCACTCTCCGTAGAGGAGGTGGGCACGGGCCAGTTCGACGACCATTCGGGTCGATCCGAGCAGTTCAATCGCGTCTTTGTGCAAGACTTCGGCGTCGTCGCCCGCCAGTAGCGCCCGGCAGCGAGCCAGGAGGCCCATGGCCCACGGGGTCCCGCTGGCTGGGGCCCGCTCGGCGAGACGGTCAACGGCAGCCTGTGCGGTCGCTCGGTCGCCGGCTCGTGTCGCCGCCTCCACGACGTCGGCCACGACCTGGTGCCCGCAGCCCACCCGGCCGCGCATGGTGGCAATGGCGTGTTGGAGCGCGTCAAGGTAGTGACCCTCCCCGAGATCGAGGACCAGCAGGGCATGGTGGGCAGAGAGTGCGCTGGCGCCCCAACCGAGCTCCTTCGCAGTGCGGATCACCGCATCGGCCTTCGCCCTTGTTTCGGCGTCGCGTCCGCGGATGGCGGCCGACTCGAGACCCATTATTTCCGTGCTGAGCTGGTCTTCGCCCGCCGCGGCGCTGAGATCGGTAGCGTCGGCGAGGTCCATCTCGGCGGTGTCGAAGCGTCCGGACCAAACCGCGGCGGTGGCGCATTCCCGCAGAGCGATGGAGAGCCAGGTCAGATCGCCCCGCTCCCTGGTGGCCTGGGCGAGGCGCCGCATGAGTAGTGCGTGGGTGGCGTCATCCCACAGGGCGCGGGTCGCGTAGCTGGCAAAGTGGACCCACCGAATTAGTTGATCCGGTGGCACTTCCGGGTCGGCCATCGCAGAGACCGCGGCGCGGAAGCGGGGAGCGGCGGCTACGAAACCAGCGTCGAGATAGGTGCCAAAGGCGTCGAGGAGCAGGTCGACGATCGTGCCTTCACCGGGCGGAGCCGCGTTGGCGGCGGCCAAGACGGCTGCGATCAGGTCAGCGTCGGCCCCGCCGCCCAGGGTGAACACCGCCTCGATGGCCTCGAGCAGGGTCTGGCGTCCGAGTCGCGGATCGGAGGGCATGAGGCCCAAGGCGGCCGAGAGCAGGATCGGTGCGGCGAGGGCGACATTGCCTTCACGCATCCAGGCGTTGCCGTCGACGCGCTCGGCCTCGGCGTGGTCGATCTGTTTGCGAAGCGCGGGAGTGGCAAGCGAGATGAGGGCATGGGCTTGGAGTGGGGAGCCAGCGTTGAGTGCGGCCTCGGCCGCGGCGACCCGACGGCGAGCGGCGTGCTCCACCTGGGGGGTGAGTTCGGCCGATCGGCTGAGTAGGGCGACCGCGGCGTTGTGGCTGCCACGATCGCTGGCGTGCGCCGCGCACCGCTCCAATTGGGCGGCAATCGGTTCGTCCCGGGTGATCGACGCGGCGGCGAGATGCCAGGCGTGGCGCTCGGCGTCGTCAGCCGGGTCGGTGGCGGCGGCGAGGGCGCTGTGCGCCGCTCGGCGGTCTGCGGGCCGGGCTCGGCTGTACACAGCCGAGCGGATCAACGGGTGCCGGAAGGCGATTTCGGGCCCGAGAAGAATCATGCCGCATGCCTCTGCGGCCTCCGCCGCTTTTGCCTTTACGCCGAAGATCGAGGCGGCCCGAAGCAGAAATGCCGTGTCCGCGGTCGAGTCGGCCGCCGCCAGCAGGAGGAACATCTGGGTGTCGATAGGCAGGGAGCGGACCTGGCGAGCGAATCGCTCCTCGAGTCTTCGGGACAGCGGGAGGGGTTGCAGGTCGGCGGCGGCGCCGATGAGCTGGTCCGGCCTGAGATCCTTCGCGAACTCGACCAGGGCGAGCGGGTTGCCTCTCGTCTCCGTGACGATTCGGTCCGCGACCTCACGATCGACACCGCAGCCCGCCTCGGAGGCCAGTAATTGGCGCGCCGACTCGTCTGGCAGGCCGCCGACTTCTAAGACGGCGAAGGTGTCCAATGGGCTGTTGGACTCCGACCCGTCTCGTTCACCGAAGATGAGCGCGATCCCGTCGGCGTGCAACCTTCGGCCCCAGAACGCCAGCGCGGCCATCGACTCCCGGTCGGCCCACTGTGCGTCGTCGATCACACATAGCAACCGTTCTCGGGCGCGCGCCGCGTTGGCGGCCAGGCTGATGACGCCCAACCCGACGAGGAAGTGGTTGGCGGGAGGTCCCGGCGCCAGTCCCAACGCCGAGTTCAGGGCGTCGCGCTGCGGTGCAGGGAGCCGATCGATTTGGTGCAGGATTGGAGTCAGAAGGCGGTGGAGGGCGGCGAAGCCGAGCTCGGTCTCGTGCTCGATGCCGGTGAAACGCACGATCAGGAAATCCTGGGCCGTCGCGACCGCGTGGTCGATGAGTGCGGTCTTTCCGATTCCAGCCTCGCCCCGGATGACGAGCGTTCCGCCGAGTCCGTGGCGCGCCGAGTCGATGAGAGCATCGAGCGCTCGGCACTCGACCTCGCGGCCGAGAAGGGTCATGTTCGCGAATCCTACGGCGGTGGCGACGGGTCGGAAGCTACTGACTACGGGTTTGCCGGGATTCGAGGTGCCGGGCCAGGGTGGAGACTGGGCGGACACCGCCGATTAGTCAGGAGTTTCCCCGTGAGCCAGAAGATGGTCCTGATCCATGGTGCGTTCTTGAGCGCACGCAGCTGGGAAAACTATGTCGACTATTTCACGGAGCAGGACTACGACGTGATCGCACCAGAGTGGCCTCGCAAGCACGGCGACGTCGAGGAGCTTCGAGCCGACAGCGGCGACCTGTCCGGCCTCGGTGTCGCGGAAATCGTCGATCACTACGACGCCATCGTCCGCGCGTTGGAGACGCCGCCGGTCCTCGTTGGCCACTCCTTCGGCGGTTTGTTCGTCCAGCTCCTCCTCGATCGCGGCCTCGGAGCGGCCGGTGTCGCCCTCGACCCTGCCTCGCCCAAGGGCGTCCTGCGCGTCGCGCCATCCTCGCTGAAAGTTGCCAGCCCGGTCCTGAACCATCCGGGGAAATGGCATGGTGTGGTGACCCTCACCGAGGAACAGTTCAATTACGGATTCACGAACTCGTTCGAGCCGGAGGCGGCTCACGCCGCGTTCGAGCGCTACGCCGTCCCCGAGACCGGGCATATCTTCGTCGAGGCCGGTTTTGCCAACTTCCGGTTGCATTCGCCCGTCGAGGTCGACTTCGACAATGACGAACGCGCACCGCTTCTCTTCATCGCGGCCGAGAAGGACCATACGATTCCGCCCGCCACGGTGGAGTCGAACTTCAGGAAATTCAAGCATTCGAAGGCGCGGACCGACATGCTCGACGTATTCCCGGGGCGGTCACACCTGCATATGGCGCAGATCGGGTGGGAAGAGGTGGCCGGTGCGATCGGCAACTGGCTCGCCGACGTGGCGGCGGGCGAGTCAAGCGACGGCGCCGACTGACAGCACACCGATCCACAACAGGAGACCGCATACACAACAGGAAACCGCAGACACAACAGGAAACCGCAGACACAACAGGAAACCGCAGACACAACAGGAGACGAAGTGGATCTGTTACTCGAAGGCAAGGTCGCGGTGGTCACGGGCGCAGGCAAGGGCATCGGGATGGCGGTCACGAAGCAGCTCGCAGCCGAAGGGGCGCTCGTCGTGGCGGGATCGCTCAGCACCTCGACACTGGTCGACCTCGTTGGGGTGACGGCGGTGGCCGTCGACCTTTCCGATGCGAACGGGCCGGCGTTGTTGGTGCAACGAGCGCTTGACACCCATGGCCGGGTAGATATCCTCGTCAACAACGTCGGGGGAGTGAGGCTGCGGCTCGACGGCTTCCTCGCCACGAACGACGACGACTTTGCCTGGGCCATGGAGATGAACTTCTTCACGACACTTCGCGCCAGCCGGGCGGTTCTCGCGCCCATGATGGGCCAGGGAAGCGGCGCCATTGTCAATATCTGTTCGGTGAACGCAGTATTCCAACCCGACGGCGGAACGATCGATTATGGCGCGGCCAAAGCCGCGGTCCTCAACCTGTCCAAATCGTTGGCCGAGGAGTTCGGCCCGATGGGGATCCACGTGAACTGTGTTTCGCCGGGACCGGTCAGTACCGATCTGTGGTTGGGCGAGCACGGCGTGGCCGAGACCGTGGCGGCGAAGATGGGCGTAGACGCCGCCACCGCTCGCGAGTCGGTCGTGGCCTCGATCGGTGGTTTCGCGACCGGCCGATTCACCAGTCCCGAGGAGGTCGCCACGCTCGTGGCGCTACTCGCATCGGAACGCACCGCAAACGTGACCGGCGCCAACTTCATCATCGACGGCGGGCTCATCAAGACGACCTGAACGATCGGCGCGCTCTTCATAGAGCACCGCGTGGCATCATCAGATCGCCTCGATCCTTATGTCGACTCCGGCGGCACGAGCGATCAGTTCGATATGGTGCCTGTTCGACGTAGCGACCCCGTCTCCACGACGGATGGCCCCCTCGACAACGGTCACATCCACAATGTCGTCGTGTCCGGATCGCCCGGCCAAGACACCCACAGCTTTTGCGTGGACCTCACTCATCTCTTCGACCTCACACATGGACAGCAGCCGGGCCATGTTCGCCTGGCGCGGACCGCCCCTCCAACCCTCCGCCAGCACCGGCGCGGGAACCGTGGGTGAAATCTCTTCGGCCAAGAACCCGGCGTGCAGCGCCCACATCCTGCGGTCGCTCCGCTCTGCCGCGATCAGCGCCCCAGTGTCGTAGGTGACGCCCAACTAGGAAGACAGCATCGCCGAGCCAAGCTGAACCGGCCGCCCGAGAAGCGCTGCCGCCCGCGCTCGCCCGTCGGCCAGCTCCTCTGGCGTGAGCGCTCCGTTTTCGTTTTCCCATTCGACGAGGGCGCGCTGGCCTGCGTCGAGACGAAGACGACGGGCTGCGGTGGCCGCTATCCAGCCACTGACAGTCGTCCCCTCGGCCGTCGCGGCGCGATCGATGGCTTCGGCCAGATCGGCGGGAAGAGAGATCGAGCGCTTCTGTCGAGCCATACCCTTATAGTAGTACACAAGGTAGGACAGGGCGTTGGGCACGATGCATAGGGAACACTGCGAGGCGGGGGGTTGTTTGTCCCATGTGTGCCGGCGTGAATGTCCGGCAAGAAAGGTTGAACGATGACGGAGACGTATGAGAAGGCCATCCTGGCGGGAGGCTGTTTCTGGGGCATGCAGGATTTGATCCGCAAGCGGCCAGGTGTGATTTCGACGAGAGTCGGCTACAGCGGAGGCGACGTGGCGAACGCGACCTACCGCCGGCATGGCAGCCACGCCGAAGCCGTGGAGATTGTCTTCGATCCGACGCAGATCTCCTATCGAGACCTGCTGGAGTTCTTCTTCCAGATCCACGACCCGACGACCAAGAACCGGCAGGGCAACGACCGCGGCGCCAGCTACCGGTCGGCCATCTTCTACACGACCGACGCCCAGCGCCGGGTCGCTGAGGACACGATCGCCGACGTCGACGCGTCCGGGCTCTGGCCTGGGAAGGTCGTCACCGAGGTCTCGCCCGCCGGCGCATTCTGGGAGGCCGAGCCCGAGCACCAGGACTACCTGGAGCGCTATCCCAACGGCTACACCTGCCATTTTCCCCGTCCCGGTTGGAAGCTCCCTCGCCGCGTCGATAGCGCCATCTAAGCCTTCGTGATCCGTGATAGATCACGGATCGTGTACGCTACGTTTATGGCAGACGGAATGGACCTTGGTCAGGAGTTGGCGCTGGCGTTGGCCGCGGCAAGCGCGGCCGTCGAGCGCCGCCTGGATCGTCATCTTGGGGGCATCCGGGGTATCAGCCTGGGCGAGTACCGGCTCCTTCGTGCCCTGGCTGAGGCGCCGCAGGCCAAGGCGAGCCGGGTAGAGCTTGCCGCCCTGGTCGGGCTCACCCCATCGGGCGTGACCAGGGCGCTGCGCCCGCTGGAGAAGTACGGGTACGTCGTGACCATCAAGAACGAACGCGACGCCCGTTTGGCGCTGGCCACCCTCACGGCGGCGGGCGAAGAGTTGGTCGACGATGCCTCGGGCGTCGTCGACGACGCGATGGCCATGATCCTCGAGCACAAGCCGCTTCTCGTCGAGCACCACGCCGAGCTCGTGGTCATGCTCGGCGAGCTCGCCGACGCCTGAACCGGCGGTGCCTGTCGTCGGCAGCCGCATGAAAAACCAGCCGGCGCCGCCCCACGTGGTGTTCGAGGCGGTCACCGAACCCGATCGCGATCCCGGCCGGACGTGGCTCTGGTTGCTCGATGACGAGGTGGCCCCGGCCGTCGTCGAGGCGCACAAACCGGACCTGGTCGTGTGGTCGTCGCTGTGGCGGACACGGCCCGATGCTCTGATCCGCTTTGAGATCCTGCGGGAACGCGAGGGCCGAGGTCCGGGTACCGACCTTCGTTGGACGTTGCTGGTCGACGACCCGGCACCCGACGACGCCTTGGTAGGCCATATGCGAAAGCGGCTCAACCAGCTCATCAACGCCAACCTGCGCGACACCTTTGACCAGTAGGTCTCAGCGTCGTAACCAATTGGGGAAAATGGTGGCCGTCCCAGCTACGAGCAACGGTGGCATCGGGGATTGGTCGTGCCATCGGTGTCACCTTCCGGGTAGCACCCGTATGATCTGGCGATGGCTCGTGTCCGCCTGCGCGCCGTGCGGGAGTCCGACCTGGACCAGCTCGTGGCCCATTCAACGGCTGAGTCCGACCCCTGGAACTACTTCGAGATCGTGCCCAGCAACCGCTTGCACCTCCGCTTCGCCGCCAACGGGGGGATCGGGGATAGCCAGGGCATGCTGGCGGTGGACGCTCTGGACGGCACCCTGCTCGGGTCGGTGAGCTGGTTCACCGTCAAGCACGGCCCATCGAAGGCGTGCGAGGCGCTCAATATCGGTATTTCATTATTCGAGGAGCACCGCGGCCAGGGGTACGGGTCGGCGGCGCAACGCGAACTCGCTGACTACCTGTTTGCCACCCGGTTGATCGAGCGAATCGAGGCGAGTACCGACATCGAGAATGTGGCGGAGCAACACGCCCTCCAAGCGGCCGGGTTCTCCCGAGAGGGCGTCTTGCGCCATGCCCAGTTCCGAGGCGGCCTTTGGCATGACGTCGTCCTCTACAGCCGATTGCGCGGCGATTGAACCCGCGCTTCGCGTCTCACACTCCTCGATAGGAACCGATGACGGTGGCATCGGCCGGTGTCGGACCTTCGGCGCAGCGGTCCTGGATGCCCGACTGAAACTGTGCGAACGCCGGTGACGACATCAGCGGGTTGACATCGCCGTCGAGTGTGACCACGTGCACGAAGCTGACGCCGTCGGCGAGGCGAAAGGCGGCGTAGCGCAGCCCTTCGGGGTTGTCGTTTGCCAGCTCGGCAAACACGCCGCGGATCAGCCGCTCGTTTTCCTCGGCCCGCTCGGGTTGGGTCTGGTACCGGATCATCCGGGTGGTGACAGTCATTGTTCTCTCCATCGCATTTTGTTATTCCGGGGATCGTGCGTGAGCTCGGCCAGGCCGAGCATCTCCAACAGTGGCGGGAGGTACATGCCGAAGCGGCCGCGATAGCCGTTGCGCAGGCCGTACCAGCCGCCGAGTGGGTTGTCCGCGGCGCGGCCGAACGCCTCAACGGTGCCTTCGGCCGGCGGTTTCTTCTCGTCGGCGGCGCCGAGCGGGACCCAATCGCCTTGCTGTTTCAGCCAGTTGTGGAGGTCGTCGATGGCGCGGAAGTCGTATTTCAAGGTGGTGGAACCCACCTGGCAGACGAGTATCGGTCGGTCGGCCTGCACGTCTTTGTACATGGTGTAGTCCGACGTTCCCGGCGGGGTCTTGAGGACCCACGGGTCCTCTCTGGTGCCAGCTGCCATCAACGTTCTCCTTTCCGCGAGTGCGGCCAGGGCTGCGAGGTAGTGGGGGAGAAGGGCGTCCCAACCAGCCCGGTTGTTGGCCCGTACCTTGTCACCGCCGCTGCCGAGTCGCTCCCAACCGCGGTGGTCGATCTCGACGCGGGTCGCGGCCGGGCCGAGGCTGACAAAGCGGATCTCGACCTCGGTGGCGTCGGCCCGGTCCTGGCGGAGGTGCCACAGGTAGCCGAGGGACTTCGGGGGGTCCCAGAGCGTGATCTCGCCCCAGTCATGCTCGGCACCGTCGGATGTGCGCTCGTAGATGCGCCCGCCGACACCGCTCTGCAGGACGACGACCGCATCGGCCTGCCCGCTCACGGTGTGGTCAGCCGGCCACCACACCCCGATGCTTGAGGTCCACACCCTGAAGGCGTGCTCGTTCGAGCAGGCGACATCGAACGACATCGAGAGGGGTTCGGTCATCGCTCAGGCGCCCGGTCGGTGTTCTCGGCGAGCAACCGGAAGCGGGCGGCGGCCTCACCCCAAATCCCTTCGAGATACGCCTGGACCGCCTCCATTCCCTGGTCCTGGAGGTGATAGATCCGCCGGGTCCCCTCGGCCTGCTCGGTGACCATCCCGGCCTGCTTCAACAGCCGCAGGTGGCGCGACACCGCAGGCCGGCTGATCGTCATGGCTGCTGCGATCTCCTGGACCGGCTTGTCACCGCCACTAAGCAGGCGAAGGATCTCACGCCGATTGGCGTCGCCAAGCGCCTCGAACGGGTCGCCCATGGGACCGGCCTGACCTGCCTGCTCACCCACTTGACCCTCCCTCCGGCACCGACGGCTTGGTAACTACTAGGTTACCGTAACCTACCAGTTACGCAGATCGAGCACCGTCCTGTAGCGAGCAACAAACGCTCACCGACGTCGTCCCGGACATCATCGCCGTGTCCCAGCTGCCATCGGCGAATGCCCGTAGCGTGAGCGGCTGAGCCGGGTACCTTTTCCCCAGTGTCGATGCGCAACCGCGTCACCCCCTCGGGGGAGATGATCGCCGTGGCCGACCGGGGCATGTTCTGGGGCAACCGGGGCCCGCTGCTCGACCGCGATGGCCGACTCGTCCGCTACGCCACCGGCCAGGCCTGGCTGATCTGCGTGCTCGAGTTCAAGGGTCGGCGCCGGCAACTGTGGGTGCCGGGGCGGCTCACCGAGCTGTTCTTTCTCGACGAGGCCACCGCGCTGGCGGCGGGCCACCGACCCTGCGGTGAATGCCGACTCCCCGAACTCACGATGTTCAAGCGCGCCTGGGCCGCCGCTCATCCCGGCGCCGACGTCCACGCCCCGGCCATCGACGCCCACCTGCACTCCGACCGGCTGCGCCGCCCGGGCGTCCGGCGCACCTACCGGGCCGTCCTCGCCGACCTTCCGGCAGGAACCATGGTCGAGGTGGACGACCGGCCATGGCTCGTTCTCGGCGGGCAGTTGCTGGCGTGGAGCCCCGGCGGCTACGACGAGCGCCAAACCCAACCGCCGGATATGGAGGTCACGGTGATCACGCCAAAGGCAACCGTTTCCACCCTTGCCGCGGGCTACTGGCCCATCGTCCACCAGAGCGCGCACTGACCTAACCGCTGCCCAGGTCAACATCGCTTCGTGATCGCACCACTCGGCGAACCGATGATCGCCGACCTCCGGGCCGCATCGAATCCGATCAACGCCTCGGCGGGCGACCCCGGACCCTCGCTTACCAACCGGACAGGATCGGCGCTGGACACCAAGCATCTTCACATCGCCCGCCTGGTCGCCCGCGGCCGTGACTACTCGGCGACTTCTGAAGTGCGGGCGCTCGGGGCCGTGCTGGCCGCTAAACCCGGGACCATCCGCGGCTTAGCCGGGGAGTTTGTAGGCGAGGATGTCTATCTTCTCGACCGACGGCTCCGAGAAGAGCACGCCCGTGTTCGGGCCGAGCGCCTGACCGACCCCGCCGGCTAGGTGCGCGTCGCGCGCGGCGTCATCCGGGAAGACGTCGAACACGCCGAACGTCGACGGACCCATCTGGATCCCGAACCAGGCGATCGTGCCCGGCTCGTCCATCACGATCGCTCGTGCCCCCTTCAGGAAGCTCGCGAGCTCCTCCTCCTTGCCGGGAAGCGCCTCTAGCCGGACGAGCAGTGCCTTGGTTACCATGTGCGAAACTCCTTGAAGTCGTTCTGCGGGATTGGACCGGCCACGACCCGCATCGCCTCGATTTCGGGAGAATACCTCTCCTAGTAGGAAAATGCGCTTCGAGGGGAAGGGGGGTTGCCCGATGGCCAACCTCCTCGCCCAGCTCGGCGAGCACCACGACGCCATTCGGACGGTGCTCACGTCAGGATTCGAACAGTGGGAAGTCCGCATCCGCGACGGCCCGGCCGCCATGGTGGCTTCCGGAGACCTGCGGGCCGACGCCGACGTGGCCTGGCTGGCCACCTCAACGCTGGCCAGCCTCCAAGGCGGGCTTGTCCTCGCCAAGGCCCGGCGGGACCCCGGAGCTCTGCGGGTGGCTCTCGACGGCGCTCTGGCCCTCATCATGACCTACCGCCGGTCAGCCTGACCCCAGGGCGTAGGGCCCGCGAGCAGATCTCAGGATCAGCGCGGCCCTTTGCCGCAAGGGAGTGGAGGTGTCCGGCCTGTGGGTACAGCAAGGACGTGGCCGACTCCCCGCCGTCTCAGACCATTCGCCGCTACTCGACCGTCGCTCGGTCGGCGACGGCGGTGGGAGCCGGCACAGTCGTAGCCGCCGCCGCCGCCTTCACCGCCCCTTGGCAGATCGTCCCCCTCGCGGCGTGGGACATAACTGCCATGATCTGGGCGGCATCGGTGTGGTGGCGCATCGCCCGGTTGGACGCGGCGGCGACGAGCAACCATGCCATCTTTGAGGAGCCTCGCCGTCAAACCGCCGACGCCCTGATGCTGTCGGCATGTGTGGTCAGCCTTATCGCCGTGCTCCTCGGGGTGGTGAAGGCTAGCGGCAGTCACGGCGACGCTAAGGCGGTACTGGTCGGTGCGGGCATCGCGACCATCGTGATCTCGTGGTTGGTCGTCCACACATTGTTCACACTGCGCTATGCCGCGCTGTACTACGGCACTGAAGAGGGCGGGGTCGACTTCAATGAGGACGACAAACCGACCTATATCGACTTCGCGTACCTGGCGTTCACGATCGGCATGACCTACCAGGTCTCCGACACCGATCTCACAAACAAGTCGATCCGCCACACCGCACTGCGGCATGCCCTGTTGTCTTACGTGTTCGGGACCGTGATCATCGCCGCCACCATCAACCTGGTGGCAGGCCTGGTGAAGTAGCCAACAGGTCCTTCCGGACGTGGCGGCTCGGCCTACCCGCCTCTTGCCCGATACCTGAAGCTTGCTCCAGTGGCAAAACTAACCGACGATTATTCAGTATCAGGTTCGGGTGGCTAGCCTGTTCAGGTTTTCGTTGTTCGTGGCGGGGTATTTTGTTCGGGAGGGTCTGTCGCGGGTGGGAAATAGGCCCTTGCCGATGGGTGAACTACGTCACGCCGCTTCAGCGGCGCGCTGAATCCAACACGTGCTTTATGCCGCGCCGGTGGAGGATTGGGGCAGTGGTCAGGTGTTGAAATCCAGATGGTCAAGCCGTTGGCAGCCTTGACGCAGCGTGGTCGCTCACGGCCAGGTCGGCTCACTCCTCAGGGAGTATGGGGTGAGTTTGGAACGACTCGACCAGCTCCGGCACCACCGTGGCGGGTTTGTCGAGTTCAGCCAAGAACTGTTCGAAGGCTTTGATGATCCAGCGCGCCCAAGTGGTGACGGTACTACTCCGTGCGAATCCGAGGGGGACGATCCCAAGCCCTTGACCGCTCGTCGATCCTGGACATCAGGCCTGTTCTGGGTCTCGGTGGGGAGCCTTAGGTCCCTTGCTAGGTGGGGATTGGGTCAACCAGGCGCCGGCCAGCAGTTCAAGGCTCGCGAGGCGCGCCGTGAGCTCGAAGGCGACGGTGCTGACCATGATCTCGTCGGCTTGCGACGCTGCGACCAGCGCTTCCAACTGCTCGACCACATGGCCCGGTGACCCCAGGATCCGATTGGACGGCGTGGCTCGGGCGGCGGCCATGAGCGGGCTGGCGGCCGCGGCGTTGGGCGAGGGCAGTGGGGTAAATCGCCCGGTCCGGATCGCGTACACCATCAGGCGACCCGGGCCCGCTTCCCACTCAGCTTGCTCGTCGGTCGGCGCGACCAGGACGTTTGCGGTCACGATGGCATACGGCCGTTCGAGTACCGGCGACGGCCGGAACGATTGGCGGTACAGGTCGAGGGCCTCGAGCGTGCCGCCGTGGTCGAAGTGGTGGGCGAAGGCGAAGGGTAGTCCGAGCAGTCCCGCCAGCTGCGCGCTGTAGCCGCTCGAACCCAGCAGGAGGATTTCGGGCGATGAGGTCGCCATCGGTGTGGCGGCGAATCGCTCCCACAAGCCACCTTCTCCCCGCGCGTCGCCGAGCAGGCCCATCAGGTCGAGCAAATCGCGGGGGAAGTCCTCCTCGCCGAAAGGATTGGCCGATCGCCGGATGGTCATCATGGTTGCCGGATCTGACCCGGGTGCCCGACCGAGACCCACATCGATGCGGCCGGGATGGAGGGCCTCAAGAGCGGCGATGTGTTCAGCCACGATCAGGGGGGCGTGGTTGGGGAGCATGATGCCGCCCGACCCGATCCGGATGTGGTCGGTGCGCGCCGCCAGGTGGGCCATCAATACCGGGGGAGTGGTGCTGGCCACCGACGGCATGTTGTGGTGCTCGGCGACCCAGAACCGGTGATAACCGAGCGCCTCGGCCCGCTGGGCCAGCGCCGTGGTGGCCGCCAATGCCTCGCCCGATGTACCGCCGGCGTTGACAATGGCAAGGTCGAGGACCGACAGCGGCGTTCTCACACAGGTCCCAACGCCGTGGAAGGCGGCGCGCTTCCCTGTTGTCGTCTCGGGCCTGGGTGTCTCGCCTAGCCGTCTCGGGCTACCCGTCTCGCCCTAGCCGCCTCGCCCTACCCGCCTCGCCCTAGCCGCCTCGCCCTAGCCGCCTCGCCCTAGCCGCCTCGCCCTA
>OBLV0100000417.1_pt1 | contig 13340 bp, 15 predicted proteins | sample 1520071 | NCBI WGS metagenome assembly OBLV01 (sample SAMEA3888446, study PRJEB22518) | metagenome | reverse complement strand
GCTCGGTGAGGAGGCCAGGCGCAAAACATCGCCGGCCCGGGTGCCGGACTGGGCCAAGCAGTACGTCAGCCTGGAAGCCAATGCGACCGAGATCAAGCTGTTCTTCGGCGACTTCATCCCGGGCATGCTCCAGACCCGCGACTACGCCCGAGCGCTGCTGTCGGCCTCCGTCCTCGTACCACCGGCCGACGTCGAGCAGATGGCCACGAGTCGGGAACACCGGTCGGAACGCCTGCGCGGCGGCGTGCCACTGCTCTGGGTCGTGCTCGGTGAGGAGGCGCTGCGGCGAACGGTCGGTGGCCGCCAGGTGCAGCGCGGGCAGCTCACCCGGCTGCGGGAGCTGGCCGAGCTGCCGAACGTCACCGTGCAGATCATGCCGCTCTCCGGTGGTGCGCACGCCGCGCTCGGCATGTCGTTCCACCTGCTCGATCTCGGCCAATCCCGGACCGTCTACATCGAGGGACTCACCAGCGCCGACTATCTCGTTCGCCCGCAGCACATCCAGGCCTACAGCCTCGCCTTCGATCGGCTCCGGGTCGCCTCGCTGGGAGATCGGGAGTCGCTGTCGGTCATCACCACGGTCATCGACGAGTTAGAGGAGTGAGGCACATGCTCGCCATCCCTGAGAGCGCCTGGTACACGTCGAGTCGAACAAGCGGGGCCAGCAACTGCGTGGAGGTCGCCCACGTACCCGGGTGGACCGCCGTGCGCGACAGCAAGAACAGATCCGGTCCCGTCCTTGTCGTCGCTGACGGCGAGTGGGATGCGTTCCTCGGTGCCGTCGGTAGGTCGATCGCCTAGCCGAAAGGTCGGTATGAGCGAGTTGGTGCTGGTCCGTCACGGTGAGACCGAGTGGAGTGCGAGTGGGCAGCACACCGGGGTGACCGACATCCCGCTGACCCCCGCGGGTGAGCGTCAGGTCAGCCAGCTGCGCCCGCTGCTCGACGGGCGCAGCTTCGGGTTGGTGCTGACCAGCCCGCGACAGCGCGCCCGGCGCACCGCCGAGCTGCTGGGCTGGACCAACCCCGAGGTGGAGCAGGATCTCGCTGAGTGGGACTACGGCGATTATGAAGGGCGGACGACGGAGGAGATCAGCGCCGAGCTGGGCCGGCCGTGGCGGATCTGGACGGATCCGGTGCCCCCCGGCGAAACCCCCGGCGAGACGCTGGCGCAGGTAGCCGAGCGTGCTGACCGGGTGCTGGCTCGGGTCCAACCGACATTGCGGGCGGGCCGGGACGTCGCGCTCGTCGGGCACGGCCACGACTTGCGGGTGCTGGCTGCCCGATGGCTCGGGTTCAACCCGCAGGAGGGTGCCCTGCTGGCCCTGTCCGCCGGATCGGTGTCCGCGCTGGGCTACGAGCATGACCGACCAGTGATCGTTTACTGGAGTCTCTCCGCCGCCCGGTGTGGCACCCGCTAACCGTTCTCCGGGGTGGCTGGGAGTGGCCTTTCGGAGGCTGCGGTGTGCGGCTCGCTGATAGCGATGCGGAGACGGGCCAGGCGCCGCCCGTCCATCTCCTTCACGGTGAAGCGATGGCCCACCGCCTCGACACTCTCCCCGATTGTCGGAATGTGGCCGAACTGCGACACCACGAAGCCGGCCAGAGTGTTGTAGGGACCCGCGGGAAGCTCAACACCGAGCGTCTCACTCACATCGTCCAAGTGCAGCAGCCCGTCCAGCTCGATGCTGCCGTCGGTCAGCCGGCGGCTGGGTCGCACGCTCGGGTCGTACTCATCCTCGATGTCCCCGATCAGTTCCTCGATGAGGTCCTCGAGCGTGACGATGCCGTCGGTGCCGCCGTATTCGTCCACGACGATGGCGAGATGCCCGCGGCGGCGCATCTGGGATAACGCAGACACCAGGGGCAGTGTCCCAGGAAGCAAGGGGGCGTGCCGCGCGATGTCGGCGACAGTCCGGGGTTGGTCCGGCCGCTGGTGGCCGCGATGGACGGTGGTGAGCAGGTCGCGCACGTGTGCGACCCCCAGGACGTCATCGGAGGAATCTCCCGCGACGGGGTAGCGGGAGTGCGGTCGGTTGGCGACATAGTCGGCGGCCTCCTCGATCGGCATCGTGCCGGGCAGGAAATCAGCCTCGGTCCGCGGGATCATGACCTCACTCAACACGCGGTCGGTAGCGGTGAAGACATCGGTGAGCACCCGCCGCTCCTCCGGCGTGAGCTCTTCGTGGTTACTGACCAGGACGCGAAGCTCCTCCTCGCTGACGTCGTCGGTCTTGGCGTGCGGGTCGATGCCCAGCAGGCGGACGACGGTGTGGGTCGACACCGACAGCAGCCAGATCACCGGGCGACACAGCTGGGCGATGCGCTCCAGCACGGGCGCGACGAACAGCGCTGCCGACTCGGTACGCTGCAGAGCCAGCCGTTTGGGGACCAGCTCCCCGAGCACCAATGAGACGTAGGCCACCACCAACGTGACCATCACCAGCGCCAGGGTTTCGGCTGGCGCCTCGGGTAATCCCCATCCGACCATCGTCCCCTGGAGGCTGACCGCGATGGTGGCACCGCCGTAACTCGCGGCGAAGAATCCGGCGACCGTGACGCCTATCTGGACTGCGGACAGGAACCGGCTGGAGTTCTCGCGCAGCCGCACCACCGCCCTGCCACGCCTGCCGCGCTCGGCCAGCCTGCGGACCTGCCCCTCGCGCAATGACACCAGCGCGAACTCCGACGCCGAGAAGTAGCCACCGATCAGCACGAACAACAACACCAACAAGCTGCTGACGAACGGGTTGCTCATCGCAACATGATTCCCCCGCCGCGGCCGGGTCAATCCTCGGGATCCGGCCGCGTGTGTGATCTACGGTTCGGGCTCCCAGGTCAACACCTCGTTGAGTACATCGAGCGCGCCGCCGTCCACCCGACGTTCTGACGGTCCGTCCCCGGCATCGATCAGCGATGATCTCCGCTTCCGCCAGGCAAAGCAACCTTGGCTGAACCCGTCGATGTGGATCAAGTCCACCCAGTCGCCGCAGACTCGGTTTCCCACCAGCGGAGCATCGTCGTCCGGGGAGGTCCGCTGGAATTCAAAACCACGCACCTTGGCATGGTCGAGCAGTCGTTTTGCGATCAGCAGATCAGGACTATCGGTCGCCACGAGAGGCGCTACCCCCTTTCCGCTGGGGCGCCCCCCGCCCATGGCTGCAACGCCACGAGCCCACCAGCAGCCGGTCGGGGAACGCCCGTTCTCCGACCGGATGACCGTAGGGGAACGGACGTTTTCCGTCAAGCGCGCGGTGATTGGACCTGTTCCAGGTCGTCCCGGTAGAGCTGGTAGGCGTCCTGGTACTCCATGACCCTCGCCACCTCGCCGATCAGGTCCTCGGCGTAGCCGGCCCGGCGCAGCAGGTGGAAGCCCAACTCCATGCCGGATGTGATGCCGGCGGCGGTGATGATCCGGCCGGCGTCGACGACTCGGGCGCGGCTGATCCGGCATGCCGGCGCGAGGTCGGCCAGCCGGTCGATCGGCACCTTTCCCGGTGGGTTGGCCTCAACGCTGTCGGGCTCCTTGCGGCTGGTCGCGGGGATGCCGTCGAGCAGACCCATTTTCCCGTAGATCCAGGAGCCGGTGCACACGCTGGTCAGCAGCGTCTCCTGCGGCTGGCTCCGGATGAACTCGTGCAACCGGCTGTTGTGGATCTCCTGGCGGGTGCCGAAACCGCCAGGGATGAGGAATGCGTCCATTGCGGGTTGCTCGCTGAAGGAGTAGTTGGGCAGCACGGTGAAGCCGGCTTGGGCTTGCACCGGTCGAAGCGCGTCGGCCACGAGAAACGCCTCAAGCTCGGGATCGAACCGCCGAGCTACCGCGAACACCCCGTGCGGCGCCGCGAAGTCCACGATCTCGACGTCTTTGAACACATAGATCCCGAGCCGGAACCCGCTTGCGACCATCTCCCACCCTTCGCTCCGTCGGCCGGAAACGCCGGTGTCCAGCGCAGGAGACGGTAGGGGAACGGTCGTTTTCCGGCAAGCCTGCCACACCGTATACTCAATTGTAATGAGACCGACCCTGGACCCGGATGTCTCGCGGCGGCTGCTCGACGCTGCGGAGCGGCTGTTTTACGAGCGGGGTGTGCAGGCGGTGGGGGTTGACGAGGTGGTAGCCGGGGCGCGCGTCGCGACCAAGACCCTCTACGCGCACTTCGGCTCTAAAGAAGGCCTGATCGAGGCCTACCTGCGGCGCCGGGACCAGCGCTGGCTCAACTGGCTGCGGGACGCCGTGGTCGCTGCCGAGCCGGGCCCCGGTCGCGTACTTGCCGTCTTCGACGCGTTGGGTCAGTGGTTTGCCCAGCCCAACTACAACGGTTGCGCTTTCATCAACATCGCCGGCGAGCTCGCCGCCAGCCCGAGCGCCAGAGCCATCGCCCGCGACCACAAAGTTGCGCTCCGAGCGTTGTTGCTGGACGTGGCCGCCGACGCCGGCGTCACCGACCACACCACATTGGCCGACCGGCTGATGCTGCTCGTCGAGGGAGCCATCATCACCGCGCACGTCGAGCATGACGTCGCGGCGGCGGAACGGGGCCGTTCGGCCGCCGCGGCACTGCTCGAGCTGGACCAGCTGATCAGCAAGCCTCCGCTGGGTTGCTGACGTCTGCCGTTGCGAACAATCTGTCGAGGTGGTGGTCGAACACCGCCAAGGACATCTCAGCGGTGTTGCTTTGCGTGAGTGCGTGCATCGCCAAACCGTCTATCAGGGCGAGCAATCCGCGTGCTGCGCAGTCGGCATCCAGGTGCGCGGATGCCTGCCCGGTCCGCTGCGCGATCCGCACTCGGGCGGCCAGGAACTCCAGCAGCTGCGCACACTGTTCGCCTAGCCGGGTCGCGATGGAGGGCGTCGTCGCCGCTCGGGCCCCAAAGGCCACCGCGATGTGGGCTTCCAGAACACGCTCGTCATCGATGGGCAGCATCTCCACGAGCACTGCCCGCACGAGTTCCTTCGGGCTAGGGTCCTGGCCCAGCATGGCCACGCGGGTTCCGATTCGCTGCTCGGCCCGTTCGCTGATGACCTCCAATGCGAACTGAAGCATCTGATCTTTGGTGCGGAAGTAGTGCTGCACCATCCCGGGCGATACTCCGGCCTCGGCGGCCACATGGCGCACGCTGACTGCTTCGAGTCCCTGGGCTGCTGTGACTCGAAGCAGTGCCTCGGCGATCAGGGTGCGGCGGGCCTGGCGGTCGACGATCTTCGGCACCATAGCTCCCTTCGCGGTATAGCCGTATTGACTCGTGCCCTCGGTGCATGTTCGAATACGCTCGTATCGTAAACGAGAGATCATGACAGCGGCCACGGCAAGTCGAACGGATCCTTGCCGACACGAGGACCGCAGCAAGGGAAGAGGTATGTACACACATCTGCTGCTTGCGCAGGGCATCACGGATTCCGGGCTGAAGGCCGCGGGCGCGTTGGTCGGTGGCGGGCTCGCCATCGCCGGAGGTGCGGTCGGCGCCGCGCTGGGTGACGCGCAAGTGGGCGCCGCCACCATTAACGGGATTGCCCGCCAGCCCGAAGCGCAGCCCCGGCTCTACACCACGCTGTTCCTCATCGTGGGTCTGTGCGAGGCGGCGTACTTCATCAATGTCGCCTTCATGGCCCTGTTCGTCTTCGTTCTCGGCAAGTAAGGGACCTCGGCAGATCGCCACATGGGAAACTCTCGATCTCGATCTCTGGCATTTCCTACCCGCCTCGGCTTTGCCGGGCTGGTTGCACCCTGAGCCCCACTTGCCACCGCTGTCGAAGCGAAGTTGCCCGCGGTTTCCTCGCCGGAGCCCACCCGACAGGCCGCCACAGGCGACGAAGCCGACCGGCTTGGCTCGCCATTCCCGACCTACCGAGTCGATCGCGTTCTTGAGTGGTCCGGGGTAGCCGTGGTTGTACTCGGGGATGAGGACGACGAATGCGTCAGCAGCGCCGATCCGGGAGGTGAAGTTCGTGCTCGGGATCGGCGACCCTATGACCTCAACTATAGTTCAGGCCAAGATGGAAGAGGCGAGGAGCGTGACGGCCATGGAGGAACCACGGTGGGACCAGAACGAGCTCACCGTCGGCCAAGTGTCCGCCCGCAGCGGCGTGGCCGTCTCGGCCTTGCACTTCTACGAGCGTCAAGGCCTGATCGATAGCCGGCGTACCTCCGGTAACCAGCGTCGCTTCAAGCGGGATGTCCTGCGCCGGGTCGCGATGATCCGCATCGCCCAGCGGGTCGGGATCCCGCTGGCCGACGTCGCCGACGTGCTCACCCTGCTGCCGGATGGGCGTACCCCTACCCGGCGTGACTGGCAGCGGATATCCCAGCGGTGGCAGGCCGAGCTCGACCAGCGGATTCACCACCTGCGGCAGCTTCGTGACGACTTCACCGACTGCGTGGGATGTGGCTGCCTGTCCATCGACCGCTGCCGGCTGGCCAATCCCCGCGACGAGCTCGGTAAGCAGGGTGCTGGCCCGCGGCGTCTGCTCGGACCCGCCGCGGAGTAGCGTGCCGGTTCACTTGGGTGCCGCTGTCGGGGGCTGCGGGATCGCCACGACGAGAAAGAGGCACGCGAGGGATGAGCTACTGGCTTGGGGTCGATCTGGGCAGCACCTTCACCGCTGCCGCGATCTGCCGGGACGAAGGTGGGCGGCGGGTGCTGCCCGAGGTGTTCCCGCTGGGAACCCGCTCCACCGCGGTGAGTTCGGTGGTCTATCTCGGCGAGGGCGGCCAGCTGGTCGTCGGCGAAGCCGCCGAGCGCCGGGCCGCCACCCAGCCGGACCGGGTGGTCCGGGAGTTCAAGCGGCGCATCGGCGACGAGGTCCCGATGGTGATCGGTGGGGCGCCGTACTCGCCTCCCCAGATCGCGGCGATGGTGCTTCGCTGGGTCGTCGGGCGGGTGGCCGAGCGCGAGGGCGGGCCCGCTGCGGGCATCGTGCTGACGCATCCGGCCAGCTGGGGAACCTACAAGATCCAGATTCTGGCGGACGCGTTGCGCGCCACCGACCTCCCGGAGATCATCTTCCGCACCGAGCCGGAGGCAGCGGCGGCCAGCTACGCGCTCCAGGAACGGGTCGACACCGGTAGCACCATCGCGGTCTACGACCTCGGTGGCGGGACCTTCGATGCCGCCGTGGTCCGCAAGACCGGGCCCAGCACGTTCGAGGTGCTGGGTCGCCCGCAGGGAATCGAGCAGCTGGGCGGGGTGGACTTCGACGACGCCGTGTTCGGCCATGTCCTGGCCGCGGTCCCCGTGCTGAACCAGCTCGACCTGGAGGATCCCGCCGCGCTCGCGGCGATCGCCGCGCTGCGGCGCGAGTGCACTGAGGCCAAGGAAGCGCTCTCAGCCGATACCGACGTGACGATCCGGGTACTGGCTCCGGGTATCCAGTCCCAGGTGCGGCTGGTCCGGGCCGAGTTCGAGGACATGATCCGCTCGCAGGTGGTGGAGACGGTGGAGGCACTGCGCCGCGCGCTGCGATCCGCCGAGGTCGACCCGGCGGATCTCGATGCGGTGCTGCTGGTCGGCGGGTCCTCCCGGGTGCCACTGGTCGCCCAGCTGGTCTCCGCCGAGCTCGGCCGCCCGGTCGCCGTCGATGCCGACCCCAAGGCCGCCATCGCGCTGGGTGCTGCGGTATTCGCACTTCCTGCTGACATGCACGCCGCCGAGGCAGCTGATGTCCAGCCTGGCACGGACGTCGAGCCCGGGGCACCTGCTGCCCTGGTGGGATTCGGGGGCTCGGCGGGTGCCGGGTTCGACCGTACCGAGCCAACACCGATACCGGTTCCGCATCGGCCTACCGTCATGGCCACCCCGCTGGACGTCGAGCCGGCCGAGTCCTGGGGCTCCGGGGTATCACCGCGGACCAAGCAGGTCGCCATGGCGGGGTTGCTGGCGCTCGCCGTCGCGGGCGGCGGCGGATACGTGCTGTACCAGACGTCGAATAGCAGCCCGGCGGCCCCGGCGCCGATGACCACTGTGCCGCCGGCGCCGCCCGTGCCCCCCGCGGCAGTCAATCCGGGACCGGCGGCGAGTGTCAGCGGTGATGCCGGGTCGGCCGGTGGGAACGATGGCGAGGCCCACCCGGCGCCCGTTGCCCGCAACCCGACTACCCGCAGGGCAGTCCCTCCGCCGCCCCCGAAAGCCACCAGGGTGGCCCCGCCGATCACGACCACCACGGTGGTCCCCCCGACCACGACCACGGCTCCACCACCACCCCCCTCCTCAACAACACCTCCGGCACAGCCGACGTCCTCCGATACGTCCAAGGCCCATCATCGTAAGTAGTTCCGGGGCTACGCTTCGTTCCCAGGCAATTGTGAGGTTGCGCGCAGGCTGCTCACAAAATGTCCGGCCATAATCGGATGTGCGTAAATTGGAGAAGACTGCCCCTGGGCGACCTTTCTGTGCATGCCCTGTGAATAGCTGGAAGTTGGGTGGGAAAAACGGTCATCCGCGGATAAAGCGGGTAGGGTGGAACCAGAGAGGAAATCGCATTCGAGCGTTTCCCCCGAGGAGGGAAGGTTAATAACATGTACGGACAACCGCGGGATTGGCGCCGTGATCGCCGGCATGATGACGGCCACCGCTGGCGGGACGACCGTGATCGCCGTAGGTGTGGCAGGTAATACTCCCGCAGTACTCGCTGATGATATGAGGGCTGCTCTTTCCTGTTGCGCTCCGCGGGAAAGAGCAGCCCTCGCCCAGTGGACGATTAGTTCTGGCGTTTCGGAATGACGGCGCCCCGCGGGTGAGTCAGCAAGGCTGACGCGGTGGTGAAATACGTTGCCAGCAAGACCACGGCGCACAGGGCGAGCGTAGCGAGAGCCGGCGCGTGCAACTGTGCCAGCGGGAGCTGCCGGAAGGCGTGAACCAGCAACAGGCCCATTCCGACCGCGCACCCCACCAGGAGCGCGACGATGCCGAGCCGCACGCTGGTGGCGGTGTCCCTGGACCGCACGGTGGCCACCAGTAGCACGATGGTGCCGATGACGAAGATCCCAGCGGTGCCACCGGCGCCCAGCCGGATCAGGGCGGCATCCAGCGGAGTGCTGAAGTTGTAGTGGCTGGGCACTCCCCGCCAGGCCTGAGTGGCCATGATCGCGGTCTCACCGACCCCGAAGAGCAGCACGGAGGTGCCGATCACGTGCCGTTGCCAGGCGCGGGTGCGGATTCTGGGCAGGATGAGGGCTACCGCCCACGCGACCAGCCAGGTGGTCTCGGCGAAGGTGGCAGGTTTGCGCAGTGATACCGGCCCCGATACCGCCCCACGGGTGATCAGCAGCGCAGCGATATGGAACACCATGGTGCTGAGCAGGACGGTGCCGGTCGCCCACAGAACCCGTGGCCACCCCACTGGGGTGATCGATTCGGTGCCGGTCCGGGCCGGCTCGCTGACTACGGCCATGGCTAGCCTCTTTTCGAGTGTCCCCGCCATCGGTGAGAGGGCATCACGCGGCGGGACCTGGCTGCCCGGCGTGAACAAAGGGGGGTGGCCCGCCGATCGGGCTCAGATGCAGGCCCGCAAGCAGCCATTCCTCGCCGCGGCGGAGAGCGATGTGGGTGATCCGGAATCGCCCGTCGACTGGTTTGTCCTGGTAAGTGGCCTCCTGGGTGTGGCAGCCGATGGCGAGGCGGTGTCACAGTAGTCGCGCACCGTGATCTCATCCCAGATCAGTGATGTCGTCACCAACCCGCCGGTGCGGTAGCGGCCGAGCCACTGCTGCTTGTCCAGGACGAATCCCAGCGGTCCGACCAGGATGAAATCATCGGTGGTGATCGCGTCGAGGGTGGCGAGGTCAGCGTTCTGCTCTGCCTCAACCCAGCGTCGGCCCAGTTCGCGGACCTGATCATCGGTGGTGGACTGCATGGTGGTGCCTCCTTGGGGTGGTGCGGTTCGGCGCGGGGCTGCGGTGGATGCCGCGTGGGGCAGGTGCCGGGCTGGGGCACGCCTACAAGCTAGGCGTCAAATGATTTGATGTCAATTGATTAGATTACGAATTGTGTGTACGCTTGATCCATGCCGCCGCCCGCCCGAGCGCCGATCGGTCTCACACTCGCCCGCACCGCCAAGTCCGTCAGCGGTGCCTTCGATGACGCGCTGGCCGCGGCCGGTGGCTCGCTGCCCATCTGGCTGATCCTGATCTCGCTGAAGACCCAGCGCCTGGGTAACCAGCGAGAGCTGGCCAGGGCAGTCGGGATCCAGGGCGCGACGCTGACCCATCACCTCAACGCCATGGAGGCCAGCGGCCTGCTCACTCGCCGGCGCCACCCCGACAACCGGCGGGTGCATATCGTCGAGCCCACCGAGTCGGGTGAGGCGTTGTTCGGCCGGCTGCGGGTAGCGGCTGCCGAGTTCGACCGGCGGCTGCGGGCCGGGCTCGGTGACGATGAGATCGCCGCCATCGAGCGGGTACTCGAGCGCCTGCAGCGCAACGTCGCCGGTGATTCGCCAGACCTCTCGGGTGAGCGCCGAGTAAGGAGGTAAGAGTGCGCTGGTGACCGCTTTGCCGTTACCGTCGTCTCATGGCGCGAACGGTGCGCAGCCGCCGTACCGCCACCATGGCAGCGCTAGCGGCGGAGCTCGGGGTATCCCGCACGACGGTGTCCAATGCCTACAACCGGCCCGATCAACTGTCCGCCGAGCTGCGTGAACGGGTTCTGGAGGCGGCGCGGTTGCTGGGTTACCCGGGCCCGGATCCGGTGGCGCGCTCGCTGCGCACCCGTCAGGCCGGAGCGGTGGGCCTGCTGCTGACCGAGATGCTGCCCTACGCCTTCCGGGATCCAGCTGCGATCGGGTTCCTGGAAGGTCTGACGATGGTCTGCGGCGACGCCGGCCGCGGTTTGCTCCTGGTCCCGGCGAGCCAGGACGCCAGTGAGCGGAAGACCGCGGCCATCGTGCACCAGGCGGCCGTAGACGGCTTCGTCGTCTACTCGGTGCCCGATGACGATCCGTGCCTGGCTGCGGTGCTGCAGCGTTCGGTGCCCGTGGTGGTGTGCGATCAACCCCAGATCGTGGGGGTCGATCACGTCCGGATCGACGACCACGCGGCCATGCGGTGCCTGGGTGCTCACCTGATCGGGCTGGGCCATCGCCGGATCGGCGTGGTGTGCATGCGGCTGGGCCGGGATCGCTATGACGGGTTCGCCGACCTGCAGCGTCAGCGGAGCGCCTGCTTCCCGGTGCAGCGGACTCGCCTCGCCGGGCTGGCCGAGGCGTTCGGTGCGGTGCTGCCCGACTGGAGCACCGTCCCGGTGATGGAGCGCTTCGAGCACACGATTGCCGCAGGTGCTGTGGCCACCGGGGCGCTCCTGGATGGGTACCCGACCCTGACCGCGATCGTGTGTACTTCCGACATCCTCGCATTCGGGGCGCTGCGCGAGATCCGCCGGCGGGACCTCCGAGTGCCGGATGATCTCACCGTCACGGGTTTCGACGGGGTGGCTGAGGCCGAGCGGGCCGGGCTGACCACGGTGCACCAGCCGGTGCTGGAAAAAGGACGGGCGGCAGGACGGTTGCTGCTGGATCGTCCCCAGCCCGCCGGCCGCACCATCACGCTACCTACCGAGCTGGTCGTGCGCCGCAGTAGCGGCGTCGTGAGTGCGTAACAGTGTTAGAACACTGTTACGCACTCACGAGCTTTCCTCGCCGCCAAGGGCGGCGAGGAAAGCTCGTGCCCAGCGCTGCACGTCGTGGGTCATCACCTGCCTGCGCAGCCTCCGCACCCGCTGGCGTCCCTCGTGCGGCTCCACGGTGATGGCGCGCTCGATGGCGTTCTTGATGCCGTCGAGATCGTGTGGGTTCACTAGGAACGCGCTGGTCAGCTCGGCCGCCGCGCCGGCGAACTCGGAGAGCACCAGCGCTCCGCTCAGGTCGGGCCGGCAGGCCAAGTACTCCTTGGCCACCAGGTTCATCCCGTCCCGAACCGGGGTGACGAGCATGACGTCGGCGGCGACGAAAAACGCGGTCAGCTCGTCACGGGAGACCGATTGGTGTAGGTAGTGCACGGCGGGGTGGCCCACCCGGCCGAACTCCCCGTTGATCCAGCTGACGGCCCGCTCGATGTCGTTGCGCATGCGCTGGTAGTGCTCCACCCGCTCGCGCGAGGGCGTGGCCAGCTGCACCATCACGACGTCCTCGACCGAGATCCGGCCCTCGGCGTAGAGCTCCCGCATCGCACGCAGCCGCACGTCTATGCCCTTGGTGTAGTCCAGCCGGTCCACCCCGAGCACGATGGTTGCGGGGTTGCCCAACTCGCCGCGGATCTCGGCAGCCCGCTGACGGATCCGCTTGCTGCGGGACAGCTTGTTCAGCGTGGCGGAGTCGATGGAGATCGGGAAGGCGCCGACCCGCACGGTCCGGCCACCGACCTCCACCTCGCCCGGCCGGGTGCGCACCCCGACCGCGCTCCGGGTCACCGAGACCCCAGCCAGCCGCCGGGCCAGGAACAGGAAGTTCCGCGCGCCACCGGGCAGCTGGAACCCGACCAGGTCTGCCCCGAGCAGGCCCTGGACCAGCTCCGTTCGCCAGGGCAGCTGCATGAACAGTTCCACCGGGGGAAAGGGGATGTGCAGGAAGAACCCGATCCGCAGGTCCGGTCGCAGCTCCCGGAGTATCCGCGGCACCAGCTGCAGCTGGTAGTCCTGCACCCAGACGGTGGCCCCCTCACCGGCGATCTTGGCCGTGGCCTCGGCGAAGCGCTCGTTGACCGTGACATAGGTGTTCCACCAGTGCCGGTGGAACACCGGGGAAGCCACCACATCGTGGTAGAGCGGCCAGAGCGTTCCGTTGGAGAAGCCCTCGTAGTAGTCGCTGAGCTCGGTACTGGACAGCGGCACCGGATGCAAGGTGATGTCGCCGTCGGCGAAGGGTTCCACGTCGGCGCCGGGCACGCCCGGCCAACCGACCCACGCGCCCTGGCGGGAACGCAGGAACGGTTCCAGCGCGATCACCAGCCCACCCGGGCTGGACTTCCACCGCTGCGTGCCGTCGGGTAGCCGTTCCAGATCCACCGGCAAGCGGTTGGCCACCACCACGAAATCGGACTCGGTGGTAGCGGTGCTGGTGGCTCCGGTCACTGGTCGGCCTCCTCGTCGGCACCGTTGCTCCCTGAGATTAGCGATGGGGCACACCATCTGCTGGTTGTCCCTTACGGTGATCTGACGGCCCGCCAGCCCGGTACCGCGGTGCCCGTAACCGGGTGCCCCTACGATGACCACCGACACCCGCCGGTGTAGCTCAGCTGGCAGAGCAACCGCCTTGTAAGCGGTAGGTCGTCGGTTCGAATCCGACCACCGGCTCCGGTCCTACCAGGGGAAATAGATCCTCTTGTGGATCAATGTGGGTCCGCGTGACAC
>OBLV0100000416.1_pt1 | contig 13353 bp, 11 predicted proteins | sample 1520071 | NCBI WGS metagenome assembly OBLV01 (sample SAMEA3888446, study PRJEB22518) | metagenome | reverse complement strand
AGGTCGAAGAAGGCGACGTCGTCGCGATCCTCGAGTCGATGAAGATGGAGATGCCGGTGGAGGCCGAGACCAGCGGCACCGTGGCCGAGATCCTGTGCGAGGAGGGTCAGGCAGTCAACGAGGGCGACCCGCTCGCACGCCTCGAGTAGCGCGCCCTAAAGCCTGAAGCGCCGGCCCGGGTCCCGGCGGACGAGATGAAGCTCGTCCGCGAGTCTCTGTACTGACGGAAGTCCGACCCACCGCCTGTAGACGGCGCTCATCGCCTTGATCGGCTGGAGCCCGTCGGACGCCCGGAGCGCCTCCTGTAATTGCTCTTCGTCGACGACGTCTCCGGATAGCCACGCCTCGGAGTCGTTCAACGACGGCGTCGAGAAGAAGTCAGCGAGCAGGTCGTGCGCCTGGCTGTCGGGGTCGAACAGCATGAGATGGCCCTCATCCGGTACCAGGTGCAGTCGGCTATCGAAGAGCAGATGGCTGAGCAGCGCGCCGTTGGCGGGTGGGACGATCTGGTCCTGACCCCCCGCGAGCACAAGTGTCGGCGCGCGCAGCGTCGAGACCCAGTGCAGGCTCGACCAGGTTGCCCCGGCGATCAGCTGCTGGGTATATCCGGTGAGCGTCGGGGGATACCGCAGGCGCGCCTCGGCCTGGGAGCGCCACGTCTCGGACTCGCGATCGCTCGACTCGCTGTCGAGCAGATGATTGGTCTGCTCCAGCACCTGGCGTGAGTAGTAACGCAGCGGCGTCGAGATCAGCGCCATCGCGCGAGCGGTCGCGGGGACACTGCCCCAACCGCAGCTCGTCCCGACGAGAGCTACCCGCCGCACCCGGTCCGGCGCCTGGCGCGCCAGCTGCTGGGCGACGGTGCCGCCGAACGAGTAACCGACCACGTCACACCGATCGACCTCGAGCGCGTCCAGCAGGCGGCAGATCATTGCGGCCAGGGCGGGATGCGGCAGGACCACCGGACTTGTGCGCGACCGTCCCATCCCGGGAGCGTCGAACGCGATCGTCCGGGCCGTCCTGGCCAACTGCTCCTGGGCCGGACCCCACATATCGACGTTCGCCCCAAGCCCGTTGATCAGCAGCACGGGAACGCCCTCACCCCATTCGCGGACGAACAGCCGCATCCCGGGTATCGAGACGACACGGTCCCGCGGCACCGGAGTGCTGCCCACGTCCGCGGGCGGCGTCGCCTCCCCGCTGTCGATGCCGGCGCGCTGGGCGCTCACAAATCGGCCGCTCTCACGTGGACGTAACGTCCGGGCGCGGGCTCAACTAGCGGATGCTTTCTGTCGCCGAGCCGGCTCGGCGCGGGGCGCGTCCCGGTCGAGCGCCTCCCGAGCCACTCGATCCAGTGCTCCCACCAGCTCCCCTCGTGCTCCTCGGCCGCCGCCAACCACGCCGCTGGATTGTCGGGAGTGCGGTCAGCGGTGCGGTAACCAGCAGCGCGACCGCCGGGCGGTCGCAGGATCGCCTGTAGGTGACCGCCGCTCACGAGGATGAACTCGCACTCGGATCCGAGGAGCGAAGCGGTTCGATAGCAGCTCTGCCAGTGGGTCAGGTGGTCGGTCAGCCCAGCGATGAGGTACGTGTCGACCTCGACCGCGCCGAGATCGATCGGCTCGGACAGCACGGACATGCTGCCAGGGGACGCGAGCGAGTTCTCGAGTGTGAGCTCGAGCAGGTCGGAAACGAGGCCCGCGGGCAGGTTCGTGATGTCCTCAGACCAGTAGAACAGGTCCATCTTGGGCATGTCCGCAGCGATCAGGTACCGCTGCACCCAGGCCCACCATATGCTGTCGATCGGACGGAGCCACGCCAGCGCGCCCTGGAGAGTCGCTCCTTTCACGACCCCCTGGCGCATCACCGCGGCGGACGCGAGATCGGCCGTCTCCCGCGTTAGCAGCCCGGTCACCGAACCCGGTTCGCCGTGGTGCAGGACGCAGACCGGCAGCGACATGCTGGCAACCCGCTCCTGCGTCCCCTTCGCGGCCAGGTGGGCCACGGCGATCGTCAACAACTGGCCCCCCGCGCAAACGCCGAGCGTGTGCGCCCGCTCGGCCCCGGTGATCGCGAGCACCGCGTCGAGCGCCTCGATGATCGCGCTGATGTACGCGTCCAGGCCGAGGTTGCGTTGCTCGGGCCCGGGATTGCGCCACGAGATGCTGAACATCTGCTGGCCCTCGCCGGTGGCGAACTCGACGAGGCTGCGTCCTGGCGCGAGATCGGTCAGATAGAACTTGTTGACGACCGAGGGGACGATCAGGAGCGGTTCGGTACGCACCTCCTTCGTGGAGGTGCCGTACTGGATCAACTCCATGAGCTCCGTTCGCAGGACGACCGCGCCGGGCGTCGCAGCGACGTCCACGCCGAGCTCGAAATCATCCGGATCCGAGCGAACGGGCAGCCGCGGCGGGGTCCGCACGTCCTTGTAGAACCGCCGCGCTCCCGTCACGAGGTTCCCGCCGCCGGTGTCGATGATCGCCTTCAGCGACGCGGGGTTGGACAGCGGGAAGTTCGCCGGAGACAGCGCCGCGACGAGGTTGTTGACCGCGATGTGGAGCTTGTAGTCGGCGTCGGCATCGAGGTTCGCACGGTCGACCAGTGTCTCCAGCGCGTCGCCGGCGGCGGTATGGAATTGCGCCATACGTCGGAATAACGGATTGCCTCGCCACGCCTGATCGCCGTATCGCCGGTCGCGCTTCCACGGGGTCGCGCCCGATCCACCCGTCACTATTCGCCCGGTCTCGACGGCCAACCCCGCCGCCGGGCGGATCGCCAGATGCGGACGCCGCGCGAGCCGCCCGGCGAGCGCGAGCGTCTCCCGGCCCGCGAATGGCCGACGCGCCATCCCGAGCGCAGCCGCCAGGAGCGCGGTGTCGAACGCGGGCCCCGGGGCGTCGATGACGACGGGCTCCGACGTCGGGTCGACGTCGATCTCCGTCGGCTCGAGCTCCTGCAGCCGCCACCAACCCAGGCCGGAGTTAGCCCGCTCCCAGCCGGACTCGGGCCTTAGCCGCGTGGTCTCCGGTGTGCTCACACGTCAGATGCGCTGAATCAACGTTGCCGTGCCGAGGCCACCGCCACAGCACATGGTCACGAGCCCGACCTCCTTGTCGCTGCGCTCTAGCTCGTGCAGCAGCGTCGTGATTAGCCGGGCTCCGGTGGACCCGAGCGGATGCCCCAACGCGATCGCGCCGCCGTTGACGTTGACGCGATCCATATCGGGGCTGAGCTCGCGGCTCCAGGCGGCGATCACCGACGCGAACGCCTCGTTGACCTCGAACAGGTCGATGTCGTCGATCGTCATCCCGTTCCGCGCCAGGATCTTCCGCGTCGCGGGAATCGGCCCCTCGAGCATCTTCACCGGGTCGCACCCGACCGTCGTCTGGTCGAGGATCCGCGCGCGACCTCGCAAACCCAGGGCGCTCGCCTTCTCCGCGGACGCCAGCAGCACCGCGGCGGCACCGTCGGAGATCTGCGACGAGTTACCCGCCGTGATCTTGCCGTCGGGCTTGAACGCCGGCTTGAGCTGGGACAGGGCCTCGAGCGAGGTCTCCGGACGGATGCCCTGATCGGTCGTCGCGGCGTGCCCGTTTATCTGCATCGGCAGGATCTCCCGCTGGAACCGTCCCTCCTCGGTCGCCCGGTGAGCGAGCTGGTGCGAGCGCAGGCCGAGCGCGTCGAGCTCCGAACGCGGGATCTCCCACTCGTCGGCGATCATCTCGGCGCCGAGGCCCTGGCCGACGATGTTGTGTCGGGCGAGAAGCTCGGGCGGGTACGGCGTACCCCACGTCTCCTGCGTTTCGGTGCCGGCCGCGAACGGGATGCGGCCCATGTGCTCGACGCCGGCGCCGATCACGATGTCCGCGACGTTGGAGGCGATCTGCAGCGCGCCGAAGTTCACGCCCTGCTGGGCTGAGCCGCACTGGCGATCGACCGTCGTCGCCGGAGTCTCGATCGGAAGTCCACGCTCGAGCCACGCGTTGCGGGCGACGTTCAGCGACTGCTCGCCGATCTGCTGCACGCACCCGGCGACGACGTCCTCGACGAGCTCGGGCTCGATCCCGGCGCGTCGGATGACCTCCTCGTAGCAGGCTCCCAGGAGCTCATTGGGATGCGTGTCCTTGTAGTAGCCCTTCTCCGGGTGGCCACGTCCGATTGGGGTCCGAACCGCCTCCACGATCACGACTTCGCGACCATTCATGCTCATCTCGTACTCCTCCTGGGACGCAAGCTCGCTAAACCAAACATTTGTTTGATAAAGGATAGCGGACGGAGACGGCCGCGTCACCCTTTCCGGCGAGGGTTTACGCGGTGTTCGCGCCGGCGGTGTTCTTGCCGGCGGTCTGCAGCTCGGCCTCGAGGTAACGCGGCAGCTCGTCGGTCAGCAGCTCGATGTGACGATCGACGAGCTCGTCGTCCATCGCGCCGATCCGCTCGAAGCAGAAGATATCGGTGACCGGAAGGCCGTCGATGACCCCGGCGATGTTGCGGGCGGCATCCTGCGGAGAGAACACGTTCAAGCGGAGCAGCGGCGCCGAGCCGCCTGCCTCGCCACCGCGCTTGTACGTGTCGCGGTTGTGACGGCCGTGCTCGCGGATACGCGCCATGACGGCCTCGGGGTCGTCGGCCAGGAACAGATTGACGAGCCCGCCCATGCGCGCGCTGCTCGCGTCGTGCCCTCCCTGCGAGAGACCCTTGAGGTACGGTTCGAGCAGCTCGCGGTCGATCCACAGGAAGCCGGCGCCGACCCGGCCCGCGATCCGGGCGCCTCGGGGCCCCCGACCCCCGATCCATAGCGGAAGCGGGGACTGTGCGGGCGCGGGTGTGGCCTTCCCTGATGCCCACAGCTCCGGAAGCGCTTTGGCCATCGACTCGAGCGTCTCGTAGCGCCGCGAGTGCTCGGCCCCGAAGGCCGCGAATTCGTCCTCCCGATAGCCGGCGCCGAGGCCCAGCTCGAGCCGGCCGGCGCTCACGAGGTCGACGATCGCGGCCTGCTCGGCGAGAGCGAGCGGCTGCATCAGCGGCGCGATCACGATCCCGGTGCCGATTCTGAGCTTCTGGGTACGAGCCGCGACCGCCGAGCAGAACACCAGAGGCTGGGGCAGGTAGCCATCGGCGAAGCCGTGGTGCTCGGTGACCCACACCGCGTCGAGGCCACGGCGCTCTGCCTCGACAATGCGCTCCAGGGTGTCGGCGTACACGTCGGGCCACGGCTTTGCCCCGCCGGGATTGCGCAGGTCGCAGTAGAGCCCGATCCTGGGAATTTCACCGACCATTCGTTTGGTAAACTTACCACCGCCGCTCGGGCCACATGCGGTTTCAGCAAGTCGTCAGCTCAAGTTTGCGTCGGGCGGGGTTGCCCCGTTCGGGGCCGTCACCGTGACATGACACAATGTCTTCCGGCGCAACGCGAGAAACCGCCTCGGCGTAAATGCCGGGGGGTCAGGCGGTCAGCGATGTCCAACAACTCAAGCTTCGCTAGACACACGATCCGCATACACCACCGACCCGACGCCGCCAGAGAAGAGAGATCAATCGATGCCAGCCTCGTCCCAGAAACGAGCCCGCAAGCAGGAAGTTCCGAGCACAGAGCAAGTGAGCGGCACTGTGGAAGCACTGCACCGGCCCCGTAAGCGCCGCGACCAGGAGGTCATCGACGCGGCGGCGAAGGTGTTCTACGAGCGCGGGTTCGCAGATGCGTCAGTTCAGGATGTGGCCGACGAGCTCGGGATCCTCAAGGGGAGCCTCTACCACTACATCGAGACCAAGGAGGACCTGCTGTTCCGGCTGCTCGAGGAGCTGCACGACGAGGTGCAGGCGATCCTCGAAGAGGTCGCGGCGGTCGAGGGCCTCAACCCGCTCCAGCGGCTGGAGCTGTATGTGCGCAAGCAGGTCCTGTTCAACCTCGAGAACCTGCCCCGGGTCGCTGTCTACTACAACGACTACGAGCGCTTGAGCCCGGATCGGCGCGCGCAGATCGTCGCTCGCCGAAGGGTGCACGAGCGTTACGTGACCGAAGTGATCGAGGAGGCACAGCAAGCCGGCGAGGCCAACCCCGAACTCGATGCGCGCCTGCTCAGCAACTTCATCCACGGAGCGTTCATCTGGACCTACCGCTGGTATCGCCCGGGCGGGAAGGTGAGCCGGGAGAAGGTCGCGGATACCTGCGCGGAGTTCGCGCTCCGGGGTGTCGTGGGCGTGAAGCCGTCGGGCCGTCGCCGCTAGCCGGCGGCTTGATCCGCTAGTCGGCGGCTTCGATCGGAGCCACTACTTCAGCGTGGAGCTCGCGTAGCCACGCCGGAAGGTCGCGCGCGACCGGGACCACGACGAACTTGCACGCGCCACCGGCGAGGAATCGCTCCAGAAGCCCGCGCAGCTCACCGGTGCCGAGCGCGAGATAGTCGCGCCGCTCGAGGCCGCGCCGCAACCGAAGCCGCTCTGCGACGTCGTCCGTGATGTCCTCTTCGCGCGGAGCCGCGAACACGGTCGCGCCGTAGTGGTCCTCGTCGATCGTCCGGTTCGCCTCGGCCGCGGCAGCGCGGATCGCGGCGACCTTGTCCGGGAACTCGTCGGGGCTCACGGCCGAGGCGAGCCAGCCGTCGGCCAGCTCGCCGACCCGCCGCAGCGCCGCCGGCGCCCGCCCGCCCAGCCAGAACTCGAGGCGCGGGCGCGTCGGCCGCGGCGTCAGCTCGAAATCGGTGACCGACCAGAAGCGGCCCTGAACGGTCGTCGGCTCCCCACTCCAGATCGCCTTGATCAGCGTGATCGACTCCGCGAGTCGCGCCGCCCGTTCTTCGCGCGGGATACCCATGGCCTCGACCTCGCTTGGAAGGTCGATCCCGAGGCCGCCCGCCGGCAGCAGCCGCCCGCCGGACAGGGCGTCGATCGTCGCGAGCTCCCGGGCGAGCAGCACGGGGTTGCGTGGCGGAAGCACGAGCACGCTTGTGCCGAGCTTCAACCGGTCGGTCCGCATCGCGATCGCGGCCAGCGCCGGGAGCGGCGCCATCCCTCCGAGGGCCGCCGTGTCGCTCAGCCAGATCGAGTCGTATCCAAGCTCCTCCATCGTCTCGACCGACGTCCAGAAGCCGCCGTCGGCCAAGCCGTCCCCGGCGAACGGATTCAGGCCGACGCCGACGCGGACCGTGAGCTTGGGGGGCTTTCCCGAGTTACGCTGAGGGGACTCCGTGGTCAACACCTCCTGATTCTACGCCCACAAAACCGCCCAATCGTTTGGTAGAATTTCACGGTCCCCGACCGGAGTGGTGAGAGATGGTGAGCGAAGCCGATATCCAAGCCGCACTCAGCGCGTATTTCGACGGGATCAACTCCGAGCGCTACGGCGATGTGGGCGACCTATTCGCCCCCGAGGGAGAGCTGAAGGCGCCCGGCACCGGCTGGCTTCGGGGACCGAGGGAGGTCGAGACCTATTTCACGGCGGCGCTCGGGCCGTACCCCGAGCACCTCGACACTCCGACCCGCATCCTCATCTCCGGCAGCACGGCGACGGTCGAGATCCACTACAGAGGGGCGCTAGCCGCCGGTGGCGAGATCGAGTTCGACGCTGTCGACGTGTTCGATTTCGATGACGACGGTCTGATCTCGCGCCTGACGTCCTGGTACGACTCGCACGATGTCCGCTCGCGTCTCCGTGAAGCCCGCGCCGCGGCGGCGGTGGCGGACGGCGGGGAGATGGGGCGATGACGACCACCGATCACGCGCTCCCCGACGATCTGCTCGCGCCGGAGGTCAACGACGATCCGTACCCGTTCTTCCGCGCGCTCCGCGAGCAGGATCCGGTTCACTGGAGCGACCGCCACCGCGCCTGGCTGTTGACGAGCTATGACGACTGCTCGGCGGCGCTGATGAACTTCAAGGCGCTCTCGTCGGACCGCGTCCGGCCTCTGCTGGACGTCATGAGCGAAGAGCAGCGCGCGGCAGCCGGCCCCGTCTACGAGATGATCACCGGCTGGATGGTGGTGACCGATCCACCGGAGCACCGGCGTCTGCGCAAGCTCGCGTCGGGTGCGTTCAATCCCCGGCGGGTGGCCGCGATGGCGGACAAGATCCAGGTCCTGATCGACAAGACCCTCGACGAGTTCATCAGCGAGGGCCGCGAGGATTTCATCGCGCACTTCAGCTATCCCCTTCCCGCCACCGTGATCGCCGAGATCATCGGCGCGCCCGCCGAGGACGCCTGGCGGTTCCGCGACTGGTCGCAGGCCCTGGCGCACGTCGCGTTCGGGTCAAGCGGTGACGACCGTAACGATCGCTATGTGCGCTCGATGCAGGGCCTCGATCAGATGTTCGACTACCTGGGCGGCTTGATGGAGCTGCGGCGCCGCGAGCCCCGGGAGGACATGATCAGCGACCTCTTGGCCGGCGCCGACGGCGACACGCTGTCCGATCACGAGATCAAGTCCATGTGCGCGCTGATGCTGTTCGCCGGCCACGAGACGACCACGACCACGATCGCCTCCGCCGTCATGCTGCTGCTCCAGCACCCGGATCAGATGTCGCTCCTCGCCTCAGATCCCGATGAGCTCGCCGGCGGAGCGGTCGAAGAGGCGCTGCGCTACGAAGGCGCCATCAAGGTGCTCCACCGCTGGGTCAAGAGCGATCTCGAGCTCCGCGGCCGCGAGATCAAGGAGGGTCAGCGCGTCCTGGTTCTGCCCGCCGCGGCCAACCGCGATCCCGAGCGGTTTGAGGATCCCGACCGGTTCGACATCGCTCGCGCCCCCAATCCGCACATCGCTTTCGGCAAGGGGATCCACGCGTGCATCGGAGCCCAGCTCTCCCGCCTCGAGATGCGTCTCGCCCTGGCCAGCGTCGTCAAGCGATTGCCCGGTCTTCGCTTCGCCGAGCCGGAGCCCGAGCTTCGGTGGGTGCCGAGCCTGGCCTCGCGCGGCCTGGAGACGCTCCGGGTCGCCCACAACGCCGGCAGCTAGGAACCTCAGCGCTGGCCCGAGCGAGCGTTTCCGCGGACCGTGGCGGTTGCTTCAGCGCCGGGTTACGAGCTTCGGCGCCTCGGTGATGCCGCGCCCGCGGAGCTCGGTCTCGATCTGCTCGCGCAGGACGAACTTCTGGATCTTCGCGCTGGCCGCCACCGGGTACTCATCGACGAAGCGGACGTAGCGCGGCACCTTGTAAGTCGCGATGTTCCCGATGCAGTACTCGATCAGCTCCTCCTCGGTCACATCGGAACCAGGCGCCTTCTGGACGAACGCCGCGGGAACCTCGCCGTAGCGGGCATCGGGCGCCGCGACCACTGCCGCCACCGCTACGCCCGGGTGGGTGATCAGGTAACCCTCGATCTCGGCGGCGGATGCGTTCTCGCCGCCGACCTTGAGCATGTCCTTGAGCCGGCTCATGAACGCCACCGTGTCGTCCTCTTCCTGGCGAACGAGGTCGCCCGTGTGCGCCCACCCGTCCTCGTCGATGACCTTGGCCGTGATGGCCGGGTCGCGGTAGTACTCGATGAAGCGCGAGGCGCCGCGGAACAGGAGCTCGCCCGGGGTCCCGCGGGGACTTTCCTCGCCGCTCACAGGATCGATCACGCGAACCTCCATCCCGCGCAGCGGGCGTCCCGAGGTATGCGTGCGGGAATAAAGCGAGTCCTTGATCGACCCGATGCAGATCGAGCCGGCCGACTCGGTCATGCCGACCATCGAGACCTGCACGGCCTGGGGCAGCATCTGCTGCATCCGCTCCATCCGCTCGGGCACGCCGACATTCATCACCAGGCGCAAGGCGCTCAGATCGGCCTCGGGGAAGCGGGGATGGCCGAGCACTCCCATCCAGATCAACTCGAAGGCCGGCATCGCCACCGTCACGCGCTCACGCTCGAGCTGGTCGAGCGTCGAGCCCGCGTCGTAGAACCCGACATGGCTGAAGCAGGCGCCGACCGCCAGCGCGGACGACAGCACCTGCCAGCCGCCGACGTGGAACATCGCGAGCGCCGTCCAGTAGCGGTCCTCGGACCCCAGCTCCAGGCGCTCGGACGTGTTGTAGCCCACCGCGATCAGCGTCGCGTGCGTGTGGACAACGCCCTTGGGATTCGCGGTCGTGCCCGACGTATAGAGCAGCAGCGCACGCGTGTCAGGACTTACCCTCTGCTCGATCTCCGCCACCTCTTCCGCCGGCGCCTGGTCAGGCTGACCACCGAGTTCTCCGTCATCGCCGAGCACCATCAATTCGCAGCCTTCGGGGAGCCCCGCCTCGCGCACCAGGTCCTCGAACTCGCTCGATGTGATCAGGACGCGCGGCCCGGCGTGCTCCATCACGTAGGAAAGCTCGTGGGTCTTGTTGCGCGCGTTGATCGGCACGCACATCGCACCAAGGCGCATGGCGCCGAGGCCGTAGGTCACGTAGGGCGCGCAGCCCTCGCGCAGAAGGATCCCGACTCGGTCGCCCGGACCGACGCCGCACCCCCTCAGTCGTTGAGCGGCGAGCACGGTGCCGGCGGACAGCTCGCCGTAGGAGAGGTGACCGCTCGGGAACGAGACCGCCGGCGCGCTCGGGATGCGTGCGGCCTGGCTGTCGAGCAGTTCGCTCATTGAGCGCCATCGGGTCGAAGGATGCGCCGCCGCCTCTTGGACACTCTGGCTGGTCATGTGAACTCCTCGCCTCGTCAATCGCCGCGCCCGGCCCATTGGCGCTCGGCGCGATCTACCGATGCTCGATCGTCTGTGTCGCAAAAAGATAAACCAAACGGTTGGTAAGGTAAAGCCCCGAATCTCCCATGCGGATCGGCTATCTGATTGACACCTACCACCCGGCGCGCGATCGGGATGCGATCGCCGATTCGATGGACGCCATGATCGAGGAAGGCCTCCTGGCCGAGCGGGCCGGATTTCACTCCGTGGCCGTCCCGGACCGGCACAGGGCGCCCGAGTGTCGGTATCCGGGGCCCGAGCAGCTGCTCACGATGCTCGCGCGCGAGACCGATCGCGTCGCCCTCGGCACGTTCACTTTCGTCGGAACGCTCACCCATCCGATGCGCTCCGCGGAGCAGTTCTCGGTGATCGACAACATCTCTCGCGGCCGGCTGTTCACGACGGTCTCGCGCGGGTTCCTGAGCGATTTCTGGGGCCAGTTCGGAATCCCGGAGGAGCGCATGCTGGGCAGGTTCCTCGAGGGACTCGATGTCTGGCGCCACGCGTTTGCCGGCGAACGCTTCGACTTCGAGGGCCGCCACTGGCAGGTGCGCGACGGCCAACTCCGGCCGCTGCCCTACCAGCCCGGCGGCTGGCCGATCTGGGGCGGAGGCAACGCCTCCCCTGCGGCCGCGCGGCGGTCGGCGGAGTACGGAGAGTGCTGGACCTGCGACCCGCTTCCGATCACCGACGAGGCCTGGCGCGAGCGTGCCGACGCCTACCGGGAACGTGCCCTCGAACTCGGGAAGCGGCCGTTCGTAGTCGCCATGCGTGACGGCTGGGTCGCCGACTCGTTCGAGGATGCGGCGCGCGAGTTCGGCACTCATTTCGTGAGCGCGGCGCGTTTTTACGTCCGTCACGGGCTGCTCCGTCATCCGGATTTCCCGACCGAAGCCGACGTCACCGCCGAGAGCCTAGCTCCACATCTGGTGCTCGGCACACCCGCTCAGTGCGTGGAAACGCTGCAACGGGCCGAGGAGGAGCGCGGCATCGACTACGTGATGCTCTGCTGCCGGGTGTCGACCGGCCCCTCGCTCGAGCGCACCCGCGAGCAGATCCTGCGGCTCGGCGAGGAGGTGGTCACGCCGATCCATGCGCGCCATGCTGCGCCGGATCACCCGGCGATTCCCGCGGCCTGTCGGGCCTGACAGCAGTGGGCCCCCGACTAGCATGCAAACGAACGATTGGTTAGTTTCTCTGGACACATGGGACTTCTCAGCGGGATACGAATCGTAGATTTCAGCCGGCTTCTCCCGGGTGCCGCGATGACCCAGCTGCTCGCAGACATGGGCGCCGACGTGATCAAGATCGAGCGCCCCGGCGCCGGCGACGACATCCGGCGCGCCGGCCCGACGACACACGGCAGCTCGGCCGTGCATCTGTTCCTCGACCGCGGCAAGCGATCGGTGGCGCTAGACCTCAGGACTGCCGAGGGTGTTGCGGCCGCCGTCAAGATCGCGGGCACGGCTGACGCGGTCGTCGAGTCCTTCCGGCCCGGGACGGCCGACCAGATGGGCCTCTCCTACGAAACGCTCAGCGAGCACAACCAGAGGCTCGTCTATGTCTCGCTCAACGGCTACGGCGACTCCGGCCCCCGATCGCTGGAAGCCGGCCACGACCTCGACTACTGCGCCTACGCCGGGATCCTCGACTTCGGCGGCTGGGAACAGGACGGCCCGCGACCCGCGGGCGTGCAGGTCGCCGACGTCACCGGCGGCACGCTCGGCGCGGTCGGACTGCTCGCGGCCGTCCTGTCGGCATCCCGGACCGGCCAGGGGTCTCGGATATCCGTAGCCCTTGCCGACGCGGCGCTGTGGACGGTCGGCATCCACGTCTCGGCCTTCCTGGCGGGCGGGCCTCAGGGTCCGCGCAGCAGCGACCTCAACGGTGGCTTGCCCTGCTACGACGTGTACGAATGCGCCGACGGCCGCCACATCGCCGTGGGGGCACTCGAGCCCAAGTTCTGGCAGGCACTCATCCACGGATTGAACCGGCCGGATTTAGCTTCCCGCCAATACGACACCGCCGCCACCGATTCGCTGCGCGAGCTCTTCCGATCGCAGCCTCTGGCCCATTGGATCGAGACCCTCGACGGGGCCGACGCATGCGTGGCGCCGGTTCAGCGCTTCGAGGAGGTGATGACGGACCTGCAATTCGCCGCCAACGGGACGTTCATCGAGGCGCCGGCCGGCTCGGGCCGCATCACCCAGGTCGCCGCGCCATTCCGCTCGCCGGCGATCGGCGGTCCGCAGCGCTCGGCGCCGATCGCCGTGGGAGAGCACACCGCGGAGGTGCTGGCAGAGTGCGGCGTAGATCCCGCGGGAGTCCTCACCCCTTCCTGACGCCGGGCGGCCGGTCCCACCACCGCCGCCCTGTTCTGGGACCGCCACCCCGTCTTGAGATCGGCACCCCGTCCTGAGGTCGGTACCCCCGTGATGAGATCGGCACCCCCGTCATGAGATCGTCACCCCCGTCATGAGATCGTCACCCCCGTCATGAGATCGGCACCCCCGTCATGAGATCGTCAGCCCGTCTTGCGGTCCGCACCCCGGCCCGACACCCGGCGCCCGGACCCAACCCGTCACCCCGCCCCAGCACCGGTCCGAACCCCTTGACAATCAACCGGTCGTTTGGTTGGATGGCGCCCGAATGCTGATTGGTGTTCCTAAGGAGACCGCGGAGGGCGAGCGACGCG
>OBLV0100000415.1_pt1 | contig 13358 bp, 10 predicted proteins | sample 1520071 | NCBI WGS metagenome assembly OBLV01 (sample SAMEA3888446, study PRJEB22518) | metagenome | reverse complement strand
TACACGACGCTCTTCCGATCTCAGGTGATCGTGGTCGAACATGACGGCGACGGCGCACAGCCGCCGGGCCAACGTGACCGGGAGCAGGCCGTCGACGTTGGGGCTGATGCCCTCTTGGTCGAAGTCCCAGAACCCGATTCCGATCTGGTCGGCAACCGCCGCCACCAGATCGCGCTCGGAGACGAGCCCCTCACCGGCCAGGATCTTGGCCAGCGGGACGCCACTCTCCTGCTCATGCCGCAGGGCTATTTCCAGAGAATCTCGGGAGAGGACCTTGCGGGCAACTAGAAACTCCCCGACACGACGCGACGCACTTTGCATGTTGGTTCCTATCGACGTTGTTCAGTGGTGGCTGAAGTGGAAAAGGGACAGGTCGCCCAAATACGGGCCGACGAGGGAAGTTCAGGAAATGACACGGTCAGGAGATAACCCGGAGGACTTCTTCGATGGAGGTCGTGCCGGCGCGGACGGTGCGCAGGCCCGACTCGCGCAACGTGAGCATCCCGTCGGCGACCGCCATCTTCTTCAGGTCCTCGGTATGGCCTCGCTCAACGATCACCCGTTCGATGTCTTCGGTGACATTGAGGACCTCGTGAATGGCAAACCGGCCGTAGTACCCGGTGCGGCTGCATTTGCTGCACCCGACCGGCCGGTAGAGCGCCGGCACATCGCCGTCGTCGGTTTCGATGTCCCAACCGACCGCCTCCATGTCGGCGCGGGTGGGCTGGTAACGCTCCTTGCACTTGTCGCACAGCCGCCGGGCCAGGCGCTGGGCCACGATGCAGTCGAGGGCGCTGCCGACCAGGAACGGTTCGACTCCCATCTCGATGAGCCGGGTGGGCGTGCTGGCAGCATCGTTGGTGTGCAAGGTGGTGAGCACCAAGTGGCCGGTCAGGGCCGCCTGCACTGCGATGTTGGCCGTCTCGCGATCTCGGATCTCGCCGACGAGCACGATGTCGGGGTCGGATCGCAGGATCGAGCGCAGAGCAGCCGCGAAGGTCAAGCCGGCTTTGGCGTTGACCTGCACCTGGTTGATGTTGGGAACGCGGTACTCGACGGGATCCTCGACGGTGATGACGTTTTTGGACTCGTCGTTGACGATGTTGAGGGTGGCGTACAGCGTGGTTGACTTCCCCGACCCCGTGGGCCCAGTCACCAGGATCGTGCCGTAGGGGCGGTTGTACGACTGTTGGTAGCGCCGCATGTTCTCGGGCAGGAACCCGAGGTCGGTGAGCTGCATGAGGGCGTTGGTCTTGTCCAGGATCCTCATGACGATCTTCTCGCCCCAAACCGTGGGGAGCGTCGCGACCCGAAGGTCGATGGTGCGCCCCGACACGGTGGCGGTGACCCGGCCGTCCTGGGGGATCCGTCGCTCGGCGATGTTGATGTCGGCCATGATCTTTAGCCGGCTGATGATCCCGTTCTGGATGTTCTTGGGCGCCCGCATCTCCTCGTGGAGCACACCGTCGATGCGGTAGCGGATCCTGACGTCGTGCTCGGTCGGCTCGATGTGGATATCCGACGCCCGGTCGGCGACGGCCTGGGTGATCACGACGTTGACCAGCTTGACGATCGGTGCGTCCTCGATGATCTCCCGGATGTTGGTGAGGTCCTCCTCGGCGTCGAGGGCGTTGACCGCCTCGGCGGCCATGTTCTCGGCGTCGGTGTCGAGGCGGTGGTATTTGTCGAGGGCCGACTGGATCGACCCCCTGGTCGCCACGACCGCCTGGACCTCCCGGCCGCTCAGGTGTCGGATGTCGTCGATGGCGTAGACGTTCGAGGGGTCGGCCATGGCGACGACCAGGCGGTTGCCGTCGAAGCCAATCGGGATGGCGAGGTAGCGCCGCGACAGGTTGTCGGGCACCAAGGCGACGGCGGACTTGTCCACCGGGTAGTCGCTCAGGTCCACGTAGGAGAGGCCCAGCTGAGTGGCCAAGGTCGAGACGAGGTCGGTCTCCTTGACCAGCGATGCATCAATCAGCAGGCGGCCGAGCGTCTGGCCGGTTCGCCGTTGTTCCTCAACCGCCAGGGCCAGTGCCGCCTCGGTGAGCAGGCCCCGCTGGACGAGCAACTGGCCCAGTTGCTCCTGTTCGGAGTTCTTGGCGCCCGACTCGCTCACGCGCAGGTTTCTCACCTGCTTCAGCATCGGGTTCACGAGCGGACCGATGAGAGAAACTTGAGGAGCAGGCCCCGGTTGATGGGCTCGCCTGGGGTGTCTCCGTAGCCCTCACTCGGCTCCGTCGCCGAGGCGGCCGCTGGAGCCGCGGAGGTCGGGGTGGCCTTCCGGGTCGCCGAGGCCAGCCGCCGGAGGCGCCGGTCGTGCAGGGCGTCAGGTACCGGCTCGGGGGGAGCTACCTCGCCAAGGAAGAAAGGTGACGCATTGAAACTGTCGTCTTGAGGCTCGGCCTGGGAAACATCGACCTGGGGAAAATGATGAACGGTGCCACCCGACGTTTCGGTGTCCGCATCGCGCTCGTCGTCGAGCTGGGGGGACAACGAGGCGCGCATGGGGTGGAAGTACACGGTGGCCTCGTCGTCGTCGGCGCCATCATCGGCTGCGCTGTGAAAGGTAGCGGGGTCCGCTGACACCGACGCGGCGGCGTACTCGACGGCCGCGACGAGACGGGGGGCGCGTTCGGGGGTTCGGGTCACCGCGGCGACTGCCGGGGCCGCCACCACGGGCCGAGGGGCCGCCACCACCGGCGCGGACGCCGTCGGTGGGGCAGGGGTGACGGGCACATGGCGACCCGGGCGGGTCGACGGTGTGCGAACCCTGGGGGGATCGATGATGACCAAGCCGGCATCGACCAAGTGTCGGATGCCTCGGCAGCCGTCGAACTGACCGAGCGAGAGCTCCTCGAGCACCCCTTGGACTGTGCCGGCCAGTGCGATCGACATCACCAGGTGCCACTCGGCGGCGGAGAGCGTGACCTCGCCCGCCGGGAGGTCCGCAATCAGCCGGACCCGGTGCTCAAGCGACGGCACGACCTGGACGATGTCGTGCCATTCGTTGAGGCGTTCCTCCGCCTGGCGAACAATCGGCTCAATCGCCTCGGCGCTCGCCTCGGCGCTGGCTTCTGCCGGCTCAGCCGGCTCCGGCGCGTTGACGCCGTCTTTGAAGACGAAGTTTCCTTCGCTCAGGCGCATGAGCTCGAACAGGGCCTCGACATGGCTCTGGGCCTTGCCGACATGCGATGCCACCAAACGGCCGTCGACCAGCCACAACCGGCCTTCGACGTGCTCGCCGACAACGCGCAACTCGCCCGTCTTGCTGCTGGCCGCAAGCAGCGCCATCACATCAGTCAGGGCAATCGTCTGAAATGATCCTTGTAAGGACACGGGGCAACCTCCGGCTCTCCTATCGGCAGGAACGTTCGGGAGCTAGAGCCCAACCTGTCGGGATGGGCGTTAGCGGCCCGAATGTCCCTTTGCCGCCAAGGCCGCCACCACCGCCGCGGACATGGCTTCGAGTGGGGGCTCGAGCCCCGTCCAGAGCCGCTGCTGCTGGGCCGCCTGGTGGATCAGGGTGCCAAGGCCGTTGGCGGCGCCGGCGCCGCGCTGGCGCGCCGCGCTCAGCAACGGCGTGCTCGGCGGGCTATAGATCAGGTCGACGACCAGCTGGCCCGGCCCGAGGCGAGCCGGGTCAAGATCAAGCGGCAGCCCGGTTCCACTGAACCCACCGGTCATCCCCACCGGGGTGGCGTTGACGATCAAGTCGGCCTCGCCGACCGATTCGATCGTCGCCACCCGACCGGCCGGACCGGCCAGGGCCGCGGCGGCCCGGGCGGCGTCGAGTCGGCGGGCCACCACCGACACAGCGGCCGCGCCGGCCTCGGCCAGGGCCAGGACGACGGCGCGGGCGGCTCCGCCGTTGCCGAGAACGACGCACCGCCGGCCCTCTGGCTCCCACCCGTCATCGCAACGCAGCGCGGCCAGTAGGCCATCGCCGTCGGTGCTGTCGCCGACCAGTTCGCCGCCTTGGCGGGTGACGGTGTTCACCGCGCCCAGCCGCGCCGCGGTCGAGCTCAACCGGTCCATCGCCGCCGCCGCCGGCGCCTTGTGGGGCATGGTGACCGACACCCCGGCCAGCCCCAGCGCCCGCACGCCGGCCATGGCGCCCGGCACCTCACCGGTGGCGACGGGGAGAGCGACATAGACCCAGTCGAGCCCCAAGGCGGCGAAGGCGGCGTTGTGCAGGATCGGCGACAGCGAGTGATCGACCGGATCGCCGATGACCGCCGCGACCCGGGTCGACGACTGCGGCCAAGCCGGCCCGCTAACCAATCAGGCCCTGCGACCGGGCCTGCGCCTCCAGCTTGGCGAACTCGGCCGGCGTGGCGGCAAACCCCGACTGGCCGTCGGAGTTGATCAGCACGTAGTACAGATAATTGGTCGTCGGAGGGTTCGCCGCCGCCTGCAGCGACGGAAGACCGGGGTTGGCGATCGGCGTCGGGGGCAGGCCCTTGTACTTGTAGGTGTTGTACGGCGTGTCCGAGCTGAAATCGATCTGATCGGGATTGCTGATGCCCTCGCCGTAGAGCAACGTGGAGTCGATCTGCAGCAGCATGTTCACCCGGAGCCGGTTGTAGATCACGCTGGCGATGGGACCGCGGTCGCCGTCGAGTTTGGCTTCCCGTTCGACCATCGAGGCCACGATGATGACCTGGTACGGGGTGATGCCGAGCTGGGCCGCGGCCTGGGTGAGGTTCAAGCCGGAGGCATTGTCGTCGAAGGTCGTCACCATCTCCTGGATGATGCTGGTGTCGCTGTCGTCGGCCTGGACGGTATACGTAGCGGGGAACAGCAAACCCTCGAGGTCGTTGGACCCGGCGGGCTCGTACTGCGACCTGACCTGCCCACCCTGGGCCGCTGCCATGAAGGCCGCGGCGCTTCGCCCCGGGAGGCCTCCGACCCGAGCCGCAATCTGGGCCAAGGTGAAGCCCTCGGGGATGGTGAACTTCTGGTATACGATCGGCGGCCCAGCCTCCAGCGCCGAGATCACCGAGCCGTAGCTCGAATTCCGGGGCAGGTGGTAGGTCCCGGGGAGCAGCGAACCGGACCCTTCGGTCTTGATGTAGAGGCGGAATAGCGTCGGCTCGTGGATCACGCCGGCCCGGCCCAGGATCGAGGCGATGGCCGAGACCGGCGTATTGGGCGCAATGGTGAAGCTGACCGTCGACCCCGGCCTGCCCGGGTTGATCTCATGGCGGATCCACGCGATGGCAAGCCCGCCGACCAAAAGGACGAGGACCACCAAACCCAGGAGCCACGCCACCCACTTGGGCCGGCGCCGCGGCACCCGGAACGACTCCACTCGACGGGGGAAATGCGAGCCGCCGCGCCCATACTCCTCGTCGTAGTCGCGGGCCCCGAAGCTCATCCGGCCGCACTCCGAATCGCCTGGCGGCGGTCGAGGAAGGTCTGAAGCAGCACCGTCGCCGCCACCGCGTCGACCCGCTGGCGGGCCTTCGGACCCCGGTGGCCGCCAGCCCGCAGGGCCTGGTGGGCGGTCACGGTCGTGAAGCGCTCGTCGACGGTTTCGACCGCTACGCCCAGGACGGGGCGGAGCGCCTCGACCTCATCGAGGACGCCCTGGGCGGCGGGACCGACCGAGCCGTCGAGTGACAAGGGGAGGCCGACCACGACGCCGATCGCCTCTTCCTCGGCCACAATCAGCCGCAAGGCGCGGCGATCGGCGGCCTGATCCCCGGTGCGGCTCACGACCCTGAGCGAGGTGGCCATTCGCTGATGGGTGTCGGTGATCGCCACTCCGATGCGCACCGACCCGAGATCGAAGGCCAGCACCCGCCCCATCGGCGGGATCAAGGATGTAGCCCCAGGGTCCGGCGAACAAGTTCGAGGGCCTCGTCCAAGCGGCTCGGGTCCCGACCTCCGGCCATGGCGAGCTCGGGGTTCTTGCCGCCGCCACCACCGACCATCCGGGCGGCGGCCGCGATGAGGTCCGACGCCACCAGGTTCTCGCCCTTGGCGACCGCCGCCACCAGGGACACCTTGCCTTCCCCGGGACTACCACCGAGCACCACGACCCGCACCCCCGCCTCGGCCCGCACACCCACGGCCAGCTCCTGGAGTTGGCGCTGCTCCAGGCCATCCAATCGGGCCACCACCGCGCCCCCGTCGGCCGCCGCGACCGCTGCCAACGTCCGCGCCTGTTCCCGCAAACCGGCCTGGCGGACGCTCTTCAGCTCGTCCTGGGTGGCGCGAAGCTCCCCGAGGCGGCGCTCGATCGCGCCGACCAGCTCCTCGGGATTGGCCTTGAGCAGCTGAGCCGCCTGGCCGATGACCGCCTCGTCATGACGGAGGCGGGCCAATGTCGCCGTGCCGGTCGTCGCCTCGAGCCGACGCAGGTTGGACCCGATCGAACCCTCAGAGACGATGCGTACCGGGCCGATCTGGCCGAGCCCGGCCACGTGGGTGCCGCCGCAGAGTTCGGTCGATCGACTCCCCGCCCGCACGACGCGCACCACATCGCCGTACTTGTCACCGAAGAAGGCGATGGCGCCCAGCTTGTCCGCCTCGGTCTTGGCCATCTCGGTCGCCTCGACCGCTTCGTCGGCCAGGACCCGGGCGTTGACTATGTCCTCGACGCGGGCGATCTCCTCGGCCGTCATCGGCCCGTAGTGGCTGAAGTCGAAGCGCAACCGCTCCGGTGCCACCAGCGAGCCGGCCTGCTTGACGTGGGTGCCGAGGACCTCGCGCAGCGCCGCGTGCAGCAAGTGGGTGCCGGTGTGGTTGCGGCGGATGGCCATGCGACGGTCGGTATCGATCGCCACCTCGGCCTCCTGGCCCGGTGTGATGACGCCCCGCACCACTACGGCGGTGTGGCGGGTCAGGCCGGGCAGGGCGTAGGTGGTGTCTCCGACATTGGCCGATCCGGTGGCCGTCTTGATCACGCCGGTGTCGCCCACCTGGCCGCCGCCCTCGGCGTACATCGGGGTCCGGTCCAAGAAGATCTCGACGTGCGGCAGATGGGCTCCCTCGGGTGCCTCGATCGGAAGTACGGCCAGGACCCGCGCCGCGGTGGCTTCCTCCGTGTAACCGGCGAAGGTGGTCGGCCCGAACTGCTCGACCAGCTCGCGATACACATCGGCGTGGGCCACCACCCCGGCCCCCTTTTTCCCCGAATCTGTTGACTGCTGGCGCTGCTTGGCCATGGCGTCGGCGAATCCCACCTCGTCCACGACCACCCCTTTTTCGCCCGCGATCTCCCGCGTCAACTCGATCGGGAAGCCGTAGGTGTCGTGGAGTTTGAAGGCCAGCTCGCCCGAGATTACGCCGGTGCCCCTGTCACCTACCCCCAGCGCCTCCTCGAGGCGGGTCAGGTTGGCTTGCAGCGTCTCGCGGAAGCGCTGCTCCTCCCGGGCCACCACGCCGGCGATGAACTCCTCGTTCACGCGCAGCTCCGGGTACGCCTCGCCCATGACCTCGACGGTGGCGTGGACGAGGTCGGGCGTCACGATCTCCTCGACCCCGAGCTGGAACGCCTGGCGCACCGCCCGGCGGATGAGCCGGCGCAACACATAGCCGCGATCCTCGTTGCTGGGAAAGACGCCGTCGTTGACCAGGAACGTCATAGCCCGGCCGTGGTCGGCGAGGATGCGCAGCGCGACATCGGTTTCGGGGTCGGCACCGTATCGGTTCTTGGTAGCCGCCTCGGCCGCCGCGATGATCGGGCGGACGGAGTCGGTGTCCCAGGCCGATGCCTCGTGTTGCACGATCGAAAGGATCCGCTCGAGGCCGGCGCCGGTGTCGATATTGCCCTTCGGCAGGGGCTTCAGGAAGCCGTCGGGTTGGCGGTCGTACTGGGTGAAGACCAGGTTCCAGAACTCCAGGAAGCGCTCGTCGCCCCCGAACTTCGGCCCGCCGTCGGCCCCGAAGTCCGGACCTCGGTCGTAGTAGATCTCCGAGCACGGGCCGCACGGGCCGGTGTCGCCCATCTCCCAGAAGTTGTCGGCGCCCATCCGCTGGATGCGTTCTGCTCTGACGCCGATCAGATCACGCCAGATGACTTCGGCGTCGTCGTCGGAGTCGTGGACGGTGACCCAGATCCGCGCCCCGTCGAGGCCGAGGACCTCGGTCACGAACTCCCAGGCGAAGCTGATCGCGCCCTCTTTGAAGTAGTCGCCGAAGCTGAAGTTGCCCAGCATCTCGAAGAAGGTGAAGTGCCGGGTGGTGCGGCCGATCAACTCGATATCGTCGTGCTTGCCCTTGATCCGCACGCACTTCTGCACCGTTGTGACCCGGGGGTGGGGGGGGATCTCCTCGCCCAGCAGGTAGGGGAGGAACTGGTTCATGCCGGCGTTGGTGAACAGCGGGGCCCGCCGATGGTGCGGAATGAGCCCCGATGAGGGCATGACGGCGTGGCCCCGCTCGGCAAAGAACTCGGTGTAGGCGCGCCGGAGCCCGTTGGCATCCATGACGCCATGAGCCTACCTGCCGTCCCGTCCCAGCCGGGGCGGCCTTACCGCGGCGGCGGCAGGTACTTGGCGTCGAACTCGGCCCGCAGCTCGGCTTCCCGAGTCCGCATCGCCTCCCGGCCGTCGGCCACCGCCGCCTTGACCCCACCGGTCACCGCCTTTGCTACCGCGGTGGTGACCCGGGCCGGAGCGTAGCGCTCGATCTTCTGCCGGACCGAGCGGGTGACCCACCACGAGGTCCCAAACCCGAGCGAGGCCCCGAGTGACAGCCAGAACAGGCGCTTGAACACGTACTCAGCTCTCCGTCGTGGCTCGTCGGGCTCGTGCGCGTTTTCCCGCTCCGCTCACCTTTCCTAGGCGCCGGGCCGCCTTGCGGGTGCCGCTGCCAAAGGCCAGGACCTTCACCACCGGGTTGGACAGGGTGTGGTACGCCAGGCGCGACGCCGAGTCGGCGGTGGCCGTCACCGCCGCCGCGGTATCGAGCAGGCCGTCGGCCCGGTCGAGGTCACGGCTGGCCAGGCCGATCGCCCCGCGCATCTCGGCCAGCAGGGCGACGCTCTCCCTGGTCAGGTCCTCGGCCGCGCCCCTCAGCATCCGCATGGTCCGGGCCAGGTACCACACCACGGCCAAGAGGCACATCACGACCACCGTCGCCACGATCGTGACCAGGATCGCTACCGTCGGTGCGCCGGCCCCGCCGCTGGCGGCGGCCATGACGCTCACGACCGCCGCTCCCACTCACTTGCCGTCACTCCCGGCCAGCATACCTGGCCGGGTTTTCGGGCTTGCCCTGTTGGACCCTCTTCGGCTTGCCTTCCCTCGTTCTGGCGTCATCTCGATTCCACAACAAAGTTGTTGGCAACAGTTCCGTTGGCAGGTTACCCTGGCTTCATGAGCGATGAGCCGTGGCTGGCGCCGGCGCTGGGCAACTACGCCGCCGGTGACCGGTTCTGGGATCGCGAGCGAGAAGTTCGTGAGATCTCCGCCTACCTGGCCGGCGGTCAGGGGGTTCTGGTGACCGGGCCGCGCCGTGTCGGCAAGACCAGCGTCATCCGCCGGGTCTTGGAGAGCCTCGAGCCGTCGACCACGACGTTGTTCATCGACGTCGAGCACCACAGCGACCCGACCGAGATGTTCGCGGCGCTGGCCGCGGCGGCGAGCGGCGACGCCGGTTTCTGGCGCAGGATCGGGAGATGGTTCGGCAAGCGGCTTGGCAGCGTCGCTGACCACGTCGACTCGGTGAACCTGGGCGTGGTCAAGGTCGATCTCCAGGCGGCGATGGCGGGGAGTTGGCGCGATGACGCCCGCGCCATCGTTGCGGCCCTGGCCGAGGCGGACCGGCCCACCGTCGTCGCGGTAGACGAGCTGCCCCTCCTCGTCGATCGGGTGTTGCGGCGTGACCGGGCCGAGGGCGAGCTGCTGATGGGGTTGCTGCGGGCCCTGGCCGAGGAGTTCAGGAATGTGCGCTGGCTCTTCAGCGGGTCGATCGGCCTGGAAGCGGTCCTCTACCGAGCCGGGCTCACCGGCACCATCATGGACCTGCGGGCGTACCCAGTCGACGCCTGGGACGAGGTCACGACGGTGGCCGCAGTCGGCGCGTTGGCCCGGGCCACGGGCTTGGAGTTGGAGGACGGGGCGGCGGAGGCGGTCCACGACCATTTGGGCCTCGGGGTCCCCTACCACGTCCAGTTGTTGATGGACGAGATCCGTCGCGACGCCGACCGACGCCTTGAACGCCGTGTCAGCGCGGCCGACGTAGCTCGGGTCTACGACGGGCCGTTCCTGTCCAGCGCGGTGCGGGCCCACCTGTTGCACCTCGAGACCCGGCTGGACAAGGTCCTGGGAGAGGGCGACGCGCTTCGTCTGGCTCGGGACCTGCTCACCCAGGCGGCGGTCGGTGACGTGCTCACTGTGACCGACGCCGGAGTCTTGGCCGAGGATCTGGTCGAGGACGACGGCGAGCGGGCCGCGACGCTGCGCCAGGTGCTCGAGATCCTCGAGCACGACGCCTATCTCGGCCGCGGGGCCGACGGCTGGCGTTACCGTTCCCGGGTGGTGCGGGATTGGTGGCGGCAGGGCAACGAACTCGGGTTCGTCCCGCCCGACCAGCGACTGCCCCGACGGTGAGCCTCGCCGTCCACAACGTCGTCCAGTTGAGCGACGCGGAGGTCGTGGACCGCTTCGTGGTTCGCGGCCACGAGCTGGACGAGTTGTTGGCCCACCTTTCCGAGCCCGACCCGCCCCGTCATGCCCTGGTCGTCGGCCCCCGAGGGATGGGCAAATCGCTGCTTCTGCGCCGGGTTGCCATCGCGGTGGCCGACGATCCCGATCTCGCGGCCCGGTGGTTGCCCGTGCTCATGGCCGAAGAGCTGTACGAGGTCACCTCGATCGGTGAGTTCTGGTTGGCCGCGCTGGCCCGTCTTGCCGCGATCCTCGGCGACTCCGACCTGGCCGCCCAACATCGCGCTCTGCTCGCGGAGCGCGACCCATCCCGGCTGGAGAAGCTCGGGCTGCAACGCCTGATGGCCGCGGCTCGGGCTCGGGGACTGCGCCTGCTGCTCCTGGCCGAGAATCTCGACATGCTCCTCGGCGAGCAGATCTCGGCCGAGGAGGGATGGACGCTTCGCCAGGCCCTGCAAACCGAACCCGACCTACTGGTCATGGCCAGCGCCGTCACCACCTTCACGCAGATCGACGACGCCGACGAGGCGCTGTACGGCTTCTTCCATCGCTTGGATCTTCGCCCCCTCGACGGCGCCGAGGTCCGCGATCTGTGGCGGGCGGTCACCGGCGTCGAACTGGCTGGCGAGCGGGTCGTCCCGATCCAGATACTGACCGGTGGGAACCCGCGGTTGATCACGGTGCTCGGCCGGTTCTCCCAGCATCCCGATCTGGGTGGCCTGCGACAGGACCTGGAGTTGTTGATCGACGAGTACACACCGTTCTTCAAGGCCAACATCGAGGCCCTACCTGCGGTCGAGCGCAAGGTCTTTGTCACCCTGGCCGACATCTGGGCGCCCGCCACGGCGGCCGAAGTCGCTGACGCTGCCCGGCTCGATACCAGCAAGGTCAGTTCCCTGCTCGGCCGGCTCGTGCGCCGCGGCGCGGTCCAGGTCGTGGAAGAGGAGACCGGAAGGCGGCGCTACGAACTGACCGAGCGGCTCTACAACCTCTACCACCTGCTGCGCCGCCCAGGCGGCGACGGCCGCGTCCGTGCCCTGGTCGACATTCTCGTCCATCTCTACGAGCCGGCCGAACTCGAACGCCAGGTCTGGCCAAACATCGTGCACGGGCCGTTCGACGCACTATCCGAGATATCCGAAATATCCAAAATAGACGTTGCCATCTCGTCGCGTCTCCACCGTTATCTCGATGACCACGGAGTCTTCGACGACATGCCAGCCGGCGACCTGGCTCTTCGCCTTCCTGTCTTCGAGGCGCTCCTGCAGACTCAGCGAGCGTCGCTGGGCGACGATGACCCCGACACGATGCTGACCCGTCAACAGATCGCCTACTGCACCGGTCGGATGGGCGATCCAGCTGGGGCGCTGGCGTTGTACCGCCAGATTGCGGGCGACAGCGAACGGGTGCTCGGCCCGGACGACCCCGACACGCTCACCTGCCGCTATCAGATCGCCTACTACACCACTGAAACCGGCGATCCCGCCGCCGCGCTGGCCCTGTTCCGCCAGGTCGCGGCCGACCGCGAACGGGTGCTCGGCCCCGACCACCGCTATACGCTCGCCAGCCGCCACCAGGTCGCCTACCTCACCGGTCAGAACGGCGATCTTGCCGCCGCGCTGGCCCTGGTGTGCCGGGTCGCGGCCGACAGCGAACGAGTGCTCGGCCCCAACCACCGCTACACGCTCATCAGCCGCCATCAGGTCGCCTACTACACCGGTCAGACCGGCAATCCCGCGGCGGCGCTGGAGATTGCCGAGGACATCCTCCGCCGAATTGAACAGACGAACGATCTCGACGATGAGCTTATTCGTGCTTTTCATTCGCAGAGAGACTGGCTGCAACTAGAGGTAGAAGCCTCGAAGGGCCGACCGTTGCCACGCGAGCTACGGAAGCTGAAGGAGTCATGGGAGACTTGGCGACGGAGGACGCAGGACCGGGTCTCCACCGGGCGCGATTAGCCGTCTTTGGGGATCCAACCGGCATCGGTTGAGGACCGGGTGATCATCACCGAGAACGCCCGGGACTTTGCTGCCGTCGCCACCTGCCCCGTCCTCTTCGTTCGGAGGTCGTCGTGGCCTCAAGGGTCACTGGCCGAACATCTCGCCGTCGCGATCGACCGCCGGGCATCCGAAAACACTCAGCCTGCAGCCTGGGCGCTATGGCTACCCACCGACCTCCGCTAGCGAATGAGGCCGCCCTGTATCGTCCGTGAAACAGCCCGCAAGTTCCGGCTAGAACGGCGGCTGGTTTGGCGTTAGGGCTGAAGGTATACGGGGTCGACGGCGAAGGGGAAGGGCTCGGCGACGGTGAAGAGTTCTCCCGGTCGCGCCGTGCCCGTTTCGAGGTAGCGTCCCTGTGCCAGGCGGTAGGCGACAATGACCGGCCCGCCGTCAAGCTCGACGCGCCAGAACGAGGCGATACCGGCACGGGCGTACACCGCGGGTTTGGTGAGCCGATCCGTGGTCCGGGAGCCGGGGGAGACGATCTCGACCACCAGGGCGACGGCGCCGGGATCCAAGATGCCAGATCGGTTGGCCACCACAACATCTCGTTGCGCGACGAGCACATCGGGGATGAACATGCTGCCGTCGGGCAGGCGGACACCCATTGCCTCGATGACCACCAAGCCCGGGAGAACGACGGAGCGGAGCGCGACGGCGAGGTTGAGGCTGACCAGCTGGTGGGCCCCACCCGGCGGGGGGTTCACGAGGAGGGTTCCTTCGAGCAGCTCGTAGC
>OBLV0100000414.1_pt1 | contig 13377 bp, 15 predicted proteins | sample 1520071 | NCBI WGS metagenome assembly OBLV01 (sample SAMEA3888446, study PRJEB22518) | metagenome | reverse complement strand
ATCCCGACGGCACCGAACGGCAGATCCTGCGAGACAACATGCCCTTCGGGACCGTGGGTAGGAGTGAGTTCGGCACGTACTTCATCGGGTATTCCCGTACCCCTGCAGTCACCGAGAAAATGCTGGAAAACATGTTTCTCGGAGATCCGGCGGGAAATTACGACCGCATTCTGGATTTCTCCACGTCCGTGACCGGCACGCTGTTTTTCGCGCCTGCGGCGGACTTCCTCGACGATCTTCCCGATCCACCCGGGGAAAACTCTGCCAGTGCCCAGGCTAACTCCACAACGGAGCAAGGTTGAATAACTCTCCGGCAGCGCCGGTTGCGGGTCCAGCTGCGCGCATGTTGCCGGAGCTGTCGTCAAGGAGGCTGTGCCGTGTCTGAGCTTGGCCGCGTGTCCGATCCCACCGTCTTCGTGCTCTACGGCGCTACCGGAGATCTCGCTCGCCGGATGGTGCTACCTGCGTTCTTCCGCCTGGCGCAGGCGGGGCTGCTGCCTCACGACTGGCGGTTGATCGGCAACGGTCGTGGCGACGTGAGCCATGAGGACTTTCAGGCCCGCGTGCACGACGCGTTGACCGAGTTCGGCCCGCAGCCCCAGGAGGGCCCGTGGGAGGAGTTCCGTTCCCGGCTGCGCTTCGCAGGCGGCGGCTTCTCGACTGACAATCCGGGGAGCCTTCTCGAAGTCTTCGGTGACGCGGAACGCGAGCTGGGAGGACGCCCCCAGCGGGTGCACTACTTCGCCGTGCCACCCACAGCGTTCGAGACGCTCACCCGGAGCCTCGGGCGGCACGGGCTCGCCGTGCGGTCCCGGGTGGTCTTCGAGAAGCCGTTCGGCACATCCATGGGCTCCTTCCATGCGCTCGACCGGGCGGTTCATCAGGTTCTCGACGAGTCCCAGGTGTTCCGGATCGACCACTTTCTGGGCAAGGAGGCGACCCAGGACCTCTATGCCGTGCGCTTCGGCAATGGCCTGTTCAGCGGGGTATGGGACCGCTCCCATGTGGCCGCAGTGCAAGTCGACGTGCCCGAGGTGCTCGACGTGGCGGACCGTGCCGCCTTCTACGACGGCACGGGAGCGGTGCTCGACATGCTCGTGACCCACCTGTTCCAGGTGGCCGCCGAGGTCGCGATGGAACCACCGGCCAGCTTCGGCGCCGACGACCTGGCGGCAGCCCGGGAAGCGGTGATCGGTGCATTCCGCCCGCTGGAGCCGGATGACGTGGTGCTCGGCCAGTTCGAGGGCTACCGCGACATCGACGGTGTCGCCGACGACTCCCGCACCGAGACGTTCGTCGCGGCCCGGTTGTGGGTCGACACCGAGCGCTGGCGGGGGGTCCCGTTCCTGCTGCGTACCGGTAAGCAGTTGGCGGCGTCGCGCCAGCAGGTGAGCCTGGTGTTCCGCCAGCCGGAGACTCCGGTGCAAGAGTTGCCGGCGGTGGGCAATGTCGTGACGTTCGACCTTGCCGGTGACGGTGAGCTGGACCTGTCGCTCGTTGTCAAGGTGCCCGGGCCTGCGCTGACGCTGAGCACGGCGCGCGCCGCGCTGCCGTTGAGGACGGTGCTCGGAGGGCATCCGCTGCCGCCCTACGCTCGGCTGATCCACGACGTGTTGGTCGGCGACCGCTCGTTGTTCACCCGTCCCGATGGCCTCGAACATGTCTGGCAGGTGGCCGGCGCGCTGCTCGCCGACAAGCCAGAGCCGGTGATCTATCCGAGGGGTTCGTGGGGGCCGGCCGAGGCGGATCGGCTCGCCGAGCCCATCGGTTGGCTGCACGCCGCTCAGGTAACCACCCGACCAGGAGACCACCATGCCTGAAACCATCGCCGGCATCGACATCCCGGACAGCCGGCTGGCCAGCGAGGCCACCGAGCTGGTCCGCGATGCTGCCAGCCCCCTGCTGTTCCACCATTCACGCCGGGTTTTCCTGTTCGGATCGCTGCAGGGCAACAGGCTCGGCCTAGCGGCCGACCCGGAGCTGCTCTACGTCGGCGCGATGTTCCATGACCTCGGCCTCACCCCGAAGTACCGGCGCACCGACCAGCGCTTCGAGATCGACGGGGCGGACGAGGCCCGCCGATTCCTCACCGCGCACGGCCTGCCCGAGGACCGCGTTCGCCTTGCCTGGCTGGGCATCGCGCTGCACACCACCCCGGAAACCCCTTACCACCTGGAACCCGAGGTCGCCCTGGTCACCGCCGGCGTGGAAACCGACGTGCTCGGCGTCGGCTACGCCGACCTCGACAAAACCCTCATCGACGCCGTCGTCAGCGCGCACCCACGACCTGACTTCAAACGCCAAATCCTGCAAGCCTTCACCGAGGGCTTCAAGGATCGTCCGGACACCACCTTCGGCACGGTCAACGCCGACGTCCTGGATCATTTCGCGCCCGGTTTCGTCCGTACCGATTTCGTCGAAGTCATCCAGCGCAACGCCTGGCCCGAATAGCCAGCCCTCATCATGATTATCGGTCTAGAGCTTGTCCGAGCAGTGCCCTACGGGGAGGCATAGGGTTTTCCTGCGGAGGTGCCGCGCGTGCAATTGGGAACCGGCGTGGGGCTCGACGGTGTTATCCCAACCATTCGGAGAGCACGTCCCGCATTGCCCGCGCCTCGGCTTCGTCGAGGATCAGCACGCACGCGCCAGTAATGTGCGGGTTGAGAACGATATCGCCGTCCTCTTTGGTCATTACCAGGTTGCAGAACCCCCGGCTGCCGGGGTGTACCGCGCAGGTGGCGTGGATGACTCGGCGGTTGCGTTGGGCCGGTCCGTCCTGGCGGGTATCGGGTTCGCTGCCTTGGCCGATCATGGGATCTGACCGTGGTGGATCAACGGCAGGTGGGGTTTGCCATACGGCAACGCCCCCCGACTGGGCTATACGGGCAGACCAGCCCGGTAGGCCATCCCGCGCAGCTCTCGACCGACCGCGTCCCGGCGGGAGCGTGCGACCAGCTCGGCGAGCGTGTCCCTGGCCAGCGGGCTGCGATGCAGGTGCAACGGGGAGATCGTCTCAGCGCGGTGGAACGCCATCACCGCGTCGTCCTGACGTCCCCGTGCCCGGGCCAGCGCCCGGCCGTAATCCACCCAGTACGTAGCTTGGCGAGGCAGGTTCGGGTGTGCCTCTGGGTGCAGGCCCTGCGCGGTTGCCACCGCGCGTTCGTGGTCCCCGGCTTCCAGCGCCCCGGCCACGCGCCACAGACCGACGTTGACTGGCCCGAAGCCCATCCAGTATGCGTTGCCCTCCCCGGTGTGCTGGGCCAGCTCAGCGGCCTGGTCGAGCGGCGGTTGTATGTCCCCGGTGCGTTTATCGGCTGCTGCCACCAGCGACCCCGACAGTGCGAGCATGCCCGCCAGCTGGGTGGACTCGGGGGTGTTCGTGGGCACGGTCACCGCGTCCAGCGCGGTCTGTGCGAGGTCGAACGCCCCAGCGGTGAGCATCACGCCCACGGCACCGACTGTGGCGATACCCAGCGCGGTCGGCTCGTCGCGCTCTTGTGCTGCCCGCTGGGCCAGGGTGGCTGCCTGGGAACGCAGATCCAGCGGGGCGCCCACCACCCGCAGCCATGCGCTTGTGCCCTGGGTGTGCAGCAGGACCGTCAGATCGAGCAGCTCGGCGACGTCCCGACCAGCGCCGAGGGTGGTGTGCATATCGCGGATCAGGTCGGGTAGGGCCTCGGCGGCCACGGCTTGACGGTCGCAGCGGCAGCGAGCGTCCAGCACCGCCAGCACCCTGGCGCGCAGTGTCTCCACCGCGACGACCTGGCCGCCCGGCTGGTTGTGGTTGACGGCCATCAATGCGTGCCGTACCGACTCGACGGCAGTGTCGGTGCCCCCGTTGCCGGGTCCCGGGAGGGGCAGCGAGGTTAGTTCGGAGGGTGCGACTTCTAGCGCGTTGGCCAGCCCGACGATCAGTGACCGGCGGTCTAGTGCGCGTTCCCCGCGTTCGATGCGGGATAGGTGCCCGGTGCTGATCTCCGCGAGCCCCGCGACCACCGCGAGCGACTTACGCCGGGCGTATCGGATCTGCCGGACCCGCCGGCCGATCGTGCGCGCGTCGTCAACGTCCATTACGCACCCACTCATCTTGCCGAGGTTCATCCTTCGCCGATTGCCCCGGGGAGCTACCCCGGGGCGTATACCTCGGCGAAGGGGTACCCAGCCAGGTTACGCGGGAACCTCGGCACGCCAGCGCACCGCAACCTCCACGAAATTGTTGACGTGACAGCATTCGTGTTATGCTGACGTGTCAGCAACTTTGCTGGCTCGACGCCACCAGAGGAGGAGCTACCCATGTCCAGCCCTATGACCGGTACGGTCGCCAACGCCGCGCTCGACGATATGTCGGGCCACTACGATCTCGACGTCGCGCACAGCCGCCTCGGATTCGTCGCCCGCCACGCCATGGTCACCAAGGTGCGCGGGTCCTTCACCGAGTTCGCCGGTTCCTTGGACCTCGACGCGTCCAACTGGCCCGCTTCCAGGGCGCAGGTCACTATCCAGGTGGCCAGCATCGATACCGGCAACGAGCAGCGCGACGGGCACCTGCGCACCAATGACTTCTTCGACGCCCCGAACCACCCGCAGATCACCTTCACCAGCACCCGTGTCGAGCGGACCGCCCAGGACACCTTCGCGGTCACCGGCGACTTGACGGTCAAAGGCACCACCAGGCCGGTGACCGTCGAGTTCGTCTCCACCGGCAGCGCGGTCGACCCGTACGGCAACACCCGAATCGGTTTCGAGGGCATCTCCACGATCAACCGCAGCGACTTCGGCATCAGCTTCAACGCCACTTTGGAAACCGGCGGGGTGCTAGTGTCGGACAAGATCACCCTCGAATTCGACATCTCCGCGATCAAGGCCCAGTGAGCCGGGCGGTCGAGAATCCGCCCGGAGACCGGATGAGCGCACCGGTGCCGGTTCGTCCACTCTGCCGCGAGATGATGGGCGCATCCGGCTCCGGGCCGGTCCGGCTAAGCCTCGGGGAGGATGGTCGCTGACCACGAGAAGGTTTCGGCAATGGCTGACGTGCCATGGCTCGACGCCCGCGAACAACGGGCGTGGCGGGCGTTCATCGACCTGACCCGGGAACTGCCGGCGGAGCTCAACCGGCAGTTGACACGAGATGCGGGCCTTTCCGGAGCCGACTACGCGCTGCTTGTTCCGCTGTCCGAAGCGGCCGAGGGCCGGATTCGCCCGCGAGATCTCGGCCGGGCGGTGGATTGGGACCGCAGCCGGCTGTCCCACCAGATCCGGCGGATGCAAGAACGCGGGCTGGTCGTGCGCGAGGAGTGCTGCACCGACGGGCGCGGCGCGTTCGTCGTGATCACCGACCGCGGCCGGGAGGCCATCAAATCAGCCGCACCTGATCACGTCCGCAGCGTACGGAGTTTCTTTTTTGACGTCCTGCGGCCCGGAGAGGTCGAGACCCTCATTTCGATTTACGGTCGAGTGCTGGAACAAGTCCGAAAAGAGGGCCACAACCGCTGCCTGGACGAGGACCCTGAACCTCGATGCTAGCCGCTCTGGCGCGCTAGCCGGGTTGGTCCTGCCGGAGTTCCCGTCTGACCGCGCGGCGAAGGCTGACCGTGGTAATGGCTGGCACGGCGAGGCGGCCGGGGGTGCTCAACTGTATGAGGACAAGTTTTCGTCTGGGGCACATCGCTGGGATCCGGATCGGCGTCAACTGGAGCGTCGTGGTGATCTTCGCGATTATCGCCTGGGGTTTGGCTGCGTCTCGCTTCCCGGCTGCTTACCCGCAGTACGCCACCGGCACCTATGTCGCCGCGGCTGTGCTGACCGCGGGTGCGTTCTTCGCCTCGCTGCTTGCTCACGAGCTCTCGCATGCGCTGGTGGCGCGGCGCAATGGCCTGCGGGTGGGCGACATCACGCTGTGGTTGTTCGGTGGGGTGGCGCGGCTGTCCGGGGAGGCCAGCAATCCCGGCGCCGAGCTGCGCATCGCCGGAATCGGCCCGCTGGTCAGCTTGCTGCTCGGCCTGGTATTCCTGGTGGTGGCCGGATTGCTCGAGATGAGCGGCTACCACGGCCTCGTGCTGGCCGGGTTCGCATGGCTGGGCGGCATCAACATCGCACTGGCATTGTTCAACGTGATCCCGGCCGCGCCGCTGGACGGTGGCCGGGTGCTCCGCTCGATCATCTGGTGGCGCACCGGCGACAGGCTCAAGGCCATCCGGTGGTCCAGCCGGGCCGGTCAGGTCTTCGGTTGGCTGCTCGTGGTGCTGGGCCTGATCATGTTGTTCGCCCGTGGTGACCTCGGCGGCCTGTGGCTCGCGCTCATCGGCTGGTTCCTGATCAGTGCGGCTACTGCCGAAAGCGAGCAGGCCACCGTCCGTAGCCAACTCGGCCGGCTGGCGGTTCGCGACGTCATGACCCCAGACCCGATGACCGTCGCGGCATCGATGACCGTCGAGGATCTCCTGGCCAGCGACCTTATCCGGCACCGGCACTCGTCGTTCCCGCTGACCGAGGACGGCGGAGGGCCGATCGGCCTGGTCACCTTCAGCCAGATCCGGCAGGTCCCACCACAGGAAAGAGCCACCACCCGGCTTCGCGACATTGCCTGCCCGCTGGAGCAGGTGGCACAGGCCCGGCCGGACGAGCCGGCCGCCGACCTGCTGCCTCGGCTCAGCGAGTGCGCCGAGGGGCGCGCCCTCGTGCTCTCCGACGGCGTCCTGGTCGGCATCGTCTCGCCGTCGGACATAAGCCGGGTCCTGCACTGGATGGGTGTCCCCGGCGGCGCCGTCCCGCGCGGGTAGTGCTCATGACCTCAGGCTGCCATCGGGCTGCCGAGCATGCCGTGCGGGTCGAGGACGAATTTCTTCGGAACGCCGGAGTTGAACTCTGCGTAGCTGCCGGGGGGCGGCGTCCAGCGAGATGACCGTGGCATCGACGTTGCGGGCGATCGGTACCCATTCGTGCAGGATCGCCATCATCAGTGCCCGGTTGTAGCGCAGCACCGGGCATTGCCAACCCGGTGTTCCTCTCCTCGTGTTGAGGGCACCCGGTGGCCCTGCGGCCGGTTCCTGCCTGTCGCGCTGAGGTGCTGTATCAATAGGCCCGCATTGCGACTCTTTCCCCGGTAGGCAGACCCTGCTGGGTGGGGTGAAACCGAATCGAGGAGTCCATGGATGGCTTCGAGCCCGAGCGGCTGAGCCGGTCGGTGATCGCGCCGCCTTTGCGGGAGCGGATCGCCGGTGCGCCGCCGGACGATCCCCGGGTGGACAGCCAGCCTGAGCCGGTGGTCATCGAGTTGAACCTCAACTACGTCGACAGGCTCGCCGGCGCGCGTGAGCGCGTCATGAGCCTGCTACAGGATCTCCGCGCGAGTACCGCGGGCCCCGGCCCCCTCGACGCGCGCCCCCTGGGCGAGACCAGCAGCTACCTGGCCGCCAGGATGACACCCGAGGAGATCCTGGAGTTGGCCCGTCGCGACCGGGAAGCCGCCGCCGGCAACGTCACGCACCGGGCGGTGTTCCGGATCTGGCCGGACTTCCCGGTGCGGCCCCTGATCGATGCGTCAGTGGCCACCGTCAAGGCCGACGCGGCCCGGCTGTCCTTCGGCGCCAGCGGCAAGGGCGTGGTCTGGGCGGTACTCGACTCGGGAATCGACGCGGACCACCCGCACTTCCGCGCATACGACAACCTGACCGTCCTCAACCCGTTACAGCACGAGGATTTCACTACCGGCGCCAAGGCACCGTTGGTCGACGCGTTCGGGCACGGCACGCACGTCGCGGGAATCATCGCCGGCGCGCAGGAGTCAAGCCCGGCGGCACCGGTCGTCGCGGCCCGCAAGGAATGCGACGAGCACGGCGACGTCTCCTACCTGACCACCCCGTTGACGCGGATCGCCGGGATGGCACCGCTGGCCACCCTGCTCAGCTACAAGGTGCTCGATGACGACGGCACCGGTGACACCAGCACGATCATCACCGCGCTCGAGCGCGTCGCGGAGGTCAACGACTACGGGCGCAACCTGCTCATTCACGGTGTCAATCTCAGCGTCGGCTACTCCTTCAACCCGGAATGGTTCGCCTGCGGAGCGAGCCCGCTGTGCGTGGTGGTGGACCGGCTCGTCCGATCCGGGGTGGTCGTGGTGGTCGCGGCCGGCAACACCGGCTATGGCTGGAACCAGGACTATTTCAAGTCCGACCCGGTCGCCGCTGGACTGGACATGACCATCAACGACCCGGGCAACGCCGCGTCGGCGATCACTGTCGGATCCACCCACCGCGACATGCCCCACCTCTACGGGGTGTCCTACTTCTCCTCGAAGGGTCCGACCGGCGACGGCCGTGCCAAGCCCGACCTGGTGGCCCCCGGTGAACGGATCTTGTCCTGCGGAACCGGCCGCGCCGCCGCGGACGCCCAGGCCAAGGTCGGCCCCGTCCAGTACGTCGAGGACAGCGGAACGAGCATGGCGGCCCCGCACGTCTCGGGCTGTATCGCCAGCTTTCTGTCCATCCGGCGCGAATACATCGGTCGGCCGGAAGAGGTCAAGAAGGTTTTCCTCGACTCGGCCACCGACCTCGGCCGGGTCCCCGCCTTTCAAGGCCGAGGTCTGGTCGACCTCATGCGCGCGATCCAATCAGTCTGAGGAGTGAGACACATGGATCTGTCCGGCATCCCCTACGCAGAGCTGCGGTTCGACAAGGACGGGATGGTGGTATCCCCCGACGAGAAGAACGCGGTGCTCGCCCTGGCTGCACAGCCCGAGATCACCGACCTGATGGTGCTGTCGCACGGCTGGAACAACGACATGGACGAGGCGCGCGCGCTCTACCGCGCCTTGGCCGATCGGCTGGCCGGACCCGGTAGCTCAGGGCTGGGCATCGTCGGTGTGCTGTGGCCGTCGAAGAGGTTCGCCGACGCCGACCTCATCCCGGGCGGGGCGGCGGCGCTGGCCGCCGGGCCCAGCATCGCCGAGTTGGACGCCGAGCTCACCGCGTTCGGTGTCCTGCTCGACGATGCAGCGGCGGCGGAGGGGATGGCCGCGGCCGCCGCGGCGCTGCCGGCGATCGACAACTCCGAATCAGCCCGCCGCGCCTTCGTCGACGGGGTCCGGGCCGCGCTGCACGCCAGCATCGGCCTCACCGCCGGGAACGAGGAGGCGCCGGCCGCGATTCTCACCGCGGACGGCGCGGAGCTGCTCGAGCGGCTCGCCCGTCCAGCATCGCTCACGCGCCCAACGGGTTCGAGCTTCGGTGGCGGCGGCGCGGCCGATCTCGGCACGCCACACCGGCCCACCGGCGGAGCAGCCGGGCTGGACATCTTCGGCGGCATCCGCAACGCCGCCAGCAACCTGCTCAACTACACCACCTACTACACGATGAAGCAGCGCGCCGGGACCGTCGGATTCCGCGGTCTGGCGCCGATCCTCGCGCAGGTGCACACCGCGCGCCCCGGGCTGCGGCTGCACCTGGTCGGGCACAGCTTCGGCGGGCGCCTCGTGTCCGCCGCTGCCACCGGCGGCGCCGGCGACCCGGCCCTTCCGCTGTCCTCGGTGGTGCTGCTGCAGGCTGCGTTCTCCCACTTCGGCTTCGCGAAGGACTGGGATCCCGGAAAAGACGGCCTGTTCCGCGACTGCCTATCCGGCCACCGGGTGGACGGACCCATCGCCGTCACGCACACCGCGAACGACCGGGCAGTGGGCATCGCCTACGCGCTCGCCTCCCGGATCGCCGGGCAGATCGCATCGGCCCTGGGGGACGCGTCGGACGTCTACGGCGGTATCGGCCGCAATGGCGCCCTGAGCACACCCGAGGCACTCGCCGGGCAACTGCTCGACGTCGACCAGGCGTACTCTTTCCAGCCCGGAGCGGTACACAACCTGCTGGCCGATCGCTTCATCCACTCCCACTCCGATGTCACCGGCCCGCAGGTCGGACACGTCCTGCGCAGCGCCGTGACCACCGGCATCGCGGTCAGCTGAAGGTGGTCAAGAGTCCGACGACCGGGTCGTCATCATCGTATGCGTGCAGCTCGACGACAACGCCGATGCTTGCACTAAGGCCGTTCATGGATAATCTTCCTCGCTCTGCTGCTCCCCGGAATCGGTGATATTGCTGCTCGTCCAGTTGGCTGGCGAGACAATCCCGGGGCGCATGCCGACGACCACTGCTGGTGTAAGTCATAGTGTTCGGCAGGAAAACGAAAAATGAAACGGTGTTCACCCCATGCAAGCGCCCACATCCGTTGTTGCCAATTGTCCCCGATCAACCCGTACATGGCCGCCCGAGGGCCTGCTGGGAGGCGGTGGCGGTGGTGACGTCGCGGGGGTAGGTACGGCGGGCGAAGACGATCAGGATGATGCCGGCGGCGAGCACGGAGATCAGCATCACGAGGAAGGTGCGTTGCAGCCCGGTGGCGCCGGTGGGGGGTGGGTGTCCCAACGCGCGGACAGGTAACCGAACAGCAGGGGTGCGATGGCCACGAAAGCCGAGCGCAGCACGGTGCGGACGCTTTCGGCACGGCCCCAGAGCCGGAAATGCACGATGTCGAGCCGGGCGGCGTCCAGCGGCGGGTTCGCCGCACCGAGCCCGACCGCGCCGAGGAACAACAGCGGCGCGGCGATGATGAACACTGGGGTGAACAGCGCTGCCAGGAACGCTGCCACGGCGAGCAGGAACGCGGAACCGGCGACCAGTGGCGGGGCGCTGATGCGGTGGTGGGCGAGGAGATGGTCGCTGAGGCGGCCGGCGGTGAGTACACCGGCGATCGACCCGGCGCCCAGCGCGACGGTCAGGCTGGTGGCGGCGGCTTGGGGTAGCCCGGCCTACGGGCCGCCCTTGACCCCGGAGCCTCGGCGACCCCAACCAGCGCACACCGCGAGCAGGCCAGCGCCTGCCCGACTCGCACGCGACGCGAACGAAACGACCGAACTACAAGATCACACTAACTGGAGTCTCTACGGTTCACTCGAAAATGCTCTCAAGCGGCGCGCTCCAAGGTGACCCGATAGCCGAGGGCTTGCAGTTGCTGGGCCAGCCTCGTGGCCTTGCGCCGTGGGTCCATGACGTGAACGTCGAAGTAGTCGGCACCCAGGTCTTGATAGTCCACCTCGCGGACGAGGATGAACCACGCGGCCATCAGGATGTCGTGACCTACGGCGACCATGGCGCGCTTCTTGCCGCGACGGGCGGACAATCGCCGGTACCGCGCGGAGAGGTAGGTGTTCTTCGACCTGCCCGCAGCAGCGGCGGCTTCACCGAGTGCTCCACGCAACCACCGGTTGCCCTTGCGGGTGCGCCCGCTGAAGTGCTTGCCGGCGGACTCGTTGTTGCCCGGACACATCCCCGCCCACGACACCAGCCGCTGAGGGGTCGCGAAGCGATTCATGTCGCCGCCGGTTTCGGCGATGATCACCTCGGCGACGCGCGCGCTGACGCCAGGAATGCTGCTCAGCCGGCGCCGGGCTTGGTGAAAGAGTGTGATCGCGGTATCGATCTCGCCGGTGAGCTCGGTGATCGTGGCGGTGAGGCTATCGATATGACCCAACATCTTGCGGCACAGCCGGGCGTGGTGATCAGTGAAGTACCCGACCAAGGCGCGCTGCAGGTCGGGGATCTTCGGGCGCATCCGGCCTTGGGCGAACCCGGCCAGCACCTTCGGATCACGCTCGCCCTCGATCAGGGCCGAGAGCATGTGTCGCGACGACAGCCCGGTGATGTCGGACACGACGCAGTCGAGCTTGATCCCAGCATCCTCCAGTAGGTCTTGCAGCCGCTGGATCTCGCGGGTGCGCTCCTGGGTCAGTGCCCTGCGATACCGGGTCAAGTCCCGTAACCGCCGGATCGGCCGCGGCGGCACAAAACTGGGCCGCACCAGCCCGTGCGCCACCAGCTCGGCGATCCACTCCGAGTCACTGACGTCACTCTTGCGACCGGGCACCTTCTTCAAGTGCCGTGCATTGAGCAGCCAGCACTCGATGACGTCTTCGAGCAAATAGAAGATCGGTTTCCAGAACACCCCGGTCGACTCCATGCCCACCAGGCTGATCCGCTCGTCGACCAACCAGTCACGTAGCTGCAGCAGCTCCGGCGTCGTGGTCCCGAACGTCCGCACCTCACGGCGGGTCTTGCGGCCCCGACCGCCTTGAACCCGCACCGTCGCCTTCAACGAAGCCTTGCCGATGTCGATGCCCGCGCACCGCTCCACGATCGTGTCCACCACGCCCTCCATCCCGTCTGCCGGCGGGCGATCTGGGCAGGCCACAGGAAACAAGGAGGTGCACTCGCGTGCTCGCAGCAACAATCTCGGGTCCCCGAGGGTGGCCCAGCGTCCTGTTTCAGGTCGGGCTCGATGGCACCAATCGATAGACGACGTCACCCAGACCGCCCGGCCCCATTTTCATCCCTCACGGGTGGCGGCAGCCGCCATGATCTGTTTCAGGGGATTGCCGCACGGATGCCGAGTGTGGTTGGCGTCTGTGGGCCGTCTCAGTGGACGAAGCAATGGTGAACAACGCGAGGTGACGCTGAGCAATGACAACTATTGTCGCAGGTCAGTGTCACCTCTGTCGCATGGACCTCGGTCTTGCTTGGTCTGCCAGACGATCTTGTCGTTCTGAAGGGATCGTGCCCTCGCCGGGCGGCAGGCCTCACGGGATGACCGTTATGCGCGTGAAAAAGGGGATCGCCGATTCAGTGGTTTACCAGGTTGTCCCAGGGTGTGTTGCGCTGGGCCGGGACGAGCAGCGCTGGCTTCAGCTCCAGCGATAGGATCCTCGGTGTTCGTATGCGGTTGAGTAGCCCGAGCATGTGTGCTGCTCCGCACCGTTGATGCCATCCGCCTCGGGCGTGTCGTTGTCCTCGTGATCGGTGACCATCGCTCACCCCTGGCCTGGTGTCACATCACGTCTCACCCGGTACGACGGCGAATGGCCCCGAAGATACCCGTGGCAACGAACAACACGATCCCCACGATCGCTAACCACAACAACGCCTTGACCGCGAACCCCACAACAACCAACACCAGCCAGATAACCAGCAAACCGATAATCAAGCCCACGGTGGGACCCCTTCCAGTAAGACTTACGGTTGGTCAGTGGACAATGACGAGGAGCGTAACGCTACCATGTCAACGCTTACGTCCACGCTTGCCTAGCGTTCTCGCGCGATATGACGTCCGAGAGAAATCGGCGCTACAGTAGGCGCGTAGACCTCAGGTGTGGCTGCGGTTCACGGCGGGCGGCGCGATGTCACCAATAATGCCGGCGTCCCATCACGGGACGCCCAACGGACCCGAGAAGCACCAGAACGACTCCGACCACAACCAGGATGATCCCCAATGTCCACAGGATATGAATACCGAGCAGAAAACCAACCACCAGCAACACGATACCCAGAACGATCA
>OBLV0100000413.1_pt1 | contig 13411 bp, 16 predicted proteins | sample 1520071 | NCBI WGS metagenome assembly OBLV01 (sample SAMEA3888446, study PRJEB22518) | metagenome | reverse complement strand
GGGCCGATGGAACTTGCGGCTCGCGCGCATCGCGGCGAGGAACTCGCCGCGATCGGCCGGCGCCGGCGATCTGACCTCAACCCGCGCGCGCTGCGGCGTCATCCACGCGGCCTCGGTACTCCCACAGCGACCGAGCCTCCTCGAGGGACAGCATCCGCCAGCGTTCGGTCTCCGGTTGCCACACCCAGATCGTGACGTCGACGATGCTGCGGACGTCCTCGAGCAGCCTCACCGTGGTCCGCGTGTCCGCGCCGTCGGCCAGGACCTCGCGGGTCATCAGGTCGACGACCTTGAACTTTCGCGGGCTCCTCGGTGCGGCCGGCTTCGGGGCGGGCGGCTTGGGCTGTCGGAGCACGCGCACCGGCTCGGGCTCGGACCCGGGCTGTCTGAGCACTCGCTCGAGCGGCACCATGTTTGCGCCGGTGCCTTTGGTTTCGGTGTCGAGCACCCAGACTTTGCTCAATTCCAGCCTTTCTTGGAGTCCACGGTGGGATTCGCCGCTAACTAAAGGTTAGCCGCCTGCCCCGTGGTTGCCCACAATGTCTGGGGACCCCGGAAGCTGATGTTGGGGTGGAAGGTGAGCTCCTGACCTGGGACGAGATGGAGGTTCGGGAACCGTCTGGTCAGCGCCTCGAGCGCGAGCCGGGCTTCGAGCTTGCCAAGCGCCGAACCGATGCAGAAATGGATGCCCTTGCCGAACGCCAGATGGTGCCTGGCGTTGTCGCGGCGCATGTCGAACCGGTCCGGATCCGGGAACACAGTCGGATCCCGGCCAGCGGCCGCCAGCCATAGGAACACCTTCGCTGCCGCGGGAATATCGAACCCGGCGATCGCCACTGGACGCTTGCTGAAGCGTCGCCACACAGGCACCGACGGGTCGTAGCGGAGGGTCTCCTCGATCGCACCGGGGATGAGGGCCGGATCGGCGACGATCTGCTCCCAGCGGGACGGGACTTCGAGCAGCTGCCGGAGCGCGTTCCCGATCAGATAGTTCGTGGTCTCGTGACCGGCGAAGCTGAGCGAGAACAGGATCGAGGCGATCTCCTCGTGGGTGAGTTGATTTGCCTACTCGTCGTGGATCGCCAGCAATGCGCTGGTGAAGTCGTCCCCGCGATCGGTCACCTTGGCGGCAACCAACTCCCGCAAGTACCGCCGATATGCGGTCATGTTCAGCGCATGCTCGACCTGCTCCTCGGCGGCCGGACGCCCCCACGCGAGCTTGGCGCGATACCCGGACCACTGCTTGAGCTGCGGGTAGTCGGCCTCGGGAACGCCGATGAAGCTGAACACCACCGTCGCGGGCAGCGGAAACGTGAGCGTGGCGACGAGGTCGAACGGCGCCGCGGGGTCGATCGCGTCGAGGATCTGCTCGAGGATCCCCCGGATCCGGGGCTCCATCTCGGCTGTCCGGCGCGCGCTGAACGCGCGGGCGGTCGGCCGGCGGAGCCGCGCGTGTTCGGGCTCGTCGAGGCTGACCATCGAGGGCTGAGGCCGGTGACCACCGTCGAGCAGAATCTGCCGCGCCCGTGCGTCGAGCTCGACTAGCGGCAGCTGCGCCGCCGCGGCGGAATAGGCGCCGTGGTCGGAGAAGATCGACTCGATGTCGCGGTAGCGCGTGACCACGTAGTAGTCGATCGCCGGGGCATAGAAGACCGGCCGGTCTGCCAGTGGCAACGAGCGCATCACCGCGAACGGGTCGGCGAGAAAGTCGGGCGATAGCGGATCGAAGTCCGGCTCGACCGGGCAGGACACCAGCTCCCGCAGAGACATCGTGATCGGAGATCGTAACCCCGGCGGCGCGCGTCAGCCGCGGGCCGGCAGCTTGACGACCTCGGTCGCGATAGGCCCGCATACCGAGGCCGGCTTGTCCTCGCGCATCAACCTGCGGCGCAGCAAAACGTACGCGGGCGCTCCGAGCACTGCCGGTATCAGCAGCTGGAAGAAGCGGTAGATCAGCACGGCGGCGGCCGCATCGGAGACGTTCACGCCGTACAGCGCAAACACCCCGACCAGCGCGCCCTCGGTGCCGCCGATCCCGCCCGGGAGCGGCACGAGGTTGCCGATCTGGCCGATCAGGTACCCGAGCACGAGCACGCCGAACGATGGGACGTGGCCGACCGCGGCGAATGCGAACCCGAGTGCCGCGATGTCGAACGCCATATAGGAGAACGAGCCGCCGAGCGCGCCGGCGCTGTGCGAGCGCAGCAGCACGATCGCGGTATCGACGCCGTCGGCTGCTGCCTCAAGCCACGCCCGCAGCGTCAGGCGCACGCGCCCACTGAACGTCTCGCGGTCGGCGTCCGCGCCGCGGTTGCCGAGCGCTCGGAACAACCGTGGGCTGAGGCCCGCGAGGAGCGCTCCGAACGCGGTGATCAGAGCCGGAACAAGCGTAAGAACGAAGCCCCCCTTGCCCGCGAGGATGCCGACGTACACCCCGATCCCGACCACGATCAGCGCGAAGAAATTCGCGGCGCTCGTGACCACGAAGAACGCGACGGTCCGGCGGGCGATGTGGGCGGTGGGCATCCCGGCCTGGCGGAGCGCCCACACGCCGAGCGCGAGACCACCCGCGCCGCCCGCGGGGAGGAGTGAGTTCGCCGCCTGCTCGGCCATCGCGATGTCGTAGCTCAGCCCCCACGACATGCGCGAGCAGAACGTGGCGCGGAACACAAGCAGGTAGCCGACGCACGAGCCGACCTCGGCCACCGCGCACGCGACGACCCACACCGGCTCGGCGTTGGACAGCCGGTCCTTCAGCTGGCCCAATCCCGGAAACGCGACGATCGCGATTGCGCCGACCGCGATGATCGCCGCGACCTCGACGACCCGGAGCGCGAGATGCCGGGGGTGTAGCTCGTCCGGCATCTCGGCCTGCGAGGGCTCGGCACTCGGGCGGTCCTCGAGTTCTGCGCGCGTCGCCACTCGTTGAGCTTACGCGGGGGAGGGTGGCTCCCGCACTACGTGTCAGGTAATCGACAGTGGTGCGGCTGAGTGGGAGCCTGCTGCCGTTGGCAATCACGAAAAGGAGACGCAAATGGCAGATCCAGCGACGGTCGTCCGTACCTACATCGAGATGTGGAACGAGACCGATCCACAGCGGCGGCGGGAGCTCGTCTCGGCGACGCTGACCGAGGACGCCAGCTACCTCGACCCGATCATGGCGGGCCACGGCATTCAGGAGATCAGCGACATGATCGGCGCCGCGCAGGCCCAGTACCCGGACCACCGGTTCGAGCTCGTCACCGGCCCCGACGTCCACCACGACCGCGTGCGATTCACCTGGTCGCTCGGTTCGCCGGCCGGCGATCCGATTGCCGTCGGCATCGACTTTGCGACGACGGCGGACGACGGACGCATGCGGGACGTCACCGGGTTCCTCGAGCCGGCCGCCGCGTAACGGCGATCACGGACCGGCGATGCCCTGGAGCAGATGGGCCGCGGTCGCGGCGTTCGCGGGGTAGAAGGCCTCGATCATCAGCTCGGCGAGCGTGATCTCAACGGCGGTGCCGAAGGTTGAGACCGTGCTAAAGAAAGCGAGTTCACGCTCGCCGGCGCTGAGGCGGAGCGGGAGGACTATCTCGTCGCCGGCATGATCGTCGTGCGGCGGCTCGAGCGTCACCCCTGGGTACGTCGAGAGCTCGTCGTAGAGCTGCTCGAGCTCGGGGTCGCCGGTGAGCGCGGCCTGCCGCCGCAGGCGGTGCAGGAGGTGGCCGCTCCATTCGGGCAGGTTGAGGATCCGGGGGGCCATTCCGTCCGGATGAAGCGTCGCGCGGAGCGCGTTCGCCGGCGGGGCGACCAGCTCGGGAGCGACCCCATCGGTGAGGGCCGAAGTCGCGTCGTTGGCCGAAACGATGTTGTAGTGCCGGTCGAGGATCACCGCCGGATACGGCTCGTGGGCGCGCAGGAACCGATCGAGCGCCTGATGGATCGGTGCCATCTCCGGATCGTCGAGCGATCGCTCGACGTATTGCGGCGCATAGCCGGCCGCGAGGAGCAGCCCGTTCCGCTCGCGCAGCGGGATCTCGAGATGCTCGGCCAGGCGCAGCACCATGTCACGACTCGGGCGGGCCCGGCCGGTCTCGAGGAAGCTCACGTGTCGCGAGGACACGTCGGCCTCGAGCGCGAGTTCGAGTTGGCTCAGGCTCCGCCGCTGTCGCCATGTACGAAGGAGCTCGCCGATCGGCGCGCGGGCCGTGATCGGGAAGGTCGATGCAGTGTCAACGGCCACGCCTCGAACGTAGCGCGCCTCCCGGGGCTGCGCAATTACCTCACAGGTAGCGGCGCACCTGACGCGCCGCGCCCTTTCAGCCGTACGAGACCTGTAAAGCATGCTTGACAGCCGCGCTAGTCGGGAGTATCTTCCGTGTCAAGGAAACTTGACACGGAGATGCGAGTTCACCGGGATGCGAAATCTCGTACGACAACTACGAAACGGGCAGGGCCTGTCCCAGGGGGAGCTCGCCTCTGCAATGGGCGTTTCGCGCCAGACGATCAACTCGATCGAACAGGAGCGGTACCTGCCGTCGCTGCCGCTCGCGCTGGCGCTCGCGCGATTCTTCGAGACGACGGTGGAGGCGATGTTTGATGCAGGCGACTAGGTTGAAATGGTGCGTCCCGCTGTTCTCGGTCGCGGCCGGGCTGGTGGTGTTCGGCGCGCAATGGATCGGCGGCGATCCCGGCAGCGGGCTCGTGTCGCTGGCGATCCTGACCGCGTTCGGGGCAGTGTTCCTATTCGGCGGGCGGAGCGAGACGATCCGCGGACTGCGGGGCGACGGCACCGACGAGCGGTTCCGCAAGATGGACATCCACGCCACCGCGATCGCCGGCAGTGCGGTGATCTTCGCGCTCATCATCGCGTTCGTGGTCGAGCTCGCCCGCGGGCACGGCGGCGAGCCCTACACCTGGCTCCTGGCGATCGGCGGCGCCGCTTACACGGCCGCGATCGTGGTGTTTCGGATCCGCGGCTGAGCCGGCGGGCGTCGCCGGGGCGGCGCTGCTGATTCAGGCGGGGCGGGAAAGCGTGCGCACGTGGCGCGCGCGCCGCCCACCTGCTGCCACGCCACCGGATTTGTGAGACTGGGCGGTGCCGTGGAGGGTGGTACGCGCCAACTCGATCCCGAATCGCTCGGCACGCACATCGCGCGGCTCTATCGGGCCGCGTACGGGCTGTGTGGATCGCGTCAGGATGCCGAGGACCTCGTTCAGGACACGTTCGAGCGGGTGCTCCGCCGGCCCCGCTTCCTTCGCCGCGATCAGGATGTGGTCTACCTGCTCCGCGTGCTCCGCAACACCTGGATCAGCTCGGGGCGGGCCAAACGGCAGGTCGCGACCGCCTCCGCCGGCGAGGCGATCGAGGACGTCGAGGCGCCGAACGATCCGATAGCTCAATCGATCGAGGGCGCCGTCGTTTACGAGGCGCTGCAGGAGCTCACCCAGCCGCTACGCGAGGCGCTGGTCGCGGTCGACGTGCTCGGCCTCTCCTACCGCGAGGCGGCACGGGCGCTCGGCACGAAAGAGGGGACGATCATGAGCCGTCTTCATCGGGGCCGGGGGCAGATCGCCGCTCGCCTCGAGAAGACCGGCTGACCCGGCTACGCGTGCGTCTGTGCGAGTACCGGGGCGGCGGCAAGCCCCAGCACGACGTCGGGCTTGGTTCGCGCGGCAAGGACGCACGTCCGGCCGAAGCGAACGAGGGTGACCACCGACAGGCCGGACGACGTCGAGAACTCCCGGAGCGGCACACCTTCGAACGTCACCATATGGGCGTCGCTCGGCAGCGGGACCGCCTTGCCGGAGAACACCGTATAGCTGAGCCGCGTGCCGTCCGGCAGGCGGTAGAACACGGTGAGAGCGGGGCGCCCGCCGATGTGATCGGTTCGGGTACCCGTGGGCGGGACGGAGAACTTCGCGTAGTTCGGGTACGTCACGCCCCCGTAGGTGGCGTCGAGCAGCTGGGTGTTCCGGGCGCTGGGCGCGGGTCCCGTCGACGGCGCGAACGCGAGTCCAGCGGCCGCCGGGATGGTGGGGCCACTGCTGCCGCCGCTGAGCCCGACGATCCCAATCACAACCGCGGCGCAGATCGCGGCGATCCCCGCGACCGCGACCGCCGGTCGCCCGGGCGCTCCTGAAGTGAGACGACGGCGCTTCGGCCGGTCCGCGTCCGCTCCATACCGCTCGTGGACCCTGTCCCGCACCGAGCGGACGAGCCGATCGGGAACCGCTGGACCACCAGTGCGCAGCTCATGCGCGACGCGCCGCTCGGACTCGACCTGGCGGCGGACCTCAGGCCGGGTGGCCCAGTCGCGCTCCTGCCCCGTCTCGATGTGGGCCTCGGGGGCGTCGACAAGTCGGGTGATCGCCTGAGCTTCCTGCTCTTCGGGTGACTGCTCGGGTGGCATCGCTGGTTCTGATCATAGGAGGCCGGAAAACGACCGGAGGGGCTCGGAAAGAGCGCACTCCACGTTAGAAAAAGACGCAACTGCGGTGGGCCTTATTCCATCGCGGATGAGACTTTTGGCGGCCGTTTTGGCCTGGGTCTTGAGGCCGTTGATCGCCTCGAATCGCGTAAGACATTTTTCACAGAGCGGGATGGAATGCGTTCGCGGACACCCGCGTCTTATCGAGATGTCGGCACCTCGTGGGGGCCGGGAGAAGTAGCTCAAAGAACTCTTCCGCCGCCTGGTGTGACCTCTGTCACGTCTCGAATAAGGAGCACTCATGCACAAGCATGCGCACAAGCACGCTCGCTCGTCGGCGGGCGCGTCCAAGACAACCCGCAAGCAGCGCGCGGCGAAGTGGGCCCGAGTGGCAATCGTGGCCGCCGCTCCGGTGATCGGCGCGGGCGCAGTCGCGGCGCCGGCCGTCGCGAAACCGCATGACGATCAAGCCCATCAGTACCAGTTCACCACGCTTGACAACCAGGCTGATCCGACGTTCAACCAACTGCTCGGCATCAACCGGCACGGTTTGATCGCGGGCTACTTCGGCTCGGGCGCGGCAGGGCATCCAAACAAGGGATACCTGTTGACCGCGCCGTATGGTCAGGCCAACTATCGGGGCGAGAATTGGCCCGAGTCGACGCAGACTCAGGTCACTGGGCTGAACGACAACGGGGTGACGGTCGGCTTCTGGTCGACGCTGAACACGGCCGACAACATGAACGACAACCGTGCGTTCGTGTCGGTCCACGGTTACTTCGTAGACGGCGACTTCCCCACCGACAGCCCGGCGTCGCCAGCGGTCGATCAGCTGTTGGGTGTCAACGACCACGATGTCGCGGTCGGGTTCTACAACGATGCCGACGGCAATACGCACGCATACTCGTTCAACATCCGGCGTAACCAGTACAACGAGATCACGCCGTCGGGCGTGACCGGCCCGACCGCCGCAGGGATCAACAACCGCGGCGACATCGCCGGGTTCGGCACCGACGCGACGAGTGACTCGTCGAACGGTCAGGTCGTCGGGTTCCTGCTCCGCCGCGATGGCCGCGTGACGATTCTGAACGTGCCCGGGTCGAGCATGACTCAGGCGCTGGGCGTCAACGACAACGACGAGGTCGTGGGCGTCTACCAGGTCGGCAACGGCGACAACGCCGTGACGCACGGCTTCACCTGGACCCCGCAGCGTGGGTTCCAGACCGTGGATGACCCGCACGGCATGGGCGCCACCACGATCAACGGCGTCAACGACCAGGGCGAGCTCGTCGGCTTCTACATCGACGCGGCGGGCAACACGGACGGCCTGCTCGCGATGCCGGCCTGGGAGCACCGCGGCTGATCCTCGCCTCTAGCCGACTCGATCAGACCGGGCCGCCGTGGGGCGGCCCGGTCTTTTCGTATCTGTGAGACGGCGCACACGAACGACTCCGGCACCGAACGGATGGCGACTCTGATGAACTGCCTGCTAGGTTCAATGAGGACGCTGGAACCGCTGGTCCGACAGCTGCCGCCCTGCGTGGATGGCCGCCAGTTCTCTGGCGTCAAGAATGCAATCGACATCTACCTGCGAGGTCATGCCCCATGGGTGAGATCGTGAAATTGATGCCGCAGCGGAAGCGCATCGCGCTGATCGCGCACGACAACTGCAAGACGGAGATGCTCGAATGGGCCAGGTTCAACCGCGGCACGCTGGCCGCACACGAGCTCCACGCGACCGGGACGACCGGCGCACTGCTGTCCAGTGAGCTCGGTCTCGACGTCAACCGGTTTCTCAGCGGCCCGCGGGGTGGCGACCAGCAGGTCGGCGCCGCGATCGCGGAAGGGAGGATCGACTTCCTGATCTTCTTCTGGGATCCGCTGGAGCCGCAGCCCCACGACGTCGACGTGAAGGCTCTTCTCCGGATCGCGGTGGTTTGCAACGTCCCAACGGCGTGCAACCGCGCGACGGCCGACTTCGTCCTGTCGAGCCCGCTCACCGCCGAGGAGTACCGGCGACCGGGCTCTGCGTTTCCGGAGTCCGACACTTCGGAGCGCCTGGTCACGCTAGAGCGGGAAAACGCCGTCTAAGCCGCACCAATCCCGCCGCGCGCCGGTAAGGTCGCAGCGGGTGCCCATAGCTCCGGACAGCCATTCCGTAATCGATCAGTTGTGAGGCGTGGTCGTGCCGCGTCGCCACCGTGTCTCGCTGGTCGTATCCGCCTCGATGATCGCCTGGGCGGCGCTCGGGATTACCGCGCTCGGCACCTCAGCGAGCGCGGCGCGGCCATTCTCGAGCGGGGGTGGCGCGCCCACGGGGAAGTCCCGCCTGGTGCTGGCGGCGGTTCCGTACATGGGCTGGAACACGTATTACGGGGTCGGGGGTGTCTTCGATGAGCAGACGATCATCTCCGTGGCCAAGGCGCTCCTTCACCGTGGCCTGGCCCGGGCGGGCTACCGGATCGTGTGGCTCGACTTCGGCTGGGCCAGCGGCCACCGCGGCAGCAGCGGCGAGCTCGTGGTCGACCCGCACCAGTGGCCGCACGGGCTGCGCTGGCTGACCGACTGGCTGCACCGCCACGGGCTGCTGGCGGGGATCTATACGGACGCGGGTAAGAGCGGATGTCACGGTCAGGGCGTCGGATCGCTTGGTCACTATCGGCAGGACGCCGACCGCTTCGCCGCCTGGGGATTCGACGCGGTCAAGGTCGACTTCTGCGGCGCCGGCCAGGCGGGCCTGGTGCCCAAGCCCGAGTACAGGCGGTTCGCGAAGGCGATCGCGAACAACTCGAGCCACCGCAAGATGATCCTGAACGTGTGCAACTTCTGGGTGCCGGGACAGATCAACGGCACGCTCCCGACGTACGCGAATTCGGCGTACGCCAGCTACCGGTGGGCGTCCAGGATCGCGCAGAGCTGGCGCACCGACACCGACATCGGCTTCACCCACGACATCCAGTTCGTCAACGTGCTGCGGAACCTCGATCACGACGCCGCCCACCCGACCGCGGCCGGGCCGGGCCATTGGAACGATCCCGATTACCTGGGGCCTGAGCTCGGCATGACCAGCGTCGAGGCGCAGGCGCAGTTCTCGATGTGGGCGATCGTCGCGGCGCCGCTGATCCTCGGGAGCGACCCGCGCGCGCTGTCGCCCGAGACGATCAAGATGCTCGAAAACCGCCAGGTGATCGCGGTCGACCAGGATCCGCTCGGGATCCAGGGCACGGTTGTCCAGCAGGAGGGATCCGGGCAGGCGTGGAGCAAGCCGCTCAGCCACGAGCAGGCCGCGGTCGCACTGCTCAACCGCGGAGCGGTGCCGTTGCAGATCACCACCACCGCCAGCAAGGCCGGGCTACGGTCGGCGGCGCGCTACACGCTCCACGATCTGTGGACGGGGAGCACCGACCGGACCACGGGTGAGATCAGCGCCACGGTTCCGCCCGACAGCGTCGTTCTGTACCGGGTGACGCCGGTGAAAGGTTGATCTCGGGGACGCTCGAGGGAACTACGCCGCGTTCGCGGCACCGGGCGCCGCTTCCGCGCCGGTCTGCGGGGCGCCGGCGCCGACGGGCGCCTCAATCGGTGCATCCGTCCACTCGCCCCACACGATCTTCGAAGCCTTCACCTGGTAGCGGTAGACGGTGCCCTCGTCGTTGACCATGTACGTGTCGACGTCGCCCGACCGGTTGTGCAGGATCAGCCGCTGCCCACTCTCGGCGAGCCGCGCGAGCGCCTTGATGTTCGGCACGTCGACGGGCGGCCAGCCAAGGTCCTCGCCGGCGACGATCGGCACGATCAGGTGCCCATACTTCGTCTGGATCTGCACGCTCTCCTCGAACGGTTCCCCGCGCTTGCGCAGGAACGCGTATAGGGCAACTGCGACCGACGCGAGCAGGCCGATCAACGCGAGCCAGCGGAGCAAGCTGATCGTTGGTGAGACACCAAGCATGGTCAGAGTGGTCGGCGCGCTGCCGGGCACGGCCATGACCGCGCCGGTCGTGCTCTGGCTGTAACCGACCTTTGGCGCGCCGGCGGTTGTCGTCGGAGCGGCGCCCGCCGCGCTCGGACCGCTCGCTGACACTCCATCGGCCACGAGTTGCGTGGGAGTGAGCCCGAAACCGAGGGCGGGAGCGAAGGTCGCCTTGATTGGATGTCCCGCCACCGTGCCATTGATATGCACTCGGGGTACTACCGCGATCCCGAAGGTCACGAGGTTCCCTCCACCGGTCAGCTGCTCGACCTTCCCGAGCAGCCTCTGCACCTGCGGCACGTCGAGTGTCACCTCGGTGCTGGTGTGAGTCGTCCTGAACCGTGTGGGAGGGGTGAGGACCAGGTTTCGGCTCCAGCCGCCCGGTCCGGATAGCTGGAGAAGCACTTCCTCGGTGCCGGTGACCGTGGACGGCGCGCCGGCAGTCAGGCGATAGTCGATGCTGATCGATACGTCGTGAACGAGGCTGAGGAAGATCGGGTCGCCGGTCGTCAGGGTCCCGTTGGGATATATGAGCCCAGGATGCACGTGGGCGCTGTAGCCGAAGCGCACCTGTTGTGTATAGGGAGTGCTCGCGGGGACCGGTCTGCTTGCCGGACGAGTGAACGCGATCAAGCCCACCAAGACGAAAACCACGGCGGCGGCAGCCGACGCGGCGAGGAGGGCACCGAAGTTGAATGGGCGATGATCTCGAGGGCTATTCACGACTGGGATTCCCGGGCGACCGGATCCGGCGGCGCCCTTCCTGCGGCGTCTGCGCCGCCGTCGACTGTCCTTGACTCCGAACAGCGTCAGGAGGCCGACCACCGCACACAGCAGCGCAGCAGCGACTGGTGTGTGCAGCATCTCGAGCACCCGGCCGGCCCGCGGCACATGCAGCCACAGCTTGCCGAGAAGCTCAGAGCGTGTAGGACGGACAGGGTCGATGAAGTGGTTGTTGTCTCCCTTGAATACATACCTGTTGCCGTCCCTGGCGATGATGCGATGAAGCACGACGGTGTGGAGCAGCGTGCTCCGGTACGCGACGATCTCGCCGACCCGGTAGTTCGCGGCGGGTCGTACGACCGCGAGATCGCCGGTGTGGAAGCGCGGCTCCATGCTCACCCCGCTCGTGACCACGTAGCGGGTGGACCCGCCGATGTTGGTCGGGGCGAAGTAGAACCACGCCACGCCCGCGACGATCACGAGCGCGAGCATAGCCAGGCCGGAACGCAGACGAATTCGCTTCAAGATCGTTGCTCATCCGCTGTCCGGCTAATGCAGAGGGGGAGAGCCCGGACCAGTTGTCCGGGCTCTCCCGATCGCTTAGTTGATCTGCGAGCCTCCGCCGAGTGTCTCCGACGTGCCGGAGCTGTTGTTGCCGACGACCGACAGCTCGAAGCCGTCCACGCTGTCCGCGAGGACACCCGTGGTCGCGGTGCCGGGCGTGCTCTCAAACTCGCACGTAACGACCGTGCTGCCGCTGGTGAAGGAACCCGCGGTGCACGTCCCACTCTGGACAATGGTGCCACCGGCACCGTTGTGACCGGTGCCGTCGGTCACGGCGCCCGTGAACGTGTAGCCCGTGTGGTAGTCGCCCGTGAGGGTTGCCGCAACCTCATCAACAAACTGGCCATCGCTGCTGAGGGCGTAGTTGACGTTGGTGGCGGCGGCGCCGGTGACGGTCTCGCTACCGAACCCGATGTTGGCGTTCTGGCCGTCGAGGCCGGTGAGCTGGTTCGTGAAGGCGGCGCCTCCGGCGGCCAGCAAAGCGATCACGGCGATCGCCGCGATGATGCGCTTCGTGTTGCGCTGCATAGTAGTAGTGACCTCCGTGTGGTCTCCGAGTTGCCCGCTGACCGGTCGGTCATTACTAATCGCTTCGCATCCGTGGACAGCGGTGTTCTGTCCAGTGTCATCGTCCAGACATCCGAAGCTCTTATCCGTAGTTTGTTCGGATCAAGCGTTCGGGTTTACCGCCTAGCGGCGCGGTAGACGGACTGCTACGCGCGATTTTTAGGAGCTACGTGAGCGCGCGCCGGCGGCCGCGAGTGCGGGCCAGCGCGACGCCGGCGAGGCACAGGGCGCCGCCCGGGAAGACGAGCGCGGGAGGGACCTCGCCGAGGAAAGCCCACCCGAACAGCAGCGCGAGCGGCGGGACGAGATACGTGGTCGAGCCCATCCGGCCCGCGGTGGTGCGGGCCAGCGCGTAGGCCCAGAGGACAAACCCGGCGGCGGTGGGCGCGAGGCCGAGATAGATCATCCAGGCGATCGTCGAGCCGCCGGCGTGTCCCATCCCGTGAACGAGCGAGCCGGCGTACGGCAGGCAGCTGATCGCCCCGATGGTGCACGCGAGCCACGTGACCGACAGCGGGGAGGCGTGGCGGAGCACGGGCTTCTGAGCGACCACGCCACCGGCATAGCCGACCGCCGCCACGAGGCACAGGACCGCGCCCAGGCTGTCGTCCAGCCCGTGGCGCGACGTCGCCACCCCGATCACGACGACGCCGGCAAACGACACGAGGCAGCCCGCCAGGAGCCGGGGCGGGAAGCCCTCGTGCAGGATCGTGCCCGCGAGGATCGCGATGAGGATCGGCCCGACGTTCACGAGCATCGCCGCCGTTCCGGCGTCGACGCGCTTCTCGGCGGCGTTCAGGGCGACGTTATAGAGCCCGAACCAGAGGACGCCGCAGACCGCGATGCCCGCGAACTCGCGGCGGTTCGGGAGCGGCGCCCGGCGCACCAGGACGAGCACCCCGAGCGCGGCGCTCCCCACCAGCAGCCGCCCGAGCGCGAGCGCGCCCGACGACAGCTCGCGGTCGGCGAACCGGATCGCCACGAACGCCGACGCCCAAAGACAGACCATCATCGCAACCGCGCCGATCACGACCACGCGCTCGCGAGAGGGACGCGTGATGGCAGGCGCGATCGCGGTCATGCACGTAGAACGTTACGAGGCGCAAACTGTGATACCGGTCGAAATGTCCTCGCGAACCGACCGCGGAGCGCTCCCGACGGCATACTCAGA
>OBLV0100000412.1_pt1 | contig 13419 bp, 11 predicted proteins | sample 1520071 | NCBI WGS metagenome assembly OBLV01 (sample SAMEA3888446, study PRJEB22518) | metagenome | reverse complement strand
CCAGCCATCCCCTGCCCAGCTCGTATACCGGCTGGTACCGGTGCTTGACCCCGCCGCTCTCGAAACCGCCGGGCATCTCGGCGGCCAGCTGGTACCGCCGTCGATGCTGGGCATCGGCCTGCGCGTCATAGAGGTCCCACTGCCCCTGGCCGATCCGCTTGGCGCGGTGCAGGGTGGCGTTGGCGGCACGGACCAGCTCGGCGGGAGTGGTCCCGCTGGCGGGCCGGCGCACCACGCCGACACCGGCGGAGACGGCCAGGCCCCGGTCGTTGATGTATACGGGCTCGCAGAGCGCCTCGTTGATGCTGGCGGCCAGTTCGCCGGGATCAGGGGTGTCTGGACCGTCCTCGATCAGGATCGCGAAGTCGTCGGCACCCAGCCGCGCCACCATCGCCGGTTGCCCGGTGACCAGCTCGGTCAGTTGGTGAGCGACTGAGCGCAGCAATGCGTCGCCGGCTTCCTGGCCGAACCCGTCGGTGATCACCGAGAAGCTGTCCAGGTTCATCCGGCACAGGGTGATGGTGGCCGCTGGGTCCGCTCTCTCGACTATCTCCTGGAGCTTGGACATCAGGTACTGCTCGTTGGGCAGCCCGGTGAGGACATCGTGCAGCGCCTGAGTGGACAGCTCCTGCTGGAGCAGGTGGAGCTCGGTGACGTTCTCCACGACCGTGAGGTGGTGGGTCGGTACCTTGTCGGCGCCGCGCAGTAGCGACCCGCCGACGTGCGTCCAGGCGATCTCCCCGGAGGCGGCGGTGAGTTGCCGCCGGTGCCGGAAGCGGCTCTCCGCACCGGTGCTGAGCTTGCGGTAGGCCTCGGCCAGAGCGGGGTCGTTGTGGGACTGCAGCAGGTCCGGGAGCGACGCGCCGATGATGTCCGCCGGGTTGCGGCCGACGATGTCGGCGAATGCACGGTTGGCGGTGACCACGGTGCCCTCGAAGGTGCTGATCGCTATGCCCACCGCCGAGGTGAAGAAGATCTCCCGGAAGCGAGTCTCGCAGATCCGCAGCTCGAGCTCGGCCTCCTGCTTGGCTCGCTGCATGGCCTCAACAGCGCTCGTGTGCTCGTCGACCGTCTGCTGCCGCAGCGCCCCGGTGTACCCGCTGGCGAATACTGCCAGCGCTTTCAGCACGGCCGCGTCGGGGTGCGCGAGGTGGTGTAGCTCAGGCAACCGCGGCAGGCCGTTCCCCAGAATCTCGATACTGTGACCGATGGTGTGCGGGTCGGTGAGACCGTGCCTGACCAGCTCGCTCGCCACCTCGGCTACCGCCCGCTCCTCGAGTGGCGCGGTCGTGATCGCCTTGACCAGCCGGTCGACCAGTCGTGTCAGGAGCTGTTCGATCTCGTCTCGGGGCAGTGGCTGGCGGTGATCGGCCCACATTCGGGCCAGCTCGTGCCGGCTCAGACCAGCCTCGGGCGGGGGAGCGGCATTCACGTGCTCACCGCTGCGCAGCCATTTCGGGTCGCGATCATCAGCCTGGTTCAGGATGCAGTCGTCCAGACGTGCGTGGCTGAGCCGCCGCGGTCCCTACCGCGCGGAACTCCAACCCCCTTGCTGGATCGCATCTCAGCCTTTCCCACATCAGCTTCAGTCGTCTTAGCGTACTGGGCGCAGCATCGATGTGATTACGGCATCGAGGTGACACAAGCCCGGGTAGATGGCGCTACGAGGAGTAATCACGGTGACGCCACCTCTCTCTCAGGTTCGCTCATTGCCCGGTCATCCATGGTGGGTGAGTGCGGGCCCGCTTCTTCATCGCAGTGCGTCACCCTCACGGGCCGCTGCAAAGAGTCACGTTTAGTTGTTCTTACGTCCTCTTGAGAACGTAGCACCACCCGATAAGCGTATTGGTGCGGACGGATGCGCTGCTGCCGGCTGGTCGGTGGCGAGCCTGGCACGGTTCAGGTGGTGATACGGGTTGCGGTATGCGGGGTCCGCTGCCGTACCCACGGCCAGGTGAGCAAGGCCCATGCGGTGGCGCCGAGGACCAGTTCGGAAAGCAGGTACCACGGCCAGGGGCCGAGGACATCAAGCAGTGAGGCCACCGTCGGTTTGGTGGTGAGAAAGCCGTAGTTGGTGCCGGCGACCTGGTTAAACACGAACATCACCACGCCCCAGCTGATCGTCACCACCACCGCGACCCGGTAACTGCTCCAGTCCGGGCGCAATCCCACCCCCCATGTCAGGTAGATCGCGGCCCAGACCACCATGCTGTGCAGCCCGAAGAATGACAGGAACTGCAGCGAGGGGAAGTCCGGGCCACCCAGTTCCGGGCTGATGAAGGCCTGCGAGGTGAGCGTCAGACCCCAGAAATAGGTCAGCGCGAACGCGGTCGGGGAGTGCGTACCCAACGCCCACACGGCGGCGATGCCGGCCAGGTCGCACAGTTGCAGCGGTAGCGAGTACTTGCTCGTCGCCTGCCAGGGCAGCAGCCAGTAGACCTCCACCGAGACCAGGAAGACCGCGAATACCAGCGCCAATGTCGTGCTCAACCGCCGCTGCCCGGGGGTGCCGCGGTAGCGCCGGCCAGCGGTGACGAGTGCCGCTGCGACGACGATGAACACTGCGATCATGGCAAGGTTCGAAGGGCCGAATGCCACGAACTGACGTACCGCTGGCTGCGGTTCCACAGGGTGAGGGTAGCGATGGACCGCCTGCGCCCGCTGTGAGCGGGCTGGTCGGAAAACATGCCAGTATGACCACCTGTGGGAAGCTGGGACAGCCTACCGAGACCGCTGCTGCGCGGCCTGGAGCAGGCCGTGGCTGTCCAGCGTGCGCCGGTGGCCACGTACGTCGCCCGGTTGCGCCGGACCCGATCGGATGCGACGCCGTCGGAGATCATCACCGTGCTGGAGAAGCAGTACCTCAGGACGGTGACCGGTACCGGTGCCGCCGTGGGCGGTGTGGCGGCGGCGCCCGGAGTGGGAACCCTCGCCGCACTCGCGCTCGGCGGTGGGGAGTCCGCGGCGTTCCTGGAGGCAACGGCACTGTTCGCGCTGGCTGTGGCCGAGGTCCACGGCATCCGGATCGAAGATCGTGAGCGCCGCCGTACGTTGCTGCTCGCCGTGGTGCTGGGCGACCATGCGTCGAAGCTGGTGCAGAGGACGATCCGGCGGGAGAGCAGGCACTGGGGATATCTGCTGCCGGCGGCGATCCCGCTGACCTCGATCTCGGCGCTCAACCGGACCCTCATCATGTGGTTCTTGCGCAGGTACGCCCGAAAGCAGGGGCTACTGATGGTCGGCAAGATCGCACCGTTCGGCATCGGAGCAGCGGTGGGGGCCAAGGGTAACCGGGTTTTGGGCCGTCAAGTCACGCACAACTGCCGGGAGGTCTTCGGTCCGGCTCCGGTGAGTTTCGCAAATCCAGCGATGTCGTGATCACTTTTCGGTGCTTTGGGATCTGCGGAATCCAGAGAGATCGACATCAGAGCGTGGGGCAACGTTGCCCGGCCACCGTCGTTTGGCTTAGAGCAACCACCTGGACCCTGCGGGAGCTATCGATCTTTGTTGCGCCGTCGAACACCTGGCCTGAGTAGCTCTGACCTGGTCCGCTCATATAAAGGAGACCGATGAACGGATCTTCCGCCGGCCTGCTCCGCCGCAAACCGGAGAATCGGGACGAATTCGACCTCGAGAGGTTCTTCCGCGACGGGATCTCCCAGGCGTTGCGGGGGAAAGCTCGTCTCAACGTCATGCTCGCCGGTCGCGTCGGTGTCGGCAAGAGCACGCTGGTCAATGCCATTTTCGATGAGCCGATCGCCCCCACCGGTATCGGCTCGTCGGTGACCCAGTGCATTCGGCGCTATACCAGGCCGTACCTCCCGATTTCGGTGTACGACACTCCGGGGATCGAGCTCGGGATCGGGACGGAATTAATTGCGGAAACCTATCTCTCTGAAATCAAGAAACAGATGGGAGACGATGACAGGAGAATTCATTTCTGTCTTTACTGTGTCCGCACCCGGGATGAGCGATTCGAGGAGGCCGAAGCGACCATCGTGCGGGCGCTGGCCAAGGAGGTCCTGGTCGCTCTGGTGCTCACGCAGTGCCCTACGCCGGACGATGCCCGGGCCGGTATGTTCGCCCGCCACCTCGCCTCTTTGGGTCTGCCCATCCTGGACGGGCGGTGTTTCATCACCCTGGCGGCGGAGGACAACGTAGCCGGAGTCAGGCTTGCCCCGTTCGGGCTTCCCGATCTGGTGAGTTCGATCTACCATCAACTGCCGGACGCTGAGCGCCACACGCTGGCCAGTTACCAGCGGGTTTCGTTAGAACTCAAGATCGCCGAGGCGAAACGATCGGTGAACTTCAACATGGGTACGGCGGCATTGATCGCCGCCACCCCGATCCCCCTCGTCGATGCAATACCTCTCAGCGCGTTGCAAATCAGTATGCTCGGCCAGATCTCAACCATCATGGGATTCAAGATAGATCCCAAGGCCGTTGCCACGGCCTTTGCTACAGTGCTCGGCGTAGCCTCGATGGCTCGCACGGCGGCAAGTTTTTTCAAGATTTTCCCTGGTACGGGAACGACTATCAACACGACCATCGCGTCCACGACCACCAAAATTCTCGGCGACGTGTTCATCAACGCCTGTACAAACGTGCTCATGCGTCAGGCGGCTGGTGAGTGCATACACCAGGACGATATCGTGAGTGAGCTCCTCAAGGAATTCCCACTTCTGCTGAACGGCGGTCTCCGTCACCTGGCGTCCCGTTGATGGCGGGGGTGGTGTGCGGACGCGTTGTTGTCAGTTCGGCTCGCTCCGCAGAGCCGAACATATCCGCGTGCAGGTGGCGCACGGCGTGCCACACGAACCTACCTCCTGCTCGGACGGCTCGGCTCGTGCGGCGAGGCGCTGCTTTTCGTCCCCGGTCAGCTGGTTGAACTCCTGGGCGATGCTAGCGAAGACCACGTCACCGAACGCCGCTGTGCGCGCGGCGTCCATGAGGCTGCATCGTCCCGCCAGCACATCGGCGATCACGGCGCGAAAGTCGTCGTTGTCGCTGTGCTCGCGCAACATGCCCAGCGCGTCTCGCACTTGGGGGGACAGCTCTGGGTCGTCGCACTCGCCGTGCCTGGGTTCGGTGAGCTGTTCGTGCATGGCTTCGTGGTCGGCCATCTGCTCCTCATCGGTGGTGATCGTGTGCGCTAGCGTGTGACCGAGCCGGCAGGCCGCGGTGCACGCTAAAGCTCCATTGTGCACGTCCGAGGACCCCGCCCGCTGATCGACCTCGTTCGACTCCCCCGTACGCGGCGTGAGATTCCTGTCAGCTCGTGGTCACTCCGCGTAAATTTCGATAATCGTGTGTAACGTCAGCGTTGCCGAATACGAACATCATCCGTACGGATGGTGAACGAGCCATCCATGTTGATGAAGGGGAGATGAACGATGACCGGTCACTTCAGGTCATTCGACCGCGCGGAGAGCGGATACCGCGGGCATGGCCGCCACAGCGACCATCTCCGTGGCCACCGCCACAGCCGGCACCGCCACAGCCGGCACCACCGCGACTGCTGAGTCGCATTACGGCGTCGTAGCTACGCGATGGGTACGGGGCCTCACTCCAACAACGGGGTGGGGTCCCGGCCTGCGAGAGGACTGACCTTCAGTGACCGATGGCGCGGGTGGTCCTACCTCGGCGCCGGTTCCACCGGCCGGTATCCGGGTGATCTTCGGCTGGTTCTGGCCGGCCACCAAACCGTACCGGGGGCGCTTGCTTCTGAGCTTGATGCTGGTCGCCGTCGTGCCTTTCTTCGCCACGGCGCAGATCTGGATGTTCAAGCTGCTGATCGACGACGTGCTGACTCCGCGCGATTTCTCCGCCTTCCCTCCGATAGCTGCGGCCTACCTCGGAATCGCGTTGGCTCAAGGATTCTGCTCGTTCGGGGACGAAGTGCTCTCGACCTGGCTGGGTGAGCGGTTCGTCCTCGACCTGCGCACCCGGTTGTTCGACCACCTGCACCGCCTGTCGGTGGGTTTTTTCGACCGTCGCCCGCTGGGGGACACCCTGTCCCGGCTCACCGGTGACATCGACGCGATCGAGCAACTGGTGCTCTCCGGAGTCACCACGACCCTGGCCTACGCCTTCGAGATCCTGCTGTTCACGGGCGCGCTGTTCTACCTGGACTGGCAGCTCGCGCTGGCCGCGATGGTCGCGGCGCCGGTGTTCCTGCTGGCCGCGAAGTACTTCTCAGCCCGGATCAAGGACGCGTCCCGGGAACAAAGACGGCGCTCGGGAGCGGTCACCGCGGTCGCCGAGGAGAGCCTGGGCAACGTCGCGCTGGTGCAGGCCTACGACCGCCGCAGCAGCGAGACCGAGCGGTTCCACCGGGAGAACCTCGGCCGGTTCAGAGCCGAGATGCGGGAGACCCGGCTGCGTGCCCTGTTCCGGCCGATGACCGAGCTGCTGGAGGTTCTCGGTGTCGTGCTGGTGATGGGGGTGGGGGTGTGGGCGCTGCAGCATGATCGGATCACCCTGGGTGGCCTGTTGGTGTTCGCGACCTACCTGTCCCGGCTCTACAGCCCGATCCGGGGAGCCGGCCAGCTGTCCAACACCCTCTACGCGGCCAGCGCCAGCGCCGAACGCATCATCGAGCTGCTCAACCAGCAACCGGACATTCGCGAGCCGGCGGTACCGCAGATCCTGGCCAGGGCGCGGGGCAGCGTGATCTTCGACGGCGTGACCTTCCGCTACCCCGAAGCCAGCCGGCCCGTGCTGGAGCGGATCAGCTTCGCGATCCCGGTGGGGCAGAAGTTCGCCCTCGTCGGGGCGAGCGGTGCCGGCAAGTCCACGCTGGGCAAGCTACTGCTGCGCTTCCACGACCCTGATTCCGGCCGCATCACCCTCGACGGGTGTGACCTGCGGGAACTGCAGCTGTCCAGCCTGCGCAGCAATGTATCGGCGGTGTTGCAGGAAACGCTGGTCTTTGACGGGACGATCCGGGAGAACATCCTGTGGGGTAAGCCCGACGCCACCGAAGCCGAGCTGATCGCCGCGGCCCGCGCGGCGGATGCCCACGAGTTCATCACCGCGTTGCCCGGGGGTTACCAGACCCAGGTCGGGCAACGGGGCCGGATGCTCTCCGGCGGCCAGCGCCAACGCCTGGCCCTGGCCAGAGCCATGATCCGCGACGCCCCGGTGCTGCTGCTGGACGAGCCCACCACTGGCCTCGACGCCGCCTCCACCCAGCGCGTGCTGGCGCCGATGCGCCGGTTGATGGATGGGCGCACCACGCTGATCATCTCGCACAACCTGCTCACCGTGACCGACGCTGACCAGATCCTGTTCCTCCGCGACGGTCGGATCACCGGAATCGGCACCCACGAGAAGCTCATGGTGACCAACGCCGACTACGCCCATCTCTACCAGTTGCATCACCAACCGGGTGCACCCGCCGCCGTTGCGCCGCAGGGCTTCCCCACAAGCCCGACAGGTGCTCCGTCCCGAGCCAGGTACCGACTTCAGCCGGAGCTGATATGACCACTCCGCCCGTTCTGGAAGCGTGCCCCGCGGCCCCGGCGTTTCCTCGAGGTCACCTGCTCGCTCCCGGTTACGAGGTGATCGAGCACGTGTGCCGCGGCGACGTGCTGGACAGCTACGAGGCGTGGAGCGTGCAGCGTTTCTGCCGGTGCTTCGTCAAGACCCTCCGGCCGGAGGCCGCCACCGAGTCCTCGGCCCGCCGGTGCCTGCAGCGGGAAGCGCGCTTGCTGCTGTCCCTGACCCATCCACACCTGGTTCGGGCTTACGAATACCTCACACCTGGCTCAGGCCAGCCGCCGCTGCTGGTACTGGAGAACCTCACCGGCGCCACGTTGAGCTACCTCCTCGACGGCGGTGCGCGCCGGCTGGGTCCGGCAGACCTGGGCTTTCTGGGCCAGCATCTGTGCTCTGCGCTGCGTTACCTGCACAGCCGCGGTTACCTGCATCTCGACGTCAAGCCCAGCAACATCATCGCCAGCGACGGCGTCGGCCGCCTGATCGACTTGAGCCTGGCCCGGCCTCCCGGTCGCTGCCCGGCCGGGTACGGCACGCCTGGCTACATGTCACCCGAGCAGGCCACCGGTGGCCTGCTCGGTCCAGCCACCGACGTCTGGGGTCTGGGGTTGGTGCTCTACTTCGCCGCAACCGGGACGCAACCCTTCGACCTCCCGGACGGTGATGGCTCAGCCTGCTCGGCCGCGTCGACCCTGTCGGGGTGTCAAGCCCTGCTGGCCCTCCCCGCTCCCAAGGTTCGCTCGCGGCGCAGGCTTCCCATCGAGGTCGCGGAGATCATCGACGGCTGCCTGCACCGGGATCCGGCTCGGCGCCCCGACCTGGAGCGGCTCGACGCCGCGCTAGGCGCGTTGACCAGCGGCGGTTAGCGGGCGTCAGCCCGTGCGGATGGTGCCCAGGAGTTGGTCGATGCGGTGGGCGAGCTGCGCGAGGGTGGCTGGTGCCAGGGTCGTCCAGTCGGTACCGTCCGGGCCACTCACCGGTTGCAAGGTGTACCCGCCGCGCTCGGTGGCGAGGTAGACCAGCGCCCTGCCGGCGGGATGCCGCGCGTTGTTGCGGTCCCGGCGGGCTGCCCCGAACTTCGCACCACCGGGTTTGGGCCCGCGGACCATCGCGGTGAAAGAGTCCGCGTCGGCGGGCTTGACCCCGCCGCGGACCAACCGGTCCTGCAGTTGGTCACCAGTCAGCCCGGGCTTCCCATCGTGGGTGGGTTGCGCCAGCAGGGCGGAGGGCACCGAGACCGATGACCCCGGACCGGCCGGTCGATCCGGTAACTGCCGGGAGACCGCGGTGCACAGCTCGCCGGCCGAGCTGGTGCGTACCACCAACCGGCGCTCGTCGAGCATTGCCAGCGCAGCCCGGTCACCCCGGGACCCGGCAAGCAATCGAACCTGTCCCGCAGCGTTGCGGATCCACCCGTTGATCTCGCGCACCGGGGTGGCCAGCAGGCGCAACGCGCTTTCCAGCGCGGGATCGAAACCCCGATGATCAGCCAGCCCGCGGCTACGCAGATCCACGAGCGCCTGTGCCACCTGGGCCCGTTGCTCCTGCTCGGTGAGCACCGGGAGACCCGGGAGGTCCATGTTCCAGTGCCGGGTGCCCAACCCCAGCGTCTGCCAGGCGGTGCGGTATTCCTCATGGGTCAGCTCGACCGTGGTGCCGTGCATGCCAACCCTCCCCGGTCAGTAGTCCGCGCCGATCACCGGCGGCGCGGTGGGCGGTAGTTCGCCGACGATCGCGTGGGAATCGTCATGCACGAGGTACTTGCTCCGGTGCTCGCGGTCATTCTCGGCACGGTTCCCGGCCCCTGCGGGTAGGGGTTGCCCGTACCCTGCACCCGCACCCGCACCGCGGGCGGCGCCGGGTACACCGGCGATGCCCCGGGTTGCGCCCGCCTCGCCGGGAGGAGGCTCGGCACTGATGGTGGGGCGGGGACCGAACCCAGATCGGGGTCGCGGACCGAATTCAGCGCTCTCTGCTGCACCGCGGGCGGCACCGGTGAAGCGGGCTCCCGCCGCGCCGCTGCGGCCTGCCCGCCTCGCTGAGTCACTGACGCCGGGAGTCCCTGGGGTCGTGGCGCCGAATACCGGCGCACCGGAGCTCACGGCCTGGCTCGGGGTCGGGCTGCCGGTGCCCACGCTCGGTGGTGTCGCAGCGGTGTGCCGGTTCCCGGCGAGCTGCGCCACGGTGGCCGCCGGTTGATGGGTCCTCGGCAGCGGGTGGGCAGGGGGCTGGTGCGCCGCCAGCAGATGGGCCGGTGCGTGGCCGGCAGTCGCCGGTGGAGGGGCGCTGGTGGTGCCGACTCGCGGATCGCTCAGCGGCAGCGTCCCGATGCTCGCGTCCAATGCTTGTGGTGCGGTGAATGCCGGCTCCAACTCGACGTTGCCGTTGGAGCTAACCTGGTAGGTCCGCATCGCCTGCCGGGCCTGTTCCGCGGCATCCTGCTGACGCTGCTCGGCCTTTTCCTCCTCGGTGGTCAGACCCGGCAGCCAGTCCATCCTCTGAGCTGCCCACTCGGTGGGATCGCTGAAGAAACCGGCTGCCTTCGGCGTTGGCGGCACCGGCGGGACGGTGTTCTTGGCAGTCACCCAGTACTCGGCCTGGCCCTGCGCGCGTTGTGCTGCCGTGGTCGCGACCAGCGCCACGTCATCCATCCAGGGCAGCATCGCACTCGTGGCACTCGCCGCTGCCTCCGCCGCCGCGCCCTCCCGATTGGCCAGCATGCCGCTGATCGAGCTCTGCACGTACGCCTTGCCGGTCGCCCCGATCTCTTCGCTCAGCCGCTGCCAGGCCTGACCGGCCTGCTGCAACGAGCCCGAACCCGCCCCGCCGTTGATATGGTCAAAAATGATCTGGTGGCTGGTATCGTCGTAGTTGAAATTCGTCCCCATCGCCGCGCCCCTCAATTTTTCGGCGGCAAATTCATCAGCACCGCCGCAGCAACCTGTTTATTGACCTCGCACGCCTGCTGCGGATTATCGTTAAATTCCTTTGATCTGTATCCCACCGACACACTCTGCCGTTCTGCTGGCTTGATGTCGATGTTACAACTGGGATCGTCCGCATTCGTACGGGTCATGATGGCGGGATAGCCCGAGACCTCGGTGAGTTCGAAGAACGGATAGCTCTGCCGTCTGCTGTAGACAGCTTCCAGGGTCGGATTGTTCGTGAACATGCTGACATCGACCGTTCGGATTGTCTGCCGGTCAGAGGTGGTGGCCGTCCACTCGCAGCGCAGGGTGCCCAGCAGGCCATCCATTTGATCCGGCGGCAGATCGAGCCCGAATCCTTTCGCTTGTTGTGTCGTCAATAAGCCGCACGGCCGGCGAGCCACGGCGGCGACATCGCGCGGGTTCTTCGTGACCGGCGGGATCGGGTTCGCAGCTTGCGGTGAGCCCGGTCGGTCCGGTGCCGGCGCGGCGCCTGGACCTCCCTCGCACGCTCCCAGCATGATCGCCAAAACAGCCACGACTCCGCCCGCCACCAGCCGGGTCCTCATATCGTCAATCCCGGGCTTGGGTCATTCGGGATGTTGAGTTCCTCGACCCGCAGGTAGGTTTTCAGGTCTTCGCGCAGCTTGTACGCCAGGTGCTCAAGTTGCCTCGCGCCCGCGACGAGGGTGGCCGCCAGGTTGTTCTCACCATCGTCGGAGGCCCACTTGCCGATCTGGGTGACCGCGTTCAGGCTGACCCCATCGACACCCGGAGGGGGGATGTTCGCCAAGCCCTCCGCTACTTTCGCACGGTTGAGGAAGAACCTGGCGGCGTGTTCGAGGTCGGCGATGGCTTGGGGGACGCGGTCGTAGTTGATCGAGAAGCCTGATGGACCACCGAGCAGCGAGCCTAGCGGCGTGCCTGCCAGCAGGTTGCCGGTATCGGCAGCTGCCCCCGAACTCTGACCCTCGTCACTCACCGTGTTCCCTTGGCCCATGATGTGCAAGCAAGTGCTGCAGTGTGCCACATCGGTCGGCGACTACCGTGCGGTAATGACGCTGATTACTCTGCTGCGGGGCGACATCACTGAACAGCACGTCGACGCGGTGGTCAACGCAGCCAACAGCTCGCTGCTCGGCGGGGGCGGGGTGGACGGTGCGATTCATCGCCGTGGCGGTCCGGCGATCCTTGCGGAGTGTCAGCAGTTACGGTCCGACCGGTATCCGGACGGTCTACCTCCTGGTCAGGCGGTCGCCACCACCGCTGGCGACCTGCCGGCCCGGTGGGTGATCCACACCGTCGGCCCGGTGTACACCCGGCTGGAGGATCGCTCCGAGCTGCTTGCGAGCTGCTACCGGGAGTCCCTGCGGGTGGCTGATGAGCTCGGGGCCCAAACCGTCGCCTTCCCCGCGGTGTCGGCCGGCGTCTACGGGTGGCCGTTGGCGGATGCCGCCCGCATCGCACTCGTCACCGTGCAGCGCACGGCCACCCGGGTACGGGAGGTTCGGTTCGTGTTGTTCAGTCCCGAGGCATTGGAGGCCTTCCGCGCCGCGGAGTGCAACCTCGGCCGGGCTGGTGCGTGATCGCTGCTCGTGTGCGTAGGGCGACAATTCGTGTCGTACTGGTTTGACTCCCGTGTATCGCGCTCCACGAAAGCGGCCCGTTATCGGGAATCAATAGAGGAGCCCCGACGGTCGGGGGAAATCGTCGGGGCTCATCATGTTCATCGGGGAGGTTTCGAGTTTCGTTACAGCTCTCCCCGATCGAAATTGTCGAGCGGCAGAGTAGGAGTACCTGCGGCGCACAGTTACCGGCTCAACGCTGAGCGTCATATGAATGGATAACCTGTTGACCGTTGTTCATTTCACGCCCACTTAGTGCGGGGTGCCGATCGCCGTGTGTCGTGAATTCGACTGTGATGACACCCCATCGCGCATAAGGTCGGTGACGTCGAGTTCACGACACCCACCGGCACGCGCCTGCAAGCTGGGGAGGTGGCGGGATCGAGCGGCCCCTCATGCCGGTAGCCGTGGCGGTAGGACACCATGCCTGGTAACGACTGGTGGGGGACGAGGGAAGGGGACGGCATGAATCAGCCAGACCGCAAGCCGCGCAGCCGGGACGTCACCGATGGTCTGGAACGTGCCGCGGCCCGGGGCATGCTGCGCGCCGTCGGGATGCGCGACGACGACTTCGCCAAGCCGCAGATCGGCGTCGCCTCGTCCTGGAACGAGATCACCCCGTGCAACCTCTCGCTGGATCGGCTCGCCAAGGCCAGCAAGGAGGGCGTGCACGCCGCCGGTGGCTATCCGATGGAGTTCGGGACCATCTCCGTCTCCGATGGCATCTCCATGGGGCATGTCGGGATGCACTACTCGCTGGTGTCCCGAGAGGTGATCGCCGATTCGGTGGAGACCGTGGTGGAGGCCGAGCGGCTGGACGGCGCCGTCCTGCTGGCCGGATGTGACAAGAGCCTGCCCGGGATGCTGATGGCCGCCGCACGGCTCGACCTGGCGGCGGCGTTCCTCTACGCCGGCACGATCCTGCCCGGCCGGGTGAACGGCCGCGAGGTCACCATCATCGACGCCTTCGAAGCGGTAGGCGCCTGCGTGCGTGGTTTGATCAGCCGGGCTGACGTCGACGCGATCGAGCGAGCGATCTGCCCAGGTGAGGGTGCTTGCGCCGGAATGTACACCGCCAACACGATGGCTTGCGCGGCCGAGGCGCTGGGCATGTCGCTACCCGGTTCGGCGAGCCCGCCGGCCGTGGACCGGCGGCGTGACGGCTTCGCCCGGGAGAGCGGGAGCGCGGTGGTGCATCTCATCGAACGCGGGATCACCGCCCGGCAGATCCTCACCCGCTCCGCGTTCGAGAACGCGATCGCGGTGGTGATGGCCTTCGGGGGTTCGACCAACGCGGTCCTGCACCTGCTGGCCATCGCGCACGAGGCCGGGGTGCCGCTGGAGCTCGACGACTTCAACCGGATCGG
>OBLV0100000411.1_pt1 | contig 13427 bp, 12 predicted proteins | sample 1520071 | NCBI WGS metagenome assembly OBLV01 (sample SAMEA3888446, study PRJEB22518) | metagenome | reverse complement strand
ACCACCGAGATCTACACTCTTTCCCTACACGACGCTCTTCCGATCTGACGTTAACGCGTCACAGTCGGCTCCCTGCCCGGCGGCTACCGCCCGCACCACGACTGGCGTGCGCTACACACGCGAACACTCTGACCAACGCGTGTCACATTTTGTAGAGCAAAGCCTGAAATCGTTCCGGTAAAGCGCTGAGCATCAGTTGACGGCTGTCTTGCATTGGACGACCCGTTGCTCTTGATGTACGCCACCGTCTGATCGACTGGCGCGAGAGCGGGTGCCGAGCAGCGCGAGCGCGTAGCCGCACCCGGCGACGGCGAGGATCGCGAAACTCGGCGGGAGTGCGGGCACCGCGACGCTGAGCCCCAAGCCGGCCCACATCTCCCCCACCGCGAGTGCAGCAGAGAGCGCCAGCGCCAGGTACGGCCGGCTGGTGAGGCGCTGGGCGGTACCGGCGGGTGCGGCGAGCAGCCCGAGCAGCAGCAGCGCACCGACGGCCTGGCTCGCCTCAGCGGCCGTCGCACCCACCGTTGCGAGGAAGCAGTAACCGAGCAGGCGGACCGGGATCCCGCGTGCGGCGGCCACCGCACCGTCGATGCTGGCGAACAGCAACGGCCGGGCCATCACCAGGATGGCTGCCACCACGGCGGCGGCGACCAGCGCGGCGACCAGCGCCTGGGAGAGTGTCAACCCGAAGATCGAGCCGAACAGCACGGTGACGCTGGCGTTTCCGTGTTCGGTGCTGTGCGTGGTGGTGTACACGCTTAGGAAGAACACACCCAGCCCGAGAATCCAGGCGAACACACTGCCGATCACGACATCGTCAGCGCGCCCCTGGCCGCCGAGCGCACCGAGAGCGATGCCCACACCGATGGTCGCGACGAAGAGCCCGATTCGTTGATCGATGCCCATCGCCAGCGCAGCGAGGGCACCGGTGAATGCCACGTGGCTGAGGGCATCGCCGGTGAAGACCTGCGACCGCAACACCACGAAGTAGCCGACCAGCCCGGCCGCCGCGGCGATCGCGGTCCCGGCCAGCAGCGCATGGAGCAGGAACGGTGGCCAGCTCATGCCGCGATCCTCGGTGTGCTCGGGCTGGCCGGGGCGTGGCCCGTACGCCGACGGATCCGCAGCTGGCGCGCCAGCTGAGCACCCACATAGCAGGCGAAGGCGAACGTGGTGACGAAGAACCCGACCGGGAAGGGGGTGTAGTAGGCCACGCTCAGGCCGAGCCACGTGACGAGCAGCCCGATCGCGATGGTCAACGCGAGGGAGTGGAACGGTCGGGCGGTCAGCGCCTGCGCACTCGCGGCGGGCATCACCAGCAGGGCGAAGACCAGCAAGGTCCCGGTGATCTGGCTGGCCTCGGCGACTGCGGCACCGAGCAGCAGCAGGAACAGAACGGACAGCGCGCGGACCGGGACGGTCCGGGCGGCCGCCACGTCGGGATCGATCGAGGCGAAAACCAACGGACGGCCGATCACCCCCAGAACGAGCACGGCCACCGCTGCCACCACGGCGAGCCCGATGACCTGCCCCGTGGTGATCCCCAGGAAGCTGCCGAACAGCAGCGCGTTGACGCTGTTGAGGAATCCTTTGTAGAGGGCGACGAACAGGAACCCGCAGGCGAGCGCGAACGCCTGCACCGTCCCGGTGCTCGCCGACTCCGAAGAGAATCCAGCGAAGCCGGCCCGGCCCGCGTGCGGCAGGATCGCGATGACCAGTGCCCCGACCACGCAGAACGCGAAGTAGCCATAACTCGCCGCGGCGCCGATCAGGACCGCGCCGGCCGCGCCCGGGAAACCGATCACTGACAGGGTGTGGCCGGCGAAGCTCTGCCGGCGCAACACCATGAACCAGCCCATCACCCCGGCCAGGACCGCGACGATCGCACCCGCGCGGAAGGCGTTGACCATGAAGGGGTAGGACCACATCTGCTGCAGGTCGATGAGTGGGTTCCAGCTCGGGCTCTCGGCCGGGACCATGCTCACCCAGGGTGCCTCTCGCAGTGCCCAGGGTGGCCGATCACGACCAGCCTGCCGTCGGAGGCGGTGAGCACCTCGATCGGGGTGCCGAACAGCGCGGTCAGCGCCGGACCGTTGATCACCTGCTGGGGTGGGCCGATCCGGGAGCCACCGGGCGCGAGATAGATCACGGTGTCCAGGTGCGACAGGATCGGGTTGACGTCGTGCGCGACCAGCATCACGGCGACCCGTTGGCTGCGGCAGATCTGGGCGATGAGGGCGGCGACGGCGGCTTGGTTCGGCAGATCCAGGCTGTCCAGTGGCTCGTCGAGCAGCAGCAGTTCAGGGGCCGGGGCCAGTGCCTGGGCGATGAGCAGGCGTTGCTGCTCGCCGCCGGAGAGCTCCCCGACCGGGCGGTCAGCGTAACCGGAGGCGCCAACCAGATCGATGACCTCCTCGACGCGGGCGGCCACCGCCCGCCGGGCCGGATTCCCCGGCCACCAAGCGGGTAGCGGAAGGCCCCACCGGTGCCCGTCCACTCCCAGCCGCACGATGTCGCGGCCCCGAATCCGCAGGGACGGATCGAAGCTACGGCGCTGCGGCAGGTAGCCGATCCGCTGGTTGCACCGCCCGGTGGGCTCGCCGAGTACGCGAATCTCACCCTCGGTCACCGGCAATGCCCCCAGGATGATCTGGATCAACGTGGACTTGCCCACCCCGTTGGGGCCCAGCACCGCGATGAACTCTCCGGGGGTGACCGTCAGGTCCAGCTCGCTCCACAGCCGCCGGCCGGCGCGCACCGCCGCTGCGTTGCGCAACGTGACCACGGGGGTCGCCTGGTGCTCTGGTTTCTGGACCGGGCTTCCGGCGCCGGGTTCGCGGTGGTCCACCTCGGAATCGATCGCGCGGGCTTTCACGGGACACTCCCCTGCGCCAACGCCTGCTGGATACGCTGGAGCTGATCAACCTGCCAGTCCTGGAAGCTCGCATCGGCCGGTTCGGGAGTCTCGGTGATGGTCACGACCGGGATTCCGGCTTGCTTGGCTGCGTTCACCAGAGCTGTCACGTCCGGGGTCGAGTTCTGGCTGTTGAACACGAAGGCCCTGATCTGTTTGCCGGTGATCTGCCGGTCCACCGTGGTCTTGTCGGCTGCTGTCGGGTCGGTTCCCTCGCTGATCGCGTCCAGGAACGATTCTGGAGTCAACATCCGCAGTCCCAGGCCCTCGGCCAACGGTGTCACGATCGATTCCGAGGCACCGATCGGCGTCCCGCGGTACCTGTTCTTGATGTCCGTGATGAGCTGGTCGTATCGGGCAAGCCCCCGGGTTTCATACGCCTGCTTCTGATGATCGAAATAGGCGGCGGCGGCCGGATCGATCCGCTTGAAGTCCGCGGTGATCTGCTCGATCACCCGGTGCACATCATCCGGGGCATACCAGCGATGCGGGTTGCCTCCCTGCTGGACCCCGACGAGGTCTCCCACATCCAGCACCGACCGGTCGGGCGCCGGGTTCGCGGCAACGAGCTTGGTGATCCACGGGTCATAGCCCGCCCCGTTGGCGATCACGTACTGTGCGCTCGCGACGGCCCGGCCGTCGGCGGCGGTCGGTTCGTAGTCATGCGGATCGGCGTCCGGGTTCGCGATGACATTACGCACAGTGACGTGATCCCCACCCAGCTGAGAGGCGATGCTGCCCCAGAAATTCTCCGCCGCCACCGCCGCGATCCTGGTGTCGCCTGGCCGCCCTGCTGATCCACTACCGGTTTGTGGTGCGGTGGCACAACCCGCTAGCAGCAAGGCGAGCAGGAGGACTATCCCCATCCCGCCCGATCTTCTGAACGACCACGCTCGGCGCCGCGTTCGCGCTCCGCTCACGTTCCGTCTCCTCGCCTGAGAGCATTGATCACCCACATAGGTGGTGACATAAGATCGAGCGTAAACGAAACCGATTATCATTCCAAGGCTTAGCGGTGACGGCTCCGGCCGGGGCGGCCTGGGACAGGTCCTACGTTGCTGCGGCGAGGATCAGGGCGAACCGCTCGTCGGGATCGGTCCACCAGGTCGGGTCGGCGAAGCCCGCCTCGCGCAACTCGGCCCCGAATGCTGCACGCTGGAACTTGCTCGAGATCTCGGTTCGCATCTCCTCGCCTTGGGCGTAGTGGATGGTCATGCCCACGGCCGGCAGGCGCACCGTCATCGCTCGGCAGGCCCGCAGCCGCATCTCGATCCACCCGCTCTGCGGGTCCCACACCGAGACGTGGTCGAAGGCGTCGACATCGAAGTCCGCCTTGAGCTCGCGGTTGAGCACATGCAGCACGTTGCGATTGAACTCGGCCGTCACTCCCGCGGCGTCGTCGTAGGCCGGCAGCATCACCGCCGGGTCGGTCGACAGCCCGGCGCCCAGCAACAGCAGCTCACCGGGATCGAGCGCGGCCCGCAACGCGGTGAAAAAGGCGGCGCGCTCGGCCGGCAGCAGGTTGCCGATCGTGCCGCCGAGAAACGCCACCAGCCGGCGCCCACCCCGGCTCGCCGGCAACAACTCCAGATGCTGGGTGAAGTCGCCGACTGCACCACGCACCGTGAGGCCGGGGTACTCCTGTGCCACCGCCAGCATGGCGGCACGCAACGCGGACTCCGACACATCCAGCGGCACGAAGCGCTGGAGCGAGCCGGTCGCCATCAGGGCGTCGAGTAGCAACCGGGTCTTCTCCGAGGAACCCGAGCCGAGCTCAACGAGCGTATCCGCTTCCGATTGCACGGCGATCTCCCGCACGTTGTGGCGCAGCAGCTCTCGCTCGGTGCGGGTGGGGTAGTACTCGGGCTGCGTGGTGATCTGCTCGAACAGCTCGCTGCCCCGGGCGTCGTAGAGCCACTTGGGTGGCAACCACTTGGGGTCAGCCGACAGCCCGGCCCGCACGTCGTGGTGCAGCGCGTCGGTCGCATCGGAGTCGGACAGGTAAACCTCGAGTTCGGGTGCGGTCATGGCTCCTCAACAGGTGTCGCAGGGACAGGCACAACATCCACAGTGGATGGTGTCGCGGTGAGCAGGTGGCCCTCGGGTACGGGTTCCCATGCGGCGGATTGATCAGTGGGCTCGGAGCAGACCAGTACTCCCCCGTCACCGGCGCGCACCGCCAGCGCGTGGTGCACCGCGGTCGCGGCGAGCGCGGATCCGTCGGTCACCAGCAGGTTCAGCCGGGACCCCGGTGCGCTGCCGAGCACCTCCGCGGTGACCGTGCCCACTGCGGCACCCAGCGAAGCACCGGCCACCAGCTGCCGGCGGACCAGCGCCCACAGCAGCGCCGAGTCGGTCGCCGCGTCCAGGGTGAGCAGATCGGTCACCGGCAGGCGGCGTGCCAGCGCTGCCATGCTCTGTGGCCACCCGGTGACTATCCCGTTGAAGCTGAACAGCCATCGACCGGTGGCGAACGGGGCGCAGGCATCGTCGGCCACCGGCATCCCGACGGTGGCCGAGCGCACCGCAGCGAGTACCGCCGCGCTGCGCATCCCGCGGGCCAGCGTGGCGAAATCCGGATCGGCCCAGATCGGGACCGCTCGCCGGTACCGGAGCGGCTCGGGCACTCCCTCGCGGTACCAGCCGGCACCGAACCCGTCGGCGTTGACCGTGCCTCCGCCGCGCATGTCCGCGGGCGCATAACTCTGCCGCAGCAGCGAGTGCGGCGGGTCCAGCAACAGCGACGCGAGATCGCGCGGCGGCCCGAGATAAGCCAGGTGCCGGCACACGATTCAGCCGGCGCCCGGGTGATCTTCAGAGCGGCTGTGCGCGGGGATTTCCGGACCGGCGTCCCGGGCGCACCGGAACCCGGTGAAAATCTGCCGGCGCACCGGATGGTCCCAGTTGCGGAAGGTTCCCCGGCACGCTGCGGCATCGGTGCCGAAGGAGCCGCCACGCAACATCCGGTAGTCCCCACCGAAGAACACCTCGGAGTACTCCCGGTAGGGGAACGGGGCGAAACCGGGATAGCCGGAGAGCTCCGAGGAGGTCCACTCCCACACATCGCCGATCATCTGGTGTATCCCCAGCGGCGAGGCACCGGCGGGGTAGCTCCCAGCCGGTGCGGGCTGCAGGTGCCGCTGACCCAGGTTGGCGTGCGCCGGGGTGGGGTCCTCATCCCCCCAGGGGAAGCGGCGGGATCGCCCGGTGACCGGGTCGAACCGCGCCGCTTTCTCCCATTCCATCTCGGTGGGCAGCCGCTTACCGGCCCACGCCGCGTAGGCCTGCGCCTCGAAGAAGCTCACATGCACGACCGGTTCCTCCAGCGGGATCGGCTCGGGTACACCGAATCGGGTACGCCACCACGAGCAAGCGTCGCGGTGCCAGTACTGCGGAGCCACCAGACCCGCCTCGCACCGGTGCACCCACCCTCGCTCGCTCCACCATTGCGGGTCGTCATAGCCTCCGGCAGCCATGAATCCCTGGTAGTCGCCGTTGGTCACCGGCGTGGTGTCCAGCCAGTAAGCGCCGGTGCGGGCCCGGTGTGCAGGGCGCTCGTTGTCCAGCGCCCACGGCTCGGTGGAGGTGCCCATGGTGAACTCACCGGCGGGCACGAGCACCTCAGCAGGCAGGCCGGCGGAGCGTTCCGGCTGCGGGGCCGGCCCATGCAGCGCGGCTGGGCCGATCCGCAACTGGTGGGTGGCCAGCATGGTCTCGTCGTGTTGCTGCTCGTGCTGCACGATCATCCCGAACGCGAAACCGTGCTCGACCAGCGGGCGGCCCTCCAGCGGGGCACGGTCCAGCACGTCGAGGACCTTGTCCCGGACCTCACTCAGGTACTGCCGGGTCTCGGTCGGGTCGAGCAGCGGCAGCGTCGGCCGATCCGACCGGGGGTTTTTGAACGCGTCGTAGAGCTGGTCGATGTCGGCTCGGACGGGGTTCCGCCCGCCCACATCGCGGACCAGCCAGAGCTCCTCCTGGTTACCGATGTGGGCGTAGTCCCAGACCAGCGGGGACATGATGGAAGAATGCTGGCGGACGAGCTCTCCGTCATCGACCGCACTGGTCAACGCCGCGCTGCGGGCGCGGGTGCGGGAAAGCTCACCAGCCAGGTGCTCACGCAGGGCAGGGATGCCCAGCTCGGTGATCGGTGTGTTCACAGCGACAGTCCTCCAGGGGATCCGGCCGGCCGGGCACCGTTGCGGCGGCCTGCACCGGCTGTGCTGGCAATCCGATCGCCGCCCTGCTCGGCAACGTGGCCGTTCACGGCACCAGCAAGGTCGTCTGCAGGGCAGCTGCCACGCTTGACCCGCTGTTCGGTGATCTCCTCGACGAGCAGTTGTACCTCGGCCGGGGCACCGAGCGCGGGTAACGCCTGGCAAGCCAGCTCGAAGACGGTGACAGCTGCAGCGGCCAGCACGTCATCGCGCAAGCCACGTTGAGCTGCCTGCAACCACCGCCCGACAGTGGGTGCGCACGCGTCCCGGGCGGCGGCTGTGACGGTGGGGTCGGCGAGCAGGGCGGCCACCACCGCCACCGGTGCCAGCCATTGCCCGACCGGCTGGGTGTCCAGGTAGCGAACCTCGAGGTAGCCCTGCGGCCGGACCGGGGGGAACAACGTGGTCAGGTGGTAGTCCAGGTCAGCCGTGCTGGGCCGGCCCGGCAGCGCCCCGCACAACCAGTCCGCGAAGGTGACCCCGACCGGCACGTCCCAGCTACCCCGGGGTCGGCGCTGGCACAGCAATGGGGTGTCCAGCACCCGGCGGGCCCAGTCCGCGGCGGGATCCCAGCCGGCAGCCAGATCCCAGTGCACCTGGCTCGGCCTGGTCCGGGCCGGATCCAGCGCGAACCACGCCTGCATCCGGGAGGACGCCCAGCCCGTGCGCAGGCCACCGAGCCAGGGGGAGTTCGCGAACGCCGCAAGCAGTACCGGCCCGAGGTCGTGCAGGGCGGCCCAGCGCTGGCCGACCTGGGCGGGGGTGCCGGCATCCAGGCACACCTGCACCGCGGCGGTGGAGCACATCATAGCCCGGCCCATCGGGCCGATCCGGTCGAAAGCGGCCTCCATCGCGGCGTAGCGGGGAATGTCGACCAACCTGCGGGACGGGCGATGCGGGTCGGAACCCGAACCGGTGAGCACCAGCCCGGCGGGATCGAGCAGATCGGTCAGTGCGGCGGTATCACCCTCCACGGTGGTGATGAGCTCGGTCAGCGAGGCACAGGGCGGGCTGGAGATCTCGAGCTGTCCACCGGGTTCGATCGTGACGGTGGAACCGTGCGGGAGGGGGGCCTGGGGACTGTCTGGGACTAGGGAAGGAGGTACATGCGAGCCGAGGGCATCGGCGAGATGGGGGGCCTGCAACGGGCGATGGGGGTTCCCGGAGTGCTGCACCACCCACTCGAGCTCCGCGCCGAGCAGTTTGGGTGGCCCGTGCTTGAAACACACCGAGGCCACGTACACCTCGGCTTCGTCACGGTTACGCAGCACCGTCGGCGGTGCGACCGCCGGCGACGCCCAGGGCAACGAGGCCTCTGGCGTCACGATTGAACCTCCGCGAATCGACACGTCGGAACCACGCTACCTAGTCAATCCCGCTCGTGCAGTGCTAATACGTAGCGCCAGATGTGCGGCGAGGCTCACACCGGAGCGAACTGGGTGTGGTGAAACCGCGCGTAGCGGCCACCGGCGCCCAGCAGTTCCTCGTGCGTGCCGCGCTCGACAACCCGGCCGTTCTCGATCACCAGAATCTGGTCCGCGGCGCGGATGGTGGACAGCCGGTGCGCGATGACCAGCGCAGTGCGCCCGTGCAACGCCTCCCCCAGCGCAGCCTGCACCGCGACCTCGGATTCCGAGTCCAGATGCGCGGTGGCCTCGTCGAGGATCACCACTCGCGGCTGCGCCAGCAGCAGGCGCGCGATGGCCAGCCGTTGCCGCTCGCCACCAGAGAGCCGGTAGCCGCGGTCGCCCACCACGGTGTCCAACCCGTCAGGCAAGGACCGGACCAACTGTTCCAGCTGGGCCCGCCGCAGCGCGTCCCACAGCTGCTCCTCCCGCGCCTGGGGCGCTGCGTAACGCAGGTTGCCCGCGATGGTGTCGTGGAAGAGGTGCCCGTCCTGAGTGACCACACCCACCGTCTCCCGCAGCGCGGCAAAGGACAGCTCACGTACGTCCACCCCGCCCAGGCGCACCGCCCCGACGTCGACGTCGTACAGCCGCGGCACCAGCGAGGCGATCGTGGACTTGCCGGCACCCGAGGAGCCGACCAGCGCCACCAGTTGCCCCGGTGCGGCCCGAAAACTCACCCCATGCAGCACCTCGGCGCCACCGCGCGCATCCAAGTTCGCAACCTCCTCCAGCGAGGCCAGCGACACCTGATCAGCCGACGGGTAAGCGAAGTGCACGCCGTCGAACTCCACTGGTACCTCGCCTGCCGGCACCGTCCGGGCATCGGGACGCTCAGCGATCATTGGGCGCACGTCGAGGACCTCGAAGACCCGCTCGAAGGCGACCAGCGCAGTCATCACATCGACCCGGGCATTGGACAGCGCGGTCAGCGGCGAGTACAGCCGGGTGAGTAACAACGCGAGGCTGACCACGGTCCCCGGCGCGATCTCCCCGCGCAGCGCCAACGCGCCACCCAGGCCGTACACCAAGGCCTGCGCCAGTGCTGAGACCAGACTCAGCGCAGTGAGAAAAACCCGCGCCGACATCGCGCTGCGAACGCCGATGTCCCGGACCATGGTGGCCCGGTCACCGAACTCGGCCGCCTCGGCCTCGGGCCGCCCGAAAAGCTTGACCAGGGTGGCTCCTGGCGCGGAGAACCGCTCGGTCATCTGAATGGTCATCGCCGCGTTGTGCGTCGAGGCCTCCCGCCGCAGCGCAGCCATCCGGGCGCCCATCCTGCGGGCCGGTAGCACGAAGATCGGCAATAATCCCAGGGCCAACACTGTCACCTGCCATGACAGGGTCAGCATGACCCCCAGCGTGAGTACCAGCTGGATGAGGTTGGTCAGTACCCCGGACAGCGTGGAGGTGAGCGCGGTCTGCGCGCCGATGACGTCGTTGTTGAGCCTGCTGACCAGCGCCCCGGTCCGGGTGCGGGTGAAAAACGCCACCGGCATCCGCTGCACGTGTTCGAACACCGCGCGGCGCAGGTCGAGGATCAGCCCCTCCCCGATGCGGGACGACTGCCAGCGGGCCGCCAGCCCCGCCCCGGCGTCTGACACCGCCAGCAAAGCGATGAGCCCGGCCAGCCCCACGACGTGGGTGAGCGGCGCATGCCCGACGATGGCGTCGACCACCCGCCCGGCCAGTAACGGAGTCGCGACGGCGAGCACGGCCGAGACGGTGCTCAGCACCAGGAAAGCCAGCAGCATCCCCCGGTGCGGCCTGGCGAATCTCAGGATCCGGCCGACCGTGCCCGGCGCTAGCGCACGGGGCACGGTGTCCCGGCGCAGGGTGCTGTTCAGCAATGTCCACTTGTTGTTCACCGAACGAACCTCCTGGCGGGCGAACTGGCCGGGGACCCACGTCGTCGTCCCGCTGCAACGCTGTAAGTATCAGGTTGTTCCGGCTGCCGGCGCGGCGTGGTCGGCCCCGACTCTGTTTGACCTTCACTCTCCGTCGAGCTATAGTTGGGCGATCGACCAATGTATTTGCCCAAGTCGATCGTCCAAGTCGACCATCTAAGGCGTATGTCCACGTAAGGGTCAGGCATGACACCGGTTCAGACAGCAGCAGACCGTGGCCGGGAGGTACGCCTGCGACTGCTCGGCTCTGCAGCCGAGCTCATCGCCGAACGGGGCTGGATGGGGGTGAGTACCCGGATTCTGGCCGAGCGTGCGGGTGTGGCGCCAGGGCTGGTTCACTACCATTTCCCATCATTGCAGGCATTGCTCCGCGATGCGGCCCTGGGAATGGTCAGCGAGCTTCTCTCCACTGTCGAGTCCCTTTTCGAGAACGCTCCGACGCTTGACGCCGGCGTGCACATGATGCTCGGCTCGCTCGACGCATACACCGGCAACGATCCGACATCGCTGCTGTTCACCGAGACCTACCTCGCCGCAACGCGTGATGAGACGTTACGCACCGACCTCAGCATTCTCATCGCGGAATTCCGCCGCCAGCTGACTCAATGGCTGATCGAACGCGGTGCGAGCAACCCCAGGAACACCGCTGCAGTACTAGCCGCGGCCATCGACGGCGTGATGCTGCACCGGTCGTTGGATCCGGATCTGACCTCATCAATAGTCGCTCCGGTGCTGCGCCGGCTCATCTCCTCCGGCGCGGCACCGCCCAACAATGCATAGTGCAGGAAAGAAGCATCATGAAAGCGTTGATCTGCGGCGCCGGTATCGCCGGCCTGTCCCTGGCTCAGCGGCTGGTCACCATCGGCTGGGACGTCACGGTCATCGAGAGGTCATCGGGCCCTCGTGACCAAGGCTACATGATCGACTACTGGGGGCTGGGGTACGATGCCGCGCAGGCCATGGGGATCATCCCCAGGCTACAGGAACTGAGCTACCAGGTCGACGAAGCGTGCTTTGTCGACGACTCCGGAAAGCGGCGGGCGAGATTGAAATATGCCCGTTTCGAGCGGGCGGTGCGTGGCCGGTTGCTGAGCATAATGCGCCCTGATCTGGAATTGGCGCTTCGTGCGCAGGTGATCGGCAAAGCCGATCTACGTTTAGGCTGCAGCATCGGACACATCGAGAACACTGCTGACGGGGTGCGCGTCACCCTCACCGACGAGACAGTACTCGATGCCGATCTGCTCATCGGCGCCGATGGCATACACTCCGCAGTGCGGCGCATGGTGTTCGGCGACGAAAAACAATTTCTCCGCTACCTCGGCTACCATACCGCCGCCTACGTCTTCGAAGATCCACAGATCTTTGAATTTGCGCGTAACCGGTTCTGTCTTACCGACACCATAGATCGGCAAATGGGATTCTACAGTCTGCGCGGCGGCAAGGTAGCCACTTTCACCGTGCACCGCAGTGCGGATCCCACTCTGCCCGAGGACACCCAGTCCGCGGTCCGCGCGGCGTATTCATCGTTGGGCTGGGTCGCCCCGCGAGCTCTCGCGCAGTGTCCACCTGCTTCCGAGGTGTACTACGACCAGGTGGCTCAGATCGAGATCCCCCAGTGGAGCCGCCGGCGGGTCACGCTGCTCGGCGACGCCTGCCAGGCGGTCTCGCTGCTCGCCGGCCAGGGTGCCTCACTCGCGGTGGCCGGCGCATACCTGCTCGGCGAGCAACTCGCCAACGCGCGTTCTATCGACGGCGCACTGGCCCGCTACCAGCAACTGTGGCAGCCAGTGATCGCTGAGAAGCAGCAGGTCGCCCGGCGCGGCGCGCAATGGTTCCTGCCCTCGTCGTCGCTGCAACGGTGGTCCCGCCGGATCATCCTGAACCTGACAGGCCTTCCCGGGGTAGACCGAGTGGTCGCCACCGCGCTGGCGGGTAAGTCCACCGCTACCATCGAGCAACTGAGCGCCCCGGTAGTTTCCGCGGATCGCGTGTGACCTTCTTTCGACACTTCCCACCGAAGAACTCCTAGCCGAATCGACCAGGAGGCCCTACCGAGCATCGAGCTGATGCGGGCCGCCCTCCGGGCGAGCAACCGTTGGCCGCTTTGCACCGAGCGCTATCGGGCGGCCCAGCTATGGTCTATCATACGGGTCAGTTGGTTTACCGACCCACGTAGAATCGATCTTTGAACCCCGCGCTCCGCGAGCGAGCGCCTGACACCCGCGGAACGCCGTTCGCCGACTCTCTCAAAACGCGCAACCATGATGCGGGGGACCCCCGACTGTCCCCTTCGAGCTTCGTTCCAAGCAACGGCCGGGCTAGTCGCGTTGAGCATCGCCCTCGGCGTCTGGGATGCAATTTCGGCGGCACCGCGCAACTCCGTGCGCAGGTGGACCGCACTGTCCACACCCTTTGTCACCAACCTGAGAAGGAGCGATGACCAGCGGGACTACTTCTTCTTCGTACGGGTCGCACCCCCGCGGCCACGCAACGTCACACCGGACTCCGAGAGCACCCGGTGTACGAAACCGTAAGACCGCCCGGTCGACTCGGCGAGCGCCCGGATGCTGGCGCCCTTCTCATACTTCTTCTTCAACTCTGACGCGAGCTTGTCCCGAGCGACACCGGTGATCCGGCTGCCCTTTTTCAGGTCCGCCACCTCGAAACGCCTTTCTTCCGTCGCTAGAAGGGCCGGTCACGACCCTTGCGGCAATGATCGACCAGGTTAGCGATCTCCGCTAGACGATCTCCGGGTGGATCTGTGAGCGGTACTTGCCGTGGGCCCAGATGCGCAAATACTGGGAGATCTGCGAGAATGATCAAGCTGTTGTTGATCGAGTACTCTCGGTGAGGAACGATCTTTACTCAGGCGAGCTGCACCAGGTCGAGGTAATCGTCGCTCCAGTGATCCTCGGTGCCGTCGGGCGGCAAATGGGATTCTACAGTCTGCGCGGCGGCAAGGTAGCCACTTTCACCGTGC
>OBLV0100000410.1_pt1 | contig 13432 bp, 11 predicted proteins | sample 1520071 | NCBI WGS metagenome assembly OBLV01 (sample SAMEA3888446, study PRJEB22518) | metagenome | reverse complement strand
CTACAAAGGTGCCGCCCTCGAGCACCTTTGTAGGCTTCGCCCCGGACGAAGGCACCAGCGTTGGCGCCGGCAGGTGGAATCCGCTAGGTGGTGCGCTCACGGTGATCGCCGACGAGTTCTGGGCCGATCCGGTCGTCGCGGTCCAGAATGTAATTACGCCCGCGATAACGAGTCCGAGAGCGACCAACCACGGCGCTCGCCTGCCCACCGCATGCCCTATTGACCAACGTGCGCCCACGCGCAGTACATATCAATTCGTGATGATTGGTGCAAGCGATCGGGGTGCGGGATCCGGCTCAGTTGTAGAAATTACCTTACAGAACACGCTGAAACCTTGTTAAACATGCTCATACTTGTGCGCTATCCCGCCAACATCCGGGCCGCGGGCGGCGGCGTTAGTCAAGCGGCCCCGCATCGCGCTCCCGTTCCGGAGAAAGCATCATGGTTACGATCGGGCCGTGAGTGAACTGACCACGCCCCGCCTCTCGCTCAGGCAGTGGCGAGACGCCGATCTGGAGCCCTTTGCGGCGCTCAACTCCGACGCTGAGGTCATGCGTCACTTTCCGGCCCCGATGACGCGTTCGCAGAGCGACGAGTTCGCCGGCGGAGTTCGCGCGACGATCGCTCACCAGGGATGGGGTCTGTGGGCGGTCGAGGTTCAGGGCGGCGCGCCGTTCATCGGGTTCGTCGGTCTGAACCGGCCCAAGTTCGAGGCCCATTTCATGCCCGCGATCGAGGTCGGCTGGCGCCTCGCCCGCCCGTACTGGGGATCGGGATACGCGACCGAGGCGGCCCGCGCCGCGGTCGCATTCGGATTCGATGAGCTCGGCCTCCTCGAGATCGTGTCGTTCACGGTGCCCGCGAACGATCGGTCACGCCGCGTCATGGAGCGGCTCGGGATGACCCGCGACCCGGCGGAGGACTTCGACCATCCGCGGGTTCCGGAAGGCCCCATCCGGCGCCACGTTCTCTACCGTCTGCCTCGGCAGATCTGGGAGAAGGACGGCGAGGGCTAGCCTCGAGCTCGTCACGCCCGGCATCGAGCCGCCTTTCTACAGCGCCGTCATACCCGTCGATGCCCTCGTGTCCTAACGCGCTTCGACTCGGATCGGTGTTCGGAGTGTGGTTCACGACGCCTCCTACGGTTGAGGTGACTGTCGGAATCGGTTCGGCGCACGTGGGGCGAAGCTGCTATTCGCGCCCTCCGCCGAACAGCTGGAGGAAGAACAGAAAAACGTTGAAGATGTCCAGGAAGATGCTCGCGGCAATGGTCACGGCACCGGCTGGGTTCGAGCGGCGCAGGCGGTTGAAATCAAAGATCGTGAAGGCGCCGAAGATCGCGAGGCCGGCCACCGCGTAAATGATGTTCGCCTGCGGAATCGAGACGAAGATCAGGACGATCGCGAGCACGATCAAACCCAGCAGCGCCCAGAACAGCGTCCGCGCCCACGAGGACAGATCCCGCCGCGTGGCGTAGCCATAGGACCCGAGCGCCGCGACGAACGCTGCGGTCGCGCCCGCGGCCTGCCAGAGCGCGGATGGGTCGGCCTTGGCGTAGACCGCCAGCACAGGCGCGACGGCCAATCCCAGCAGCAGGCCCAGCCCGAACAAGAGGCCGGTCGCCAGCTGCTCGTGCCCGCGGGCGGAGGCCACGTTGAGCCCGAAGACGCAGGCAAACACGGCGATGAAGGCCACGATCCCAGCGCCGCCACTGAGGTTGCGCCCGAGGTATGCGCCCAGCGCTGCGCATCCCACTGTCAACGCCACCAGCCCCATGACCTGCCCGAACACCGTCCGGGCGAGGTCACCCGTGATCGCGTCGCCACCTATGGAGGGGGCGCGGTACCCAGGTGGCGCCACATCGGTCAGTCTCGAATCACCGCTGATATCGGTCACGTCGATCTCCTCATGGATTGGAAGGTACGTTCATCGTGGCCAGCAGTGTCAACCACAACGGGACCTCCTCGCATCGGCCAGGGGATAGTGCGACCGGCCAGTCTTGTCTCGAGCAGACTGCCCTTCGGGTCCACGAAGGGCAGTGGCCGGGCGCTCCCGTCGACCGCGGTCGGCTCAGATGTCCGGCGCGCGTCTCGGCGCCGTCGCGCTCTCCCAGGAGCGTGCGAACTGGAGCATGTCCGCCTCGGCCAGTGAGCTGCCCAACAGCTCGAGTCCCACCGGCAGGCCATCGCGAGTGAAGCCGACCGGAATCGTGAGCGCCGGGAGGCCGGCCTGTGAGCCGATCACGGTGTTGGTGGGAAACGTGAGGCACTGGTACTTCTCCGCGGCTAGCTCCTCACGCGTCGGGGGAATGACCTGCACGGTGGGGTAGACAAGGAAGTCGAGCCCGTGTGCCGCGAAGATGTTGAGAACGCACCTGCGGAAATGGTCCTGGTTGAGCCGGCTCTGTAGATATTCCACATCTCCGTCGATCGTCTCGGGCCCCTCGGCGATGCCGTGGAAGAGATCGTTCTCCGGATGGAAGTGGCCGCCATCGTAGATCTCCATGAAGCTCGAAACGGGCGCATCGCGTCGCTGCGCGAGGAAGTCGTTGATGTCCGGCTTCGACTGTTTCACGTACACCGACGTTCCGTCGATCCATTCCGCGAGATCGGCGATCTCGAGCTCGCGGGTCGTCGACACGCCGAGTTCCTCGAGCCGGGAGATCGCGGCCCGCACCACGTCGCTGACCGGCTCCGCATCCGGGTTGTCGTTCTCGCCGAAGCCCGTCTCCAACACCCCGATCCGCCATCTGTCCAACGGGATGTCCAGCGCCACAGCTTCCGCATAGCTGCCGACCCGCGAGGCCGCCGATGCGGTCACGGTGAACGGGTCCTTCGGGTCGTAGCCGACGATGCTGTCGAGCGTCGCCGCGAGGTCAGTGACCGTCCGAGCGACGGGCGCCGGGGTGTCCTGGAAATGCACCAATGGTGAGAACCCGGCGCGGCTGATCAGCCCGGTGGTGACACGGAGGCCAAACAGGTTGTTGTACGCGGCCGGAATCCGGATGGATCCCCCGGTGTCCTCCCCGATCCCCACGAGCCCGAGATTGGCGGCCACGCCGGCCGCCGTCCCGGCACTGGAGCCGCCGGACTCGCGCTGCGGAGCGTAGGGATTCTTCGTGTGGTCAGTCAGCGACGAGGACGAGAACCAGCCCGCCGCGAAGTCACACATGGCCGTTTTGGCCAGGATGACCGCGCCTGCGTCCTTCAACTTCGCGACCACCGTCGCGTCCTGATCGGGCACGTAGCCGGTGAACAGGATCGAGCCGAACGTCGTCCGAAGCCCGGCCGTCTCCGCCTGGTCCTTCACGAGCACAGGCACGCCGTGCAGCGGCCCGCACAGCTTGCCCTCGCCGGCGAGGAACTCGTCACAAGCGACGGCTTCGTCGCGGGCGCTGGGGTTTACGGTTACCACGGCCTGGAGCTCCGCTCCAGCGAGGTTGTGCGCCTCGATTCTCGCCAGATACCAGTCGACCAGCTCGGCGGCGGTGATCTCACCGCCGCGAAGGGCTGTGTGGAAAGCGGCGATCGTCAGCTCGCAGAACCTCCGGTCGGGTTCCGAGACCGGCGTCATGAGAGCGTCCTTCACCATGCTGCCGGCTAGGGCATCGCTGCGCGCGAAGTCTCGGGCAGCGCCGCGAGGAGCTCGTGGCGCGAGTTGATGTTGAGCTTGGTGAATACCTTTCGCAGGTGGTACTTGACCGTACGCGGGCTGATGAAGAGCTCAGCGCCGATCTCCGGATTGGAGAGCCCGTCGCGAGCGAGCCGCGCGACCTGAGCCTCTTGAGCGGTGAGCTCGTCGCGGGTCTCATCTATCCGTTTGCGCGCAGTCTCGCCGGTGGCCGCCAGCTCGCGGCGCGCGCGCTCCGCGAACGCCTCGACTCCCATCTCGCTCAGCATCTCGTAAGCAGTGCGCAGCTGCTCGCGTGCCTCCACCCGGCGGCGCGCCCGGCGCAGCCATTCGCCGTAGACGAGATGCGAGCGGGCGAGCTCGACGCGCACGTGGGTGTGGTTGAGGCGGCCGATCGCTTCGCGGTAGAGGGCGTCGGCGGCGTCACCGTCGCTGACCAGCGCCCGCGAGCGCGCCTCCACCCCGAGCGCCCAGTCAGTACCCCCCGCCTGTGCGGTCACTGAGAGTCGCTCGAGCGCATCGGTCGCGACCTCAGATCTGCCGCAGCGGGCCGCGGCCTCGATCAGCTCGGTCAGCGCCCAAGAGATGACGCCCAGATCCTCGTATTCGCAGGCCCGCTCGGCCTCTGCGAAGGCCTCCGGGTAGCGGCCGAGGCCGTTATAGAGCAACGCCGCCGTAAAGCGGCTGATGCCCACACCCATGCCCTCGCCGCGACTCTCCACATCATCGAGCGTCGCCTCGACGAGCTCGGCCGTCTCGGCCTCTCTACCCTGCAGAGCCGCGAGCGCACCGGTGCCGTACGCCGCGAGCTGCGTCCCGATGGCTGCGCTGACCTCCTCCGCCTCTCCGGTCAGCGCCGCGCCTTCGTCCACCTCGCCCCACAACCCGTGCTGGAAGATGCGCGACCGAAGTGCGATCGGCAGCACCGTGAGCGCGCCGGTCTGCCGTGCGAGGCGCACATGTTGTATGCAGAGCACCTCCCAGCTCTCGTCGTCCCAGAGGTCCTGCGCGACACGCCCGGCAAGCCATAGCCAGCGCAGCCGTTCGCCGGTCGACAGATCGTCGTTGCGAAAGGCGCGCACGGCCTGTTTTAGGATCGGCGTCGCCTTCGTACGACCGTCGGTCACGAGCAGCGCCAGGCCCTCGAGGAGAAGGTCAGGGGCGCGTGGTGTCGACTGCGCGGGAGCGGCGAGCGCCGCCTCGGCCACCTCGATCATGTCAGCGCCGCGTGAGAGGCGACCGACGATCACGGCCGCGGTGAACGCCTCTAGATAGGTTTCACGCGCCAGCCGGATGTCGAGCGGCTCGAGCTGCCTTCCGGCTTTGAGCAGGAGCGGGGGAGCGTCGCTACCTCGTCGTGTCGCGAACGCGATCTGGGCCCGAAGGAGGTCTACCCGCGCGCGGCGGAGCTCGTCCGACGGCCCGGCCTCGGCCATCGCGACCAATGCGAGCGCCGCCTCGGGAGAGCCGGCGTCGTACTTGGCCTGGGCCGCGGCCAGGGCCCGCTCGGCGCGGCGCGCCGGGTCGAGGGTCAGCCGCACGGCCTCCTCCAGGAACGCGGCCGCAGCGGCCATGCCTCCCCGGGCTTGTGCGCGGTCAGCCGAGCGCTCCAATTCGGCGGCAACTCCCTCGTCGGGTCCGACGGCGGCGTGCGCGCGGTGCCAGGCGCGACGGTCTGGATCAACGTCTGGATCGGTCACTTCGGCGAGTGCGCGGTGTACATCCTGACGGTCCAACGGCGACGCCGACCGGTAAGCCGCGGAGCGGACAAGCGGATGGCGAAATCGGACCCGAGCGCCGAGCTCGATCAACCCCGTTGCCTCGGCCGCCGCGGCGGCCTCTTGCCCGATCCCGAGCCGACCCACGGCCCGCCACAGCAACGCGTCATCGCCGCCCGGCTCGGCCGCAGCCGCGAGGAGCACACGTCTCGTCTCGACCGGAAGCGGCTCGAGCCGCCGCAGGAACCCCTCTTCGATTCGGCCGGCGAGCGGCATCGTGTCGGTCAGCCCGAACCCGAAGGCCAAGTCCGCCGGCGAGAGCCCGCGGGGCAACTCGAGCAGCGCCAACGGATTGCCGCGCGTCTCCGCCACGAGCCGATCCCGGACCTGCTGATCAACCGGCCCGCTGATCACGGAGTCCAGCAACGCGCGGGCGTCGCTGTCTCCCAGGCCCGTGAGCACGAGCTCCGGTAGCCCCGCCAGCTCCCCCTCGCCGCTGGAGTCCCGCAGGCCGAATGCGAACACCATCCGTTCCGCAAGGAGCCGCCGGGCCACGAACGCGAGCGTTTGAGCGGAGACCCGGTCGAGCCATTGCGCGTCATCGACGATGCAGAGCAACGGCTTCTCCTCGGCGGCCTCGGACACGAGGCTGAGCACCGCCAGCCCCACCAGGAACCTGTCGGGCGGCTCGCCGCCACTGATGCCGAAGGCCGTCGACAAGGCATCGCGCTGCGGCCCAGGGAGATCCTCGAGGCCTTCGAGCATCGGCGCGCAGAGTTGATGCAGACCCGCGTACGCGAGCTCCATCTCCGACTCAATCCCGACCGCGCGCGCGATACGAAACCCATCGGCACGCTCGGCAAGGTAGTCCAGCAGTGCGGTCTTCCCGACTCCCGCCTCGCCACGCACAACCACGACGCCGCTGTGGTCGGTGCGCGCGCCTGCCAGCAGCCGGACAAGCGCCTTGGACTCGCTGCGCCGACCGCGCAACCCGGACCGGCGGCGCTGTGCGTTCAGCATGCGGCCTGGAGCTTATGTCCCGGATGACCGAGTTCTTAGTCTGTGACCGAAGGGCTTAATGCACTCCTAATCGACTAACCAGGTCGAATCGGTTGGGTCGCGCAGCGTCAGCACTCGGTGCGGCGGAGGACGCGACGCAGGCCGTCGCGTCCCGCGGTGGTCGTCCCCGTGAAGGTCCTCCCTGCGCGGGTCGCCCATTCCGCCTCGCTGACCGCGTCGGGCTCGGCCGGGACGTAATGGGTGAGGATGAGCTCCTGGACGCGTGCGCGCTCGGCGACGCCCCCGACCTGGGAGACATCGGTATGGAGCCGTGCCATGTTCTCCAGTTCGGCGCCCGTCGTCCCGTGGCGCTCGAGGTAACCGAGGTCGGCGACGCAGTGAACCAGGATGTCCGCCTCCTGGGCCAACGCGATCAGATGCTCGTTGACCGTGGTATCGCCCGAGAACACGACCGAGCCGTCGTCGGTGTCGAAGCGATAGGCGAGCGCCGGCATCACGTGGCCGTGGGTCACGGCGATCGCGGTGACGCGCACGCCCCCGTCGTCCATGACGACGACCGGCTGGCGCGCGCCACCGTCGGCCGAGGCGGGGATCTGGACGTCGATGGCTCGTACGAGCCCCCCGGGATCGGGCATCTGCGCGTCGAGCGGCATGACCTTCAGGTCGTAGGCGTACGTCGTCAGAATGCCCTGCACCAGGTCGGTCGTCCCGGGACCGTAGACCCTGATCGGTGGCAGTGGGCCGTGCGGACCAGTGCGAATCCCCCACGGATACAGCAGCATGCCTGGGAGATCGCCGATGTGGTCGGCGTGGAGGTGCGTGACGAACACCGAATCCAGACGCCGGAAGTCGAGGTCGGCATCGACGAACGCGGACGGCGCTCCGCGACCGCAGTCGATGACAAACACGCGGTCGCCGACGGCGAGCGCCGAAGCGATCCCCCCTCGGCCGGCGACCGGCATCGGCGCCCCCGCGGTCCCCAGAAGAACGAGCTCGGTGCTCATGCCGGCCCGGCCCCGGCCCCGGCTGCGGTGAGGTGCAGGGCGATCCAGGCTGTGCCGAGGCCAACCAGTGTCCCTACCGCTGTATCCACCAGTCTCAGGATCGGCTGCTGCCAGACGTTGTGGGGACTGAGCGAGGCGACCCCGAGCACGATCGCGGTGGTGATGCTGGCAGTCACGGCGTCCTGCGGTCTGCCGAGCAGCGTTGCGCCCAGCGCACTGAGCCCGATCATCGCCGCCAGACCGACGGCGCCCACCGGCAGGATGAGCAGATAGATCAGGCACAAGAAGAAGCTCAGCAGCGTCGCCGCCATCCGGCTGAGGGCGGCGGAGGCGCTGCCGTCATAGCTGGTCCGATACACGAACACCGTCGCGATCACCGCCCAGATGCCGCCGAGGACGCCGTCGGAAGCGGACACGGAGTGAATTCGAGCCAGCGCGCGCACGGTCAGCGAGTACGTGATCAGGCACGCGATCGCCAGCGCGAGGCTGTGGAGGATCGCCGACCCTCGTTCACTATTTACCGAGGTAGCTGAGCGTGGCCGTGGCAAGGGTCTGAATGCCGGTTTCGAGGGTGGGGTGCAGGACGGGCGCGAACTTGGAGCTGTGGTTGGTGGGGACGTCCTGAGCGATCCGGCCGGCCTGCGCGGCCCGATGGTAGACGCGCGGGTCGGTGCCGCCGACGTACCAGAACAGGGACGGGACCTTCCATTCCTGGCCGAACAGGCCGAAGTCCTCGCTGACGGGGAGCGGGTCGGTGAGCTCGGCCACGCGGTCGGCCCCGAAGTGGGCGCGGAATGCCTCGCCGACGTGGTTGGCCGTGGCGGGGTCATTGACCGTGAGGTCGAAATGGTCGAATGAGTTGAAGCTGGGAGGTTTAGCCGCGCCGGAGGCAGTCGCCTCCGCGGTGACGATCCGCTTGATCGCGTCCAGCACTCGAGCGCGCACGCCGTCGTCGAAGCTCCGCACGTTGATCTTCAACACGGCCTCGTCGGGGATTACATTGCCCTTGGTGCCGGCCTGGAGCGAACCGATCGTCACGACGGCGGGTTCGAATGCGGCGATCTCGCGGGAGACGATCGTCTGCAGCCGAAGTACGACAGCAGCGGCCATGACGATCGGGTCGATCGTCGCCTCGGGCCACGCGCCGTGCCCGCCGCGGCCGAACAACCGCACCTCGATGTTGTCCTCCTCGGACTGGGTGACCCCGGGCCGATAGCTGATCTGTCCGGCGGGCGGTGGCATGACGTGCTGCCCGAGGATCACGTCGGGCTTCGGGAAGCGGTTAAACAGGTGGTCGTCGATCATCGCCTGCGCTCCGGTCCCCAGCTCCTCGGCCGGTTGGAACAGCGAGATGAGCGTTCCGTGCCAGGCATCCGGCGCCCGTGCCAGGAGCTTGGTCGCGCCCGACAGCCAGGTGACGTGCATATCGTGGCCGCAGGCGTGCATGACCGGGACCGTGTGCCCGTCGGGGTCGGTGCCCGTGGCCGTGCTCGCGAACGGGAGGCCGGTGTCCTCCTTGACCGGGAGGGCGTCCATGTCCGCACGCAGCATGACGGTGGGTCCGTCGCCATTGCGGAGCACCCCGACGACGCCCGTCCCCCCGATGCCGGTGCTGACCTCGCAGCCCGCCGACCCGAGTTGCTCGGCGGCTTTCGCTGCTGTGCGCTTCTCGTGGTTCGAAAGCTCGGGATGGGTATGGAGGTCGCGGTAGAGGTTCTCGAGGGGTTTGATGATCGCGTCGAGTCCGTCGAGGACCGGATGGGTGGGTGGGGCGTCAGTCTCGGTTGTCATTTGGTTCTCCTTCAGTTCGTTCACGTTGGGCGAGCCGGTTCGTGTCGATCATTCGAGCGCGAGCTCGCGGAGGTTGCTCTTGGCGACCTCGAGGACCTCGTCGCCCCGGCCTGACAGAACGCTGCGGGTAGCCCAGAGCGTGAATCCCTTGGCCTGTTCGGCGCTGATCTTGGGCGGGATCGACAGCTCCTGCCGGACGGTCATGACCTCAATCACCGCCGGCCCATCGTGGTCGAACGCGGCACGGAGGGCATCGTCGAGCTCGCCGGGGTGCTCGACCCGCACGCCGTACAGCCCGACGGCGCGCGCGACCTCGGCGAAACTGGGATTGTCGAGGTCGGTGCCGTAGGTGACGATCCCGTCGGCCTTCATCTCCAGCTCCACAAACGCGAGCGCGCCGTTGTTGAGTACGACGACCTTGACCGGCAGCCGCTGCTGGCGGAGCGTGATCAGCTCCCCCATCAGCATCGACAGCCCACCGTCGCCCGAGACGGTCACCACCTGGCGTCCGGGGTGCGACGCCTGCACCCCGATCGCCTGCGGCAGCGCGTTGGCCATCGACCCGTGGTTGAACGAGCCGACGAGCCGGCGCCGTCCGTTGAGCCGCAGGTACCGCGCCGCCCACAGGGTGGGCGTTCCGACATCGGCGAGGAACACCGCGTCATCGGCGGCGACCCGGTCCACAGCGACGGCCGTGACCTGAGGATGGATCGGGCCCTGGTCGGAGTGCGTCTTCGCCAGCGCGTCGAGCCGCTCGCGAGTACGCCGGTAGTGCGACTGCATCCGCGCCAGGTGTGTTGCGTCGCGACCGTTGGTCAGCCGCGGCAGGAGAGCCGCGATCGTGTCCCCGACCGTGCCAACGAGCCCGATATCCACGGCGATCCGGCGGCCGACGTGCTCGCCGCGGACGTCGACCTGGATCACCCGCGCGTGCTCGGGATAGAACGGGCGATAGGGAAAGTCGGTGCCGAGCATCAGGAGCGCGTCGCAATGCTCCATCGCGCGGTACCCCGAGGTGAACCCCAGGAGGCCAGTCATACCGACGTCGCAGGGGTTGTCGTATTCGACGAACTCCTTGCCCCGCAGCGTATGCACGACGGGCGCCTTGAGCGCCCGGGCGAGCGCGACGACCTCGTCGTGGGCGCCGCGGCAGCCGGCGCCGGCAAGGATCGTGACCCGCTCGGCGGCGTTGAGGGACTCCGCCGCTGCGGCGAGTGCGTCGTCGGAGGGGCGAATCACCGACGCCGCCGGCTCGATCACGGCCGGTCTTACGTCATGCCCCACGTGGTGCAGGAAGATCTCGCCGGGCACCACCACGACGGCCACGCCCTCGCGTTCGATCGCATGGCGCATGGCGATCTCAAGGACTCGCGGCAACTGCTCGGGGACGCTGATCAGTTCGGCGTAGACGCTGCACTCGCGGAACAGCTCCTGGGGATGGGTCTCCTGGAAGTAGCTGAGCCCGATCTCCTCGCGCGGGATGTGCGCGGCGATCGCCAGCACGGGGACCCGGGTGCGGTTGGCGTCGAACAGGCCGTTGATCAGATGGAGGTTCCCGGGGCCACAGCTGGCTGCGCACACCGCGAGCTGTCCCGTCATCGCCGCCTCGCCGGCGGCCGCGAACGCTGCCGCCTCCTCGTGACGCACGTGCTCCCACGCCACCTCACCGTCGCGACGCAGCGCATCGGTGAACCCATTGATCGAATCGCCGGGCAGCCCGTAGACCCGGCGCACGCCGGACGCCTTCAGGGTCGCCACCATGACGTCGGCAACGGTCATCGGGGCGGCTCCCTTCGCCAGATGAGCGAGCTCGTGTCCCATCTCGTGTGATGTCCCCGTGGCGGTCATGACGCCGCTCCGGGCGCGCCCGCCAGCAGGCGCAGCACGGTCGCCGTCCCCAGCCCGTACACCAGGTGGGCGCTCAGATCCTTGGTCAACGTCGCCCGGTCGTACTTCCAGATCGGCTCGTACAGCTTGGCCGCCGGCAGGACGATGTATCCCGCCGCCCACACGCCGGCGCCGAATGGCAGCCCGTACCGGATGCGCGGTGTCGGCAGCGAGCCCGCGACGATCCCGTACTGCACGCCGCCCAAGATCCCGTAGCCCCAGTGGGTGATGTTGTTGACTAGCCGAGCCCGCTGCGGCGGGAGCTCGCGCTCGAACAGGCCCTCCACTAGGCGCTTGCCCACCTGTGCCGGCGCGGGCGCCTGCTCCCAGCTGTCCAGGCCGGACGACGACTCCCACGGTTCGAATCCCTCCGCGCCGTGACCGCGTCGGTACCTCGCGTAGAGCAGGGCGTCCATGGCGAATGTGCCGACCGCGCCGGCGACCAGGCCTCGTGCCACCGCCCCGAGCGGAGTCATGCCGCGCATCTGGCCGGCGGATGATCGTGCGCCGCGGCGCCGATGCGAGTGGATTGGGGTGCCCGTCAAGGTGCTCATGGTTCGCTCCCGAGGGTTGAAGGCGTTCTGGACGGCTGATGACACGGCCGCGAGTCTGCTCGCGACGAGCCGTGCTCGCATCCGCCAGGGGACAGTGCGAGTGGTCAGTCCTGCGCGGTGGCCGCGTCCCTGGACGGGACGCGCGCGACCAGCTTGCCGTGCAGGGCGCCGGAGCCGACCCACGAGCTCGACAGCCGCGCGGCTGTACCGCCGCCCGACCTGACTGACGCTGCGGCTAGACCTGCCGCAGCTTGGCGTCCCATGTCACGATCAGTGGTGCCCGGTACTTCAGCGTCACGGTCTGGTTGGCGCCAACATCAACGGTCGCGCTCCCCTTCGAAACCTTCCAGCCGAAGAAGTATGAGACCGCCATGTTGACGGTGTGCTGCCCGCGACTGACGGAGCGCACCGATTTCACCCCACGGGATCTTCTTCTCATCCCCGTCGTCGATCGAAACGACCGGCTTGAAGAAGTACAGGAGGAACTGGATAAACACGAAACCCGCGTTGATCTTGATCGTCCCCTGCTCCACGTTGACGTCCTTTCGATCGTCCCGACGCGCGGGGAGATGCTATCGCCGCGCCTGAAATCTCTTTCTCAAACCAGATAAGGCCGAGCGACTCCCACCGCGTAGCCAGCGCAGGCAAGCAAACGCTCAACGCCAGTCACGAGGGAAAAAAGAACGGATGGCGGCCGACCAGCTACTCGCTCGGTCCTCTACCGTCGTCTTTACCGCTGCCATGGCCAGCTTGCCGTAGTCGTAGGCGGCCTCGGGTCGGGCGCGGACGGCCGTGTCAAGGACCTTGGCGTCCTCGCCGACGAGAATCCGCCAAGCGCCCGATCGCACCCCGTCGAGGATGATTGTGGCTGCGGCCGCCGCGGTGAGTCGTGCCTTGTCCCGGAACGCGGTTTCGATCCGCGCGGCGCTCATGTTCTCGGGCTCGGGGGTGCCGTGCGCGCGCCGGGTATTCGCGAGGATGTCGGTCCCTACGTGCCCGGGCATAACGAGGGCGACCCGGACCTGTGGCGCATTGGTGCGCAGGTCTTCGATCAGCGCCTCGGTGAAGCCTTTTACCGCGAATTTGGCCGTGGCATAAGCGCTGTTCGGCATATGGGGACCCAGACTCGCCCAGAAGCCGTTGACGCTGCTGGTGTTCACCAGCACTCCGTCGCCGCTGGCGATCAGCAGCGGCAGGAACGTGCGGGCGCAGTAATAGGTCCCCCACCAGTCGACCGCGAACGTGCGCTCCCACTCGTCCCGGCTACTGGTGATAAAGCTGGCACCGCCGCCGATGCCGGCGTTGCTGAAGACCAGGTCGACGTGGTCGGCCGCGTGCTCGCGCAGCAGCTCGTCTCGGAACCGCTGCACCTGAGTCTCGTCGGAAACGTCGCAAGCATGGCTGCTGACACGGACTCCGTCCGGAGCGCCCGCCCGTGCCGCTGCCACCGTATCCGCGACGGCAGTTGCGTTCCAGTCACACGCCGCGACCGAGCATCCCTGCGCGGCCAGCTGAACGACCAGCTCGCGGCCCATCCCCGAGCCGCCGCCTGTGACCACTGCAAGCTTGCCCGCAAACCCATCCACAGCTCAATGCCTCCGGTATTCGCGCGCGCAAGTGCGAGCCCGGGTCACCGGGCTCGCCCTACGACGTGTTGCGGTTGGCGGTCGCTGGCCGCGACGCCCGTCTGACGGTGGCCCCTCAAGACGAGCCGAACAGGGACATCATGTTTGTCACCTCGTCCGCTGGTGGGGCGGTTGGCACCGGCTCCGGCCCGTACTTGAGATCGGAAGAGCGTCGTGTAGGGAAAGAGTGTAGATCTCGGTGG
>OBLV0100000409.1_pt1 | contig 13439 bp, 13 predicted proteins | sample 1520071 | NCBI WGS metagenome assembly OBLV01 (sample SAMEA3888446, study PRJEB22518) | metagenome | reverse complement strand
CCGATGGGTCGGGTGGACGACGCGATCGCACTGGCCGAACAGCCGGATGTGATCATGACGTCCTTCGGCGACATGATGCGGGTGCCCGGCGGACGCGGATCGTTCTTCGACTCCTCGGCCGCCGGCACCGACATCCGGATGGTCTACTCCCCGCTCGATGCGCTGAAGGTCGCCCGGCAGAACCCGGACAAGCATGTGATCTTCATGGCGATCGGCATGGAGACCACCGCGCCGTCTACCGCAATGACCGTGCTGCGGGCGGCGGCTGAGGGGATCGAGAACTTCTCGATCTTCTGCAACCACGTCATGATCGTCCCGGCGATCAAGGCCATCCTGGACTCCCCCGACTTGCGGCTGGACGGGTTCATCGGTCCCGGTCACGTCTCCACCGTCATCGGCTGCCGTCCGTATGAGTTCATCGCCTCGGAGTACGGCACGCCGCTGGTCACGGCCGGCTTCGAGCCGTTGGACATCCTGCAGTCGGTGTACATGCTGCTGCAGCAGCTGGTCGAGGGGCGCTGCGAGATCGAGAATCAGTACGGCCGGGTGGTGCCGTGGGACGGCAACACGGTGGCGTTGCGTGCGGTGAGCGAGGTGATGGAGCTGCGTCCCTACTTCGAGTGGCGTGGTCTCGGCTTCATCTCACACTCGGCGTTGCAGGTCCGGGAGCGCTACGCGGCCTTCGACGCCGAGCGGCACTTCACGCTGCCCGGCGTGCGTGTGGCGGACCCGAAGGCCTGCCAGTGCGGCGAGGTGCTCAAGGGTGTCCTGAAGCCTTGGGAATGCAAGGTGTTCGGCACCGCGTGCACTCCCGAGATGCCGATCGGTACCTGCATGGTCTCCTCCGAGGGAGCTTGTGCGGCGTACTACAACTTCGGCCGGTTCAGCCGCCAGCGGATCCGTGACGTCAGTATCGAGGCGAGCAGGGCATGACGCACCAGGACACCACCCAGCGGCAGCAGGCTGAGTGGGCGGAGGCCGCGGTTGCCGAGCACGGCACTGCACCCACCGGCGGGCAGGAGGAGGAGTACCCGGCGCCCGCGACACCCGGGACCGTGCACTCCGGCCGGGAACAGCTGGTGCTGGAACGCATCGAACGGGCCCGGCGGGCCCGGCCCCGGGTGCGCGAGAGGCTCATCACCCTCGCGCACGGCGCAGGGGGCAAAGCCACCCAGTCGTTGATCGAGGCGATCTTCCTGGACTCCTTCCGCAACCCCCTGCTGGAGCCGCTGGAAGACGCCGCGACTGTGACGGCCGGTGATGCCCGCCTGGCCTTCACCACCGACTCGTATGTGGTGTCGCCGCTGTTCTTCCCCGGTGGCAACATCGGTGACCTCGCGGTCAATGGCACGGTCAACGACCTGGCCGTCTCCGGAGCCCGGCCGGCGCACCTTTCCGCCGGTTTCATCCTGGAGGAGGGTTTCCCGGTCGAGGATCTGCGGCGAATCGTGGAGTCGATGGCCGCTGCCGCTGCCGCAGCCGGAGTCGCGATCGTCACCGGCGACACCAAGGTCGTGCAGCGGGGCAAAGGCGACGGCTGCTACATCAACACCGCCGGGGTCGGACTGATCACCGGCGGTCTGAACCTGGGCGTGGCCACCGCTCGCCCCGGCGATGTCGTGATCGTCTCGGGGCCGGTCGGTGACCACGGCATCACCATCATGCTGGAGCGCGGTGAGCTGGACCTCGAGGCCGACCTGGTCTCCGATACCGCACCGGTGCATGAGCTGGTGCAGGGATTGCTGGCGGCAGTGGGTCCGGATGTCCGGGCGATGCGCGACGCTACCCGCGGTGGGGTGGCGACGATCCTCAATGAGGTGGCCACTGCCGCTGGCGTGGCGGTCGTGGTCGAGGAGGAGGCGGTTCCGGTGCGACCGGAAGTCCGTGGTGCCTGCGAGTTGCTGGGCATCGATCCTCTCTATGTCGCGTGCGAAGGGCGCATCGTGACCATCGTCGACCCGTCTGCGGCTGATGCTGCTGTGGCCGCACTACAGGCCCACCCACTCGGTGCCGGAGCTACCGCAGTGGGCCGGGTGGCCGAGGATCCGCCGGGACTGGTGATGCTCAAGACCGGGTTCGGCGGTACCCGGATCATTGATCTACTGGTCGGGGACCCGTTACCGCGGATCTGCTGACCTGTGCACTGTGCTGGTTGCTGTAAGAGGAGGCCCACTGAACCGGAACGAGTTGATCACTGGGCTCGAAGCCGATTGGCCCGATCCCGGTGAGGTCGTGTACATAGAACGCCGGGGTGATGACTATGCCGTGCGGCGCGTCGGTGCCGACGGCCATCTCCCGGTGCCCAGTCCGGATGACACGCTCCCGGACTCCTGGATCTATTACGGCGGGTGGAAGGAGCACCATCGCCACAATCCGGCGTTTTTCGAGGACTTGTTCGCCGAGATGGATTCGGCAGCCGGAGGTCATGATCGCTGCCGCTGGTCGCCGGATGACCCCTGGCCGCATACGCACTGAATTACGGCCCCAATCGAGGTGCGATGGTCTACCGCATCGACGCGTCCGACCGGGCGGCATTCAAGCGGTGCCGCCGAGAATGGGACCTGAGCTCGCGGAACCGTCACAACCTCGAACCAGAGTCCCCACCGGGTCCGTTTGATCTGCGCCGGGCTGTGCATGATGCACTCGCGGTGTATTACTTCCCCGGGATGTGGGAGTGGGATCGGGCTATCGTTCAGCCCCTGGTGCACCAGGCCCTGGATCGCTCGGTGCGCGCTCAGGTGGACGCCGGAGCCGACGAGCCGGAACCGGAGAGCATCGATCGGGGACACGCGCTGCTCGATGCCTACGCCGGATGGGCACCCTCGGTGGATTATTTCACCCCGATCCGGATCGACACCGATTTCGAGGTGAACATCCCCAACCCGGCAGCGCCCGGCCTCAACCTCGTGACCCAGGACGAAGGCGAGATCCGGTACGGCGACCGGGTCGATTTGCTTGTCATTGACTCCGATGACGCCTACTGGGTGGTACAACACCGGCTGGTCACCGACGGCTGGGCCGATAAGGAGGCTCTCCAGTTGGACGAGCGAACGATCGCCTGGGCCTGGGCGTGGCCGCATTTCTATCTCGGGATGCAGATCACGGGCACGGTATACAACGAGATCCGGGCCGACGCCGCGGGGGTGGATGCGCATGCCGCGCAAGCCCCCCGGCCCAGCGAACGGCTACCGGCGCGCCATCGCCGGATGTATGCGCGCAGCGGTACCGTGTCCGGCGAGCGGTTGCACGCCGAAGGCACCGAAGACTTCCGTCGCACCCGGATCCGGCGCGGCGAGGCCGAGTTGGCGGCGGCCGGTGCGAACCTGGCTGCCGAGGTCAGCATCGCCACCAGTGCAGATCTCGAGATATTTCCCAGCCCGGAGCCGAGTGTCTGCGCGCGCTGCTCGTACCGCTCCCCCTGCCTGTTGCTGAACCAAGGCGCCGACGCCAGCCATGAGCTGTCGCAGTCCTACCGGCAACGGCCACCCGAGGCCGTCATGGAAGGCCGGCTCGGCGGGGTCACGTGGTCGATGAATCGCGGTGCCGCCCCACCTCCCAACTGGTCACGCAACCCCTAGTTGTGTCGCACATGTCTGCGACACAACTCGAATCGTTCGCCGGCCCGTCATGCTCGTTCATCGGTCACCACTTCCGCCTGGACATGGACATCCGCCTTCGAGGGGTTCAGCGCAGAACGCGCCCGTTCGGGGCTGGCCGCGGTGGCAGGTGGGAACATGCCGACGTGGGCGTCATGCCGGTGGGGTTTCTGACTGAATCTGATCGCGCTGCGGCGATCCGATGGTCACCGGTTGGGCATGGCTTTGCAGATCTGTTCGGTGCGCTATCTCGGGTTGTTCCTGGAAGATCCGTTGGATGTGCCGTGGCTGGTGGTGGAGTACCTGGCCGAGCAGTTGGGGATCAGCGACCCGTCGTGTGTGAAGACCTACGTCGAGCGGGCGAAGACGGCGTATGAGCACTCGTGGGAGATCCGAAGGCGGTTCGGCTATCACGAGTTCGAGGACCGGGGGTGGGGCCGCATCGCGCGGAACGCGAGCAACAGGCAGGCGAGGAACCACAGCCCGAAGACGGCGGTGGCGCTGGCCTGCCCGATGCCGCCGAAGGAGTACGGTAGCCCGAACACCAGGGCGAACACGCTGGTCAGCAGGCCTGCCGACAGCAGCAGCCGCCCCAGCCGGCGGTGCCTCGGGTAGTTTCGGCTGCGGAACCGATGAGGATCAGCACCGCCGGCTGGATCCTGACCGCGCGCAGCTTGCGCCGCCCGAGCGCCCGCTGCCCGGCGGTCACCGGGCGCTCGCCCGCGAGACGTCGATCATTTCCATTGCGCTTTTTCCCGATCAGCTGATCGTCCGGTTCGTGCTCACTGAGCGGGGGCGCCGCCGCCGCGCCGCGCCGCTGAGCGGCTGGCTCGCCAACCCCTGCCTTGCGCTGAGCCGGTTCTCGTTTCGGCCCGTCCGTGGAGGAGCAGTGCGTACGCGAGACAGCCGACTGAGGCGGTGGAGAGGACGGTACGGACGATGTGCCACACCACCCATGTGTCCTCGAAGGCGTCACGGACGCCGGCGGGGTCGGCGATCCGGCTCGGATCACCAGCGTTGACGAGGGCGATGTTGAGCGGCTCGTTGATCGCCATCGTGGTCAGGAACCCGAGGCCGTAGAGAATGAGGGCGGCGAGGATCCACGGGGTTGCCAGTCGCAGTCCGAGTCGCCGCTGCAGATGGACCGCAGCCCCGGTCAGCACGAGCGCCCCGAGGAAGGTCGCGAAGAACAGCGGGTTCCGGATCGCCCCGTCGAGCTGCTGCATCGCGCCCACGAACGCGCGGTCGTCGAGCCCGGCCAGGCCGGGCATCACCGAGACGGCCCACCCGTAGTAGAGGCCCGCGATCAGGCCCATCGCGACCGTCGCTGCGGCGAGGACGATGCCGGCCTTCCGGCCGTCGCCTCCCGCATCCCGCGAACCAGCTGTTGCGTCAGTTGTCATCTTCGATCTCCTTAGCCAGGCCGCTTCTGTCTGCGGGATGAGCTCGTCGGTGCCGCTGGGCTCCTCGGCCGCCTGCCTTGGCGGGTTCAGCGTCGTCAGGACCACTCCTGACTCCGACGAGGACCGCTCGCTCCGACCCACGCAGGGCGTCAAGTCTCTCGCCCTGGCGGAGGACTAGCTATGACCAGGACGAGCCGATATATGCCCGATCGTCCAACAGCACTGGACGATCGGGCCACGAGATGCATTCTTGGCAGCATGGAAGCACCCGACCCCTTCCCTCCGGCGGATCCCCTCGGCGAGGCACTGCACTTCCTGCGGATGACCGGCGCGTATTACTGTCGCTCCGAGCTCACCGCACCCTGGGGGCTCACGCTGCCGCCGATGCCGGGATACCTCTGGTTTCATGTGGTCACCTCGGGCCGGCTCTGGCTCGAGACCGGGGCGGAGGAGCGGGGCTGGATCCAGCTCGGTGACCTCGCGCTCGTCCCGCACGGAGACGGCCACATCCTGCGCAGTGAACCGGGAGCTCCGGCGCCGGGGGTTCTCGACCTCGAGCGTGAACTCGTCAGCGATCGCTACGAGATCCTTCGCCACGGCGAGGGTGGTGCGCCCACCGGCCTGATCTGCGGGGCCGTGCGCTTCGCGCACCCGGCCGCCGGCAATCTCATCGAGATCCTGCCGAAGACGATCCACATCGAGGCATCCAGCTCGCCCCGGCTGGAGTGGATGCAGAGCGTGCTGCGACTGATGGCCTCCGAGGCCGCCGAACTCCGGCCCGGCGGCGAGGCCGTGATCACGCGCCTCGGGGACATCCTCGTGATCCAGGCAATCCGGGCCTGGATGGAGAGCGATCCGGCTGCGCAGAGGGGCTGGCTGGGAGCGCTCCGGGACCCCCAGATTGGCCGCGCCATCACACTCATTCATCGCGATCCCGCTCGACACTGGACCGTCGCTGCCCTGGCCCACGAGCGGTCCATGTCGCGCTCGGCCTTCGCCGCCCGCTTCAGCGAGCTCGTCGGCGAGCCGGTGATGAGCTACATCGCACGCTGGCGCATGCACGTCGCGGTAGCCGCGCTAAGGGAGGAAGGCGCCACGGTCGGCCAGCTCGCCGACCGGCTCGGCTACCGGTCCGAGGCCGCGTTCAGCCGCGCCTTCAAACGCGTCATCGGCGTCTCACCGGGCACGATTAGGAGAAGCGCCGGCGAGCAGGACGGCGCGTTGGTCGGCGCTCCCGCGGGCTGAACGAGATGGCCGAGCGCATACGGTGCGGCGCCATGCGCCACCCGCCCGACCTCACCGCCCCCGTAAGGGGATCGATGTGTGGCTCGGACTGTGTTGCGTCAGATTCTCGAAGAAGATGTGGCGAGGATGTCGAGACCAGCCTGGCGGCTCCGGCCCTGGGAGACCCAGCATGACGAAGTACCTGCTTCTCAAGCACTACCGCGGCGCTCCCGAGGCCGTCAACCCGGTCCCGATGGGCCAATGGACCCCGGAGGAGGTCGAAGACCACCTGCAGTTCATGGCCGACTTCGCCGCCCGGCTCGAGAGCACCGGTGAGTACGTCGACGGCCAGGCGCTCTTGCCCGAGGGCACGTTCGTCCGGTACGACGGGGACGGCCGACCGCCGGTCACCGACGGGCCTTTCGCGGAGACCAAGGACCTCATCGCCGGCTGGATGGTGATCGACGTCGACACCTATGAGCGCGCGCTCGCGCTCGCCGGCGAGCTGTCGGCAGCCCCCGGAGCCGGCGGCAAGCCGATCCACGAGTGGCTCGAGGTGCGCCCGTTCCTGAGCGCACCGCCGACGGTCACCGAGTGACCGGACCGGCCAGGGCAGATCAGGTGATGGACGAACTGCTGCTGCGGGAGCTGACTCCCGTGGTGGCCGAGGACGCCGTGCAGGAAGCACTCATCCAGGCCGCGCTGACCTGGCCGGACCGGCAGCCCGCCGACCCGAAGGGCTGGCTGGTCACGGTTGCCTGGCGCAAGTTCCTCGACGCCCGCCGCTCCGAAGTCTCGCGGCGCGACCGGGAGCAGCGGGTCGAGGCCGAGCCGCCGCCGGACCGACCGAGACCGCAGACGACACGTTGCAGCTCTTCTTCCTGTGCGCTCATCCGTCGCTGACCCCGGCGTCTGCGGTGGCCCTCACGCTGCGCGCTGTCGATGGCTTGACCACCCGGCAGATCGCCCAGGCCTATCTCGTGCCGGAGGCGACAATGGCGCAGCGGATCAGCCGGGCCAAACGCACGGTCGGTGACGTGCGGTTCGAGGAGCCCGGCGACCTGGCGACGGTGCTACGGGTGCTCTACCTGGTCTTCAACGAGGGCTACACCGGCGATGTCGACCTGGCAGCCGAGGCGATCCGGCTCACCCGCCAGTTGGCGTCGATGACCGATGACGAGGAGACCGCGGGGCTGCTGGCGTTGATGCTGCTGCACCACGCTCGGCGACCGGCGCGGACCCGGCGCGACGGCAGCCTGGTCCCCCTGGCCGAGCAGGACCGCTCCCGCTGGAACACCCCGCTCATCGCCGAGGGCGTCGCAGTCCTGCAGACAGCGCTGGGTCGCGACCGGCTCGGTGAGTTCCAAGCCCAGGCTGCTATCGCCGCCCTGCACGCCGACGCGCCGCGCGCCGAGGAGACCGACTGGGTGCAGATCGTTGGCTGGTACGACGAGCTGCTCCGGCTCACCGAGAGCCCGGTCGTGCAGCTCAACCGGGCCATCGCGATCGGCGAGGCCGATGGTCCCGTGGCCGGCCTCGCGGCCTTGGCCACCGTGGACCCTGGGCTGCCCCGCCACACCGCCGCCTCGGCCTACCTCCACGAGAAGGCGGGCGATCTTCGGACCGCGGCACGGCTGTTTGCCGACGCCGCCCGGTCCGCCCCCAACCTCGCCGAACGTCACCACCTCACCCGGCAGGCAGCGCGGATCAGTCAAGCGCTGCGTGGGTGAGCCTGTTGGTCGGCGGGAAGCCCACCTGGTGGCACTGCATGCCGCCGGCGGGCACACCATCAGCGAGCTCGAGAAGCTGTTCTCCATCACGCGATCAACGGTGTACCGAGCGCCCGCCCGCGACCGAGCCACGCGCGACGACCCGATCCCTGGCCCACGCTCGACCGCATGGCGATCCCGCTGCGAGGACACGGTGCGCACCGGGTACCTATCGATACCCTGGGCTCGGGCCCTACGGCGCCAATGGGGGACACGATGTCAGGTTCGCCGCAGCTACCGGTGCCGCGGCGCGCGTTTCTGCGAGCAGCCGGTGCAGCGGTCGGGGGTGTCGCTATGCCGGTAGGGCTGAGTGGCCCGCCCGGTGACGGGTCGTGGGTACCCCGCATCCCGAACGGTGACGAGAAGTACCGGGCCTTGGACGACAAGATCCAGGCGGCGATGGCCGCATACGCCATCCCCGGCGTAGCGGTGGGCGTGCTGGACCGGGGCGCGGAATATGTCCGGGGATTCGGCGTGACGGACGTCGATCACCCGGTCGCCGTCGATGGGGACACCCTGTTCCGGATTGGTTCCAGCACGAAGACGTTCACCGCTACCACGGTGATGCGGCTACTCGAGCAGGGGCGGCTCGATCTCGACGCTCCCGTTCAGGCTTACCTGCCCGAGTTTCGTACCGCTGATCCCACGGTGGCCTCGCGGGTGACGGTGCATCAGTTGTTGAATCACACCGCGGGGTGGCTGGGCGACTATTTCCAGGACTTCGGTGCCGGCGATGAGGCGCTGAGCCGCTATGTGGCCGGCGTGGCCCGGCTCCCGCAGCTCACGCCGCTGGGTGAGGTGTTCGCCTACAACAACGCTGCCGTCGGGGTGGCAGGCCGGCTGATCGAGGTGATCACCGGTATCCCTTACGAGCGTGCGGTACGGCAGCTGTTGATCGATCCGCTCGGGCTGGCGCACAGCCGGTTCTCTGTCGCCGAGACCGCTGGGTTGAGCGTGGCGGCTTCGCACGCAGTGGTCGAGGGCAAAGCGGTGGCCGACCCGGCCCTGTTCCCGGTACCTCGAAGCCTCAATCCCGCCGGAGGGCTGATCTCCAGCGTGCGCGACCAGCTCCGTTACGCCCGCCTTCATCTGGGTGAGGAGATGGTGCACGGTGGCCGGCGCGTGCTCACGGAGCGGTCGCTGGTGGCCATGCGGTCCAACCCGGGACCAGGTGGAACGATCATCGTGGAGCTCGATGGGGTGGGCGTGAGCTGGTTGCTGCGGCCCAGCGCCCAAGGGATACGGATTGTGCAGCATGGCGGCGATTGGCCGGGCCAGCACTCCGGCTTGCTGATCGTGCCCGAACGCGACTTCGCCCTCACCGTGCTCACCAACTCTCTGGGTGGCCCCAAGCTGATCAGCGACCTGTTCGGCGACGACTGGGCCCTGCGGCGACTGGCCGCCATCACGAACATCCCTGCCGTACCGCGAGCACTCAGCCCAAGCGAGTTGGCGCCCTACGAGGGCCACTACACCGCGCAGGCCATCGACACCACCGGCGCCCTGGAGACAACCGACGTGCAACTCACCCGCGACGGCGGTCAACTGGCCATGACGTTGACCGAGCAGGGGAACGCCAAGCATTTCCACCTTGCCTTCTACCGTCCCGACTACGTGCTCGGCTTTGACGCGAGCAATCAACCCACCCACACCCGGCTGGATTTCCTGCGCGACCGCACGGGAGATGTCCGGTGGTTGCGCCGGGGTGGGCGGCTGTTGCGACGCCAACGCGAGTCATGAGTCCACAGTCACGTTCCCTGGTCCGTCCTAGCTGTGAGGGAACAGAGCCCAGCTCAGTGGCATCCCCACCGCTGTGCTGGCGATTGAGGAGGTCACACATGGCTCGCATCGCTGCCGTGCCCCCCGGCGAGGCCCACCCGCTGATCAAGCTGTCCTACTGGTACGCGAAGCGGCGTTTCGGTGAGGTGCCGGAACCCTTTGCGGTAACGGCCAATCACGGAAGCTCTTCGTGGCGAGCGCGATTCACGAGCTGGTAGCGGAGAAGGCCTCGACGACGCTGCCGGTGAACATTCGTGACCTCGCTGTGTACCGATCGGTGACTACGCCACCTCGCCGGTGTATACCGACGACGAGCGCGCCGCCATCGCCTATCCCGACGCGATGACCGCGGCGCCGTTCGAGGTCATCGAGCAGCAGGTGGCCGATCTGGAGCGGCGGTTCGGGCGCGGGTGTGCTGGAGCTGACCTATCAGATCGGCCTCGAGAACATGCAGGCCCGGGGGAACTCAGCGCTCGGCATCACCGAGCAGGGCTTCGGCTCCGGCGGCACCTGCCGGGTGCCCTGGACGGACAACCGCTACCTTGATCGTCGAAAGTGAGCAGGACCGTGCATTTTGCACGGCTACGCCTCAGATTCAGCGATCAGGTCAGTCGCGACGTCTCCTCGGCACGTTAAGGACGCCGCGGCGATGGCGACCTGGCCCAGGCTGATGCCGCCGTCGTTGGGGGGCACCCGGGAGTGGGTGAGCACCCGGAATCCCCGTTGTTCCAGGCCGGCCACGGTGCGTTCGAGCAGCAACACGTTCTGGAACACCCCGCCGGACAGCGCGACGGCGCCCACGCCGGTGGACTCCCGCAACAGCAGGCAGACCCGGATGATCGCATCGGCGACGCCGTGGTGGAACCGGGTGGCGATCACCTCCGGACGCACTCCCGCTCGCAGGTCAGCCAGCACGGCGCGCACCAGATCAGCACCGTGCAGTTGCAGCGTGCGCCCCTCCGCCACCTCAGCGGGATAGCTCCCCTGCTCGGTGAGGTCGGCCCGCTGCTCGAGCTCCACCGCGGCCTGGCCCTCGTAGTTGATCGAGTCACGAATCCCCAGAACCGCCGCCACCGCATCGAAGAGCCGGCCCGCGCTGGAGGTCAGCGGGGCATTCACCCGCCGCTGGACCATCGCCAGCACCGAGTCCCAATGCTCGGCGTTGCGCCGAACGAGCTCGTCCGGGGCATCCGAACCCAGGTAGGCGGCCGCCATCCGCCAGGGCTGCCGGATCGCGGCCGCACCACCTGGCAGCGGGACCGGAACCAGGTGCCCCAACCGCTGGAAGCTCACCAGATCGGCGAGCAGGAACTCCCCACCCCACAGGGTTCCGTCGCTGCCGTAACCCGTGCCGTCGAAGGCCACTCCCAGCACCGGGCCGGCGTCGTTGTTATCCGCCAGGCACGACGCGATGTGCGCGTGGTGATGCTGCACCCCGAGCAGCTCGACGTCGGCAAGATCGCAGGCGTACTTGGTCGACAGGTACTCCGGGTGCAGGTCGTAGGCCACGAATTGCGGGACGATGTCGAAAAGCCGCTGGAAATGCACTATGCCTTCGGTGAACGAGCGCAGCGTCTCGTAATTCTCCAGATCGCCGATGTGGTGGGACAGGAACGCGTGCCGCCCCCGGGCCAGGCAGAAGGTGCTCTTGAGCTCCGCGCCGCAGCCGAGAATCGGCCGGGGCACCGGGTGGGCCAGGGTCAGCGGTTCGGGGGCGTAGCCGCGGGATCGGCGCACCGGTAGCTCAGCACCGCGGAACACCCGGACCACCGAGTCGTCGGTGCGCATGTGGATGGCCCGGTTGTGGGTCAGGTAGGCATCGGCGATCCCGCTCAGCCGCTCCCGCGCGTCACCGTCCTGGTAGGCGATCGGCTCGTCGGAGATGTTCCCGCTGGTCAGCACGATAGGTCCGGCGGTGTCCCGCAGCAGCAGGTGGTGCAACGGGGTGTAGGGAAGCATGAGGCCGAGACTGCGGTTGCCGGGCGCGACGGCCGGAGCGACCGGGGCGTCCGGGCGGCGCGGCAGCAACACCACCGGACGCCGCCGCCCGGTCAACACCCGCTCCGCCACCGGGTCGATCACGCAGAGCTCGTGGGCGGTGTCCAGGTCCGCCACCATCACGGCGAACGGCTTGTCCTCCCGGTGTTTGCGGGTGCGCAGCAACGAGGTCGCGGCCGCATCGGACGCCAGTGCCGCGACGTGGAAGCCGCCGAGCCCTTTGACCGCCAGCACTGCCCCCTCTCTGAGCAGCATCGCGGCCGCACGAAGTGGCGCACCGGGTAGGTCGGCGCCGGCGGCGTCGAGCAGCCGTAGCCGCGGCCCGCAGGCCGGGCAGCACACCGGCTGCGCGTGGAAGCGGCGGTCGGCGGGATCGTGGTACTCGCCGGCGCAGGCTTCGCACAGGGTGAACGGCGCCATGGTGGTGAAGGGCCGGTCGTAGGGCACATCGCGCACGATGGTGAACCTGGGGCCGCAGTTGGTGCAGTTGATGAACGGGTAGTCGAAGCGGCGGTCGGCCGGGTCAGCCAGCTCCCGAAGGCAGTCCGCGCAGGTCGCGCTGTCCGCTGATACCAGGGTGTCTCGCCGGCCGCCGGCGGTGCTGGACACGATGTGAAAGCCGGGCTCCCCCGTCGGAGCTTGCAGGGTGGTACGGACCTGCTCGATGACGGCCAGCGGCGGCGCCTGGACGGGCAGGGCCGCGAGGAACTCGCCGACGACCTGCTCAGCGCCTTCGACTTCCAGGAAGACTCCCGCGGTGTCGTTGCCGACCCGGCCGGACAGGCCGAGGCGGTGCGCCAGGCTGTGGACGTAAGGCCGGAACCCCACGCCCTGCACGACGCCCTCAACCCGCACCTCAACTCGGATACAGTGCTGCACCGGGCGATTCTCCCGCCCTTGACAAGATCCGTGCAGGGGGCTGCACTGAGTGGCTGAGCCGAGGAGGGGCGCTCGTGCACGAGATGGCCATCACGCAAAGCGTGATTCAGGCGGTTTGCGACCGGATGGGCGATTCGCCGGTGCGGCGAGTCTGCCTGGAGATCGGCACCCTGTCCGGTGTGGTCGCCGACTCCGTCCGGTTCTGTTTCGATCTCGTGACCGAGGGTACCCCGCTCGAAGGCGCGTCCTTGGAGATCATCCAACCCACTGGCAAGGCCCGCTGCCGGGACTGCGGAGCCGAGTTCGTGCTCAACGACCTCCTCGTGCTGTGCGAGTGCGGTAGCGCGAACCGGGAGCTCCTCGCGGGAGAAGAACTCAAAATTCGGGAAGTTGAGGTAATGGCCTGATGTGCGCGACCTGTGGCTGCTCCGGCGGCACCGTCCTCGAAAACCTCGAACACGAGCATGGCCACGGGCACGATCACGAACATGGTCACGGTCATGATCACGGCCATGGGCGCACGGAGACCCGAACGGTGACGCTCGAGCAGGCGGTGCTGGCCCGCAACGATGCCCTCGCCGACGTCAACCGCAAGTGGCTGGCCGAGCGCGGCATCCTCGCGGTGAACCTGATGAGCTCACCCGGGGCGGGCAAGACCACCCTGCTCGAGCGCACCATCAGGGAGCTGGGAGTGCAGGTGCAGGTCTCCGTCGTCGAGGGTGATCAGGAGACGGTGCTGGACGCGGAGAGATCGGAAGAGCACACGTCTGAACTCCAGTCACATCACGATC
>OBLV0100000408.1_pt1 | contig 13451 bp, 10 predicted proteins | sample 1520071 | NCBI WGS metagenome assembly OBLV01 (sample SAMEA3888446, study PRJEB22518) | metagenome | reverse complement strand
GGCGACCACCGAGACCTACACTCTTTCCCTACACGACGCTCTTCCGATCTCGCAGCCGGATCTGAAAACCCGCGGCGTCGCCTATTGGCAGGCTGCCGCACCGCAGCCCGGCGCGCTGTGCCAGAAGATTGTCTACATCGGCACTATTGATGCCAAATTGCATGCTGTCGACGCCGACAGCGGCAAGAGATGTGACGGTTTTGCCGATAGCGGGGTTCTAGATGTCAATCGATGGAACACGACCAACAACAAATGGCCCCTTTCCATTCTGCAGCCGCCGACAGTGTACAAGGATACGCTTTTCATCGGTTGGGCGGGCAAGGATTGGGCCGACGCGGAAGCCCCACCGGGCACCGTATTTGCCGTAAACGCGCAGACCGGCAAGCTGAAATGGACTTTCGAGTCGCTGCCCACGGAAATCGCAAAAAAGACCGGTACGGCGAATGTCTGGGCAAGCATGTCGATCGACCCGGATCACGGGATCCTCTACCTGCCAGTGTCTTCGCCGAGCCCGAACTTCTTCGGCGGCAATCGCAAGGAAGCGCTTCCGCTCGCTACATCAGTTGCGGCGCTTGATGCGGAAACCGGCAAACTGCTCTGGAGCCGCCAGATCGTTCATCACGATATCTGGGATTACGACACCAACTCGCCGCCTGTTCTGGTAGACATCCAAAAGGATGGCAAGACCATTCCAGCGCTGGTGCAGTCGAGCAAGATGGGACTTTTCTTCGTGCTCGACCGGCTCACGGGCGAGCCGATCTATCCGATCGAGGAAAGAAAGGTGCCGCAATCCGACGTCCCGGGCGAGCAGTCGGCGCCAACCCAACCTTACGCGACGATCCCGGAGCCAACCGTACCCGACCGTTTCCCCGGCATATCGACGCTCGCCGATATCGCGAGTTTCGGAGAGTGCAGCCGAACATTCAAAAAGCTGCGCTACGAGGGTCGCTACACGCCGCCGAGCCTCAGGGGTAGTGTCGCCTATCCTTCAACCGCCGGCGGCGTCGAATGGGGCGGCGGCGGGGTCGATCCGCGCAGTGGTGTCTACGTCGTCAACAGCTCCTATGTCGCGCAGATCTATAAGCTGATCGAACGCAAGGATTACGCGGAGCAGGCCAAGCACGGATCCAAGGACGACTATTATCCGCAAACCGGCGCGCCTTACGGCTTTTACCTGCACAATTTCGTCAACTTCCTCGGCATGCCCTGCTGGAATCCTCCCTACGGTACGCTGTCGGCCTACGATCTCAACAGCGGGAAGCTGCTGTGGAAAAGACCTTTTGGGGAGATACAGAAATGGGGGTTCTACATGCCGGAATCCTGGGGCTCGGTGACGATCGGGGCGCCGCTGGTCACCAAGTCCGGCCTCATTTTCATCGGTGCGTCGATGGATGCGCGCGTCCGAGCCATCGATCTGAAATCGGGGGAGGTCCTATGGAAGGCTCAGGTCGATGCCCCGGCTGTCGCCAATCCTGCCACCTACATCTACAAGGGAAAACAGTACGTCGTTTTCGTCGCGGGCGGCAATGCAATCCTCAAGCCGCAAGCGTCCGATCAAGTCGCCGCCTTCGCGCTCGAATGAATGATGCGCGACGCGCCAGTTTATCCGTCCCAAAGTCCAGCTCCAGCGCGGACGAGAGGCACGGAACATTTCGAGCTTACATCCATTGCCGTCGCATTGACATGGGCGCGGACGATGATCCCGAATTGGCTGCATGCCATCTCAGTTGCGGCCCTGGTGCTGGGCGCTATCTGCGCCTTGATAATTGCCGCTGACGAATACCGAAATCCGCAGCACATGTGGATCATGAACGCGGTCTGGCCGCTCACCGCCTTGTTTGGAACCGTACCGTGGCTATGGGGCTATTTCCGCTACGGGCGACTCAGCACCAAAAAGTGCTTGATGGAGAACAAAGACCCTCCTTCCCGCAGGACCAAACCTTTTGCGGCAATCGTCGCCGAAGCTTCTTCGCACTGCGGGAGCGGTTGCACGCTTGGCGACATCTGCGCCGAATGGCTCGCCTTCGCCCTGCCCGCCGTCGCTATCGCGCTCGGCTGGCGCTCCCTGTTTTACGAAAAGATATTCGCCGTTTGGATCCTCGATTACTTCCTCGCCTACATGTTCGGAATTGTCTTTCAATATTACACGATTGCACCGATGAGGAACCTCGGATTTGCAGACGGGGTCTGGGCGGCCGTGAAGGCCGATACGCTGTCCCTCACGGCTTGGCAGATCGGAATGTATGGTTTTATGGCCATCGCTTACTTTGGGATCTCCCGCTCGGAGCTAGGAGTTGAGTTGAGGGTCGACACCGTCGAATTCTGGTTTGCGATGCAGATCGCCATGATTTTCGGGTTTATAACAAGCTATCCGGTCAACTGGTGGCTTTTGCGTAACGGCTTGAAAGAGCCGATGTGAGGAATGACAGCAATAGCAGGGCCCACGCTGTACTTCCTCGCCAGCGGTGTTCAACCCTCCTGAACCAGGAGCGATGGCCAGCGAGTGCAGCTCTCCGCAGAATCCCGACCGCGCTCTGGACGTCTGCGTCCATCCTTCATCTGAAATTGACGGAGTGTCTTACGGCCGTTGGGCAGACTGGAACCCTTTAAGAACCGCGCCGTTGCAAAAGAGCCGGTGGTGGGCGGCGAGCGGGAATTTGTGTCATGACCGAAACCGAAGTAGGCCGCGAAGACAACAGTGCCACTGTAGAATACGACGGGCCCGCCGGCGGGTGGGGGTCCCTCAACGGAATTGCTCGGGTCTTTGGAAGGGAGTGGGCTACTCCTGCCGCCATTGAAACCCTGATGCGGCAGAACAAGCCGAAGGGCTTCATGTGTGTTTCGTGCTCCTGGACGAAACCCGCCGACTACCACACGTTTGAATTTTGCGAGAACGGCGCCAAGGCGACCCTGTGGGAATTGACCACACTTCGATGCACCCCGGACTTTTTCGCCAAGCATAGTGTAACTGAGTTGCGCAACTGGAGCGACTACGACCTGGAGCAGCAGGGTCGGTTGACTCATCCGATGCGTTACGACACCGAGACCGATCATTACGTGCCCTGTGAATGGCACGAGGCCTTCCAGGTGATCGGCCAACAGCTTCGGTCTTTCGACCCTGACTCCGTGATCTTCTATTCGTCGGGGCGGGCAAGCCTAGAGACCTCGTATCTGTACGCCCTGTTTGCCAGGCTTTACGGCACCAACAACCTTCCTGATTCATCCAACATGTGCCACGAGACCACTGGCGTGGCTCTCAAGAAGTCGATCGGCGTCGGCGTCGGGACCGCGGTGTTCGATGACCTCGCCAAATGCGACGCAATGTTTTTCTTTGGCCAAAATCCGGGCTCGAACAGCCCCCGCTTCCTGCATCCGCTGCAGGAAGCGGCGAAACGAGGCGTCCCGATCATCACCTTCAATCCGGTCCGGGAAAAGGGCCTGGAAGCCTTCATCAATCCTCAAAATCCCGCCGAGATGCTGACCGGCAAGGAAACCGTGATCAGCAGCCAGTACCATCAGGTCAAGGTTGGCGGTGATATCGCGGTCATTCTCGGAATTTGCAAGCACGTGTTTGCCGCTGACGACAAGGCCAAGATGGAAGGTAAGCGCGTGCTCGACGTTTCTTTCATCGAGCAGCACACCGTCGGGCTGGAGGAGTTTGAGACGAAGGTCCGCAACACGTCGTGGGACGAGATAGAAGCGGCTTCAGGTTTGAGCCGTGCGTCCATCGAGGACGCCGCTCAGGTCTATGTTGAGGCGGAGCGCGTGATCGGCATCTACGGTATGGGTCTGACCCAGCACGTTCATGGCTTCGAGAACGTGACCATGTTCGTGAACATGCTGCTGCTGAAGGGCAACATCGGCCGGGAGGGCACTGGCATCTCCCCAGTGCGCGGCCATTCCAACGTCCAGGGCCAGCGCACGGTCGGCATCGCCGACAAACCTGAACTCGTTCCCCTCGACAAGCTCGCCAAGCAATTCGGCTTCGAGCCGCCGCGCAAGAAGGGCATGAAGACGGTCGAAGCATGCGAGGGGATGATCTCGGGCGAGGTGAAGGCCTTTCTTGGACTGGGCGGCAATTTCGTTCGAGCTATTCCCGAGCGCGGCAAGATGGAGCAGGCCTGGACGAAAATGGAGTTGACGGTCCAGATCGCCACCAAGCTCAATCGCAGCCATCTCGTCAATGGAAAGGCGGCCTATCTCTTGCCTTGCCTGGGCCGCACTGAAGAAGACGTCCAGGCGAGCGGCCCTCAGGTCGTCACGATGGAGGACACGTTCAGCTGCATCCATGGATCGGTTGCCCGCCGCAAGCCGGCAAGCGAGCACCTCTTGTCAGAACTGGCGATCGTGGCAGGACTCGCGAAGGCAACGCTGCCGGAAAATCCCCGTGTGAAATGGGACGAATGGGTGGGCGATTACGGCCGGGTGCGAGACCATATTGCAGAAACCTATCCCGACGAATTTCATGACTTCAATGATCGCATGTTCACCCCCGGAGGCTTTTATCGAGGTAACGCCGCACGCGAACGCATCTGGAAGACAGAGAGCGGCAAGGCCGAGTTCACGACGCCGAAAAGCTTGACATCGACCGGATTCGACAACGCGCCCGGTCGATATCGGCTGCTCACCATGCGCAGCAATGACCAGTTCAACACGACGATTTACGGACTTAGCGATCGACTCCGCGGCATCGAGGGCACACGCGACGTGTTGCTGATGAATCCGGAAGACATAAAGCATGCCGGCCTCGTTGACGGACAAATGGTCTGGCTCGTCAGCGACGCGGATGACGGCGTTCATCGAGAGGTTGGTCCTCTGAAGATCACTCCGTTCCGGCTGCCGAATGGTTGCGTAGGTTCCTACTATCCGGAAATGAATCCGCTGATCGCGCTGTCGCACCACGACGAGCAATCGAAGACGCCTGCCAGCAAGTCGGTCCCGGTGCGCATCCGGGCCCGATAGCCGCGTGGCGCAACGCGGAAACTAGGCAAATGGGCCCATGCAGATCTTCCGTCCCGGAGCCAACACCATCGCCACGTTGCTGTTGGCTTCGCTCGGGATCCTGCCAGTCCTGACCGTCGGTCTGGCGTATCAAATCGTCGGATCACCATACATCACGGACCAGAATGTGACCCGTCATCAGCCCGTACCCTTTAGTCACGAACATCATGTTGGCGGTCTCGGTCTCGATTGCCGCTATTGCCACACATCGGTGGAGAAAGCGCGGTACGCAGGGTTACCGCCGACCGAAACCTGCATGACGTGTCACTCCCAGCTTTGGACCAACGCGGAGATGCTGGCGCCGGTACGAGCGAGCTTGGCTGAAAATAAGCCGATCCACTGGCAGCGCGTCAACAAGCTGCCGGATTACGTCTACTTCGACCATTCCATCCATATTGCCAAAGGCGTCGGCTGCACCACCTGCCACGGGCCGATCGATCAGATGAAGCTGACCCGGCAGGCTGCGCCGCTGACCATGAACTGGTGCATCGATTGCCACCGCGATCCGGCCAAGGCTCTTCGCCCGCGCGAGGCGGTTTTCGATCCCGACTGGAAACCTGCCGGCGACCGCAGCAAGTCGGGACAGCAGCTGATGGCAGCCTATCACATTCGTACCGACCACCTTACGGATTGCTCGATATGCCACCGGTGAACGAGCTGCCCGTCATGGGTTCGCAATTCTTCGTCCGCGCGCAGGCCGCGCTAAACCGGCGACAGGCTCTGAACCTGCTCGCGGCGGGGATCGCGAGCGGGCTTGCCGGCTGCAGCAAGCCGACGGAAGAGATCATTCCCTATGTGAAAATGCCCGAACGCGTCGTCCCCGGCGAAGCGCTGAAATTCGCAACCACCCTGTCGTTATCCGGGTTCGGTCGAGGCGTCATCGTCACTTCGATCGACGGCCGTCCGATCAAGGTCGATGGCAATCCGCAACATCCGGCCAGCCTCGGCGCAACAGACGTATTCGCCGAAGCTACGGTGCTGTCGCTCTACGATCCCGACCGCTCGCGGGCTATCCTCGAAAATGGTGAGCTTGCCTCGCCAGAGGCGTTCAGGCGGGCGCTCCGGACGCAGCTGCAGCGGATGCAGCGGCGCAGCGGCGAAGGTTTTCGGCTGCTCACCGGCCGTGTGACCTCTCCCACCTTGTTGCGTCAGATCGGCGATCTGCTGCAGCAATTTCCGAAAGCCGTATGGCATGCGTACGAGCCGATCGACGAGGACAATGCGGAGGCGGGTGCGGCGCTGGCTTTTGGCAGGCCGCTGCGATCCGTCCCCCATCTCGACAAGGTGCATCTGCTGGTCGCGCTCGACTCCGACCCGCTGGGTCAGGGCCCGAGCCAACTGAGTAACGCCCGCGGCTTCGCCGCGCGCCGCCGTCCGCAGGACGGCGAGTTTTCGCGGATTTACAGCATCGAGACCGCGCCGACGTTGACCGGCGCGAAGGCGGACCATCGGTTGGCGCTTCAGCCGCAGCTGATCAGCGAGGTGGCGATCGCCATCGCCCGTTCGATGGGCGCATCCGTTCGCGAGGCCTCGCTTCCGGACCAGGCGATGCGTCTCGCAAAACAAGCAGCTGCCGACCTGTCGGCGAATCACGGTGGGGCCATCGTACTGGCAGGCCGCGCCCTACGGCCCGAGATCCACGCATTGGTTCATTGGATCAATGCCCAATTGGAGGCACCGATCGACACCATCGAAATCGACCAAACGCAGGGCGGGCGCGGGCCGGGCACGCTTGCCGAACTGGTCCATGATCTCGATGCCGGCGCGGTCGACCAGCTCGTGATGATCGGCGTAAACCCGGGCTATGACGCGGCCGCCGATCTCGAATTTGCGAAGCATTCCGCGAAGGCCGCATTCCGGGTGCACCTGGGGCGCTATGCGGACGAAACCGCCGATCTCGCCACGTGGCACGTGCCGCAGACGCATGAACTCGAGGCCTGGTCCGATTTGCGATCCAGCGACGGCACCGCAAGTCTGGTCCAGCCGCTGATCCGGCCTCTGTTCCGGAGCTGGACTAGCCACGAATTGCTGGCGCTGCTGATGGGCCGCGGAGATGCCTCGTCCCACGATCTCGTACGCGAGACCTGGCAACCGCAGGCAGGAAGTGATTTCGAGGGATGGTGGAGCCGTGCGCTGCACGACGGCGTCATCGTCGATCGCGCCCCCACGGCAACCGCACCGGGGAAACCCAGGCTTCCCGACATTTCCACGCCCGTTTCGCCGAGCACAGGCATGACACTCGTGCTGCGGCCCGACCCCAGCCTGTGGGACGGTTCGTTTGCCAACAACGCATGGTTGCAGGAATGCCCAAAGCCGTTGACGAAGCAGGTGTGGGGTAATGCGCTGGCGCTCAATCCAAAGGACGCGGCAAGTCGCGCGCTCCGATCCGGCGACATCGTCACCCTGTCATCGGATGGACGGCAGATCGATGCCCCTGTCGTCGTTGAACCCGGTGTGGCCGAAGGCGCCATGAGTCTCACGCTCGGGCTCGGCCGCCGCAGGGCCGGGGCGATCGGCAACGGCATTGGTGTCAACGCCTTTGTCCTGCGCACGACCGCGCATACCTGGAGCATTCCCGATGTGACGATCTTGAAGACAGGCCGGCGGGAGGAGATTCTCACCACACAGAACGTGGTCCGCACCGCGGAAGACGTCCGCGAACTCTATCCGTTGCATGATCTCGCCGACGTTGCGAAGCCGCAGCCGGCCAAGGACGAAAAGCCAAGCCTGCTGCCGGAGCGGCCCAAGCCTGACGACGATCATGCCTGGGCGATGGTGATCGACGCCGCCGTGTGCATCGGCTGCAACGCCTGCGTGGTCGCCTGCCAATCAGAAAACAATGTCGCCGTGGTGGGGCCGGAAGAGGTTGCACGCGGCCGTGATATGCATTGGCTGCGGGTTGATGTGTACGACCACGGTAAGGAGGAGAATCCGAAGCTCGGGTTTCAACCCGTGCCCTGCATGCATTGCGAGCACGCCCCCTGCGAGCCGGTTTGCCCCGTGGCCGCGTCGGTTCATGACGGCGAAGGTCTGAACCTGCAGGTTTACAATCGGTGCGTCGGCACACGATTCTGCGAGGCGAATTGTCCCTACAAGGTGCGTCGCTTCAACTTCTTCGGATATGCCGACGGCCAGGAATACGCCAATCTCGGTTTCGAGTCCTATCGCGCGCAGAGGAACCCCGAAGTCACGGTGCGCGCCCGCGGCGTGATGGAGAAATGCACCTACTGCGTCCAGCGCATCAGCGCCGCGCGCCGCGCCGCCGAACGCGACGACCAACCGATCGGCGCGGACGAAGTCAGGACCGCCTGCCAGAGCGCGTGCCCGACCAGCGCGATCAGCTTCGGCGACCTTCATCAGAAGGAATCCGCCGTCAACCGGCAGAAAGCCGACCCGCGCCATTATGCGCTGCTCGAACATCTCGGAACGCGGCCGCGCACCACCTATCTAGCCGACGTCCGCAATCCTGCGCCGGGTTTCGACGAGGACGGAACATGAGCGCGGTACTCGAACGAAGCCTGCCGCCTCCGCATCGCTGGATTGCCGCGGAGCGAGCCAGCGACGTCGAGATAACCCAGGCCGTCGCCGAGCCGCTGTTTCAGCCGGCCGGCAAGGTGTGGTGGCTCGCCCTGCTCGCGAGCCTGCCTTTTGTGCTCTGGTTCTTCGGGGCGATCGGCTGGCTGTTCGATCGGGGGATCGGGATCTGGGGCATCAACTCCACCATTGTTTGGGGTGTCGCCATTGCCAACTACGTCTGGTGGATCGGAATCGGGAACGCGGGCACGCTGATCTCGGCCATGCTGCTGCTGACGCGGCAACAGTGGCGCAGCTCGATCAACCGTTTCGCGGAAGCAATGACGCTGTTCGCGGTTGCGATCGCCGGCATCATGCCGATCATCCATCTCGGCCGTCCGATCTACGCCTATTGGCTTGCCCCCTATCCCAACACGATGGCGCTCTGGCCACAGTGGCGAAGCGCCCTGGTCTGGGATTTCTGGGCGATCCTGAGCTATCTGCTGTTTTCGATCCTGTTCTTCTATGTCAGCCTGATTCCGGATCTCGCCACCATACGCGACCGCACCCGGACGCGCGCAGGGCAGTTGTTGTATGGGACCTTCGCGCTGGGCTGGCGCGGCTCGGCCGGTCATTGGCGCAAGCTGCAGACCCTGCATATCACGATGGCGGCGCTCGCCGTTCCGCTGGTCTGCTCGGTGCACTCGATCGTCGGGCTGGATTTTGCCGCGAGCCTGATGCCGGGCTGGCAGGAAAGCATCTTCCCGCCCTACTTCGTGGTCGGCGCCATGTATTCGGGTTTCGCCATGGTTGTCGTGCTCGCGCTGGCGTTTCGCTGGGGTCTCAATCTGCAGGCGATCATTACGCGGCGGCATTTCGAGGCGATGGGCAAGATCCTGCTGCTGGCCTCGATCGTGATGGGCTACTCCTATGCCACCGAATGGTTGATGGGCTGGTACGGCGGCGAGCACAGCGACCGCAGCCTGGTCGCATTCGAATTCGCCGGCACATACGCTCCATTGTTCTGGGCTCTGCTGTTCTGCAACGTGGTGCTGCCACAGGCGTTGTGGTTTCCAGCGGTGCGGCAGTCGCTACCCGCGCTGTTCGCGATCGCGATCGCCATCAATATCGGAATGTGGCTCGAGCGCATCCTGATCGTCTGGAATACGCTGTCGCACGGCTACATGCCGAGCCTCTGGCGCTCCTTCCATTTCACCTTCTGGGACTGGTCGTTCCTGATCGCGCCGCTCGGCTTGTTCGCTTTCCTGTTCCTGATCTTCGTCCGGCTCGTCCCCGCGGTTTCGATGTTTGACATGCGCGAACTCGCGCACCGGGAGGGCGCGGCATGACAGGTCCCCTGCTCGCCGAATTTCGCGATCCCGACACGTTGCACCGCGCCTTGGCTCAGGTGAAGCAGGCCCGCCATCGCGCGCTCGATGCATTCACGCCCTACCCGGTTGAAGGCCTCGCCGAGGAACTGACCGTCGGGACATCGTCCATTCGTACCGTGATGCTGGCCGGAGGCCTGATGGTCGCCGCTTTCGCCTTCGGGCTGCAATGGTACAGCGCCGTCGTCGACTATCCCATCAACAGCGGGGGTCGGCCGCTCAATTCCTGGCAGGTGTTCTGGCTGGTGCCGTTCGAGGTCGGCGTGTTCGCCGCAGCTCTCTGCGGTGTCATTGCGCTGTTCTGGTCGTGCGGCCTACCGCGCCTGCACCACCCGCTGTTTGAAATTCCCGGGTTCGAGCGCGCGACCCAGGACCGCTTTTTTCTGCTTGCAACTCCCAGGCCGAACGACGAAGCGGCGCGGGATCTCCGCCATGTGCTGGAAGCCGCGGGCGCGGTGGTGGTGACGGAGGTCCGTCAGCCATGAGGCGCACCTTGCTCAGCCTCTTCGCCGCGCTGGTGCTGACCGCCTGCAACGACGTTTCGATGACGCGGCAAAATCGTTACGGCACCTACACGCCCGCCGCGTTGTTTCCCGATGGCACGGAGGCGCAGGCCTTGCCGGCCGGTGTCGTGGCACAAGGCGATCTCGCTCGTGCCGATCAGACTGCAAATCCGCCCAAGGTCGATGCGCAGCTGCTGGCGCGGGGCCGGCAGCGCTACGGTATCTATTGTTCGCCCTGCCACGGCCTGTCCGGCGACGGCGACGGCATGATCGTTCGCCGTGGTTTCCTTGCGCCGCCGTCCTACCACTCAGCACGTTTGCGGGCCGCACCGGCGCAACATTTCTTCGACGTGATCAGCAACGGCTACGGCGTGATGTACTCGTACGGCGCGCGGGTCGAGCCGCGCGACCGCTGGGCGATCGTCGCCTATATCCGGGCACTGCAGCAATCTCGAAACGCCAAGCTTGCCGAAATGCCCGAGCTCAGGGACAAGCTGCCATGACCGCCGCAGCCGAAAAACTGATGGTCGGCGGTCGGTTGCTCGCGCTTGGCATTGGCGTGCTGCTGGCCGCGGCGGGCCTGCTCGCGGTGCTTGGACTGTTCATGCCGATAACGCCGCTACTGCGCGGCTGGCTGGTGGCAGTTGCCGTCTGCGGCTCGATTCCGATCGGCAGCATGATCTGGCTTCTGATCCATCGCCTGACCGGTGGTGAATGGGGCATCGCCGCAGCGCCGGTGCTGCGTCCGGCCGCCGCGATGAGCCCTTTCCTGATCGTTGCCTTCGTACCCATCGTGACCGGGCTAAATCGCATCTATCCCTGGGCAGCCGATCCGGGCGCGGTTCCGACCGATGTCGCCCATTGGTACCTCAATGGAACGTCCTTTCTGCTGCGCAGCCTGGTCGCTCTGGTCGGGTGGTCCTTTTTCGCGGTCGTGTTCGCCGCCGGATTGGGCGGCCGCTTGATGGCCGGCCTGGGACTGGCATTCTTCGGCCTGACCATCAGCCTCGTCGCAGTCGATTGGTACCTGTCGCTGGATCCGCACTATGTCGCAACCGCCTTTGCAGCGATGATCGCCATCCAGCAGCTGCTGATGGCGTTTGCGGTCACCGCGCTAATCGGTCCGCCCGCCCTCGAAGGCAAAGTGACGGGCGATCAGGGCGCACTCCTGATCGCGACGCTGCTTGGCGTGGTCTATCTCGAATTCATGACTTTCGTCGTCGCCTGGTATGGCGACCTGCCCGAGAAGGCGTCGTGGTTTCTCAAGCGTTCCAGTCCGGGCTGGATATCGGTTTTGATCGCGGCGCTTGCGGCGGGCGCGATACTGCCGTTCGGGATGCTGCTGATGCAGCGGGTCCGCCAAAGCCGCCGGGGGTTGCGCATCGCCGCCGCCGCGATTCTGTTCGGCACCGTGTTGCATTTTATCTGGCTGCTGGTGCCGTCGTTCGACGATCCGATCCCTGTCATTGCGGCTGCCTGCGGGGGCATTGTCGTTCTGATGCTCGTTTCATACCTGACCGGACCCGCCCTGGCTCGTCAATTGGGGGCTCGTCATGCCGAATGAAGAGATGGGGGCCCGAGCCGTTCCTCAGCCACCGGATGTCGCGACCGGCGTCGTCATCATGGCAGTGGCTGGCTTTTTGGCATTTGTCGCCCTGACGATGACGGGGCTGTTCTTCTATCTGAGAACCGGCGCGCCGGGTGCCCTCAGGCACGCGAGCGAACATCGCTTTCCCGCGCCAGCGCTGCAGAAAAGTCCGCAGCACGATCTGAAGCGTTTCGAGATTGAACAGCGGATGGCGCTTTCGGGCTACGGCTGGGTCGACCGCGCCAAGGACATCGCGCGGATCCCGATCGAGGAGGCAATGCGGATCGTCATCGCACGCGGCGATCATGCCTATGACTCGCCCGAGCCATCCCCAACCGCACCAAACGCCGCCAATCCGGCCGGAGGGCAACCGTGAGAAGCGCAACCTTCATCCTGATTCTGGCGCTATGGCCGGCGACAGCGCTGGCAGGATTGACCGAAGCACAGATCGGACAGGTTGCACTATCGCCGCCCCCGGGAGCGCGGGTGCCGACCGCACTCGTGTTCAAAGACCTCCGTGGACGCGAGGTTTTGCTCGGCGATGCCATCGCCGGACGCCCAACCTTGCTGCTGCCGGCCGACTTTACCTGCACGCAGATTTGCGGACCGGCGCTCTCGATCGCGACTAGCGCGCTAGGTCAGACCGGACTTCAGGCCGGGCGCGACTACAGTCTCGTGGTGGTCGGTATCGACGCAAAGGACAGCATCGAAGACGCCCGGCGCTTTACCTCGGGCCAGGTCGGCGGGCCCGGCGTCTCCGTGCTCACTGGCACCAACGAGACGATCAATTCCCTGATGGCAGCGATCGGCTACCGCTTCCAGCGCGATTCCGCCAACGACGCCATCGCCCATCCCGCCGCCTACGTCACGCTAACGGCGGACGGACGGGTGTCGCGCGTGCTCTCCAGCCTGGCACTGCAACCAACCGATTTCCGGCTGGCGCTGCTGGAGGCCGGAGGCGGCACGATCGGAGGCTTTGCCGGCCGGATCGCGTTGCTCTGCTACGGCTTTGATGCCGTCCACGGCATTTACGCCCGCCAGATCGCAACGCTGCTTCAGATCGGGGGCGCCCTCACCGTGGTGATCCTCGCCTCCGCTCTCGGCTTGATGTTGTGGCGAACGGCCAAGCGCGGAGCCTCGGCATGAATTCGGCCTTCAGCCTTCCCGAGGCCAGCACCCACGCCGTGCGCGTCGATCACATATTTTATGGTCTTCTGGTCCTGTCGGGTCTGACCATGCTGGTGGTATTCGGCCTCATCATCGTCCTCGCGGTTCGCTACCGTCGTGGATCCAGCGCCAAACGTGGTCCGCTACCCGAAATCGTCAGCCGCGAATTCGAGATCGGTTGGACCTCTGCGACGCTCTTCCTGTTCGCGTTTCTGTTCTGGTGGGCGGCGTCGGCCGATCTCTCCAGTCTGTCGGCGCCAGATCGGAAGAGCACACGTCTGAACTCCAGTC
>OBLV0100000407.1_pt1 | contig 13460 bp, 17 predicted proteins | sample 1520071 | NCBI WGS metagenome assembly OBLV01 (sample SAMEA3888446, study PRJEB22518) | metagenome | reverse complement strand
ACCGAGATCTACACTCTTTCCCTACACGACGCTCTTCCGATCTCCAGGAACGATGGCTGTGGGCCATCGACACCAACACCCCCGACCCCGAACCCACGCAGTCGGCCGGCGCCCCCGTCTCCGTCCCGGTGCCGCCCGCCCTGCGCCGAGCCCAGCTCGTGAACCGACGAAACGCCGTCCTCGCCGTCATCCCTCCGGACCCCACCGGCCAAATCAGCGAATCGGCCAACCAAATCCACCTCGTCCGCCAGGCCCTTGACGACCTCAGAACGGGCCAAGGCAGGTATGCCGACACGCCCGCGGGCGCGGCCGTACGCGACGTGTGCGCGGCTCGTCGGCGCCAGGACGAAGCCAGACGGATGTTGGGATCGCCCGGAGTACAACGAAGAGATCGCCGGGCATGGGCGGAGACCGAGACCCGATGGGCCCAGGTCGCTGGTGCGGCCCAGGAACGCTGGGACCAACACAGCGCCCCGGAACTGGAACGCTTGACAGAACGACATGAGGCTCTGACAGATCGCCACGACGAGATCATCCGGACCGATGGCGACCGCCGTGCATGGCTGGCGGCGCACCCCGAACTCCCGCGTCTGCTGGCCCGCCTGGACCGCGATCTCACCACCATCGGGGATACTCTGGCGGGCCAACGCCACCAGCTCGATGGCGCCCAGCCGCCCTTCCACCAAGGGGTCGGCGAGACGTCCCAGCGGTCGCGGAGCTGGGACATGGAGTCGTCAAGGGACAACGACCTCGGCCTGTGATTACCAGCCGTCAACGGATGGGGATGCCTCCGGAGGTCGGCGAAGCTGGGTCAGGCAGCGACATGGATCGCAGCACCGAGGTCGGCGGCGATCTCCCGCAGCCTGATCCCGATGTTGCGCTCGTCGCCGAACCACAGCTGATGCCCGTGTGCCAGGCCGGCCACAACGGTCTCCGCCACATGCCATCCGGTGTTCCCGTAACGAGCGGCGAGCCGAGCTGCCTCGTCGAGCCGGGGACGGGGATCGAGCACCTCCAGGACTGCCGGGTCGGGGGCACGAAGAGTTTCCCGATCGACGTCGGGAAGTAGGGACAGCACCTGGCTCAGCCGGCCGCCCGCCGGCGCGTGGAGCCGCTGAAGCAGGCCCCAGTGCGCCGAGAGGGGGAAGGCCATACGCTCTTCGGGCACGTCGGGTGATAGCACGCCGAGGAGTGACCACATCGCGAGGTATTCGTCGACGACGATCACCCCGCTGAGCGCCGATCAGTCGAGGTCGTGATCTGGGTCGACCCGGCCTGACAGCATGGGATCGGCATCGCTTATCGCAGCCAGCGCCTCGGCGAACTCGCCCGCCAGGTCGCCCTTGGTGATGCGCAAGAGGATCTCCCGCCCCTCAGGCGTAATTCTGGGATCGCCCTGACGACGTTGCTGCCGAAAGTCCTCGAGGAGCTGCTCGCCCTTCGTCACACTGCGAAGGTTACCGCTGCGGCCGAGCTGCAACCTTGAGCCCTGATGACTGGGGCCGGGCCGCTGGTACCGACCACGCCCGATGTCGACGAATCGGGGTGCGGTTCGAGGTCGCTTATCCGCCGAGCAGCCCTTCCATGACGTCGGCGGCCTGGCGCTGAAGCTTCGGGCGGACCTTGGCGTACACGTCGGCGGTGATGGCGTAGCCGGCGTGGCCGAGGGTTGCGGATACGACTTCGAGAGGGACCCCGTTGTTGAGCATCAGGGTTGCGGCGGTGTGGCGGCTGGCGTGGAACCTACGCCGGCCGACACCGGCGGAGACCGTCAGCGCCAACCACCAGTGGAGCACATTGCTGCGATTGAGCTTGGTGCCCGCCATCGTCGCGAACACCAACTCTGGGTCGTCCCAATACGTGGCCGCCAAACGCTCCTTGAGCTGGCGGGCCCGGTGGGCTCGGAGGGCCAAAACCACAAAGGGAGGGAGGGCGACGGTGCGCCGGCCCGCGTCGGTCTTGGACTCGGTGATGGTGACGGTGCCGCCGTCGGCGTCCAGGTCGAGGTCATCCCATCGGAGGCTCAGGGCCTCACCCTGGCGGAGCCCGACGGCAAGGACGAGCACCGCTAGCGCCTCCAGTCGGTGCCCGGCCGCCGCCGCAAGAACCTGCGCCGCTTCGCCTGCGTCGAGGGCATCGTCGATCTTGCTCTCCGCCTTGCGGGGCGCTCTGACCAACGCCGCCGCGTTGCGGCTCACCTTGTCCCACCGGACGGCGTCGCCCAGCGACCGGCGCAGGACCGTGCGGGCAAGGCTCACGGTCCTGGGCGACAAACCCTTCCGCTCCAGGGCCCGCATCATGGCCTGGACGTGCTCAGGTCCGAGCTTGGCGAGGGGCACCTTGCCGACATAGGGACGGCCGCCCACAGGCCGCTCTACGCCTCCCGGTAAATCGCCCCTTCGCCCGAACCTCGCCTCTTGGACATTCTCCAAAGCCTCCGCTGGTGTAGCCACAGGTGTAGCCAACGCTGGGCTCCACTGTACCACTCTGACCACAAAAGTCCTGGTAGGAGCCCTTGCAGTCCTTCGCTGACCCCCGCTGGACCTCACTGGGGTCAAGAGGTCCCGAGTTCAAATCTCGGCAGCCCGACCACCGAAGCGCTGGTCAGAGCCTTGCGGCCTGCCAGCGGAGCCGGCCGCGGCATAAGGCGTTGCCTCCCCAGCCAATGCCCAAGGAGGCAACCATGCAAAAGGCATCGAGCAGGCCCAGCGACCTCCCGGCCCGCAATAACCAAACAAGGCTGGCAGCGCTCCTTGACAGCTCACCCGCCATAGGCCCCCGAACGGCACCTCGGGGATACTCCCATGGAGACTTCGTCCGCGCATTTCGGGGGCAGCGCTGGCGAGTCGGTATGGCCGGGGGGGCTGATGGCTCCCGGTCATGGTGTTGTTCGGTAGGAGAGGAGCCAGTAGTACTCGAGCTCCACCACCTCGGCATGGGCCCTACCGGCCAACGCAATGAGCTCGGTGACGGAGGGGAAGTTCTTCAGGATCTCGTACTCCTCCCCGTTTGCTAATGCCCGTCGCTGATACGTATTGCCGGTGCAGTCCGTCCGTGTGATGGGATGGTTGCTTCCCTCGACGAGGCGGTTGTCGACGATGACCACCAGGGCATTCGGTTCGAGGCGCGCCTCCAGATGGTCGAGGAAGGCTCGCATGCGGTCGCGAGCCAGGTGGGAAAGCCAAAAGCAGGCGAGCCCGGCGTCAAAGGAACCCGGAAGCTTGCCGAGTTCGAATGCGTCACAGATGGCGAAGTCGACCGATGCAGGACCGTACGAGCGTCGGCGCGCCAGCGCAAGGGTCTGGTCAGCGACGTCGCTGGCCAAGATGGCCGTGGCGGATTGCGAGACATGGACGGTCCAGTAACCGGTGCCGGCTGCCACCTCGAGGACGCGCCGCCCGGCACAGAGCGAGCGGAGAGCGGTTGCCAGGCGGGCGATGTCGGCCTGCCGTTCGGGCTTCACGTATACGTCGTCGTACTCGGCCGCTCGACGTCGGTAGTAGTTCGCTAGATCCGCGTCCATTTCTGGCCTCCTCGTCCGGAGGTTTCCCGTGGCAAAAGAGAAATGTTCAAACTTTGCAATGTAGGCCGACGACAACAAAGCATCCCGCACCAGCAATCGGACTTCCCTCCGAGCGCATGCGACTCGGTGTCTATTTCGCGGCCCAACTACCGGTGAGAGAGTGAAACGAGGGGGCCAGCGATGGCCCATCAGGTAGGAATGTGGCGCCCCACCTGTGGGTGCGTATCGCGGGGAAAGACCCAGATCATGCGCCGGCCGGTCTCACCCGGCGCGGTGACCTCCACGGCCTCAATATGGTCGAGGCGGTAACCAAGTCGGCGCGGGATGGCGGCGCTGCGAAGATTCGCTTCGTCGCAGTGGATCTCGACGCGGGAGATCCCAGGGAGAGCCAAGGCCGCTGAGGTGAGCGCCCCCGCACAGGCGCCGGCGATACCACGACCGGTGTAGTCGGAGCGAACCCAGTATCCGATCTCCAGCCCGCCGACGCCGACGCGAGCGTGCAGGCCCATCGTCCCGACCAGCTCGCCGTCAACGACGAGGGCGTACAGGAACAGCGAGCCGTTGTCCCAACAAGTCAGAGTGTCTTGAATACGCCGGCGCTGGAACTCGGCGTCAGCGGCTTGGTCGGTCGCCCACGGCATCCACGGTCGAAGCTCATCCAGGCTGACCTCGACTGCGTGAGCAATCGCCGACGCATGCTCAACGTTCAGGCGACGCAGCTGAGCGGCCCCGGCAACGAGGGTCTCCGGCGGCGAGCGAAGCGCGGTAGGAGGACCGCCTAGTCGGACAGCGCAGCTCCGCGCGCTGACATCTGCCGGACTGCCTCGGCGACATCCTCACGGCGAAAGCGCCGATGACCGCCCAAGGTGACGATGCACGGCAGCCGCCCATCGTTGGCCCAACGGTTGATGGTTTTGGGTGAGACGAAGAGGTGGCGGGCGGCTTCGCCTGGTGTCACGTACTCGTCGCCAGGTTGCCCGATCTCTTGAACGGCATCTGTCATACGGTGAACCCTTTCACCCGTCCCGCTTTTTGGGAACTGACACACTGCTCGATTCGGGCAGTGGGCCCAATAGTAGTGAAGGCGCGTAACCGCGCGCTAAACCTGGCGCGAGCTCAGCGGGAAAATCAGATTTAGCCGATCTCCTCGTCGAGGACCAGCACGTCGGCACCATCGGTGTCGCCACCGTCGACCGCCGCCACGTCGTCACCCGGAGCCGCCCGCTCGCCTGGACGACCGGGACCACCCGGACCGCGCCCGCCTCGCCGGGGCCCACCCTTGTCGGCGGCCAGCGTCCGCACCAGGTAGGGTAACAGTGCCAGCTCGCGCGACGTCTTGATGGCCATGGCCACATCACGCTGGTGCTGAGCGCAGGTACCGGTGTTGGTACGGGCCTTGATCTTGCCGCGGTCGGTGATGAAACGCCGCAGGAGGTTGGTGTCCTTATAGTCGACCCAAGCCATCTTCTGAGCACAGAACATGCACACCTTCGGCCGACCTCGCCGAACGCGACCCTTCGTGTCGCTCGGCTTGGCCCGGGCTCGATCTTTTCCGTGTGCTGCCATTGCGCGCCTTTCAGTACTGACGATCCAGGGACCTGGTGGCCCCTGATGGGCGCCGACCTGTTCCCAACCAGCCTACACCGGCTCGCGACGAGACGGCCCCGAGGGCTCGGGCACGTGAACTTTACCACCCAGATGGCGTAGCTGGCGGGGTAGGTGGGTAGGCTGCAACATATGACTATCGCCAAAGGAACGCACAACCTCGGCCCGGACGACGGCAAGGTGCTTGTCAACGTCTACAAGGAAGGGGCCCTCGCCAAGATGGGCCACGACCTCACGCTCGAGGCGACCGACTGGAGCGCCAAGGCCGACATCAACCCCGACGATCCTTCGTCGTCGAGCATCAGCGTGACCGTCGATGCTGGTTCGCTCGAGATCATCAGCCCTGCCGACATGCCCGCGAAGGACAAGGCCGATATCGCCAAGAACATCACCAAAACCTTGGGTCGGGGCGCGATCACCTTCGAGAGCACCGGAGTCTCCGGCTCGGTGCCCAGCATCTCGCTCAAGGGCAACCTGACCATCTCCGGCAACTCGAACCAGGTCACGCTCAACCTGACCGTCGACGACAACGGCTCGGTGACCGGCAAGACGTCCTTTACGCACAAGCAATTCGGCATCAAGCCGTTCTCGGCCCCGCTGGGCGTGTTGAAGGTCAAGGACGGCGTCGACATCACCGTCGAGGTTCAGCTCCCAACCGCCTGAGCGCGCCGGCAAATCGTCGGAGGTTCGCTCCTCGGCGCCCAGGTCGGGGCGTCGAGGAGGCCGCAAACCCGGTTGGACTCGTACACTCGCCATGGTGAGCGATCCCGAAGCGGGGAGCCTGAAGCGGATATGGACGGTGCCCAACGGCTTTACCGTCGTCCGGTTGCTGTGCGCCCCGTTGTTCCTGTGGCTTCTCTTCGGTCGCAGCAACGGGCGCTATGAGGCGGCCATCCTGCTCGGTGTCCTGGGAGCGACCGACTGGGTGGACGGGTTCCTCGCCCGGCGACTCGGCCAGATCACGACGCTGGGCAAGGTCCTCGATCCGACCGCCGATCGGATCCTGCTCGGCGTGGCTGTCCTCGGCATCTTGGTCAACGGAGCGGTGCCGGTTTGGCTGGCCGTCGTCGTGATCGTCCGGGAGGTGCTCGTCGCTGGCGCCGCGATCGTCCTGGCCGCGGCCGGCGCCCGGCGCATCGACGTGCAGTGGGCAGGCAAGGCCGGCACGTTCGGACTGATGTTCACCTTCCCGCTGTTCCTCGTCGCCCACTCCGATGCCGGGTGGCACGACGTCGCCCATGTTGCCGCGTGGGTCTGTGCCGTCCCGGCGGTGTTCTTCAGCTGGTACGCCGCCATCACCTACGTTCCGATCGCGAGGCGTGCGCTGGCCGAGGGACGAGCGAGCCGCGGCGCAAAGATCACCGTGACCAACCCGTGAAGGCCGTGATCATGGCCGGAGGCGCGGGCACCCGCCTCCGACCACTGACTTCGAACGCGCCCAAGCCGCTGCTCCCCCTGGTCAACCGGCCGATGATGGAGCACGTCATCAACCTGCTCCGCAGGCACGGGTTCGAGGACATCGTCGTCACCGTGGCCTACCGGGCCAACGCCATCCGCACCTACTTCGGCGACGGGTCCGAGTTCGGGGTCAACATCGCCTACGCCGCCGAGGAGACGCCACTCGGTACCGCCGGCTCGGTCCGCAACGCCATGACCCAGCTCGACGACACCTTTCTCGTGATCTCCGGCGACGTGGTCACCGACATGGACCTCGGCGCCATCGTCGAGTTCCACCGCCAGAAGTCGGCGCTGGTCACAATCGGCCTCAAGGTGATGGACGATCCCCTCGAGTTCGGCATCGTCATCACCCGCGAAGACGGTTCTATCGAGCGATTCCTCGAGAAGCCGACCTGGGGCCAGGTGTTCAGCGACACCATCAACACCGGGGTTTACGTCATCGAGCCGCAGATCTTCGAGTACATCGCCGCCGATCAACCGTCCGACTTCTCCAGCGACGTCTTCCCCGCCCTGCTGGAGGTCGGCAAGCCGCTGTTCGGCCATGTCACCGATTGCTACTGGGAGGACGTCGGCACGATCGAGGCGTACGTCCGAGCCCACCAGGACGTGCTCGACGAGCGCGTCGCCATCGACATCCCGGGGTTCCGACTCGGCGACGGCGTCTGGCTGGGCGAGGGATCCGAAGTCCACCCGGCGGCCAAGGTCCAAGGCCCGGTCGTGATCGGCGACTACTGCCGGGTCGAGGCGAACGCCCACCTGCGGGAGTACACCGTCCTCGGGGCCAACGTCCGGGTGTCGGAGGATGGCTTCATCCACCGGGCGATCGTGCACGACAACACCTACCTCGGCCCGAGCGTCAGCCTGCGGGGCTGCGTGGTCGGTCGCTCGAGCGACATCCGGCGCGCCGCGCACTGCGAGGAGGGCGTGGTGCTGGGCGACGAGTGCTTCGTCGGTTCCCACGCCGTCTTGAACCCGGGGGTAAAGGTCTATCCGAACAAGACCATCGAGCCCGGCGCGATCGTCAACTCCTCCATCGTCTGGGAATCGCGCGGGGCCCGCAACCTCTTCGGCCGCCTCGGGGTGCAGGGGCTGGCCAACGTCGACATCACCCCCGAGCTCGCCGTCCGCCTGGCCATGGCCTACGCCACCACCTTGAAACGCGGTTCGACGGTCACCACCTCACGTGACACCAGCCGGGCCGCCCGGGTACTGAAGCGGGCGCTGATGGTCGGGCTCAACGCCGCCGGCGTCGACGTCAACGACCTCGAGGTCGCCACCATCCCCCTCACCCGCTTCCACGTCCGGGGCGAGCCGAGCGGGGGCGGCATAACGGTGCGGCTGGCTCCCGACGACGCCCAGTCCGTGGTGATCCGCTTCTTCGACGCCGCGGGCATCGATATCAGCGAGGCGGCCCAGCGCAAGATCGAGCGGCTGTTCTACCGCGAGGACTTCCGGCGGGCCCTCGCCGGCGAGCTGGGCGACATCGCCTTCCCGGCCCGGCTGACCGAGCACTACACGTCGATCCTCATCGACGACGTCAATGTCGACGACATCCGCTCGGCCCGTTTGAAGGTCGTGCTGGACTACGCCTACGGCGCCCCGAGCTATGTGATGCCCCAGGTATTGGCCAAACTCAACGCCGAGGTGTTGGCGGTCAACCCCTACCCGAATACCCGCCACGCCATGGGCTACGACCGCTGGCGCCACGCCACCGAGGTGGCCGAACTGGTCGGGGCGGCCGGCGCCCACCTCGGAGCCGTCTTCGACCCCGACGGCGAGCGCCTCACCCTGGTCGACGACAGCGGACACGTGCTGAGCGACGACGAGGCCCTGCTGGCGCTGCTCCAACTGGTGCTCGACACCAGCAACCGGCCGACGGTGGCCCTCCCGGTCTCGGCCAGCCGCGTGGCCCAGGCGATGTGCCGATCGGCCGGCGCCACACTGATCCAGACGAAGCTGTCGGCCGTTCACCTTATGGAGGTGGCGTCCCTCCCGGGTGTCAGTTTCGCCGGGAGCCAAGAAGGCGGGTTCATTTTCCCCAGCTTTCTTCCTGCCTATGATGCCGTCGCCACCTTCGTGAAGATCCTCGGCCTGCTCGCATCCAGCGGTCGCCGGCTCTCGCGCGTGGTGTCCGGACTGCCGCGCGTGCACATCGCCCACGAGAGCGTCGTCACCCCCCGGGACAAAAAAGGGACGGTCATGCGCAAGATCGTCGAGCAGACCAAGGCCCACGAGCAGGAGCTGGTGGACGGGGTGAAGGTCCTCTTCGAAGACGGCTGGGTGCTGATCCTGCCCGACCCCGAGGAGCCGGCGACGCACGTGTGGGCCGAAGCGGGCAGCGACGCCGACGCTCGCAGCCGGGTCCAGGAATACGCTCGCCGTATTCGCCAGATGGTGCGCTGAGCCGGCGTCCGACGCCCTGACCAGGGTCTCCTATCGCCAGCAGACGGGCGGTGGTTCACCGCGCGCTGAGGCATATCCAGTAGGGTCCGTGCCGTGGATGTCCGCGACGACCGCCGTTATACCACCGACCATGAGTGGGTCTTGGCCGAGGGCGACCGGGTCCGGGTGGGGATTACCGACTACGCCCAGGAAGCGCTGGGCGACGTCGTCTTCGTCCAGTTGCCCGAGCGCGGGGCCGAGGTAGCCGTCGGTGAATCGTTCAGCGAGGTGGAGTCGACCAAGTCGGTGTCGGACATCTATGCCCCGCTCAACGGCACGGTATACGAGGTCAACCACGAGCTGGACGACACCCCGCAGCTGATCAACGAGGACCCCTACGGTGCCGGGTGGATCTGCGTGATCGAAATGCGCGACAACAACGAGTACGACGCACTGATCGATGCCGAGTCCTATCGCCAGCTGATTTCGGCGTAAAAAGATCGTGACGGGAACAAGACGCCAGTGACGGGCGTGTTTTGTAACCAGTGCGGGCATCAGAACCCAACCGGATCCAACTTCTGCTCGTCTTGTGGCAGCATCCTCCAACATTCGGTCCTAGAACACCGCAGTGACGACGAATCGACGTCGACCACGATCACCTTCATACCGGTCGAGGCCTCCGGTGAGGTCGCCGACGACGAGGTCTCGGTTACCCTGGACGAGGTCCCCGAGGGCTTCGGGGTGATGGTCGTCAAGCGAGGACCGAATGCCGGGTCACGATATGTCCTCGAGCACGAGGTGACCGAGGTCGGCCGTCACCCCGAGAGTGACATCTTCCTCGACGACATCACGGTGTCGCGGCGCCACGCCGAGTTCGTGCGCCAGGCGACCGGCTATCTCGTGCGAGACGTCGGCTCGCTCAACGGCACCTACGTCAACCGCGAGCGCACCGACGAAGGAACCCTCCGCAACGGCGACGAGGTCCAAATCGGAAAATTCCGGCTGGTGTTCCTGGCCGGTGTCGGCGAGGCCTAGCGGTGGCCGACCGGGCCCATCTCTCGATTGGCGAGGTCCTGTCGTTGCTGCGGGAAGAGTTCCCTGACGTCACGATCTCCAAGATCCGCTTTCTCGAGAGCCAGGGCCTGCTCGACCCGGAGCGCACGCCGTCGGGGTATCGCAAGTTCTACGACGAGGACGTCGAGCGGTTGCGGTGGATCCTGCGCCAGCAGCGGGAGAATTTCCTGCCCTTGAAGGTCATCAAGGGTCGGCTGGTCGACCAACCCGACCCTTCCATGCTGCTCGAAACGCCGGCCGAGTTCATCCCCGCCGTCGCCCCGTCCGCCACCGCCTCGACCGCGGTCACCTCGGCCGCCATCGCCGCCGCCCAGGCGGCACCGGTCGCCCACCTGTCGATACCACCGGCGCTGGCGTCTTCCGACACGCCGTCGGGGGGCAACTACACCCTCGACGAACTGGCGTCGGCCACCGGGTTGAGCGAGGCCCTGATCAGCGAACTGTCCGGTTATGGGCTTATCGGTAGCCGCGACGTCGGAGGAACCGCCTTCTACGACGAAGAGGCCGCGACCATCGCGGCGCTGGCCGCCGGGTTCGCCCGCCACGGTATCGAGGCCCGCCACCTGCGGATGTACAAGAACGCGGCCGAGCGGGAGTCGGCCCTGTTCGAGCAGATCGTGATGCCTTTGGTCAAGCAGCGCAATCCCCAAGCACGACAGCAAGCCGTCACCGCCCTCGAAGATCTGGGCAGGCTAAGCAGTGAGCTCCGGCGGGCCCTCCTGCGCCAGGCGCTCGGCAAGGCCTTTTGACACTCGCCGGGGCGGGGGCGGGGACCGCCGGGGCGGGGTCGAGCCGGCGCCTCGAAATCGACGACAGCATCGGTGAATTGTTCGGGGCGACCGACGTGGCGACCACCGTCAGCCGCGTGGCGGCGGAAATCGACGCCGCCTACCCCTGCGCCGCCTACCCCGATGGGATACTGCTCGTCGGCGTGCTCAAGGGCAGCGTGCCCTTCCTTGCCGACCTCGCCCGGGCCATCGCCGTGCCGGTGGCGGTCGACTTCCTCGCCATCTCGACCTATGCCGAGGGGACCGGGCGGGTACGCATCGTGAAGGATCTCGACACCGACATCTGGGGCCGTGACGTGATCCTGGTCGAGGATCTGGTCGACACCGGGTTGACCGCCACGTACGTGCTCGGCGAACTGCGCGGCCGGGGCCCGCGATCGATCGAGGTGTGCACCCTTCTCGACAAGTCGGTCCGGCGCCTGGTGCCGGTCCCGCTGCGCTTCGTCGGCTTCGAGATCGGCGACGTGTTCGTCGTCGGCTACGGCATGGACTTCGGCGAGCGCTACCGCAACCTGGGCCGGATCATGGCCGCCGACCTGAGGGTCCTTCGGGCCGACGCCGATGCCTACGTCGACCTGCTCCACAGGAGGTAAGTTTCTCCTCATGGTCGAGATGCATCTGGCCGCGGTGCGGGTCGAGCTTCCGACGAACACTCCGATCCTCCTGTTACAGGAGGCCGAAGGAGCCCGCCGGACCTTACCCATCTACATCGGCGCGGCCGAGGCCACGGCCATCGCCTACGCCCTGCAGGGCGTCCCGACCGCCCGGCCGATGACGCACGATCTCATGCGCGACATCCTGGGCGAGCTGGGCGCCGTTGTCGACTGCGTGGTGATCACCGAGCTGCGGGAGAACACCTTCTTCGCCGAGCTGCGCCTCACCCTCGGGGGCCGTCGGCACACGGTGTCGGCCCGGCCGTCGGATGCCATCGCCCTGGCGACGCGCCTCGGTACCACCATCTTCGCCGAGGAAGCCCTTCTCGACGCCGAAGGTGTCGTGCTCCAGGCCGACGACGAGCCCGAAGCCGGCCCCGACCAGGACGAGCTGGAGCGGCGGTTCCGTGAGTTCATCGAGAGCGTGAAGCCCGAGGACTTCAGCCCCTGAGGCTCGCGGCGGTCGCCTCCGGGCGCCGGCGGCGACCCTGAAAGCAAACGATTGACGGTCGAGGCCATGAGGCGTATCCTCAGGCAGACGCGGTAACATGGGCGTAACTACGTTGCTGTGAGCCAAGGCTTTGTCCGAGGCCCACGGTGTTCGTGGTGCACCGTGTCCGTGGTGCACCGTGTCCGCGGCACAGCGTGTCCGTGGTCTACCGAATGAAGAGGACGGAGAAGGGACGTGACCCCATGGCTGCTATGACCGACGCCGGAGCGCCCACCGAAGGTTTCCGGGGTCCGCAAGTCTGCAAGATCGTGGGGATCACCTACCGGCAATTGGACTACTGGGCCCGGACCGACCTCCTCCGACCATCGATCACCGATGCCCGAGGCAGCGGCACCCAGCGGTGCTACTCGTATCTCGACCTGCTCCAGCTCAAGGTGATCAAGCGGTTGCTCGATGTCGGTATCCGGCTGCCCCACGCCCGCAAGGCCATCGAGTGCCTGCGCAGCAGCGGGGAGGATGTGGCTTCGGCCAACCTGGTGATCGAACAGGATCGCGCGCTGCTCCGATCGGGCGAAGAGATCATCGACCTGCTCCGCGGCGGCCAGGTGATGTTCAACATCACCGTTCCAATGGCGGAGGTGGTGTCGGAGCTCGACGCCGCCATCCTCAAGTTGGGGGCCTAAGCCCGGTGGGCGAAGCGGTGACCAGCCCCCGCTTCGCCCACGAGTCCGAGCGTCACTTCGCCGCGGTCCTCGACTTCTACGGAATCGCCTGGCAGTACGAGCCGACCGAGTTCGTCCTCGAATGGGACGCCGACGGGCGCCCGACCCGAGCGTTCCGGCCCGATTTCTACCTGGGCGACTACGACCTGTATATCGAGCTCACCACCCTCAACCAGCGGCTGGTGACCAAGAAGAACCACAAGGTCCGGCGGCTGCGCGAGCTGCGACCCGATGTCAACCTCAAGGTGCTCTACCAGCGGGACTACCTCAACCTGCTGGTGAAATTCGGCCTCAACCCAGCGCCTCAACCCAGGGCCGATCAAGCCGATCGAGCAGGTGGCCCTGGCCCGGGTCTAAGGGTTGCGGTAGAAGGCCCGGTCCAAGGCGGATCGGACACCCATTCTGACACCCATTCTCTGGCCCGGTTGAGCGGCCCGGTTTGAGGCCGAACCGACAGGCCTTGACCGGCCGGTAGATTGCCGCCATGGGCGCCGACGGCGGGACGACGGGAGCGAGCACCGACCGCCACTCACCCCTCGACGATGCCCACCGCCGGCTCGGAGCCAAGATGGTTCCCTTCGGTGGCTGGGAGATGCCGCTCGCCTACCCGGCTGGGACCATCGCCGAACACCTGGCCTGCCGCCACGGCGCCGTGGCCTTCGATGTCAGCCATCTCGGCACCGTCCGGGTCAGCGGGCCGGACGCCTTCGACCGCCTTCAGGCGACACTCACCAACGACCTGGCCAAGATCGGCCCCGGCCGGGCCCAGTACACCCACCTGCTCGATGCCGGCGACGCCTCGGT